>Ga0160427_10001395_pt1 | contig 14811 bp, 12 predicted proteins | sample SolpanmetagenomL_FD_108194 | JGI IMG/M metagenome (GOLD analysis project Ga0160427, IMG submission 108194) | Solar panel surface microbial communities from Lawrence Berkeley National Laboratory, California, USA - L | ecosystem: Engineered > Built environment > Solar panel > Unclassified ...
TAGCTATCATCTCGTGTGCCTTTCTATCTAACTTCTATAAAATATATATCATCTTCGCTCGACAAGTATGGAGTGCGCATGTCGAGCGTATGGGACAATGTCCAGATCCTCCGGATTGCATTTGCGCAAGTTGTTTGAATGGACGGGCGAAAGGGTAAGCAGTAGGCTAGACAGAGTCCATTATACTTCTGGATCCACTATATATACCATTCCCAGTTATATACAAACTACAGAGTGAACCCATATGGTGAACATATTGAAATCTACTAGATTGAGTTATCACTAGCTTTATCCAGAAGCATCCTTTGCAGAGCGTTCAACCTGCGCTTCATCAGAGATTTAGTGAGGCTTAAAATATATCACCATCTTAAAGCATGCGGGCGTCCTGCGGAATGTTTGGTGTATTTCCAGCTTTTCGCTTATCAACTTGGATCAACTCTACCAAATAAAACTGCTTAATTTTTCTTCTTCTTCTTCTTCCTTCACGTACCACACATGGCAGGCGAAATTCATCTCTCCAATACACTTCAACCGCCTCAGACTTCATCACACCAACTGGTCTAGCCATCGAATTTACCAAATATCCTTCTCGGAAGCAGAGTTGTGCGATACACTTTGTATATAAGGCCGGCGCAAACATGGACGCAACTGAATTCCCTGCGTTCCAGGAGGCTTCATTTTCAGCACTCGTCGCTGCGACGAAAGCCGCACGAATACTGTCCAACGAGGACATTCAATTCAATCGATCTTTTGATAGTGAATTCGGACAATCACTCGACAAGACAAATTCCAAGATACTACAACTAGCCAACCAGCTTATAAAGACTGCTACTGTAGGATCAGATGTACGGACGAGCAAAATAGACGATGTAGATACACTGGAGATAGCATGGCCAGCAATTGCTGAAGTAATTGATTTCTTGCTGGAAAAAGCAGTAGGTGATGAAGGCAATCTGTTCCATGCTCTCGAAAGACCCTATTGACATTTTCTTTTAGGACACATGCTTGGATGAATATACTGGTGTGATCAAAAAGCGCTCCTCCGACGAATCAAGACCAAACGCTGCCACCTCGAAAAAGAATCCGATGGAGATCAAGAAGCTAATCAACAAGTCGCTACACATGCCAAAACCGCAAGCGTCCTTTGCCCATCCATTGATTCCCACGAGTGACGCACCCTTCAAGCCCCGCATAACAGTAAAACCTCACGGGCTACACTCTCTAGAGCAGAGTTTGGTACCGACAATTGAGAAAGGTCGGCAGAGGTGATTATTTATCTACATCGCAATGAAACCCTTGCTAATTGGAAAAAAAATAAAGGTTTCCTCATCCTTACGTCTATGAGATCGATCATCTGATATATCCTGAGAGCATTTTCGAAGAAGCGCAGCCAATCGTGTACACACCGTTTGAAGACACTAGTGCTACTTGGGTTGACACAGTCGATACGTTGGAGGATATGCTGAGGGAGCTTAAGGCTGCATCTGAAATTGCTGTTGACCTCGAACACCACGACAATCGATCATACATTGGTATCGTATGTTTGATGCAGATCAGCACCCGGGACAAGGACTGGATAATAGATACTTTGAAGCTCAGAGACGAGCTATTTATATTGAACGAAGTGTTTACCAATCCGAAAATCGTCAAGGTAGTTGTGTCATCCCTCCGTTTTTCGATCTCGAGACTCACAACCACAGGTTCTACATGGCGCATTTATGGACGTGATTTGGCTACAAAGAGATCTTGGTATATATTTGGTAGGGCTCTTTGACACATATGATGCTACAGTCGAACTTGGCTTTTCTGGTCACAGTCTGGCATTTTTGCTGAAGAAGTACGTCAACTTTGATGCGGATAAGAGGTATCAACTTGCAGATTGGAGAGTGAGGTACGAAATATTTAGTCTGACATCTTCAGAGGGTATCGCTGATAATGTCACAACAGGCCCTTACCACAGGAGATGCTTGATTATGCTCGTTCTGACACTCATTTCTTGCTATACATTTACGATAATGTTCGAAACGAGTTGAGGCGCAAATCTACAGACGAGGTTGACTTAACCAAGGCTATGCTGATCAATTCGAAAGAAACTTCACGTAAGGTTTACGAAACAGAAGCTTATGATTCAGAGACTGGAACTGGATCCAATGGTTGGGCGCAATTACTGAGGCGAAATCCTACAATTTTTACACCCGAGCAGTTCGCAGTCTTCAAAGCTGTCCATGCTTGGAGAGATCGAGTCGCTCGGACAGAAGACGAAAGTTTACATTACGTTCTAGCGAAACATCAGATATTTCATTTGGCTCGTCAGGTACCGAAGGATCTAGCAGCTCTGATGATAGCTGTCACTCCAGCATCTCCTGTCGTAAAGAAACACGGGTCTGAACTCTTAAGAATTATCAAGAATGCTTACAATAATCCATCACCACTACCCGTGGATCTATTTCCACAAGAGCTCCCAAGGCAGAGTGCAACCGAGCAAACGACGAGCGAAGGAATCAGTACTAATAATAGTCTTGGACTCGCGCCTGAAGATCTGAAAACAAACGATTCCCAATTCTGGGCAAACACATATGGTGGAAGTAGATGGGAGGTTAAGAGCCTTTTTGACAAAATACATGACATCTCCTTAGCTGTACCGCTACCCAGGTTGACTGCGGCAGTTTTTGTCAACAGCAGCAGTCGGGACGCACAACAAACAGCTTTGACAGCCAATGATACAAACGCAAAACACGTTTATACGAAAGATCGTCCCACCAAAAACCCTGCGGACGATATAATCATCGTGAAGCAACTTGGCGGATCAAAACGGAAGCCTAATACGCCTTTAGAAGCCCAACTAGATTCAGCAGCTTCAGAAGACACTACAGATGTCCCACTTGTCATCCCAGGCCTAAGCGTCAAGAGACAACGAAGGGACAGTGATGATGATGGGCAAAGCGGCGAGCAAAGGGTTGAAGGAACTATGGAGCACACCTCTAAACCAGAGCCTTTTAACTATTCCAAAGCACCATCGGTACTCCATGGGAAGAAGGCACTTGAGAAGGGATTCGATCCTTATTCTCAGACTGGAGATGGTCCCAAGGCTGCACGAGGTGGTAAACGTGAGAAGGAGGGTAAAAGCTTTACATTTAAGAATAAATGAATAAGCCCCTTCATGCAAAAGATGACTGAAGTGTCATAACATAATGCATGTTGAACATTGTTGTTCTTGTATGATAGCGAGCTCTTTTTTCCCTTCTCGTTCTTTTTCATTTAGCTATATCAGGAATAATGTAATGATTGATTGATTGAGAGGATATCTCTTTCTCTTTTCTTTTTCCTTCTGAATCAACAAAATTTATGACGATTGTATGATTTGTCAAGGATGGTTATTTATACTCGTATGCTGCGTGATCGTCATAAAGCTGAGTTTTCGATAAACAAGGACCTACCAGATTAACCATGTAAGGCCTCTCTCGTACTTTTGCGAGCGATGCGTATTTCCAACACGGTACGATATGTAAGGAAGTACTTGTAAGTTACCACTACAGTAAAGTTGTGGACAAGACTATAATACACCATGATTTTATATGATTGGAAGTCTATGGAAAAGTTATGCATGTATGAATATACCTATTCCATATAGGCAGCGCAGGCCTAGGCGCCTACGTATGTGGCTCAAATGTGCTAACATGTAATCAGAGCTTCCTAGGTAGTCAGTCTATAATTGCTTTCTAGGGCTGGAAACCCGGTTTAAAGTATTAAATTGGATCAAGTCACTATTGTTAATATTACTGTTCTTGATAAACTTTGAGTTTTAGAAATATGAAACCAAAAAACGTCAAAGAGGGAAAAGCCAAGGACAAGACATTGATCTGTTTACAAGAATTCATTGCCAGATGGACCTTCAATTAAAGTGTACACGTCCTAGTTGCTCGATAAACGAGGCAGAAAACACCGATAGTCGGGTGGTCACTATCGAAAATAGAGTTTTATAGACTGCTTTAGCTTTGTGTGCAAGACTGATTTTGTTGATCGAGGGGATTTTTAGCTAACCCTCTTGAAAATCCTAAGAACTTTACAAGATTGGCGAGCCGCTTCGATGACTAGATCATGCTCTGCATGAGTAAATAACCATATTCACGTTTTCACCACTCGATTGAGATAATAATATATGTGTATGCTTTTTCCCTACTTGTTTGTTATATACTCTAATAGCAAGCTTGTGGTTTTAGCATGCTGAACGATAACAACTCTAAGATAAATAGTGGGTCTACTTAAGTAAGTAAGTACGTACTTGGGCACTTAGTATACAGAAACGAGATGTATATCGGGTCTTAAGACTCTTGCAAAAAAAAGCTTCTTTTTTTTCCCTCTCTGTTCTTTCTTTGCTGCTGCCACCTGGGGATTAAGCGAGATTTGTTATCCATACACGAGATCTGTCAAGCCAAGCCCCTTTTAGGACCTTGCAGGCGACTCAGGGCACCCCACCCTCCATCCTTTTCTTTCCAACATCTGTGTTAAAGAAAAATATATAAGAACGGTAAGAACGGTAAGAAAGGGAGACACTTATTACTAAATACAAAGTAAGTACTTAGTATGTCATGTACACTATACCTGGGCATGCTTACGACGCCAGCCAGGAAAAAGTACTACTCTATAGCTGCTTTATGCTTGAGCGAGGAACATGTCCAAGTTATACATGCATGCAATATCCTGCTCAATTTTAAGGGCTTGTTTATATCATGACAGATGCTTAATAGTAACCCACAGTTGCCTCTTGTGTCTGAGAAAGAGGAAGAAGGGAAAAGGAAAGGGGAAAAAAGGCTTCTTTACTATATGAACTTGTGGATGATGTAAGTGGTGAGATATAAACCAACTTGGGGATAGTCTTCGATTTGCCTGATTTTTGACAGGAGAGCGAAAAAAGGAGGAAGTGAGATGATAGAGGGACTTGTACTACTGTATGTATCAAGCTGACGAAGATGGAAGAATAGGCGGCGGCCCAAGTCAGATGGATGGATAGATAGATAGATAGACCAGCCAATCTTGCTGCCTCTAGGTCAGATCACAGAGGAGAGGCGTTGTGTTCTTGGTAATTTATCTACTGCATTTTTGTTTCATCTCATCTTACATTATATTTCTTATATTCATCGGCTGGTTGGTTGGTTGGTTGGTTTCACAGAGTCAGTAACTACTAAGTACTTACCACTGTCAAACGAAGGCCAGGCACAGAGTCAGTCAGACAGGCAGGCAGACGAGCTCTTCTCGATTTTCTTGATTGATTGATTCTCAGTTCAGTGTTCATTCATCTACACTCATATTATTATTACCATCATCATCATTATCACATATTACTGTTTATTTTTATTATTTTTGTTATTTTTGATTCCATCACTCCCCATTTACTTAGTATCCATCCATCCATCAAAAAGTAACTCTTCCACTTGCGCACTCAACCAAAGAAGTACTTAGTAGTAGTAGTAGTAGTAGTAGTAGTAGTAGTAGTAGTAGTAGTAGTAGTAGTAGTAGTAGTAGTAGTAGTAGTAGTAGTAGTAGTAGTAGAAGTAGTAGCAGCAGCAGTAGCGGGTCTCAAGTACCTGGCGGCATTTCACCCCCCTTCTCAGTCTCCACCATATTTTTTCGAATTCGAACCTTTGGACATGGATTAACCTGCCAAACCTCTTCCTACCTTTCTGTTTCATCTCATCACTGCCGGGTGCTTAGCATCCATTTACCTCTGCTGCCATCGTCACTCACTATTTTGACATCCGATACAAACATCTAAGCACTTTGCCATCACGAAGAAGCACATTGCTTAAGACTGTCACTACACTCCTAGTATCGATTCCACAGGTCCCTCGGTTGCTTGATAACATCGAAGGAAGGTATCTAATTCCAACAGGAAGGGAAGGGGGGAAAAGAGTAAGAAAAAGGAAAACATAAAAGCAGGAGGACCATCCCTCACCAACTGGCTAGCCCAAAATCACTATCACCTCACTGTATCGCCTCAGCTGCACGAAGACGTCCATCAACAAGCAGTACTGTATACGTCGTGGGAAGTTTTTCAAAGAATCCCTTCAAGGAAGGGCAAGGGAGTGGAAAAGTCCCTTTGATCATTATCATCCTAACCCTGTCTCGCTTAAGTCCAATCCGCGATTCTGAGCAGTAATATCCTCCAGCACCTTTCCACCAGAACACAGATCTGCGAATGAGTTCAGCTGTGATACTCTCCCTATCGAAAAGAGCATTACCTTCAAAGATATCTAGGAGCTTAAATAGGATTACATCAGCAACATCGTCGACAGTCTGAGCTATTCACGTCTTTGGAATATAGATATCAAAGATATATTGAAACAGTGCTTGCCACAAGCACAAGGAGTTGCCAAATCTTGTCGGTGATTGTGACAGCATCGACATATACGGCATCATCTAGAGATCTAGTACCCTGCTGCTATACCAATCCTTCAAACATAAACACATTTGCAATATCAGTTCTATACCGACTCAGATCAAAGAATTTCATCTAAACATGACCACAATGCTTATTCCTTCAAGGACCTCGACATCTTCGTCCTCATCCTTCCAGCCCATGACACGACAAAACACCATGTCGTCCATTGACGGCCCTACCAGGTCTGTTCGACAGTCGAAGCGATATTCAGTTACCACGCTATACATGTCTATCTCAGCTGCCGAGAAAGATATTGAGATTGAGGACGATCTAGCCAAGGGTGCGAAAAGTTTCCTTGCGCGGAAACTAGCTAGCTAGTCGGCGTTTTTTGTTTGTTTGTTCCAAGGCTGACTTCCTGCAGCACAGAAAATATTGAGAGATCTTAAAGCAAGAATATCATCACAATCGAAGAAAAACTTTGTGTTGGAGAAAGATGTGCGGTATCTTGATTCAAGAATCGCTTTGCTCATACAGAATCGTATGGCGTTAGAAGAGGTTTCTATTCATTCCTTCTCTTTCATCAATCATTCAACTAATATTCGGTAGCAAAACGAAGTTGCGAGCCATCTAGAGGAGGGAACTGAGTTACAAGAAGGCACATTTCCGAATGACCAGAAAACACAGCACTATGGCAATCTGTTCTTTTTACTCCAATCTGAGCCTAGACATATCGCAGCTTTATGCAGACTGGTCTCTATGGCTGAGATCGACTCGCTATTACAAACAGTTATGTTCACAATCTATGGAAATCAATATGAGAGTCGAGAAGAACACTTGCTCCTCACCATGTTCCAGGTACGACCATTGACCTGATGATGATGATGATGATTTGTGCCTAATGTCTATAGTCTGTACTATCCGCTCAATTCGAGAACACGCCCGAGTACTCCTCACTGCTTCGAGCAAACACACCTGTTTCTCGTATGATGACCACCTATACTAGGCGTGGGCCAGGACAAAGCTACCTCAAGTCTGTACTTGCTGACAGAATAAATCAACTTATCGAGCACAAAGATCTCAATTTAGAGATTAATCCTTTAAAAGTCTACGAGCAAATGACAAAACAGATCGAGGAAGACACTGGTACTCTGCCCGCACATCTTCCGAAGAGCGTCACCGCCGAAGAGGCTGCAAACAACGAACAAGTTCAAGCGATTATTGAACCCCGACTTACTATGCTAATGGAAATCGCAAATTCTTTCCTCACAACGATCATCAACAACCTTAACGAAACACCATATGGTATACGATGGATATGTAAGCAAATTCGAAGTTTGACACGAAGGAAATATCCTGAAGCCCGAGATACTATCATCTGTACTCTCATTGGTGGATTCTTCTTTTTACGATTCATTAACCCCGCCATTGTCACGCCACGATCTTACATGTTGGTTGATGGCACTCCTGCAGATCATCCCAGGAGAACATTGACGTTGGTATGTAGTTCCCGACCATACTGTCCCATCTCAGATAATGCTAAACATTTATAGATTGCCAAAATGCTACAGAACTTGGCAAACAAGCCATCATATGCTAAAGAACCGTACATGGCAAATCTTGCACCTTTTGTTCAGCACAATAAACTCCGGATCAACAAGTTTTTGAACGACCTTTGTGAAGTCAGTGATTTTTACGACACTCTAGAAATGGACCAATACGTCGCTTTGTCGAAGAAAGATCTGGAATTATCTATATCATTAAATGAGGTTTACTCAACTCACGCATTGTTGGAAAAGCATGCTGCAACTCTTGTAAGTTTGAGCTTGACATTCCTGACTTAACTTAAAAACACTGACTTATTTATGTTGATAGTGCCAAGAAATTTCACACCTTGGGGTTCTACTTTCTGAGCTTGGTCCTGCCCCATCCCAGTTACCTCGAAAGGATAACCGTGCTATAAATCTACCTCTTTTTAGCAGGTGGGAGCAAGGTATCGATGACCTGACTGCCGCGCTTGATATCACGGACGAAGACGTGTACTTCATGGAGGCAAAATCAATATTTGTGCAGTTGATGCGAACAATACCACCATCAGCCATCGCTGTCAGGCGTCCCTTGAGACTTGACAAGGTTGCGGATTTGGCTGCGACTTCATCTCGAGATGCTGTTATGGTAAGGAAAGGCATACGAGCTATTGAGCTTTTAAATCAGTTGGAAGAATTACAGGTCATCAGTAAAAGCGATGATCATGCGCTCCTACGTGATGAGGTAGAGCAAGAGCTTGTACATCTTGGTTCTTTGAAAGATAAGGTTGTGCAGGAGACGGTCAAACTAGAAGAAGTCTACAAGACAATCCGAGATCATAATGCTTATTTGGTCGGCCAATTGGAAACCTACAAATCTTATCTCCACAACGTTCGAAGCCAGAGTGAAGGAAAACAGAGAAAACAACAGAAACATCAAGTTCTTGGTCCATATAAATTCACTCATCTACAACTGGAAAAAGAGGGCGTTATTCAGAAGAGTAACGTACCAGATAATAGGTAGATTTCCAACCATTAAGAGGAAAAGTGTAACTGGACTAATTGAATCCTTAGACGCGCAAACATATTTTTCAATATCACTTCACCTATGCCTGGAACATTTGTGATCTCTTTGCATTATAAAGGTATGTCTTCCAAATTCACATATTTTTGAACACACACATAACGACATAACTAGGACGAAACCGGGGTTTACTTGAACTTGATCTCAAATTGGATGACCTACTCGAAATGCAACAAAACAATCAGGAAGATCTAGACCTGGAGTACGTTCAATTTAACGTTCCGAAAGTCCTTGCCTTGCTCAATAAAAGATTTGCCCGAAAGAAATGGTAACTATGAATATATCTAGCTATACACATCTGAACTATCTCTAAATTTGTTTAGATTTACTATTCAGACACATAATCCATAATACATCAACGTCCGCTGAACAAAGTCGCGATATGGTCCAGAGTATTATCGCCCCACCCCCCATGAAATCGAGCTCTATCCAGTACAAATCCCCTAAGACATGCTCCTCGTCTTTGGCATTCGAATGCAATCTATCTAGATATTGCTTTGAACTGCATATATCTATTTTTGGACTTTTTTCAAATCTGAGGCCTCTGGACATAATGCTCGAGACATATGATCAAGCGCGCATGGCTTCCCTGCTTTAATTTTTTCCAAATTTACCTTCTTAATTCCATCTATGCATTGCTATCATCTTTAGCTATCTGTAAATTTGGCGTTGTGCGTAATTTTTGTTTTTGTTTCTATTCTCGTCTTGTTTCTATACCTCTCTCGTCCACTTTGTTAGCATGGTGTAATCTTGTCTTTTTCTTCAGGCCTTGCTCTTCAAATATAAGGCAAGTTTCTGATTCAAAGTAGTGAAGGGGTTTCAATGTTTTATGCGTCAGCCTGGACTGTATGTTTTCTTAAGCTTGCTGCTCTTCCTCTCTCTTAATTTCATAAACGGACCAACGCTCTGTATTCTTCTTACTATGTTTTGTCCTCCTCCTCCTCCTCCTCCTCCTCTTCTCCTTGGTTGCAACTTTTAGCCGTAGTTTTGTAATACTAAATTCTTGATATGAAGTATAATGTGAAAAACTCAACACAAAAATGCAATATGTGGTGAGGCGTTAAACACCAAAATCCTGTACTATTTGTCATTCATAGTGGGTGTACTCAATCAGACTCATACAATATACCGAACAACTAAGAGGGTACCGGGTCAATGTTTCATAAATACCTAAGTAGGTATCTAAGAAAGGAATAAATATATATACACTATAAAATAGAATCTTGAATACAAAAGCCAGCAGGTAGACAGCGCCATGGTTTCTTACATGAAACGACCAGAGGCAAAATGGCAGGAGTAAAACAAAAATAAAAAGAAGGTGAAGAAGGGGATCAATACAAAGCATAGATATTATTTTGCCAAAGAAAAGATGCAAACGTTATTGAAAAATCAAATCGTCATGTACGCCAGGATATTTGGAAAATCCAACCTAAAGCAAACCGAAACTTGGAGACAAGGAAGAACTTGAGAAAGTGGAACAAGAAGAAAAAAGAGACAGATAACATAAGAAGTTTTTTCATAAAGTAGAAAAGGCACTAAACACATCTGCAAAATTACCTGGCATGTAAGTCACACCCGAACACAATGGTCTTTACCAATTGTATTTGCCTAGCGGGAAATTGTGTGGTCCCAATGAGAGAGAAAAGGAGTGAAGAATGCACTATCAAACTTTTCTTGTGGCTGGATGGGATAAGGGGAGAATCAATCAAAATATGTCAGAGAGAAAGAGAAAAGATTCCGTGATCAGGTTGTAGCACCCAATTCCAAGCTGTGGCTGTTTGACGGATTAGAAGTTGGAAGTGGTGTTATGTCTTCAGAGGACGATTTGTCACCCTCTGCAGTACTGGTGGCTTCAACATTCATGCTAGGGTTAGTCAAAGGCGATTGACTGCGAGGAACAGCGTCCCCTGGATTTGAGTTGGATTCCTGTGTGCGGGGTGAAACTCTTCCAACCTAGAGTCAAATGGGGGCATTAGTATCTTGTATCATTCAGTTATGTCATGCTTGAATCGGAATGTCTCTTTGAAGAAAAGGGAAAAAGAAAGAGGGGGGAGGGGTAATTGAGCATACTAATTTGGCATATCTGAGGCCACAGCTGTTGCACAAGTCACGTTTGCCTGAAGGTCCCCGCCGCCACTCTGGCGTAACTCTTGTGTGACAATTTGCACACTCCTTTTCAATTTGATCGGCACCATTTCTCCTCTTACGCTTCTTTCTAATTGCTAGCAGCCCGTTCAATTCTTCAACAAATCTTTTGTTGGTTCGTTGCATCTGCCGTAGTTCGAACTGCCAACTGCTACTACGAGTGGTCTTCAGTTCTTCAAAAATATTTTCCTCATCATCATCTCCTCCTCCTCGATTATTCTCTGGGGTCGCACCGTCACTGGATCTATCAAGTAATGCAGAATTGGCACTTGAACGGGATACAGTGGTTGCGGGCGACGCTGACCAGCTTGTTGGAGTTGACTTTGATGATGTTACAGACATACTTCGTTCATCTATTGTACTTGTCGAGCTCTGTTTCGGATTCATAGATGGTCTCGTATGCTTTACTAGACGTGTTTGAGCAATCAAAAAGGTAGGCTTGCCCTTGTCCGGTGATTGTTCTGGATAAAACGTTGTGACAACTTGTAGGTATTGTCCACGTTTGCTTTGTATTTCGTGCCGTACAGTGACTTGTTTACCTGATCTGGCATTCTCCAAGGCACGATTGACCTCTAGCCTGGAATCAGGACGCATCAAACTCTGCAAACTAATGCCCATAAGTTCTTCAGATTCTCTGTCTAAAAGAGTCTTTGAGTTGGTGGAGACGAAAAGGAACATTCCACTCTGTGAAATTTTAGTCCATATTTCATTTTCTCCTATGCCCCCAGCCGCATTGACATCCTTCCATTGTAACATATACACTGGTCGTTCTCTGCCTATCAGAATTATACACTTTCTGCCTTTCCCTTGCTCTGTATGCAGACAGCCGTAACTTTCGAACCATGTATAACCACTAAATTTCCGCCTAATGCGAAAAACAACATTTACAGCGGTGCCCGAAGATGTATCCTTAAGATCTCGGGTGACCGGCACGATATCACTAGGATGACATACAGTAGATAGGGCTGATCCGACCAAATCATTAGGGTCGTATTCGAGAATTTTTCTAGTTGAGGGCGAACAATAGAGGAAGAGGCCCTTCAACGATAGTACATGCACCACATCATCCGTATTCTCCAAGAGTACTTTGTCCCATACTCTTCTCGACATCTCTGAGTCAGCAGATCCTAAACTCGTCAAGAGTCTGGACACATCTTCTTTTGGAACCGTTGTTCCAGGTATTTGTGTTCTGGATTCAGCTGACTGTGAAACAGGTAAATATTGGGGAAGGTTACGGTGTTGATAGTTGATGACAATATGCCCATCTAAGGTGTGTCAGCCCATAACCCCTACAAGATAAAGCTCTACTTCGAGGGCCGAAAGACGAGTTCAGCAACGTACCTGGAGATTGGTTCATGATCGAGCCAGGTTGGTCCACTAAATCGACTTGGAAGCCTATAAATATTTAGTATCTGAAATGTACTCGCTCGTGCTATAATCGTACCAACAAAGTATGCGATATCAGGCGAGTCCCAGGTGATTGGTATAGTGGTCAGAAGGTTCATAAAGGGTTGTCCTCCTTTACGATAGTTTATAAGTGATATTTGAGATTCATCTCTTCTTTCACACCGACTTTTGAGATAGTAGACAGCATCATCGTCAACATACTTCCGCTTGACACCAGGCGTAACAATACCATCAGGGGATTGTAAGAAGCGGCAATTTCGGCCCAAAATTTCGTGTTTTGTGTATCCTGTTAGCCGCTCAAAGGTTGCGCTGCAATATATGATTGGACAATCAAATTTCCGTGCATCACATACGACGAAAGCGCATGACATATCGACAGCACCAATGTTTACCTCTGGGTTCGGCCGCGTAGCTACTCTCATCTAACAAGAATCTTAATGAACGTTTCAGGAGGGAAAATAACGAAATGTTGGTAGTACTCACTAGCAAGCCTATCATATCGAAGCCACTTGACGAGTATATATTGTCCATCTTAATCGACTTGGTATTGTACTGTGGGAGCAAATTTACAGAAGACTCTTAATGCATTGTCAGGCTCATGATGGCTCTATCTTCAACGCGACAAAATTGAAACAAGCATCATGTTGAGATAGATCTTACCAGCTGGTTGTGAAGGCCGATCTCCAAAAGGTTCTATGTTGTCATCCTGAGCATCTAGGTTACTTGTGGGAGCATCTTTTCGCGCTACCTGATTCCCCATATTTGACATGAATGATGGCATTTGAGGTATAGAGCTCTTATGGAAGTGTGGCATGTCCAGCATTGGCATCGCTCGGTTGTCCATTGTTTGAAGTATGTCACCGTTCATACTCTGAGTCAAACTACTGAGATCGTTTCCAAGATTATTTGCAAGATTATTTGAAACGGATGCATCTAAGGCTGCCTGCGTTATCCCCTGCTGGTCTCCAAAATCCATATAATTCTGGAGCGCGAAACTAGCCATAGACTGTCTTCTATATTCTCTGATACTTTCTTCAATTATGGCATCGTCAAGCTCATTCGCTTCCATCATACTCTCAAGTTTCTGTGTGTTTATGTTATTGCCGTTATCCATAGTCAGCATTGATGGTTGCATTTGCATCTGAGCCTGCAACGAATTGGCGACGTTTACGTCCATCATTTGAGAGCCCAAGTCATGGTCCTGAGGCATGTATGAGTACAGCTCATCCAATTCCTGGGCGTCAAGATCCATCTTGACTTTTGCTCGAAAAGAGTTCTTTACTGTGGCTCGCAGGGCTGTTCGCTTTTGTATTTTTGACAGACAATGAGTGTATAGACGACCGGTGGCTTATGAAAAACGGTCGCTAGTTTCGTGGAAGGGATTCGGATGAGTGTCGCATCAAGTGTTGTTAAGACAAAGTCGTGTCGATGACAACTTGACTGATGTGAATACGTCTCGAATTGATGATACCTTCTGTCGATACTGGCCTCGCTTATTGAACACCTTCTTGCCCCGGCAAATAGAGGATCGCACACACGTCCTATACACAAACAATCCACTGACACAAAGATTTGCCGCAGACGGAGATGTAGTCTGTCGCAATAGAATGCTCGTGGAAGAAATACTGTACACTGAGCTCTCTATATATATTTGATCAGCAAGCACATTTATACACCCCAAAGTCAAAAGCGCCTTCTCTCAGATATCCAAAAAAAGATTATGTGTATCAAGCTTTGATGGGAATGGTTGTACAGTCTAAGACCGCACAAATTTCGAGGCGAGCTGTGGGCTTGAGAAGCTTTTGGTGATGCTGGACATATACTTAGTATTTATGACCTTTGTATCACGCAGCAACAGTCGTCAAAGATTGGAAAATCTAAGCAGATAGCGACGATGATATGATGATGATGATGATGATACCAATAATAATAAAGTAATAATGACAATGTAGAATGGGAGACTCAAAGAGTGAGCAAAAGAAGAAAAGAAAGCAACGCAAGGAAAAAGGAAAGAATGGGAAGGATATAAGAAAGTGAACAGCAAGTGCTTGTCTAAGTACTAAGTACTTACCTAAGTACTTAGTAAGTAGATAGCTAAAATACTTTAATATGGTGATACTCCGCAAGAAGCCCTCGCGAAGCACATGGAAATCAGACGAACAAGGCCTTCTTTGGAAGAGGTAGATACTTAGGTAAAGGTACTAGAAGAGAGTGAAATGAAGAGCAGGCACCCGAGATGGATGATGATGCATGTGTACTTAGTATAGACTGAA
>Ga0160427_10001396_pt1 | contig 14796 bp, 11 predicted proteins | sample SolpanmetagenomL_FD_108194 | JGI IMG/M metagenome (GOLD analysis project Ga0160427, IMG submission 108194) | Solar panel surface microbial communities from Lawrence Berkeley National Laboratory, California, USA - L | ecosystem: Engineered > Built environment > Solar panel > Unclassified ...
ACGAAGGGGAGGCATAGGATAGCTGCCAAAGATAACTACAGAAAGTCAACCTTTGACTGGCAGTGTGCCAGTGCGTCGACGGGAAGAATAGAGTCCTCAATCAGTAGCAGCTCCTTACCGGCCTAATGGAAGATGCGTAGAAGGCACGAAGATTCCGAATCGGCGTCATCCGAATGGTAATCATCTACAGTGTATTAGCGTTATTTCATATCTGGTCCATGTGCCCTACATCAATTATAACAACTTTAATGCCCTTTTGGTCAGTCGGAAATCTATCCAATCTGTCCTCCTTTGACCATAATACAGGGCTGTAGTCTGCGCTATCGCCTTAGCGCTATACATGATTGCGTTCCAAAGTTCTCATCGATGGTCACATCAGCCTTGTGCTGCTCCAGTTTCCCACATCAACACTTTGTTTTGCTTGAAGTCCATGCCGTCAGAAATTTAACTCGTATACCATCAGTTGATATCATGGTTAGGTCTCTCGCTCAACGAATACCGATTCCTGTGCCGCATTGGAACCCTGGGACTGTAAACAGGATTTTCCTTCCTGTTGTAAGCTCTTAGCCATAATCACGTCGACGCTTTACCGTGACACCCGTCTCAGGGTCATCATTGTAGCGGCTACCGCGTTTGCGCTTTCTGACAACAGAGGCTGCTGGAACCGCCCAGGCATGTTGTGCAGCGGATCGGTCTGCACGGGCTGCATTGTCCGCAGTATCCGTACTGCCTCCTGTGGGGAATAGTCAGTCGGTCGAGGAGGGCGAAATAGGCTGTAGGTAGTGTAGCTTACCATGTGTCATAGGCTGCGAAACCTCAACGTAGGCGGCACTCCCGTCGGAGGTTTCAAAACCATCGACGTATTCCGCTGCATAGTTCAGAATGCATTTTGTAAGACTCGGGCTAGTGTGTTAGTTGTGCCTCAACCACATTTTGAGAAAACAAGCTTACTCGATGAAAGAGGCCAAATGCTTCTGCATTCGCCTCAGTGGCGACTCCAGGTTGCGGATCGCGCAGCTGGCAGGTTGAGGACTCGTTGTGCAACGCTCGAAAAGCTGAACGCGGCTTTTTGCGAAGGTCTCATCGTTGAGCCTTTGCTTGAGCAGCTCGATTGCCGCAGGACGTGTTGAAAGCGCAAAGTACCTCACCAATCGAGCCGTTCCAGCTCGAACTGAGAATTGTCAGAATGCACACACGACTTGTGAGGCAAAGATCTTACGTAGAGACACCAAGACCAATGTGTGTAGAGTATTCCATGCGACACTGAGGGATGATATGATACAGTGTAAACTATGGAACACGTCTAACAGATCGACCTCATAATTGGTAATCAGGTCAATGACCTCGTTAAACTATCGTTGATTAGCTTCAGTCCTTCCTCCACCAACCTACATACTTACCTCCTTCTTGCTTTGAGCCTGCATGACGATCAGAGTAGAGTAAAATTCAAACTCGGCCAATCTTGCCTCATCTTTTGATAGTTCGCCATCTCGATGCAGTGTGAAAGCAATATCCTTGAGATTTAGGTGCTCGCGCGGTAACATGGTCGCGCGACACAGCCGGTGTACGAGATCCAGCTCTTTCATCAATGTGCGCTCGAAACCTGGCTTTGGAAGGAACCCCAAGATGTCATCTGCATTGCTTTGAAGCTTTGACCATGTGGCAGCATTTAGAATAGCCCGCCGTTTCCAGTTGGTCTTCAACTGGATGGTAGTTGGGCTGAAAGTTCCAGGTCCGTAACGAAAGTCCGGTAGCATATATAAGCCGACAGATTCGTAGCTTGCTTTTATTGCCCTTTTCAGCTGGTCATCCGTTTCAATGACTACCTCCGCGGACGGAACTTGGGCACCACATGCAGGCTGGGGTCTGGAGGATGAGGAGCCTACATCCTCTACCCTACAAACATACCGCCCTCCCGATGGCACCTGTGTTTTTGAGCGGGGCTGTTTCTGCCCAGACTCATGTATAGTATTGCTGGAAAGAAGCTCCGGGTCAGAGTTGCATTCCAACTGTTCGGATGCAAGCTCTGACATGAATTGGGCATTCCCAGTTTCATGTAAACCCGTCGTACCCTGATCAGTAAGCAGACTAGGATTGGGGCTTTGAGATACTGAAGATCGCAACACGAAATGACGCGGACTACTGATCGCAGATTCAACTCGATTCCTTGTGATGATCGTTGAAGCAGATTGAGGGGTACCAGGAATCGTCGGTCGCGGAACCATGCAGCTGTTTGCGGATGATTTTCCGGATTGAGAGTCTCTAGCCGACAATTGAGTCAGCTCCTGCGTTGTGAGAAACTGCACAGCAGATTCAGCTTCAGCTCCAGTCATGTGCAGACTTGAGTCAATTCCTTGAGATGCAGCTGTACCGTCGGCGCAGTTGTTGCTTTGTATTGGTGACGAGATAGATTCTGCTGATCCAAACATCTGGTGGATATCTTGCCACAGCTCATTCTCAAGCAATAGTGTGATCGTTGACGAGGGCACTACTGAGCAAATTCCTTGATCCTCGTTTCCAAGCTGCCCTTCACTTGTATTGACATGGTTGGAGAACTCACTATGGTGTGATTCTGTACACATATCAGGCAACTGCCCAGAACGCTCTTGGTTGTCGCAGCTAGTCTCTCGGTCGGGTGAGCTGAAATAGCTGCCATGTCCCTGTGGTTGGTCTTCCGCTTTTGTACTGTCCTGTGATTGGAGCATAGTTTGAGGTTCCCAATCATGCTGGGCCTCAGCAGACATCTCCTCGTTAAAAAAAACGAAGGCTTTCGGCAGTCCGGAGTCAGGCCGCTCTTCCAAGTTCACATTGTAGAACCCCTGTGAGTATTGATCGGGAGTCGTGATATCAGTATTAATCGGTTGAGGGGTCGAGAATATCTCTTCGTAGTAAGTGACGGATGAGTAATCCCGACCATCCACTGTTTCGCCTTCGTCGCGCTCGACTGTAGCCTGAGAATACTCTGGGTCTTTCAGAGCCATGATTTCCTTAATACCGGGCGACCCTGGTCTGCTATCAACATCATTCGTAACATGGACTGATAGGTGCATGGGGTCAGAAGAACCGGTGGACGCTAGCATCCGAGGTTGCGGATCTTGAGTCGATTCTTGATTAACTTCAGTCCCAAAATGCGATTGCTCACAACGCTCCGTAGTCGACCTATGATGAGCTAAAGCTTCTGAGCTGCTCCAACATCCGTGGATAGAGAGGGCATCCTCTGAATGCATCACATCAACCTTACTAAGCGCTTTGCGCAAGTCAGAGTTCTCATTCAACAAAGCATCCCTCTCGGTTACCACTTTGTCGTACATCTGCTGTATATTCCTCGTGATCTGCACACCTTTCTCTACTTCCTCACCGAGTTGTTCGCAAGTCTTTGCAAGGTCTTGGTTCTTAGCTGTCAAGTCCTTCACCAAACCCTGCAGCGTCTTTTTTTCTTCTGCCAGCGCATGTAGCTGATCCAGACCACCGTCAAACATCAGGCGTGTCGTGTCCAGTGTGCTCATGGTATTCGGGTGCCCAGTATCGATCTGATCATTGATCCGCGAATAGTCATCCGTAGCAGTCTGGCGTCACTCACGATTAGTGCGGCATGGCAATAGTCCTTGGGAGCAGGCACCTTATCGGATTCTCCTAGCGATACCAGAATCCCTTCATCGGCACATGCCGGCTGCAAGGGCACGGTCTCCCTGGGGTCACTACTTCATATCAGCTCAGTCCTTGACCTGAACGAACTTCTAAACTCACGCGTTGGAATCGAAACGATGTGTGGGGTCCGCATGATGTCTCTGTTTCGCTTTCAGTCGACAATCTATGTATTTCTGTTGGTTGAAGGGACTCTTATACTGACCATATTCGAAGGCATCTAAGCCAGGCTCTCGGCTACGATGATGGAACTATTCAGCATCTAATCTCTGTATTTAGGAATATGTCACGCAAGGCACGTTGCGAAATGATCCTACTACTTGAGCGGCAGCAGTGTCATAAGGAATCAGAAGCTTCATATATAGAGGGAGGCGCGACGGTAGGCGCGCGCTTGCGTCCGCCCTGGCTATCATGTAAACACCTCGTGCCATCTCATTGACGCAAGCGCTTGCACAGCTTTCGAGCGGGCGGATTGTAACCTAATCCAAGGGCGAACATTTGTGTCATAGGCGGTTGTCTCATCGTCCCACACCGGCATGCTCGCTATAGCTGTCTCGCGCTTGCCACACGGTTTGCTACCTATTGTGATTTTGTCGGTGTGAACAAGCTGTAGTAAGAGGGGCGATAAGACGTGGTCAAGGTATTGTCAACAGGCTATAAGCAGTGCCAATACTTTTGTAAACGGATAAAAGGATAAAAGCATGTTCCCTTTGTCGAGGATCTCGTTGTCGCATTCGAGTCGTATAATCTTTCTAGGACCTCCGAATGTAGACTTTACCTTCCTCGGCACCACAGATATATTGTAAGAAGACATGCCGTGAGGGACAGCTTGTCCTCTAAGGTATCTTCCCATGGCCCAGTGAGGCCCTAAATACATTTGCAGGACTTTAATGATTTGAAAGAATCCGCATCTACGGGTTGGTTTTGGTAAGACCTCAGACAATACTTTGGAACATACCTCCGCCGAGGGGGCAGTATAGTAGGTATCATCCATGGTAATATAGGTTGGAGCATGTGCAGTGGGTGCATCGTAATGGGCAGCAATTTCAGATGGAGTGGAGACTCGACGTACAATCAGCCCCTGGCTATTTAACATGATATATATAATGTGAGATCTCTGCGTTCGCGTATTCACTCTTCAGACAACAGGTACAACACTATCGTGCGTCCTACGATTGTAAGCGCTCCCGTACTACTTTCAGCTGCACTAGACCGTCTTGAAGTTATGCTCATCTGAAACCACGGATCGAGATTCATCTTCAAAAACCTAAACAAAACTTTATATGTCTGCAATGTTTGCAATGCCAATCAGGAGATGAAGGGTATTCTCATTCAGGTACAGGTACAGAGTGTCTAGTCAAGTAGTCTCGCTTGCTGCTTTCGTGCGGTAAATTTACTCCGCCTTTGTGCAATACATTCACTACGCCTTCGCGCAATACGTTCACTCCGCCTTAAGACTTCTACGCATTTCGCGGCTTTGACTCTATCTCCCAACGATTTTCGCCCACGATGAAAGACCCTGTGCGGCTGCGTAGCTTGAACGTTGTGCATTTCGCTGGGTGTATGCGCGATACCGGTTGTGCTAGTCTCCAGGTTGGCATTCGTCTGCGTCGCGTTCTCGCTATCGGTGATAGCAGGATTTCCTTGACCAGCCATCATCGAAGGTCGGTCGGACGAAGCAGTCAGTGTTGCGCAAAGGAGGTGTATGAGTGATAGTTCTGCAGCGTCTTCTTTGCCAAGCACATATGGCAGATCTAAGAGGCGGGTTTCGAGCTCGAGTAGCTCTTCCTGTATTTGATCTTTGACTCCGCAGGCCGCTTCTCGTATTGCGTTCAGTGTATCGTCCACGGAAGCTCCGTATCCGCTGCTGATTCGAAGCGGGAGGTAATTTGTCATGAAACGTTTGACAAAGTCTCGTTGCGGGACGATGCGCACAAGCATTCGATTATACCCTCTTTCCACCTCCATCAGGCAGGATGGTGTCAGACCGGTCGTAAGTTCCGGAGAGGTTTCATCATCAGCGACTCGTTGTTGAGGAGCTTTTCTGGATACAGGGGTAGACTCCATCACTTTGTGACGTATCATGGATCTAGCCCAATTACTCTATCAAGTCCTCATAGAGTATAGACCAGCCAATGATGGTGTAAAAGGAACATCAGAGAACAAGCAGTTTTCGTTTTGGAACTAGTATCTTGTGTAGGATTGACCGACTGGAGCGACGGACGATCTTATAATGGTCGCTTGTTCGCAGGATTGTGTCACAGAACGAGGGACGTTATCGAAGCGCCGCACTAGATGCATGCGGCACTGTCTGAAACCATTGTGTTCTGTAGCGGTTACCTAATTCTAAAACTAACGTTCCGTCACGGAGTGGATATTGCCAATTATGGCATAGCAAGTTTCTAGGAAGCTCGGCTATGGCTTGCTAGTCCGGATTAGTCCTTACTTCACTGGTGCTTGCGCTTCCTGCACGCTCCATATCGTTACTCGTGTGTCGCAGATCACTGTGTATGTATGATTTGGCTCTGACCGTCAAGCCTAAACATGTTCATGCAGGAGATTGGCCAAGGTATATACGTTGTAGCTAGGTGTATCATCGAACTCTAAGATATTCGTAGCACCATACTGTAGCCACCAGGAACTCGCCTGGCGAACCTTAGAGATCAGGTAGCTCGACGTGGACTGTCCGCACACCGATCTATAGGCTGGAAAATGTTCTGTCCGTCAATCAAGCAGTATTTCGCTGGCAGTCATATGAGATCAATCACCTTTGCTTGGGTTCGGAGAGTGTAAAGCGCGCGGCTAGACAAAGTGCAAGCGCATGTATTGATGGAGTGGCGTGAGGTTCTGTGCATGGCAACAGGGAAAGTACAAGCGCGCGCTTACCTTCGCGCCTCCACGCGTATATAGGGTTTTACCTCCTGTATGCTTTCGAACCCATCTATACTACTACTCATCCAAGTAGCAGCATCATTGGTCAGCGCGCTCGGTCATGGAATATCTTTCATCGGAATATCTTTCATCGCAAATTCGCTAAGTGTTGAATAGTTGCCGAAGCCGGAAGCGTGGCACAAATACAATTGGACGTGGTCAGCAGGAGAGCTTTCTAAGTGAACAGAAAGACATGGCTTATCAACTGACTATAGAAGAGAGAGCGGATGTGATGCACCTAAAGACAACCTTGATACGCAAAGCAATGATTTTGGTGAGACCATGCCTGTACAGTCACACAGTGCTGAGAAGAGGCACTTGGTAGCGCTCGATTAGCCTAACGACGTGAGTAGGTTCCAATGGTGATTTGCACGCAGCGCTAGCTGTATCTGATGCCAGAGTACTGTGAATAACTACCTACAGGTGGGCTAGACTGATCCTGGCCAATCGTGCATGCGCTACGCATCAGAGATCACTTCCCTTCTCATAGTGGTGCGGGAAATGGACTCCAGATGAGCTGTGTGGTGTGATATTGGTACAGAGATCCCGGGTAGATGAAGAGCAGATCCTAGGCAGCTTTTATGCATGGAGTTTCGGAATGATTACAATGCTGCGCTTAGCACACTGCCAGGAAGGTCGATCATGGCTATCACCAAACCTTCAAACTTGATCATTCTGGAAAAAATAGTCCTACTAATCAAGATTTACCTGGATCGCATACATGTCTGGAGTGTTTTCCATGCTATGTGTCAGCCACACTATGGCACGAGTGAGCCGATATCAGGCCAGGCGCACGTAGTATGAAGAAGACCACGATCATATTAGATCTGATAATACCGGATGTAGACAGCTCATCTGGAAACGCAGACCGAGGACGCAGTGTTGAGGAAATTGCGTACGAAGTATCGGTCATCGAAACGATGATCAGTCGAATGAAGTACACAGAAATACCCATAGAGGTTCTGGCTTGACTCTGTCACCAGACTTTAGTTCTGACTCTGGTCTTTTCGGGAATACATCCAGCTAAAAACAAAACAGAAGCGCTAGGCTGTTCTCACGGCTACCCTGCGAGAAAGGATCGAAGCCGCCGATGCACATGAAGTCCTAAGGTTCCAGCCCGAGTATCCCAAGCCAGGTTTCGAGCAGACAATGTCGAAGAAGGTGAAGCTGGTACGCCGGCTGTACGATTCAATCATGTTGTTGCGGGAGCACTGAACCCTGAAGGGTATTGCTTTTCTATTACAACGAGATGGTGGTTTTCCAGCACTTAGGTATGGTTACGGACACAGTCGCCAGCAAGCTAGCTGTACAGGCGAGATGGCCACTGTGAGCAGGCGGTCTTTGGACCGGCAATTCCCCAGTGCGCGAAATCCTGTACTCATCCGTAAGCTTCATCCTCGCCTCGTGTTACAAACGCGTATCGACGAGCAGACACATTGGCTGGTGACTCCCGCTAGAGTTATTAATTGACAGCCATCTGAGTAACGTCAAGCTCTTTGCATAAGTTAGCCTTCTAAAATGTCAGTAATAAGCTTGTTGCGCAGTGCATTTTGCAATCTGTCATTACCCTGTTGTTTCGGCCCTACAAATCGAACCTAACCTCGGCGCGAGAGACTGCTCGAACAAAGAAGTTCAGTCTTTCCATCTTATAATGCGTAGTCAGACTTCGATCTTTGTTACCAAGACTCCGTCAAGCAATCATTCACTCACAGTCATCTCACACGCGGCAACACAATAAAGATGCGGACGCGCTGCCATATACATGCCGACGCGCCGCTCTGTTCGAGGCGTCCGCCCTTACTCACATGATTGTCAAGGAATGTGAGGCAAGGAGCTTTCCCCCTGGCATCAACAGCTATCAGGCCTAATTCAAGATGGGTGGGAGGCCCGCTCATCCTGCTATGGTGTACTGCACCCCCTCCAATGGCTACCAATGTAATGAGAGCCACGATGGGCACCACGGAGACCCGCCATACTTGCTGTTCGTGAACCTCGCCATTTAATCAAAGGCAAGGCTAATGTCATTCTCCTTTAGCGTTCCTCTCTCCTCAAAATCAGGCTTTGCCAACTTCGTATACCTCAAGTTGCAGCCTAGCATGCTGCAAGCTGATTACATCCTTTCAGGTTAGTCTCTACTATACACATAGTTCCCGCCTCGATTCTAACTATGCAGCAGCGCTCAAATCCATGGACTCCAATAACTCATCTTCAGCTCGAAATGCACCACATGCACGTCCTTCAAGAAACACTCCTTTCGAATGACGATCTTGGTGCTATTTGTACGTTGTGCAGGAGCGTGAGACCGGTCACACATCCGCTGAAACGGTACGAAGACGTCAATGCGGAGCAAGAGGGTTTATTTCAGCTTGAGGATTGTTCTAGTAAGACAGACACTGCTGGGCAGACGTCCTGGATATCTGAGGAAGCTGCCACTTTCCATCGCGAGCCGTGGATGCCCATGGAATCGGGGACGGTCAAACACACTGGGTGGGGGGCTTTGACGCATGACAATGGCTTGGGAGTTCTTGAACCGGGTGCACCATCAAGAAAGAGGACCTCACCAATCGCTGAGGCGAGCAGAAAGGGATATCTGAGCCTCCAGCATTATCTCTCAGATCTATCGTCGCCCAGGAGGCCCGCTGTTGCTGTTCGTACGGAATGGCTGACGGAAGGTTCAGAAGCTAAGCCATCAACTCGTACGTCCATTTAGTCAGGTCTGCTACATGAATGCTGGCAAAACTATTCACTCCACCCTCACACTTACACTAGCAACCTAGTGATTCAGCAATATATCACGATCTACACAACACCAGCAATAAATGTAAGCCGTCTCGAACCAACAAAGGAGTAAGAATGCGTCCCCGTCACTGCAACCTGTTTTTAACTTAGGGCACGTTAGTGTTCTACTCACGCTAGTGGTACCATGGAGCTCATCATGCTCAGCAAGGTCTTAGCAATAGTCAACAGTTGCATTATCTTCAGTATCAATTAGGGTGTTCACACCGTCGAACGTGTAGACTGATGTGTCATATGATGGGGTGTCGCACCGAACCTCGGAATGATCAATATGATGCCTTACTCGTGCTTTCAAGTCTGATACTGCTTGACAAATTCTACTGTGGACCTTTCAGTGCTGTCACACATTTGCCATCACCTCCGGTATAGAGTCAATCATGTCAAATCATCCGGATTGGAGCCTTCTGCATCGACGTTAGGTAGTGCCTTCTGGAAGATCTTTCACGGGTGATGACCTACCCCTTTAAGACTAACAGCTTCACCTGCTACCAGATCGTGTCACAATGGCAATCCTACTGATCAGAAACCTGATGACATAGACTGCTGATTTCTGGAAATTTCCCTGTCCTGTATCACTCCGTACCTCCACGCTCTACACACCACACGCCACAATCTCTGGCTTGAAAATTAATCTTACATCCACATACGTGATTACAAAAACGTTTCTGCACAAATTCGGCACAGGATTCCCCTCTGAGATCAGCCTTGCACTCCGTCACACATCTTTTGCGTCGACCTGGTCCAACCTTTGCATGTGGACAAGAGCACGCCGCTTTCAGCTGTAGGATTACTTCACTCAGCTCTCGCTCGAAATCTGGCCCATTTTCCGAAGATTGGAATTCCAGAGGCTGTTCTGCAACGAGATTCTGAAGCATGCTGAGAAATTCGGGTAACTGCGTAGGCATCGTCTCATTAGTAGTCTGAGGATGGCAGGCAATATACAGTATATTCTTGACAGTTTTTAGGATATTTCGGTAGTCCCATACCATGCCGCCGGCCATGACACAATCTTCCAATGTGAATGGGGCATGTATCACTTTCAATCCTGGTGGCATGAAGAGTGTGTCACCTGGCTGAAGGATGATCAGACGTGCGCGTCCAGCTGGAAATGCCCATTCATCCCCGAGTCTCTCGAACTGCACCTCCTCTTCCTTAGATAGGTCACTAAGGAGCGACCACACTTTCACGCCAGATAGACATCTGATCCATGTACCGTTGAGGATGTCTAGATGAGGGCCGGAGAATACACCTCGTTGTCCAGCTATCATGAATTTCAGACATCCATTGATACTGGTGTCACGTAGCGTGTTAGCACTCGATGTCCTTTTTCCAGCCGAAACTCTATCCGCTCTTTGGGAGCGATCACCTCCCGACGACGAGTCTGTCACCGCAGCACCACCTTGTAGACTGGGACATTCTTTCCTTTGGCCTCCCGAATGGGGTTGTCGCTGCCCCAACGATGGTCTGTCAATCATTGCCCGATCCAACCTACGGTCAATTGTGGAAGCGAGACCAAGCTCTGGCTCTTGTGTAATAACACTAGAGGCAACACCATACTTCGAGATGTCTACGTCAAGGTTGAGGAGATTCAGCGCCCTGCTCTCCGGCCTGATAGCAGGATTACGATTCTCGCGGAATGCCTGCGCAGCATCACAACCTTCAACGCACTTTGGTCTTGAGCATGGTTCAGACCATGTATCTTGAACATCCACCGATCTCCTGTGTGTCAAACGTCCAAGGAAATTCTCGAATGCATCAGGATAGCGTAGCTGGCCTTCTATAAGAAGTGGTTGCTTAGCTGGATGGCCTCTGAGCATTGTAAGAGCCTCCTGCTCCGTCACGTAGATAACGTCCGCCGCCGTGCGCTGCTCAGTACACTCTGAGAGTGTTGCAATCCTGACAAATTGGCGTCCAGGGCCTATCAAATTACATAGCTGCTTGACACTAGAATATTTGCGTTTCTGCCGCACATGTGAAAAGCGATCATCCGCTTCACAAAGCTTGATCGTATCTTCTGCCTCGCGAAGAATTTCCTCCAGCTTTTCATTATATTTATTTTCCCATTGAGAGACTACATACCTTCCAGTAACATCAAGTCCTGTACTTTCCTGTGGTTCGGAAGCGTCGACGCTCGTGCCGCCCTTGGTCCGAGATGTTTCACTCCTGATGTTTTGAATGTCAGAGCGGAATACTGAAACAGTCCCAGCTATGGCTTGAGAAAAGCTAACGGAAACCCGATGCAGGAGAGCTAGGTCTTTAGCCGCAGTTGCTAGAACTTGGTCGGTCTGCTCCGCAGAACGTGTGGCTAGATCATCCATGACTTCTATCGCTGCACTTATCGGTTGTGCTCGCGCCATGATTGAGTGTTGGGTTGAGGAAAGCAGTTGGTCTGCCTTCTCGTAATCAGCTGAGAACTGCTGTGCATAATCTGCAAGAACTTTCTTTCCATGCACTTGACTGAGTAATAGATTAAGATACTCCTTACGTTCCTGTTGTTGTCCAAGTATTGTTGTTAAAGAATTCATCTCATGAGCTGATGCTGCCTTCACACTCGTGAAGATACCTCGCATGTCGAAATATGAGCTGACGTCGCTGCGTACTCTGTCAAGGTGACCGAGCTGCAGCTTGAGCTCATCCTGCCATGAACTTAATTGTTGTGCCCGTTTGCCTAAATTCCCCAGAAGTGCGTGTATTTCGCTTGGCGCGATGCAAAGTCCAAGTGCATTTGAAGCAACGCTACTCGAAAGGTCATCGTGCGACGAGATATCCTGATCGACTGCTGTATGTAGTGTTCTGCTTTCAAGACTATTGATATGTATTCTGAGACACGCCTGAAAGATTGGACGCCAGATGTAAGCTTCGATAGTTGTAGGCATCTTGCGACCGTGGAGAGTGTAGATGCAAATGACAAGCCCAATGGTTCCTTCGTCAGTATCGTCGTCTTTCCAAGGATATTTCTACAGAATCTGTATTAGCAGCTCTCATGGCAGTGGAATCTTAATGGTAGATACCTCCGAAATGACGGGAAAGCCCCACCCTTGCGTTTGTGTATCTTTGCAAAGCTTTTGCGCGAGTATGCTCAGATGCTCCTCTACCTGCATGCTACATGCATCATCATTAGCGCCAAAATATCGTATCTGGCGCTCTTCCAAGTCGAACAATGCAAGTGCCCAACGTTCTAGACCATGTATAGGAAGATATACAATACTCTCGGTCTGTACAGATGGGTATTCCACCACAAAGTCCTTAGCTTCGGCAGCAACAATATATGGGCGCAAGACCATAAAGGACTTGGTGCTGAAGAATGTCCGAAGGATGATGTCAATGACTTTATCGTTGACCATGCCTCCAGCGGCCAATGTATCATCAGCTTGCTTCAGATCCTGCAATGCCTGTTCTTCTGCGGACTGCAGGTTATGAATCTCACGGCCCTGTAAAGCATCACGCACCTCTAAGGTAGAGTCCAACATAATCCTCGAATCATGCTCCAGCGAGAGCTGGGGCGATCCTGAAGTACAGTGGGTGCTGGCGCTCTGCAAATCCTTTTGTTGTAGCGACTTTGAGGCTCCTCCCTTCGCAAGGACTGCAGTTCCGATTGTGGGTATGTGTGCAGGGTAAATTGACTTCACCGTGTTGGCTCGGGCTTGACTTGGTAGACTGCTTCTCTCTTGCGGCCTTCGGTACTGCGTATTCTGTGCAGTAGCAATCATATCTTCGCTGAGTGGTGCTCCGGTCGACGCAGATGGATACCTGGTTTGCATCACCGAAGCTTCTTCCGAGGCATTCCTAGCAAGCATCCGACTTGGATAAGCGAGGACGTCAGATGGACTCGAGGTAGATGCACTGTGTGCATCGCCCTGATCCGAAGACCATGAATGTTCTTGATGGCTGGTCCTCGCTGAAGTAGTAGCAGTGCAGCTCGCCTTTAAGGGTCTCAAGTTAATATGAGTTGCTCGGATTGACAGCTTTCTCTTACGCCTCACGTGTGCTTCAGCATCTGACGGACCAGGCTTTTGCGTCATTACCATACCAGGTGGAAAATCGCAAGGAACAGTATCTTCGGCGAGCTGCAATCTCGCAAGCTGGTCAGCTCTGGTCACATGTCTAGGTGCCCAATCTAGTCTATTCGCTCGAGCATTGCATTGCTCGTCCTCGGCTTTAGCGGAGCTGAGGTAGTGGCAGCCGAGCTCATATGCATATTTTTGGGCATAATCGTGAAGATTGGCCACGAATCGAGTGGAGGTATGAATAACATTGCCGAATAGTGCTTCCAAATCCGCTGAGGAGTGTCCCCAGATCAGAGCAATCTTATCAACCTTCCTACGTCGGCACTGCTGCTCCGCAGTGCCCTGCGATGGAGTTGATACCAATGACAACTCCTCTTCTGCTGTCGAGCAGCTTGTATTATCCATGCCGTAGAGATAATCCAAATAGTGCCCAAAACGTGACTTCGGTGATGCTATCGTCAAAAGCACAAACGGAAACGGTTAGGGGTCTTTGTTTGCAGGGCACCATGCACACTTATAGTCGTAACCAGAAAATGTCTACAACCAACCTAGCACGTGTCAGAGAATGTTGACCCTCCCCAACGAGCACGTGAATGAAAGAACTCGATCTCAACTTGCTTTACCAGAGGCTATTGCGGTTGTGTATAAGGACGACATGGATCGACAAGGACACAGCTGGTGTTTGCGCGTGCTCAACGTGCACATCTGTCATTTCTAGTTATGAAGCTCGACAGAACCACGATCCCGAGAACCGGGTAGGACATACTCGAAGGCTCCTCGGTCGCTTAAGTGGTAGTGCGCGGTAACAGGACATCAGATACGTAGGCCTTCTGTACTGCTTAGTCTTTGCCGACCACTACAGCAAATGTGAACGACGAGCGCGGCATCTGTTGCAGCTCTGTCGCCAATTACGTCGTCTGAAAAACGGAAGCTTTTCGCTTGACTGAGTTACTCACTGCAGAAGCCTTTACCTGCTCGGCAGGTACCTGCCTCAACACGCTACTATGTTCCGTTCTTGACGCCTTACTCTTGCTGAATGTGTCCGATATGAGCTCGTCAAGTGATGTGCAGTATAGTCGTCCCAGAGACGCACAGCATCTTGTACTGCTCGGGTATCATCGCTTGCAGTGCTCGCAGATTGCTGGGGGGCTACCAATGAGGACTTTCCCGCTCAATGTCTCCTCAGATATCCCAGTGCTTATACATCATTACGCCGTTCAATAGCTTGTCTCATCATGCCATTGGAGGATGAATCACCTCCACCTCATTTGCCGCGTGCCTTGAGAGTAGCATTCAGCGCTGTAAATCGATGGTCTGGAGGGGTGATATGCTTGTCACCGAGACTGCCTCGAAGCAGGTGTAGACACCGACTGTATGGAAGCGAAGTCTATCGTAGATGGACCGTGGCTGCGGTACT
>Ga0160427_10001397_pt1 | contig 14796 bp, 10 predicted proteins | sample SolpanmetagenomL_FD_108194 | JGI IMG/M metagenome (GOLD analysis project Ga0160427, IMG submission 108194) | Solar panel surface microbial communities from Lawrence Berkeley National Laboratory, California, USA - L | ecosystem: Engineered > Built environment > Solar panel > Unclassified ...
CAAAGCTGAATTAATGTTAGCTTAGTGAATATTTACCAAAACTGGTTCAAACTCACCCGTTGTGTATGATAACCATGTCCTTGAAGTCTTGCGGAAGCGACATGCCAAGTCGTGTTTCGGTGGCCATGATATCATCTTGAGTTGCAGGGCCATGCAAAAACTCAGTACCATTGTTCCATCTTCCAGGGTACCTAGTATGAATAGCTTTCGAAAGTCGATCTAGGAGATTCCTCCAACTCGCTGACCGCAGAGGTGTTTGCTTGCCATCCGCAATCCTCGAGTCGATAGCTGCGATCAGGGTACGTGACATTGCAGTCGAATGGTCTAAAGACATTTTGAGTACTTCCGCAGGCAAGGATGACGAGGCAGGGATAAACCCTTCGAAGCAAAGACAATCTCTCATCCACCAGCGGTCCCTACGGCGGTGAAGCTCGATTTTCGGATTAGAAGTCAGTCGTAGGAGGCGGTTAATGACAACTTGGGTTTCTTGTTGTCCAAGGCAAAGGGCAAGCTCGGTCTCAAAAGTCCAGCAATGAGTGACCGGCATCCACCCTTCTAGCACGTCGTGCGTCTCCTGCATAGCTTCGAAAGCTTGTCTCGCATTTGCATATGGCCACTGGCCATCGTCGAGTGGCTGTTCAATATACGCGCGACAGATATCAACAAGGGCTGGGATTTTCGTGTTCTCGAACCTGTCCAGCGGCGGGGTAAGACGAGACGGCTCTGGTCCAGCACTGGACTTGCGTATCTTCATCCGTATTTGCTTTATTTCTCGTGTCGTAAAAGGCTGCCATGGTACGTCTGCGAATCGTAATTCGGGCTTCATCGACCAAACCACTTCGAGCATGAGTTTGTCACGCTCATCAATAACTTTCCCCTCGTCTACTTGCCACCTAATTACAGCTTCAAGGAGCTTGCAACCGGCGTGGTAATAGCTGCAGAAGAGCATATATGTTAGCAAGATGAGTACATGAGTCCAGCACCGGATCGATATCTGATGCACTAATAATGTCGTGCTTGACCATTGGCACGAGCTCTGGCGTAAAATACTGGTACCAGTCAAACCAAAAAATTGGGTTCTTGGGATATAACCACATATCTGCAAGTGGTTGAATGAATACACAAGTATGAATGGAAGAGACAGCGGCATTTTATGGCCACTTTCCACTGCTTACATCATGGGCACGTGATCAGTCAGTTTACATCAATATTTTCATGGTTGCAATGACCCATCAATCTGTTGTGATCTGCTAATTTGTCCGCGACCAATATTCGATACAAGTGGCAGGACATAAGTGCATGCATCGAGTCAGCTTTGAATATCCTCAAGACGGTCGAGGGATCGTTGCGTCGAAGCGGATTTAGCCGGTCCCAAGCTTGGCAATATTGTTTTCCGTCTGCATAGTCGATGGCGCGTGATATGGCTTGAGGACTCAATTCCGATAACGCCAATAACTAGGGTTTCATTGCCTCAATAGTTTTGATCTATCCTCTTTAGGAAGGACGTGTTATCGCTTGGCAACGCGGTCAGCTTTTAGTGTCGTTTCAAATCATCCTAGTCTAACCCGGCGCCCTAGCACAGAAACACATTGGTGTGACATCCCTAACGGCACCCCCAAAGCGGGGTCGGATGGTGCAGTGGGATCGCACTTTACAGTGCCCCGACCTTAGTCTGGTTCCGACCACCGTGCTAGCCACGAAGTCTAATTCGTAGGGGCAGGGTTTAGGGTTTAATTCCCACGACGTTAATCCCTACGTTTATTATTATTTATTATATATGTTTTCTAGGCTGGGAAGAGTAATAATAAATAATAATAATAAATGATAATATAGCTATGTATTAACGCGACCTTAAACGGAGTAGGACGCGTTAAGTTAAACTACTAGCGAAAGCTAAGAAATGATTATATGTAGCTTTACACGTGCCCATACTCTACTCGAAGTCACAGGAGATTTAAGGCGGCTAGCGCCTCAACTTCGCTGACGCAAATAAATATCATCATCATCATCATCACAGGCACACCCAAAGATGATTGTCTTCAAGAATTTCCCACCTGAGATTCTCAACGCAATTATTGAGCAACTTCCGCCAGCCGAACTACGAGCAAACGGCAGTAGTCTGCTGCGTATATCAAAAGATTGGTATTCGGCAGCTATTCGGAAAGCTTTGCAGCACATCTCCCTTGATGGCCAAACCATCCAGCGATTTCCGATATGGTCAACAACGTACACCAATCACGTACAACAGTATACCCGGGTCTTGGACTTGTCGTTACGTGGCTACTTGGCTATATTCGACGATTCTTCGGACAATATGATTAAGGATTTCGAACGTCGTTTAGGGCGGAGTGCTAGAGCAGATGATGTTGAGATTGGCAAAGCACGGCGCACATGGTATCAGTCCCTAGAAGATTCTTTGACTAGCTTTCAATCCGTGGTCTCGTCTTGCAAACAACTTCAAGTCTTCTGCTTTGAGGTGTGGCAAGAACGGCAAATGGACTCACCATGGTGGCGAAGCCAGCTCCTGAAAGCGCAAGTGGTTAGCACACTCGTTAAGTCGGTACCAGTTAGCAATCTGAAGATGGCCAAGATCGACATTATGGCGGAATTACAGGACTTCGAAAGTAGCCCGCACCGCTGTGCCTGTGATATCGTAATCGAGCTACTGCCTTACATCAAGGAACTTCAAATGCGAGCGAATCCGATATGTCCACATTTTCTTCAGCGCTCTTTGGAGAGACATCCGGCGCCTTGGCCATTAGAGAAGCTTTACATTAACGTCAGCTCCCTAGAGGATCCGGAAACCGCGGGACAATTGCAGCTCATGATTCGAAGAGACATATACATTTGCAAGGCATATATACCGGCTGGACAGCGAATTCCGGGGGAATCGATACAAGGAGGTGTACGTGTAAGGCATACCAGCCGTCAGAAGAGCATCATTGAGCAGCTAGCATCGGAGGTCCAAGCTGTTCTCCCTCAGATACCGAGGCTAAAGTTAGCAAGGGCAATTAACCGCGCCGGAAAAGTCTGTATCGTAGAAGACTTGATGACAAGAGAAAAGAAGACCGGTTCGTTTCACGATTGGACACTTGTGGGTGGGAGATCAAGAGCCAAGAGACGATTGAAGCGACAGAGGTCAAGCGGGGTGAATATTAACCAATTTCAAAAGGGTTACCATTCTTGGAATACGTCGCAGCTGCCCCTCGAAGCGAAAAAATCATGACGAAGACATTGTGGTGATTGCTATTGTCCCTTCTTGCATCCTCCGATATGTAAATATGAGCTATCGAACTGTTTGTAGCACGAACGGTTGTGTCTCTCGCCTAATTTCCGCGGAAGTCAACAAAGGTTGCGTGGGCTTAGGTCGATGTATAAACGGCGGTTTCGAATTGGAAAAGGACAGTGGTTCTTGTATTCGAAACAAGAAAAAGCCTTGTTGTGGATAAGGGAGGAGCGAAGACATCGGTGCTTGTGATGCGAACTAGAGACTATTTAGAGGAGATAGGTCTAGAGCCTTCTGTTCACTACCACGTCCCAAAATGGACGCCTTGTCATTCCAACGCGAAGGATCCTTCCAATGTATACAAACCCTGGTATCAGATAAGCTACGTTGCAGCAGACAACGCACAATCGCTATTTAGGCTCGATAGTTTTCAACTTACACAAGCGAATAATGCGACACGGGCCATCGAACAAGCTGCCACGGCTGATGTTCCTCTTAAAATGTTACGTAGCTGGGCAACCGAGCACATATTTGAGCGGCAAATGCTAGGCGCCTTGTTCTCCTATATGCACTCGTATAGCACCGATGTCCTAGGAGCTCAAACGATACACACAGATTTTGCTAGACCAGAATTGGCAAAAATCTTTCTCCTTGAGACTGGTCCCTATCGGAAAGCCCATCCCCTGTCTCGTGTTACCGGATACGAACTCACACGCGGTATTCTTGCCACAATGGCTACACTCTTACCCTCCGGCGACTCTCGAAATGAGGGTACCGAAGCAGCTCCAATACTTGGAACGGATTTTGTATATTTGATCCGTGAGGTCAATAGGGTTAAGGGACAACATTTCATGCACACCACGAAGCCCTCTGAAACCCCTGAGAACCTGATATACAGTCTGATGGTCATACAGTACATGAACCAGGATAAGGTGAGCTTGCGATACCGACGTGTCAGTAAGCGTTTACGCGATTGCATAGTTGACTATGCAAACGCTTGTGTCGTAGAAACGAACTCACCGTGGCGCATCGACGAGTCTGACCGCGAGTTCTGGGTCTTGCTCTACGACCAGTTTGAGCGGGATTACTTTACCAACTTTGCGCTCAGCATCTCTCGCTTGCTAAAAAGTGTCATTATTGAAAAATCAGAACTGGAGAGGCAAGATTCTTGTAAAATCATAATATCCTTGTCAAACGGACGCCGGCTTGAGTGTGGGACGCTTCGAGGCGAGACGCTGGATGACTGGAAGCATGCTTGGGGCGCAGAGCAGGACATCGCTATCGCAAGATGCATTAATACACTTCTGGAACGGAATGTGCTTAAACCAGGACAATTCCCGGAATTAAGAGAGCATCTCACCCAGGCATATGCCTTAATGCGGGGCGTATCGGTTGAGGAGCAGGAGGGTGATGAAGACTATACTTCGCGTCGTAAAGCAGCGCAAATTATAAATAGAGTAACAGGACCGGGTAAGGCATCGGCAAAAAGGCGTAGATATAGGAGCTAATATAGTACTGTACTATGATCGTAAATCCTTTCCAGAAAATAATTGTTGTAGAACGACTATTGAAATATATTGTATGGTAACAAGGGCGAGTTGTCTTTCGTTTTTGGCGTGTGTACGGGTCGGAAAAATAAGTACGTGGGAAAAGTACGGGGTCCATGGTAGCAGGTGTCGGGTCTGTGAACGGGTGGACCCTAAAGCTCGCTAAGACCCGGCCTAAGTAATCAGAAGTCTATTAAGAGTACTATCTCTAGTATATAACCGTTCAAGTAGTAGATTAATACTAGGCTCTATACTAGAAGTTTCTAGTAGAGAATAATTAACGTTTTTTGCTAGGGGATTGTCTTCAATATTAGAGATATTAATACTAATAGAACTATCTTCTTCTCGACTAGTATTAAAGAGTAAGAGATCCCGAAATAGTATCCCCTCTAGTTTTTTAATAATAGAAAGAAAGAACTCTTTAAATATAGAAAGATCTATAATAATATCGTCAATAGAAAGAGTATTAGAGTCTATATCTCTAATAGAATTATAGGTTGAAACGGTAGTTATATTAGATCTTTTTAGATAGTTCTTAATATTAAGAATCTGTTCAAAATAGTTACGAGAACTCCTAGTTAATACTTTAGAAAACGTAGTATTAAAGAAATCCTCTAGATTAAAAGAGGAAATTAAGGGATTAATAGCTCGTACTTTATTATACTCTTTTTTTCTTAAAGCTAGATAGCCTATAAAGGAAAGTCAAGTATCGTAAAAAATATAAGCTGTAATATTCTCTATATAGTTTTCTTTCTTAAAGATATAGCAATTAGTATCTAGAGAAGATAGAATAAAGAATACTATAGTAGGATTATATCAGATAGAAAGAACGGTAGATATAGTCGTAAATATAAGTTTCTCTTCTAGTAGATTATAGAAGAGATAAGTTATATGATCCTCTATTAGTTCTTCTAAACTAGTAATACTAGTAGGATCTAAAAGATAACTGGCTCTATAACTTAAAAGACTTTTAATAAACCGTCTAATATAGGAGAGAGAACCGGATAGTTATAATCTTTGTCTATAGTATTAGACTCTTCTAAAGTAGTCTTAATAGTATAAAACCGTAAAAGATATACTAATAAAATACTAGAGATTGTAAAGTACCTATGTCTACTCCTAGATTCTAGCTCTTTAAACTTACTAGCGTCTTTTCCTTTTAAAGTCTTACTAGCCTCTTTAATAAGTACTTTAATAGAATAGCTAAGCGTAGAAATAAGAGTAGAGAATTTAGATCCTAAAGTAATAACTAGACTATAAAGATAAAAGAGATAAGGATTATTATCTTTAAGATTACTAAGATCTACTAGCTCTAGTAACTTAGTGTCAGGAAGTGTCCTAACATCGTTGTTTTGTCATCTACCTCATGTCGCACCTAGCCACGTAACCCTACCCTATAATTTCCTTAGTCAGCTTCTTGCCTTTTCCTTGTCGCGTTCTCTGTATCTCTCTTGTTTCTCTTCGTCTACGTCTTGTATATCTAACCTAGTTCTAGCTACTGAATACAACGTGTCTTGCTTGCCTACAAACCCTGACACTTAGGAATATCTTTATTCTCTAGAAAAAGATTAAACTTAGTAGTTTTTAAGAAAGACGTTAACTCTTTAGATGTAATAAGAGATTTATGTATATTAGAGGCGGTATTATCTTTATCGCTGTGAGTTTAAGTGCATGGGCTTTGTTGGCTTGTGCACGGGCCTCATTGGCGATAGCTTCATTACAACCGGTTTGAAGCTCAATCTGTTGGCTAATCTAGTGTTCGTGGAGAGTGCGGAAACGGTCGCGTTTTATACGTAGATTGTTTATAACAGCTTCCGACTATTCGGCGTAGATATAAGAGAGTCGGCAGAACTTATACCAAGCTTCAGGACTCGAGGTGTGACTTTGGGAATAGGATTGGAAATCGGTGACTGCATCGGGAGGACGTGCCCGAGCCTCCATATTGGTACGTCAACGTAATGTCAGTGTTTATAGGCAGGCAGAACAGGTTGTATTCAATAGTTAGGGACTAGGTTAAATATACAAAACGTAGACGAAGGAAACAAGAGAGATGCAGGGAAACACGACGATAAAAAGGCTTGGTTGATTGATTGATAAATCTTAGGCCATTTGGCCTAAGGCAATGAGCCGCGCTTTAGGCCTTATTCGGCGCACCACCTAGTTTTCATCATCTCTCTCCAAAATCCTGACGTTTTAATAAGGCTTGGAGTATTGCTTTTTAGCCTTCCAACCCCCATTAAAAAATCGATAAATCCTCCGTTCAATTGCGGGGGCCCCGCAATTGAGCCTCACTCAATATCAACTTCACCTCCTCAATCCTCCACCGCCGAGTCAATCCTCGACGTCGCCATCCTCCTATTGTCAGATAACTCTGTGAAGAAGATTGCTGCTGTTGTTAGTGCTGGTTGGTTGGTTGGTATTGTACGGGCCTCGTGCCGTCGTCCTGTTGTTGCTACGTGGCGGTTTCACACTCCTCCTGGAGCCAGACGTCCTGTTGCCCTCGCAAAAGCAATAGTTGCTAACACGACTGTTCTCATGGATCTCCAGCCCTCCCCCTTCATTCCTGCTGGCCTGCCTCCCACCGCATGGGAGAGGTTACCCCACCACTCGCCGTGCGCCTCCCTCATCTCCCTCCTCTGTTCAATCCACCTCGAGCACGAAAACAAGAAGTGTGGTACCGTCTCCGGCAAGCCACACTCACAGTCCTGGGTGTCGGTAACGCTGATCCTGTAGAGGTAGCTGTTCAGCCTGCAGATCCCCGTACGCAACTGGGCCAGCACTGCCGCCTGGGCGGCAGTGAGGTTGTTGTATAGATCCTTGGTGTGGCCGCTGGAGTAGCTAGCGTCAATTCGTTTCGTGAACCTACCAAATGATCCTCCTGTTGTTCGTTGTAGTGCGGCTACTGCCGCCGTCGCGTTGATCTGTGTCTTGTGTACCGCGTGAAGGATCCTCAGTGGTGTCCTCAACGCTGTAGCCTGCTGGCGTGCTATTCCCTCTGTGTGTGCCCTTTTGACGAGTTCATCTGCCCTTATATTGCCCTCAACTCCAGCGTGCCCAGGTACCCAGCAAACCTTGATCTGCTTGCCCACCGACGCTGCCCTGAACCTTTTACGCGAACTGGGATGTGTCGGATCGACGCCTGTCGTTCAAGTTGCGGATGGCCTGCTTGCTGTCAGTATAAAGCACGGTTGGCAGTAAGGCTGGCGCCTTCTCTGCAGCATGGATCAACGCCTCCATCTCGGCATGAACCACCGTCCATTTGCCACCCGGCCCTAAGCTTCTCATGGAGGAGGCGGTTTGATGCCACACCCCAATAGCGGCACTACCCTCCCTGATCGAGGCGTCGGTGTAGAACGTCACCACTACACCCAGGGGTTCGCCGTAGTTCTTCGCCTGTTCCTTGTCGAGTATTTCGGTGTGGATTGGTGGATCCCACGGCGCCTCCGAGAACGCTGGTATGGGCTCAATCCTTGTTCTCATCGCTGCGCACCATTTTACCACCTTCTGTAGTGGAGAGTTAAATCGCACGCACGGTCTCGCCCTAGTCAAAACCGACACTGGGTGTGACCTTGGCAGCGCCTGAGCTCTGATCCAGTACCTCGTAGCGGCGGCACGGAGCCTCTGCTTCGTTGTGGGCAGGGCCGCCTCCGTCTCTGCGATCTCTAGGCTAACTGTTCGAAACCCATGGATCACCGCTTGCGCAGACGTCCTCTGCACCGTCTTCAGGGCTGCGAGCGTTCTATCCGTTGCCCCTGGGGACCACACAACGGAGGCGTAATCAACCACTGGGAACACCATACTGCTGACCAGCTGCCTCGTGGTGCTCGGCCTCATATTCTTCATTCTTCTGACCGCTTGGGCCGCCGCTACGGCTCTCTTTGATGCCCTCGCTAAGTGCTGGCGAAACTTTAAAGCAGAGTCCATAATTACCCCGAGTATTTTGGCAGCACATGTGAGTTTGATATCTTCTCCCTTGAACGTCAGAACCTTGTCAGATACGGCGCCTTGGCGCCTCGACCGTGTGTAATGAACAAACACTGTTTTTGAGGCTTCGAACACCGCTCCGCTACTCTCCTCCCACTCTTTCAACCTTGGTAGAACGGTCTGTTGGATGACGTTGGTGTTGTCCTCCGCGCTCGCCCCCACAACCCACGCCGTGTAATCGTCAACAAACGCCATTGTTCCTCCATTCGGGATAGCTTGTTCGAGTAAATCAGCGTTAAAGAAGAGGAACAGGATCGGTGATAGCGGTGATCCTTGCGGCAGGCCCGAATGCGGTAGTTCTTCCTCGTGTTTTCTGTGCCCATTAACCACTACACTTGCTCGCCTGCCCGTGCAGTAGTTATCAATCCACCTGACTAACTGTTCGGGTATTCCCCTCTTCCTCAACCTGTGGAGTTCTGGCTCCTTTGCCACGTTGTTGTAAGCGCCTTTGACGTCAAAGGAGACCAATGACAATGTCTCCTTGCCCCTCCAGGCGTCGTAAATCTTCTCCTGAAGGTACACCAGGGCATCAGTCGATGACCTTTGCTTCCTTGCACCAAAGTGAGTTCTTGGTAATAGACCGTGTGTTTCGACCAGGTACGAAACTCTCTCGGCCACCACTGATTCAAGGATCTTGCTCACCGTCTGGAGCAATGAGATCGGCCTGTAGCTTTTGACCGACGTGTAGTCCTCCCTGCCGGCCTTTCTTAGTGGGACAATGCTCGCCTTCTTCCAAACATCTGGCAGCCTCGCCTCTTGGAGAGATCTGCTCATTACCGCCGTCAGTTCATCCTGAAGTACTGGCCATACCTCTCTCCACACTCTCATCGGCAGGCCATCTGGCCCTGGCGCTTTATCCTGGTTTGCTGCCCACAGGGCCCGCTCAACCTCGTGCTTCTGAAGTGGTTCATGGGGCAACTGGGTGTGGTACTCCCGCGCCTCTCCAATCGACGGCTCCGCCGTGGGAGGGAAGAAGCTTGCTAGCAACTCAGCAGCGATGCCCTCGTTGTCGGTCACGTACCGATTGTGATCCTGGCCTTGCTCCCCAGCATGCGCTAGGGAGCTCAATTTAGTGATCCTCTGTATTGGGGAGAACGTGGCTTGACCGTCACCGTCAAGATACTTCGCCACCTTCCAGATATTAGTGGGTTCATCTAGGAACTGGTTCCAGTGGTCTTTCTTCTGCTTCTCTATCTCGTTAGCGAACCTGTGCTTTGCGGTTGCCGCCTCTCGGTCAACTACTCCTGTATCTCTACCCTGGTACTTCAACCTACGAGCTCTGTTACGCAATGACGTGAACTCCTTCCTCATGTACGTCAGGCCTGGTGTCCACCACCTTTTGACGTACGGTGAAGGCCTAGCCCTCGGGCAGTGTTCCTCCACTGCCTCCGTCACCTTTCTCTGTAGCCACGCCGCGGCATCGTCCAAACCACCGGGGCAAGGTTCACGATGCTTCGCCTCCTGGAGAGACCTCCTCACACGGTCCCACTCCGCCTCCTTAAATAGCAGCCTTGGCAGTCGTTGTATCTCGGGGCTCTGCAGGGAGTAGGTTGTGTGGATGTGACGGTGGTCTGAACCGTAATCCGACGGCCAGATCGCACAACCCACCCTCTCGTCCGCTAGCCTCCCACTCGCGAGCGAGAGGTCAATAGTCGTTGCAGCATCCCCGTTATCTCGTTCCCACGTCACCGTGCCCCTGGGAAGTAAACTCTGGAGCCCACGACGTATCATGAGATCCACGATAGCCTCTCCTTCCCCTTGACGCTGTGTGTCAGCAACCCAATCACCTCCCCAGTGTGAATCGTGCCTGTTAAAGTCGCCTCCAACGATGAACTCCACCCCAGGATCCATCATTATTTGCCTGGCCATCACTCCCTCAATTAAATCTAGCCTCTGTTGGAGATCCAGTGGTCCTTGCCCCGAAGGCGGTATATATACTGATATGATAACAATACTCCTCTACCTGCCTCACCATCTTGACTGCGGTGATATCTGACGAATCCACCGTAATTTGTATGGCCCGTACATCTGCTGCTACCCAAAGGCACGATCTGTACACCGCCACTCCTCTCTCTAAGTAGTTCTCCGCTCTCGTCGTTGGGAGATAGGTCGTCCATCTCCCACCCACTCCTGGCGTGAATACCTTACCGTCAATTGAAACTAAGTACGGCTCCTGTGCCAGGATCGCGGTAAACTCTCCCAATTCGTCGTCATTGTGTAGTGCGTCCTGAACTGGTTTGCTCTTCCTCAAATTAGCTTGAAAGGTTTCGGTGTCTCTATACATGAGTGGAGAGGTTCTTGTACTTGGTCTTCTCCTTGATATAGGCAGGGCATCTCGGATCCGTGACCTTGTGGCCCTCCTGGCAGTTACCACACTTCAACGTTATTGAAGTACACTCATCAGTCTTATGAGCGCCACTAGCACAGTTTTTGCACGTCTCCTGGCCCTGGCACTTCACCGCTGTATGACCAAAGGCGTGGCACCTGTAGCACACAAGTGGCCTCCTCGCCTCCTGGTACCCTTGCACAGTCAAGGTATGGCCATGAAACGTGATCTCAGGCCCCTCCCTTGCAAGGTACTTCTCCTGTTCCTGCCTAGTCGCTACTTTAATGACCATGGAGCAGTGATGCTGGTTCCTTTGCCAACCTGTGAAGGGCTTGGCGTACATGACCTCCATGCCATTCTCTTGCCCTAGCCTGGTCTGAACCGTCGAACTCCACAACCCTGTAGCTGAATCCCTTACCAGGGCGGTTGGGACGTAATCAACGCGCAGCGGGTACCACGCAGCTCCTTGTATCCTTGCACCGGGGTGGAGGGCCTCAACCCACTGATCCGCTGTGTTTCTGACCTTCGACTCTAATTCTTCTGGGACTTCAAACTTCATAATCCTTAGGTTGTCACCGTGCGGCCACATCCTCAAGTTCTTTATGCCGACCTCCTTCAGTACCTCGATGGCCTGGAATAGACGTTCCAGCCTCCATCCTCGCTAGCATGCTGAATAGTAGCTGCATCATATTCTCATCGGTGGCCTGTACACCCGCCTGTATGACTCTCCTCGGCGGAGTGGCTTCAATACCCTCCATGCCCTCTCCTCCCTCAATCGCCTCATGTATCTCAGCCTGTGTAGCACCTCCGGCCTTCTTCGCTGGTGTAGGCTGCCTACTACTCCTTCTAATCAATGGGCTGGTATCCAACGTTGGGTACGGCTGCGTGGTAGCATGGCCGCCCTCAGGGCGCGGTGCCGGCGGCATGGCGCCTTAATGGGTGGTTTGGACCTTGATTTCAACTATATAATGTGTCTAAATTACAGCTACGTAGTGCAATGCACTGTAAAAGCCGTTCAAAGAAGTTTTTGCCGTTGCGGGTTGGCAGCTGGCAAGCAACAAAAAAGGAAGGGCTCGTCTTGTGATTAGTCGCTGCCAACGCAGTGAAGCTCCGATGATTCAGTGCGCCATCGGTCGATGGATGTCATCAGGCGGGGGTTTGTCACGTGTTTGTCCGCTTTTTGCATAATATTATTTGTTTTATATTACTTTGTACAGTATTATATCATGCGACAGTTAGGGTTAAAGTGCAGTACTGTGCAGGAAAATGAACTGGTGGGTTGTTAAGTTAGTGTTGAAAGACTGATATTGCGCCGCTTCAAGCGTACAAATCTTCTCCATCAGCGGGCCCGACTGTACTAAGATGGGTGACTCCAAAAGCCTCATGCGTCACGTTACATTTCATCCATCATACGACGAGTCACCCATAAAACTCCCTCGTCTATGTTTTGTCCAACATGCCTACGGGCTGCATATCCGGTCCCATGCAGGGTAGTGGATCAGGGGATCACCAATGATAATTTAACAAATTTCACCGAAAAGTCAATATAAAAGATGTCTAAAGCAGCAAAGTTAATCAGAGCTTCAACGAGAACAACCAATCATTCTAACACCTACACCTGTCAGCCGCTTGGACTGGGCAGAAGACGAGGACGAGGAGTCGACTTCCCTTCCCCCCTCGAAATCATTAAGAATGCCAATGGCACCGAAACCCACATCTCTTACCGCTACCGCGAAGACGGGAAGAAGGTCAAGACCACGAGAATAATCAAGAAGGTGGTCAACAAAACCCGCGTAGATCCTCGCGTTGCCGAACGTCGTGGATGGGCAAAATTCGGCGCCTCTGCCAACGATTCCGCAGGACCACAAAACGCCACCACAAGTGTCGGAGAGAACATTGAGCTACATCCCAGGCAGGGCTACAAGGGCGTGGAGAATCAGGAGGTTGTCGGCGCTAATGCAGAGATGGAGAAGGGGAGGAAGGCGCTTAAGAACGCCACTGTCAAGTGCAGAATCTGTAACGGAGAGCATTTCACTGCGAGATGTCCCTTCAAGGGCACCATGGCGCCTGAAGGTGAACCCGCTGCTGGGGAGCCCGCTGCGGATCCAATGGCAGAGCCGGCTACAAGAGGCTTGGGTGCTGGCAAGAGCAGCTACGTTCCTCCCGCTCTTCGTGACAAGAATGGTGCTGCTGCTACGGGTGAGAGAATGGGTGGCAAGTACGAACGTGATGATCTTGCTACTCTCAGAGTGACCAATGTAAGCATTCTTTATTCGATAACTGGCATGCTAAGCACAAAATTTCCAAACTAACCGGTGTCAAGCTCGGCTTTGAAATGATCTCTTTAGGTGTTCTGCTGGGCAATGAGAGGGCCAGGCTTAAGGTCGAGTTAAGCAGGAAAGCAGAAATGATAATCCCATGTCAGTGTAACCCAATATCTGCAGGTATCCGGTCAGGTTCCACAACATCGCACTACGCCCGAAGTAAGGACATCCAATGACAAATCAGCTCGTTCCGTATGCCGTACTTGTCACTCTCTCCAGAGGTTGTCATTCCCCTTTTCTCAGCTTACGATGGGAGTGTCGTCCATTATAAGCCGTAAATACAATGTTGACGGAAGTTAAATTGTGGCGAGCGCTCCAGCATGGCCAATAACTAAATAGAAAGTTTAAACGGTAGAGGAGTCCGAAAACTGTAAGCACAGTTATCGTCATTTTCTTCGCATGGTCAGGAATATGCATGTTCGAATCAACTTTATGATATTTGCCAAGCGGAGGATGACATTTTTATTGACCAGGAACCATGCAACATAAACTCCATAAAGCCAACAAGGCCTTCACTCTACAAAGTCAGATTTGTGGGAACTGCGAAGGACAGTCTAGGGACTGAAAAGTCGTGTTTGGATGCAATGTTACACCCCTGCACTATCTAAGCGTCGCTTCTTCGAAGAGCGTGCTAGTTCATCCTCTCCAGAAAGAGCCTTCCTTTTAGTGCCAGCGGGTAGACTTATGCTGAACCTATCAGCAGAAGGTAATACTGTGATTTGCTCATGTGCATTAAGTGATTTCGCAAAACGTGGGTTTTCTGATACGAGGCTGTCAGCTGACACGAAAGATATGGTGTGCGCATTACATACGAGGAGTCTTTTCTGGAGTAAGCAAGGATGCCCGTGCAGCCGATTTGCTGAATTGTGGTGAATAGTGGGATGGGTATCCAAGTGCTTCCATCACTATAGCTGGTCTGTCGTTGTTTAGTCAGCTGTTTTCGCAGTTATGTTTTGCGGAACGCACTCCATAATTCCCCGGATTCGCTCTTGCAACCTTTCGAGAGGTGAGTTGATCTCTTTCGAGAGCTCAACCACTTCCCTGAGGAAACTCCGAATGAACTCTTGGATCGATTGGAATCTTTCATGGTCGTTCAGTCGATGTTCTAGCAGCTCGATTGCCGCAGGACGCGTCGTAGACGAAAAGTAGTCTAGAAGCCGGCTCTTGCCGCTTCTCACTGGGAGGGTTTAGCAGGCGTCTATTCGTGCAGCAACGATGATATGTACTAACATAGATATATGACCAGTAGAGTGTGAAGGCCACGCCACGAGCTATCAAGTGATGCCAACACGCAGTGGAGGCTATGGTAGATATCCATAAGATTCGATTGGTAGTCGCTAAACTCACCGATAGCCGTGTGAAACTAACACAAATTAGTTGAGTCTTTTC
>Ga0160427_10001400_pt1 | contig 14783 bp, 12 predicted proteins | sample SolpanmetagenomL_FD_108194 | JGI IMG/M metagenome (GOLD analysis project Ga0160427, IMG submission 108194) | Solar panel surface microbial communities from Lawrence Berkeley National Laboratory, California, USA - L | ecosystem: Engineered > Built environment > Solar panel > Unclassified ...
ATCCATGCGGTTTCGCCGACCGTTTCATGCCACGCCACTCGGATAATTTTTTCTCATCATTTTGCCAGCAAGCTGCAACCATGTTCCCGGGTTCTTTGAATTACCGGAAAACTGCTGTTGCAGTTACGTTTGTTGACGACATATTTTCTTGCAACCCAGTTTCTATGACGAGCGGAATACTGTAACCTCCCTTTGTTTACACAACTCCTGCCTTGAATCGTATGCGGCTTCCGGATTTTGTTTCGACGTGTGGTATTGAAAGGTCCCATCCAGCAGCCACTATTGCCGAAGTGTTGGTATGAAAGAGCTGGATGGTTTCCTCAAGTGTTTTAGTAATCATCTTCACAAGCTGCGTATTATCCTTTGAAACCTTGTCTTGTTGACGAACCAGATCCCTAGCTAGAAGAAGGGCATGGGACCAAGCTTTGATTTGGTCGAATGGTGTTGCGCCATGCTTGAGAACAACGATAACCTCACGCGTTGTGATACTGTACCACATTATGTATCTCTGGTCGTGGAAAAGCGTAAAAAGCTCTGCAAGACCATCAAGGTCCTTGAAAGATCCTGTTGAGTGGGAGTCTTGTCCCATGCTTTTTAGCAGCGCATGCAGACTGACACCGATGTGGCATTCTCCCAACAATGAACGCCCTTTCCATCTTAAGAGATTCCCTTTTATGAAGATGCGTTCTTGCTGGGAGACTTCACGCGGTGATAACACCTTACCCTTGTCAACTAAGTTGGATATCAAGAGACAAGTTCGTTGTCGGTTCAGCGAGTGCATGTTTACAGCTCTTACCGCTGTGTAATTGAGAAATAAGTGCAATGCCAGCAAGAAGAAGAGTGTAGCCCATGTTGTGAAAGGAGTGGTGATGTAAGGCACGATAACACCACCTGTCTAAGAGAAATGAGCCTTGCAGAGAGTGGATCAAGATATGGGTCACTTACAAGCATTCCCATCAAAGATATCACCGTCTCCTGGCTGGAATCTTTCTGTCGACCGTCAGGCTTGTGGTGATACTCGGTGCGTTTTGATCAAATTCTCACCGCATTGAGTTCACCCAGATTGCCCCAACGGGCGAAGTGAGAACTCAAGCTAGCCTTTGCGCTGCCAGCCGCAACTCCACATAAAGCTCTCAGCGCGCTTGAGCAACTGAACACGATAACTCTGATAGGCTTTGGAAAAGCTGGCGACAGGCAGTCTAGTACCATCGCAGCATCGTTGAGGAAGTCAGCCAAAAGGCGATACATCTTACACTCCGGCTCCAGTGATGTTCCAAGTTTGTGTGCGAAGACGATCGTGGCTACTCTTCCCATACTCTCTTGGACTATGGAGAGCAGTACTGCTGCTGTTGCAGAAGCCGATGCATCGCCGACCCCAACACCTGTCAATTGTCGGTATACAGTTGAAGTCCAAGCACTTATTGTGTCACAATTTACCTTCTAACACTGCTCTCGACGCAATCAGGCCTGCGATTGAGCTCGAAAAGGCCTGAAGTGAGTCCTACGGTCGACTTAGGACAATGCAGCCGAGAAACGATCATCACAAACGTACATAGATTTGATATCTTTATAAGCACTCATCAGCGCCGAGCCTAGCTCCTTTACTAGAGTCAAACTTACTGCAAATAGTCTTCAGTCACACTCTGTGGATAGCCCGCAGGTAAAAAGATATCAAGAACAGTTTGCCATGTTGCTTTGGTTCGAGGAGGCTTCTGAGCTGACAGTTATTTGCCTTTTCTCATGCGCCAACGTAGAGAGTCATACGATGATATCAACACGAGCGCTTGGCTGTACGCTTTGAACATATGTAGCACACAATGATCCCGCCTCATCGAGTTCTTCGATTTCTTGCATATCTCTTGAAGTTAGGGTTTGCTGATGACAACCGCAAGATTGATGTATATAGTGATAGGGTGGCATTTTAACAGCGTCAAGCGTTACATTACGTCATACATCACCAGATCCTTGGCGAACAACCAAGGCAAGTGACAACAATGCGGGTAGGCATCACACAAGTGTTGAGCCAAGTTGTGAATTCTGCCGCATCTAGGTATCGTCAAACTCCACCTTCATATGTCTTCTCCACTCTCAGGAAACACAATCAGCTTGACCGCCGTTCGACGTGCCATAGCGGATTATCCAAAGCAGCTCAAAGCCGGCCTCGAGGAATTAGATAGATTGCGTTTCACGACGATACCAGAAGCACTACAAACGCGCAGGAAGGGCAATGCTGCTGTGTCTCTCTCGCGAGCAGAGACAATATCACTCGTCGAGTGGAAACTGTACATGCGTTGGTTCTTGGTGATCTGAGGGAGGCGTCACTAAGGGAACAACGCAGGAAACACGGAACCTTCCGCCCGCGACTCTTGTCGTTGGTGTCTTCAAATGAGGAGTCTCTGATTAGAGATGCAACACTGCGAGCCTACAGGGCCTATGAAGAAGCAGATCGGAAGACGCCCACCGAAGCTCTTAACATATTGACGGTTTTGAAGGGCATCGGTCCCGCGACCGCATCTCTCTTACTCTCGGTTTACGATCCCAGGACAGCGCCCTTTTTCTCAGACGAATTGTTTAGATGGGTCACCGGAGCGGACGTGTCGAGTACAGGGAAACCTCAGGGCTGGGACAAGAAGATTGGATACAACAAGAAGGAGTTCAAGGAGTTATGGGAGGGAACTAGGCAGATTCGCGAGAGATTAGTGGAAGAGAACGAGGGTGAGATGATCACAGCGGTCGAACTCGAGAAAGCTGCATATGTCATCGCTCGATGGCACGCAGCTGGTGGACCTCCACAAGAAGACATCAAGAGAGATGGTAAGAGGTCGCGAGAGGTGGAAGTCGAAAAGAAGGAAGCATCCGACGACGACAAGCCTCGTAGAAAGTCTACAAGGGCGAAGTGATCAGTGGTTTTTATATGCAGGTTAACGGTGTTTACGGTTTACGCGCATCTGCTTAAATCAAAGACCTGACTGGCTTGTGGGAGAGATAGGTGAGCAGAGTTGGATTCAGAACCCGTGCAAGTGACCTTCCGGTGCGTTCCTCACCAGCTTCCTGATGAAGCTAAGCTTGACCCGCGTAATTCTCGTCAACTGGAATATATTAAGGCGCTCGTGAAGCATCTCATCATGGAGAAGAAACCACAGCGAGGATGACTGCACGCAGGACGCCTATGGAGGTACTCGTGTTGGGCATGTGTAGGACTGCTACTCAATGTACGTGAAGCCATTAAAACGTCACACGTATCTGCCATACTCACCTCGAGTGCAAAAAAACATCTAGCCATCTGCGCGGCAATCGAACTCCTTGGTTGTCCAACCATTTATCATATGAAATACGTCCAATCAAGCGGACACGCACCAAGATGGACAGAAGCCCTGCGTGCCAAATTCGAAAGCCAAGGCAGGCCGTACGGTCGAGAGGAGTTTGACGACTTTCTAGGTGAATACGGTGTATGTTGCAGCAGAATCTCAAGCGTCGAAGCATGTCACATCTGCTCAGACGCATAGGGCATCTCCGACATCCCAGCCGCTCTTTTCGCCGCAGAGTTCATCGCCGCGTATCCTTCTGCAAAGGTTGTCTTGTCCGTCCGAGACGAGGACGGCTGGGTGAAATCAATGCAAGACACAATCGTTCACCACTGGGAAAACCACCCGCCTGCACCTGCACCGGGAGCCGCAAACCCGGGATTGCGAGACCTTATGAGCAAGCACATGTGGGATGATGATTTTGCGGCCAATGGACGCGAGTGCTACCGGCAACACAACGATACGGTGCGCAGACTAGCGGCGGCGGACCAATTGCTTGTGTTTGACGTCAAGCAAGGATGGGGCCCGTTGTGCGGGTTTCTGGGGAAGAATGTCCCCGAGGAGGTGTTTCCTAGACGAGACGACTGGAAGGGTTATAGGGAGCAGCATGTTGGTTGTATCGAAAAGATTCGAGGCAGTTATTAGTTTGGGTGGGACGGTCTTTTTAGATATGAGCCGTGTTTCACTATCCATGAGTGGAGACCGTCGCAGTCGTCGATGAGTTGTAGCACTTTTATTAGTCTCGCACGGGAGAGCAGTGAAACAGTCTTGGATGACGGATTGCGTATCGAGGACATCATTGCTGCGTATACAATAGTGCACACTGCACTGCACTGCACATTATTGCTGTGGTGATGGCAGTACGCGTCTTGCTTGCGGCCCACGTCAATCTTCCGTGGCGGCTAGCGATAACAAGCAACGACTCAAGCCACGAACGTTAGTGGCTTGCCTGTTAACAGCAGAGGAACGACCTACCTAAGTAAGTTACAGCAGTTAACTTCTGTTGTCGAGTCCACCGAGAACCAGTCAAGAGGGCGGTGGTAGTGGTGGTGGTAAGATTACTCATAGTTGGGCAACAACCTGGACGAGTGAAAAGCGTGACAATGACAGCTTTGCCAGCGCGGCCTTGTTTTTGTTGTTCCCTTTTTTTGTTTTGCTCATTTCAGATGGGGCGGGGCGGAGTTTCCCAATTTAGTGCCAGGCTTTGGCGGCGCTGATTGGTCAGCCCCTGGGCAAGAGAGAAAGCTGCCAAACTCTCGGGCGCGGGCCGACCAGACGTGCGAGCCTCCGGTGGGTGTGTTTTGCTGAGGAACGGACCTGCAAAAGTCCTCCTCCTACTCCCCCTCCGCCTCCTCCTCCTCCTCCTTCTCTTCTTCTCTTTCATCATCCCACCTCTGTTACAAACGTCCAGTCTTCATTGCGCTGCTTCTATTCTCCTTTCGTCTCTCGTTTCGTCGTTTCAGTCACTCTCTAACCAGGTCACTCCTTTGCACATTCGTTAAAGGCTACAGCTTAATAACCCAGCATCCAAGTTACCGACACAAAACAAACGCGCCGTTTTTCTCTCGTCATCTTGCCTCCATCATACACACATCCACCTCTATCCAGCCTTCAGCTTTCAACACGGCGCGCTCATCAATCCAAACACACACGGAGGTCTTCCTGACCTGTCGTTTTCCGTCATGACAAGATGGAGCACCCTTCAAAGTGCTTTGGACGATTTACACGAAACTGTCGCTCCCATTTCGAGATCCATCGAGGTTACAGGTGAACGCGTCGCTACTCTTGTCAAGCGGGCGCCGAGTACAAGCAATTGCATAGTTGGCTCCAATGGTTGCAGTATCGCCGCAGATACAAACACCATCATCATCGTCATCAGTGTTGTGTATGTGCAGTCGGGCTAGTGGTTTGCAGATCGCTCGCTTACATTACTATAGAATCCCTTGCATTGTTGCCCTGGTTCTTTTCTACCTGCTCCACCGGCGCCATGTGAGGAGACAAAAATTGGAAGAGGACATTGACAAGAACGATTCGCTCGATTATGGTCTTGATGGAGTACCAGGTTACAGCAAGAACAAAATCGTCACACCGGCAATCTCCCACGAGTTTGAAGAGAAGGAGGTTCGCAGTCGCGGGGTATCAATGGATATGGGCATCCCGTTCGTATTACCGGCCGCTTTGCGAGATTCTAGGGATTCTTTCCATTCGCTCTCTCGTTCTACTCACGATGGAGAGGACCCTTATCGTCCAAGCCACATGATGATGGCTGAACAACACTCCATCCGTCCATACACCGCGAGCACCACCAGCAGAGTCGACAGCGTCTCGATGCTCAGCGGGTCCAGCGACAGCACCATGGGCAGGCGAACACTGCTTTACCACAGCCAGAGACCTTCCAGGTCAAGTCCGATCAACGGCTCACTCCCGTCAAGTCCTCTCTCTTCGTCCCCGCCGCCTCTCTCCCCACCCGTCGTCATTCCTGAGATCCAAGAACCCGTACCCGCAGTCACACGTCAGCCATTGTCTCATATCCCTGTTGCAAATCTGGTGGTTCCTACTACCGTGGTCAGCTCAAACGTTCCAACAGGCCGGTTAGTACGAGAAGGCAACGACCAGAAAGGTGCCTTTGTGCCCGCATCGAAGAAACATGGAAACACTCTTGTCGAGATCACCCCGCCAGCCTCTACTTACTCTCCTCCGTCATCACCACCGCTACCAAGTTCGCCTCCGCTACCGAGTTCACCACCGGTAGAATCCAGACGTTCACCTCCACCTCCTCCATCGCCGAGAAAATCGAATGCGCACACTTCAAACCTGGGTTCCATTGACGCACATGTCGTAGCGCCCATTATCCAAATGTACGATGAAAATGCCACCTACGCAGATGTCTTGGGAATTGTTCAATCACCCTCTACTGCTAGTCCGGAAGTTTTCGCAAGCACAGACTCCGGGAACGGTAAATCGGCTCTTCACGGTCTTGGGGTAAAGTTTGAGACGCACGATCCATCCTCGAGACTTCGCCCTCTGCCACCCAACGACCCCAATGAGAACGCTGAGCAACGCGCTAATAGGATAAGGTCCTTTTACCGTGAATACTTTGATGAGAGCAAAAATGCAGGTGGACGTCGGCAATACTCCCAGGATTATGACCAAGGTTACTTGAACGAGGCACCAATATTTGACCCTCTCACTGGGCAATTCGTCATGGCAGGAGCTCCTTTTACCCGTTCCTCGTCTCGACGCGCGATGACCCCTCCACCGCGAGCTCCTCCTCGATTCCACGGACATGGACATCACAGCTCGATGAACTCCCGCAGCGGTAGAGCATATTCGTCTGCCTCTGGAGGTCAACACGGGGGTTCCCGAGGCCGCACATCTAGCCGACCATCTGCACCACCGACTCCTTTAATGAACCTGCCGACGCCCCACATGCTTAAGGATACCACCGGAGCTTGGTCACCAATTGATTTTGCCCCACCTCAATCCTACCGTGACCGTCAAGCTGGTAGCCCGACTAGCCCAAGGTCTGACGTTCGTCCGTACTCCCCAGGCGCAAGTCCTCACGTGCCGTTGGCATCTTCTTACGATGACCTTGCCGTGATTCCATCTCCGTAAGTTGATGCATTCCGTGGAAATTCGCAATTACTAACAGAAACACCAGGCATGCACTTCGCAACTCAGGAACCTTTAGCGGACTCGACTTCGCTGCGCCCGTACGCTTCCGTCACGGAGATCATGGAACAGGAGAAACCGTGAGTGTACATAGTATGCGCTCCGGTCTTTCCAACGCGCACCAAGCGAGCATCCGTGCCGGCGCATATCGAGTCTCTCGCATTCCCAAGGAGTTTGTCGGGACTCGTGACGATTTCGCAATCGCGTTGAAACCATCCTGGGATCAACGGAATTGACAAAGTTTAGTATAAACGGCAAAGAAAAAGCAAGCGGCTCGCCTTTTCACATGTACATTTCCCTCTTTTCTCTTTCTGTATCATTGCATAGCACTGCGTTGTGGAAACCAGACATAAACGGCATGGTCTCTCGCTCTATGTAGCCATATATCTCTTCTTTGTCCTTTTGTACATTAAGCATCGGCTGCGAGCTGTATACAAAGAAATAATAGATCATGTTCCATCAATGATGAGCTTTTCCTAACGATGCTAGTGGGGGGATATCTGTTGTTATATTTGAATTTACGCCCCATCGCTCGTCGGTGGCGTCTTCGGCTTTCTCTTTCCAATATTCCAACCCCATCCCCGCAACACCTTTACCACCTTTGGCGTCACGGCCGCCGTCAAGGGCACCCGCAGGAAGATAAAGGATTTGTGAATGGCATACGCGAGCGCCAATTGCGTCCACAGAGCTAGTCACACCATAGTTAGCCGACCGGTCTCGGAATTTCCCCACGCAATGGAAAAACTCACTGGCGTTACTGTTGTTCCTCTTTTCGGCCTCCTCAACACCCCACCCCGCGCCCTGCTCATCCCCTTCAACCCTCTCCTGCACGACCTGCACGGCGTCGCCCACCTTGTCCTCGACAACCTGCGGCCAGACCATCCCGGCGACATCCTTGAGCGCCTGCACGACCGCGTGCTCCCATCGCCCGATACGGTCCGTACCAAGCAGCCGCACGGCGAGGAAGCAAAACGGGAAATCCAGCGCCGACAGCGCTAGGTATACGCCGAGCGCCGACCAGCCGTACTCGCGTGAAAGCTTCTTCATGCGCTGAGACAGCGAGAGCGCCGGCTCCGGGCTGCCGAGCGATGGCGTAGGGTTGTATGTCGTTCGAGGCGCTGGGGTCGAGTAGCGGCGGAAGAGGGGCTTTCTGGAGCGCAGGCGCCGGAGGAGAACGGGGAGGTGTTGCGTTATGCGATTGGTGTTGCGTTGGAGGAGGGCGCGGGCGGCTGTTGAGAAGGGTGTTTGGCGGAGGTGCAGGAGGAGCTGTGAGGCTGCTTGTGTGGTAGTGGTTGTTGCAATCGTTGGTCTCGTTATTGGTCGCAGAAGAACCGCCCGTCTTGCGAAGAGCGTGAGAGGTTTCATTGCGTTTGGCTCTGTACTTTTTTCTCTCGAGGCCTTGATTTGTTTATGGGTGACGTTTCAGCTGTTGCGCCAACTCTCAAGCATCATCGTCCCGAGAAAATCTGCCGCTTCCAGGGCAAGGCGGTGTGAGCACCTTTTTTTTTTCGAGTGTTTGTCGAAAAGTTGCATGCGCCCAGCGTTGTTAGAGCTTTGGTTTTTGCGATATTCTGCAACTATCAGATCACCAGTCTATTACACGCAACTATGGATGTTCAATCACTTGAGCAAGTCCTTCGCTCTCGCCAACATGACTTCCTCCAACCGAGTCCCGATCTCCATGCTGCAGTGATACAACTAGCAAAAAGTTTCTTGGACCCTCTAGCAACAGACCTTACCAACCTGCAAACGAGACGGCTGCAGTTTCAGCGCCAGAACAAGAAGCGGAAGCGAGGCGCAGCAGGCGTTGATGGCAACACAAATGATGACCTGCTTCGGATGAAAAAGGTTCATGTTGAGGGGTTCGATGTTGACCAAGTGTGGCAACAGGCTAAGAGGGTTCTTAATGCGGCGGCTGTCGAGGTGGAACGACAGGTACCTGACGAAGACAACGAGGAAAGCGAGGGAGGACTAGCCGAGGGAGAGACTCTGGAAGGAGAGGAAGAATTCGATGAGGATGGGTTCAAGATTGATGCATCAGGGGAGGAAGATCTCGCCATGGAAGCAGAAGGGGACGAATCAGATGAAGGCGAGGACATGGAAGATATCAACGATGAAGAAGCTTCCGATGGTGAAGGATTACAAGATGGACAGGAGACGCCTCCGAGTGATTTATCTGAAGACGATGAACAAGAGGCAGAAACGCTCGTCAAGGACAAACACGGCTTGAACGATGGTTTCTTCTCTATTGACGATTTCAACAAGAAGACGCAGTTTTTGGAAGATATCGATGCTAAAGGGGATGCTAATGATGGAGCTGCAAGTGATGAGGAAGACGTCGATTGGTACGCAGACCCAATGACCATGGACATCCAGCCGGCGTTATCTCAACGCCGGAAAGAGCCCAAATCAGCGATGAATGATGAGGATGAGGGAAGCGATGCTGACGGTCCGACATTTGGTAACGTTGATATCAATGCGCCCGAGGGAGATAGCGAGGATGAAGATATGGATGACGTTCCTGAGGACGACTACGGTATGGGTGAGATCAGCAACACCAACAACGTACAGTACAAAGATTTCTTCGAGCCGCCCGCACGTCAGGCAAGCAAGAGAAAAAACAAACCGAAAGGTCCTCGACCGACAGATCCACTTGCAACCGAAAACGACTACGAAGGCGATATGGAAAGAACCATGCAAGCGGTGCACCGTGATCTCTTCGATGACGACCTCTCCGAAGAAGAGGCTGATGCAGCTGTGACGGCCGAAAGAAAGAACCTTTCGAGTCACGAGGCGTCTCAGCTTACCCTGCGTGAAGAGATTCGAAGACTTGAAGCGGCGAATGTCGCGCCGAAGAATTGGTCCCTCACTGGGGAGACTGTCGCGCCGAGACGGCCGCTGAACAGTCTTTTGGAAGAGGACCTCGACTTTGAACGCGCCGGAAAACCTGTACCCGTCATCACCGCCGATATCAACGAGTCGATAGAGCAGTTGATCAAACGACGAATCGTTGCAAAAGAGTTCGACGAGGTTGTCCGACGAAGACCAGACGACCTCCTCACAGGCACCGACCCAAGACGAGGCCGCCTCCGAGACGAGCTATCAGACGCTAAGCCAGTCAAAGGACTTGCTGAGGAGTACGAACAGGACCATCTCCGTCGCACAGACGCCAATTACGTCGACACACGTACTGAAGTACTCAAAAAGACGCACAAAGACATTGAGGCTCAATGGGTGTCCATCAGCGCTCAACTAGATTCCCTCAGCAACTGGCACTACAAGCCCAAGCCCGCTGCGCCAAGTCTGGACATCCGCGTCGACGCACCCACAATCAGTATGGAAGATGCCAGGCCCAGCGCAGGCGGCGAAGTTGGAGGAGCGAGCACCCTTGCGCCGCAGGAAATCTACCGACCCGGCGACGAGGGCCGACGTGCGGATGAAGTGCTCACGAAAGGTGGGACTGTCGTTGCAAAGGACGAGGAAACGCGCGAACAGAAGAGGAGACGGCGCAGCCGGGCCAAGGAGCGGGCGAAGAAGGCTGGAGGCGGTACGAACGGTGCGGCTGCTTCAGGAGGAGCAGCAGCAGCAGTGTCGACTACAACGGGTGCGCCTGCGAAGAAGGGCTCACGTGCGGAGAAGGCCGAGGTTTTGGGGCAACTGAAGAAGGGCGGGGTTAAGGTTATCGGCAAGGGAGGTGCTCTCACCAAGGTAGATGGCACGATTGCGCTCCAAGATGGAGACAGGAGGAGCGCTGGAGTGTATAAGTTGTAGATGTTGTTTCTGTGTTGGAGGATTTACCTGCGTCTTCGCCTCATCGGGGCTGGCCGCTCGCTGTGGCGTTGCCGGCTATTATCAAGAAATGTGTGCCTGCATATCTTGTGTAGCAAAGAAAAACATGCCTTGGTTTTTTTTCCCCATCGCCGCATGTTTTATTCCAAGAATTCAACTTCAACTCCATCTCAACATCATTATTACGAGAAGCGCGCGCGCCTTCTTATCTCGTTTCGTTGCCGTTGTCTCAAACCTTCGCCCGCTTTTTCCGGATGCAAGAAGGTGGCTTGTCTGTCTGTCACTCAGCAAGCCGGTGTCGTGTGCTCCTTTCCCCCATTGAGAAGCACCGCATGAAAGTGATCCCTAGTTTTTTTCCATATCTCTCTCTCTCTGTGTTGTTATCTTGTTCTATTACAACAACTCTTTACTCGTTTTCGGTCTTCTTGTTACTCGGCTTGCACCACTAACCTCGTCATGAAGTTCGGCGACTCGCTTTGGCAGAGGTCCGTCCCACATTGGCGCTCTTGTACGTAACATCAAAGCTTTCGCGTTCAAACGCTCGTTAACGCGCGTTACAGACAACATCGACTATGGCAGTATCAAATCATTAATCAAAGAACAAACAACTTCTGGGAAAGGCAAAGCCATATCGGTTCCTGGTCATGCCGCCAACATTGCCGAAGAATTCGAGGACCAACTGCTTCTAGTCTTCTACCAAGAACATGAACGTGTCAGTCGGTTCGTCAAGAGCAAGTGGTATGAGATTAACAGTCGGCTTGGTGAGAGGTTCCATGTCCTTGAAGATTCGTCTCTAACACACGTGACCAGGTTCAATTGAGCGACAACTGAACCAGGTTCAACGTCGGAGGGACGGCGTTGAGCACCTGAGAGACACTGTCGCCGTAAGAAACAAAGCCGCACGTATAGAATCAGACATTCTCAAGTAAGCTTTTGATCTATTGACACAACCTAAATGTTTACATCATCACAGCGTTGGTGAAGAAATTCAACACTTGTCAAGATTCATCTCAAGTAACAGACTTGCTATCCGAAAGCTGCTTAAGAAGTACAAGAAATGGACCGGTTTAACAACTTTGACGCCAACGGTCGAGTCCAAAATCTTGAGTCAATCAGGTAGTTTCACCAAGGTACAGCTCGATTACGCCTTGGACTTGTACACTGCATATCTTGAAGCTGTAAGGTCACCTTTTAAGAAAACAGTTCCCCGACAACTTTCCGCGGCAGATCTTGCGCAACGTAGGAGCATTGCCGCACGCGATGGCCGCGTTATAAACACTGATCTATTCGATGGATCGGACCTAGATTTCGACCTTGCACTCGCGACACAAGTTCAAGGCACCAAGTCCGAGCGGGCGACTTTCTGGGTTCACAAAGACAACGCGGTGGAACTTCGGATATTACTATTACAGTACATGCGAGGTTTTAGGCATCGTACGGACTCGGCGGATTCAAAAAATGCGATGAGAAGAGGCAGCTCCGACGAGACACCATCCACTGTTGGGACACTTGTGCTGGATAATGCAGCTCGTGTGGCTGCTTCTGGAAAGGCATACGATACTCCAAGTCATGTCGAAGGCTCGCATGCTGCTGCGACTGCACGGTGGAATGCTGAAGGTCAGGCGGTCGTTTCTATCACCAACGCGTCTGAAGAGTCAAACACTCTTCCGAAACATCCAGCCGCAGTCCAGCTTCCACGCCAGAAATTGGCAGCATTCTTGAATGTTGATGGCAAAGGCATTACGACTGACACCGGTGATGAAAACGTTTCTTCAAATGGGGCTGGACCGCTGAAAGCAGAAGCCGTACGATCTTGGTTGAGGCAGCATCCAGAAATTGGACCCTTGATATATACAAGGTTCCATCGCAGTCGGTTTGTTGGATTGGAGAATCAACCAGAACAGGCTGCTTGGGCTGCGTTTGACGAGGACGTCGACTTTAGTGAAGTCAATCTGCGAAATCTGCGGGAGCCATCATTTTTCACTCGCGCGCCTGGTCAAGGAGACAGATTTCCTCATGCCATCTTGACGGTCCGCACCGAGGGTGACTGTTCGAATCTTTTCAATGCTCTCAACGGAAGCCATCTTGTGAGTTCCGAGGCCGCCTGTCAAAGAAAACAATTGCTAACAAATGCAGACGGAACGTGTGAGAGGCTTCTCTATAGAACGTCATGCTCTTTCAACAATATGTCATGAGCGAGGGATGCCAAAACCTGCTTGGGTTTGTCTTTCTCTCTTACAGTGTGGTGGTAGCACAGTAACTGACTCTCAACGCAGGATTCACGGCTTGAGAAAGACATCAGACATCTTCCTCAACCTCATAAAACACCGAGTCGACGATCCTCCAATCTCGGGCTGTCTTCTGCGAGCATGACGCCCATTAAAGGGTCAAGATCAGGCGCATCAGATTCGGAGGCCTTGTCAGTACCCATAGAAGAGAACCACTCGGAAGACACCAGAGTTGATGGGAATATGACTCTGACTCCCAAGCCATCGAGATACCTCAAGAAAAAGGCCGACAAGACGGTAGAGGAGCCACAAGACCAGCAGCGTTACTGGAACGAATACGACAACCCCGAAGATGGAGACGAGAATCCGGATGGCGAGTTTTACGTCTACATTGACCCCGATGCACCCCTCTACCCCGGGCAAAGGTCACTGGAGAACTTTGGCCGCAAGTTCAAATCAGCGTTCAAACGGCCGTTTGTCAAAAAGGACCTCGAGCATGGGGTTTCCGCCACGGGAGACGACGCGTCGATATCCTCATCCGAGGACGATGATGAAACCACAACATCTTCAACCATTGAACGAGCCAACAAAGCCGTCCACAAACCTCTCATCACACGCTCGACACAGACACAGACGAAGATTGGCTATGGCACATTGTCCATGACAACAATAGTGCATACTGTCGACACACAACGTGCGCGTACCACAGCGTTATGTTTGCTAGCAGCAGCCATCATCCTGGCTATACTCAATGTCCTCGCCAACACAGGACGGAGAAAGACGCTTGTGGAGGTTCATGTCGTCGTACTCCTAGGTGTTGTTGCGAGCATCGCGTTCCTTGGCACCGCAGTTGGTATCTGGCTGCGTGGGTTGACCGAAAGCAGGTCGAAACGAAGCATGTATGCGCATGCTGTCGTCGGTCTTGTTGCGGTTTTAATTGGCGCGGGAGATGCGTGGTTGCTTGTCAGTGTACTTACTTGAGGGAAGCTGAGATACTTCAACGCTTCCTAGAGCAGCATCACGTGCTCTGTTCGCCAAACGCATCGCGTAGTTGTCCAATCGGTACCGGCGACAAGAAGACTGTCATGTACGGCACGGGCCTCTGCGCGCTCGCACCGCTTGAGATTGCAGGCAAGGGCGTGGCCTGCGTCACAAATGCATCTTCCGACTCCGCATCCGAACCTGCCCCGTGATCTTGAGTCTCCTCCGTCTTGCGCTTTTTGGCGCCTGCTTGCCCGTCTATTTCTTCTGCCTGTCGCGCCCGCTTACGCTGCCCCTCTCCGGCGTTGGTTGCTCGCGACTGCTTTCCTGCTGTTACGACGCCCTTGATGGTTGTGTATTGATATAGCCTCCTCTTCTTGTCATCGTTTTCCTCTGGTGATGCGACCTCTCGTTTGACGATTTCGACGATGGAGATCAACTTGTTGGCGACGGTCGATTTCGTCGTGAGTGCGATCAAAGGTAGTGCGGACGATAGGGGTTGCGAATAGAGGAGGGCGAGTGTTTGAGAGACTTTGGCATGAATCTTGGAGGAGGAAATTACAGTCAGGGCGTGGATGGTGTAGTCTTGCGAGGAGAATGACGAAGGAAACGGGAGGTCTGGTAATGGTGTTTGCGTTGTTGCTTGTGTTACCGATTGCGCTTGGAGGGATGATGTTGATTTGGCAAGGGGAGTCGTGAAGATGGATGTAGCTGTTGATGACGTTGGCGCTGGCATGATTGGTGAGTATTGATATGTTGTGTGTGTGAGATTTGGGTACATGACAGTGAGCACATTTGCTCTGTTTGC
>Ga0160427_10001402_pt1 | contig 14772 bp, 25 predicted proteins | sample SolpanmetagenomL_FD_108194 | JGI IMG/M metagenome (GOLD analysis project Ga0160427, IMG submission 108194) | Solar panel surface microbial communities from Lawrence Berkeley National Laboratory, California, USA - L | ecosystem: Engineered > Built environment > Solar panel > Unclassified ...
CCGTTGCTGTGCCTTCTCGAAGTCAAGAATTTCCAAACTTGTCATCACACGCGTTTGAGTCTGCTGACTTGAGACGGACTGTCCTTCACGATCATTTCCGAGCAGGCCCATTCAGCTCAAACACCCTGCAAGCGTCCTCGTCACGTGTTGCTTTGCCTTTGCAGGAGTACCCATCTGATTATGCAAGCCTCAGTCGCTCAACCACGATGTCATATGGATCTGGCCTTGCCCCTACCGCGATAAACCAGCACAGTCTCGATCCAATTGGCAGTAATCGACCACGCCCAATGCCACCAGCTCGAACAGGCTCGATGCTCAACGTCGTTCGTAATGCAGAACCATCGTCATTGACTGACGCTGAGCTTCATGCTTCTTTCCCTCTTGTGCCGCACACTTACAATCCAAACTCATTTCTGGGGTCTGTACCCCAGCGCAAGCCTGTCGAAGCCGATCTCCAAACATTCTGGCGTTCTGGTAAGCAGAAACGATCACGTCAAAAAGAGTACATTGATCGCCACCTTTCTGCCTGTGGTAAGGCTATGGAGGATGATGCCGAAGCTGCAATGGGCATCTTCGTCCCCATGTTCGAGAACTTACACTGGTACAGCACTCAGAAGTCTCTGGTGACACGCCAAGTTGTTCCGATGTCACGCTGGAATGCTTGCGTTACACAACATCCAGCTACTAGTAATAAAGATTACTTTGCACGTTTTGTCGAGCCACCGGAGTGGTGTATTGACCGCAATATGGCCTTAGGCGCTGGCAAGAGCACCTTCGGCGAGAGCAAAGTACAGACTTTCTTCGGAGAGCTCGAATGGGTCAAGGCGCCAGAGCGTGTAGGAAGAGATCCAAGATACAGGCCAATGGTGTCGCGCACAAACAGTGGAGATCTGGCTGGCAGAAGAGGAAAGCTTGGTGGTAGTGTGTTCGGGCCAAACGCTCTGAAGAGTATGCCGATGCCTAGCATGGGCAGATTCGGTTGAGGGATCATCTATCTGGATGGCATGCTTATCCAGTGAGACACTGGGAGGCAGATAGCTGCGTGTGGCTCGTACTGGTACATGAGATCGTCGCGGCTTCCCGGAACGGAACGACAAGTATTCAAGCGCCATACAGTCTGCATCGAAGAGACTCCTCCCGATAACCTCTCATACAAAGGCGACATCTGCCACCAGGTGCTCCAAACTGCTCAACGTTTCAACAGCACCAGCCCCACTGCATGATCCAGCCACAAGATTCTGACGTCTCGGAGGTGAAGAAGCCGCTGAGGACACTGGCTGCTTAATTGTAGCTCATCTAGCTACTAGCTATTCATGGCGTGTTCAATGCGTACTGAGCCACATTGTTGTCCTTCTCTTGTCAGCATCTGTGACTATTGCTGCATCTCTCTAACATGATGGACCTAGAAAGAGGATGGGTGTCTGTGTACTTCATACCTGTGTGAGATAAACCTGTCGAGTGTAAATCTTGTGATCTGTCGAAGTCCTTGAACTATTCTCTGCGAGCTCGAGATTCCAATCAGCCTCAGTACTTCCCACTCTTATGGCATGTCTGGTTTATGCTCATTGTGCTAGGTGATCAATTTCATCACTCGTCATTCCCAGCAAGTATAAGACATCGCCCAAAGCACCCTCTCCATTCAATCTGGCTGGTGCCTCCTTCTGCACCTTCTCCTTTGCATTCACCGCAACACCCACACCAGCAGCTCCCAACATCAACAAATCATTCGCACCATCACCTACAGCCAAAACTTGCTCCTTCGTAATCCCCAACTCATCTACTAGACTCAACAGTCTCTCCCTCTTGAACTCCGCATGCACAATCCGACTCCCATCCTCTAAGCGGCCCGTCAGCTTCCCCTCCGCGTCCACCTCCAAGAAGTTCGCATGCACATAATCCAACCCCAACTTGCCCGCCAACCATCTAGCCAATGGCGTAAAGCCACCACTCAACACAGCCGTCTTCACGCCCTTCTTCTTCAGCACAGTGATGAGAGTTTGCGCACCAGGCATTATCGTGATCTGGTCTTTCAGCGTTTCAAACACGGATGCATCGAGGCCTTTTAACAAACCGACGCGCTCCCGAAGAGAGGCGGAGAAGTCGAGTTCGCCGTTCATGGCGCGGTGGGTAATTGAAGCGACGAGGGGCTCGACGTTGGCGTGGGCGGCTAGGAGGTCGATGACTTCTTGTTGGATTAGGGTGGAGTCCATGTCGAAGACTGCGAGTTCGATTGGGAATGGCGGTGGGGCAGTGGTGGAGACGGGGTTGGAGGTGGGCAGGAGGACGAGTTGGAGGGAGTTGGCTGTTTCGAAGGTCGTGAGAGAGGGGTGGTTGCGGAGGTTCGTGAGGGGACTCGGTGAGGTGAAGGTGATGCTTAGAATGTGAGGGGCGCTGGGCGAATCGAGGATGCGAGAGGTATGTGGTATGGAAGCGGTGGTGGATGTTATGGATTGTATAGTCGAGAGGAAGGAAGGTACAAGAGTGGAAGGATCCAGATGGGCATGCGCAGAAGGCACTGCATTTGCGAGACGGTGAAAGAGAGTCGCCGTTATCTCCATTGTGCTCATCTTGTATGTTGGGAATTTGAGCTTTCTGTTGTTGTTTTCAGGCATGTTTCAGGTCGTGCAAAAGCCAATGACCATGCCCCACACAAACTTTTGTATATGACGATGTCGTGTTTCACATCTGTAATATCTTCAAGATGAACACTTCCGAACGAATCCCACCTCTTCTCGCATCGTACATCGCATTGCCTTGCCCAGGTTCTCTCGGTCTCGTCACCAGCACAGTCAGCACTACCGCCAACTGGGTGCTGCTTCGCTACCTCTATGCTGCTCTCGGAGGACATGCACAAAGCACTGGAGCCGCAGAAGGTAGTGAGGCTGGAGATGTAGGTGTCGTACTCGTGAGCTGGATGAGAGATGTATCTTTTTGGACGACGGAGGCCCGAAGAGCAGTGGTCAGTACTACGAGCAGATCTGTGGATGGCGCATTCTGATACATGCTCCTTGTACAGGGCGTCGATCTAGGACGACTAGAACAGCAAGGACGATTTGCTTTCGTCGATGGACTGAACAACTTGTTCACTGCATTGCTGGTTGCCGTTCAAAGACCAAACCCTTCTTCTGCACTCTCATCTCGAACGACTACATCTTCTCGCTCTGCACTACCTGTGAGAGGACCTGCACCATCACGTACGCCACCAACCCGTCAGCCTCTTCCAGTGACCCGGACCCCTCCACCGCAGTTAAAGCCATTAGGCGACACTCCACAACAAGCAACATCCACGCCCACACTCACCTCACCAACTCTCGCCTCCATTCAAGACACCATTACGCACGCAATAGCCTCGCTCACAACCAAAAACGTCCTTCTCATCCTCGACACGCCATCTCTACTCCTGCACACCACCAATCCACCAATCACCACCCCACAACTCACCTCTTTCCTCCTCACACTTCGTGCAAACCCTCGAGTCCACTCAATCATCACCGCTATACCTGCAGACACGCCATTCCTAGCACCAGCAGAAGATGCCGCAGTAGCTCATCTCCACAATAATGGCCAGAATTCTGGTAGTGGAAGTGGATTTGAGCCACTAGCGAGAGATAATGCAGCATTCATGGTCAGCTTGGCACATATGGCGAGGTGGGTACTTAGTTGCAGGATGCTAGGGACTGGCTGGGCTGAAGATGTGAGTGGAGTTGTCAGAGTGACGCGAGGGGGATGTGCCGATGAGGATGATGAGGAATATAGGGGTGATGAAGTGAAGGAAGGGGAGTGGCTGTATCATGTTAGTGGTGATGCTAGTGTGGAGGTTTGGGGAAGAGGTGAGAGTGGAAGATGAAGAAGGGAGAGTGATGTACTTGAAGATGGTGCTTTTTGTATGAATATGTTGGCAAGAGCAAAACGGGTTCACGCGAATCGCACCGTGTGTCTTCTTGGGTCAGTACCAAATGTCTTCATCTCTACCAGAAGGACCTGGCGCTGTTGGCTTGGTCCGAGCTCGCTCCTTGAGAGGTGAGCAATGGAACTTCGCAGACTACTGTCATTCCTAGCTAACGACACGGTGTCATTAGCTGAACCAGGCCGGCGGCTCTGCCTCGCTGCCGGTCTTCTCGGGTCGTGAATGTTATCCATCAGAGGAGACCGGACAGAAAACACCCTCAATTTAATCTATACGAGCCTCTAACCATGACGCCGAAACCCCCGCTGAACCTGCACCGCCACGCCGACATACCTGTGGCTTTCTTAAAGATCGACTGTAGAACAAGCAACGACTTCAGTCATCCTGGGGCTGTAAGCGCCAGGAATTAATTTCAAACATTACTGGTCCCCAAAAACACACTCGACTTGACCAGGTGAATCTGGCTAGATATTGCTGGTGCCAATCACCCACTTCCTGGCAATTGAGCAATGACATGTTTTTCCATCTCACCTCATCGCTGAAGCTGTCCTCAAGTACTGTGAATAAATCCAATCTCTAGTCTCTTCGCACCAGCCAAGGATGTGGCCACACTGTGTAGACATGTAAAGCGATGCATACTGCCAGAGTTCAGTCTTGACAGCACGGATGTCATACAGAAGGGCCGCTCATAACAGGAGAACGATTATGTGTTCAGGAGCAGCTCTGTGGTACCATACCGACTTGGTGTAGCAGAAGCAGCAGAAACAAGAGTTATGGTATATTCCTTCATAGGTCTGCTATGAAGAGTGCCCTGCTCAATCTCTCTGTCCCACAACAGATTTATCCCAGATCAGGCTTACAGATATCTTTGATCATGATGCCTTTTGTCGAAGTATGCTGTGTAGAGTGCATCAATCGACTCTCATGTTTATTTACATAAGAGGCCAACACCTACCCTTTGGCCTTAATCTTCAATGGCTGATGGTCCGAGATATTCAACACAAGGATTTTCCTGAGAACGATGGTCCAACAAATTGACGCTTTCTCCATCTCCCAGCCAAGAGCGCCCCTTCCCTCACGAGCGTACCGCATAAGTCGTCAAGGTTGTGTACGCCAGTAGTTGTCCAGTTTGAAGTCTGGGGAACGAAACGCAAAGGTATCTTTAGCCCAAAACAGCTAACCTTTATGAAGTGTTCAGTAGCCGTGGTCAAGCAACTTGTCGCCCAGGATCCACGACTTCAGAAAGAGCTGCTCATCCAATGTATTATATATCCTGCGTAAAGCTTCAATCACTAGTACAGTGGGATGGCTTGGAGAACGAAACTCTCTTACCTGAGTGTCATCTCGCTAGCACACGGTATGACATGGCTACACAGGCGAAGTTGGCAATGATGAAGCGAAGAATAGTCTAACTATGCCCCTATCAGGGCGTAATGTGCTAGATCTCTTTAGCGTTCTTTTCTACGAAAGACCGATAATACGTGACAAGGAAGCTTACCTAAAGATCACGAAGTCGAAAACGGCTATTAGAGAACCTTAGTGAAAGAAGCCCGCCTAATGCTTTGGGTAACCGGGCTAAGTGTCCTTGAGCTTGGTGAATGTGATGATAGCCCGAATGTTTGGCTGAGCTGTGACACAGTTTTAAGGTCTGCTGTGAAGGGTGCCCTCCTCGAATCTCTGTCACACAGCAGCGGAAATCTGGGAGATATCCCATATCAAGTGTAACAATATTTCTGGTGAATATAACTCTTGAAGTATAGCATGAAGGGTGCATCCATTGACTCTTTGGTTTCCCCAAGAAGCCAATACCTGTCCAAAACTTCTTGAGAGAGATCCATCATAAACCTTAGTGTGAGTGTCTCCCAGGATCGTGACACAATTAACGTTTCAGCACAAATGCCACTCAATAGCAAAAAACCGTACAGCGAATGCAATATATTCGAAATAACATCGAAGATCCATACCTAACAGACCTCTCACCTCAACGTCTCCCTCTCCATCTCTCTTTGCATGATATCAAAAGCAGGCTTCGCACTAAACCAGCCCGCCACTTCCGTCCCCACAGTCTGATAAGTAAATGCTGCGTCCTCTTCCTGAATCTTGACAGTCTCTCCTCCTCTTCCACCCGCTGCTGCATCAGCCATAAGCTGGACCTGGCAACACTGTATTCAAGGTTAATAACCGCTCAAATCAATCGTGGTGTTCAAGACTCGCCTTCTCCAACGATAAAAACCAGAAAACTGTGCTCTCCACACTACGACCAACAGTCAACAATCCATGATTCTGCAGCAACGCCGCCTTCTTCTGTCCTAGTGCAGCAGCAATCTCACGTCCTTCAGAGGCGCCAAGGACAACGCCATTGAAGGACGTATAGTGCGCTAGGTCATTGTGGAAGGCACAGGAGTCTTGAGTGATTGTGTCGAGGGTGCGGCCGAGAGTGCAGAAAGCGCGGCCATGGATAGAGTGAGAGTGGGCCACACACATTGCGTCTGGACGGGCTTCATGCACTGCGTGATGGATCTGTTGGTCGTGTTTGATTAGATGGACTGGAATGGACTGGTTATAGCGTCGTGTACTTGGATATTGTCACGTACCATGTAGGCTGTTGGTTGTGTTTGGTTAGATGGACTGGAATGGACTGGTTATAGCGTCGTGTACTTGGATAGTGTCACGTACCAGCGGCATTGAGAAGGCGTACGGGTCCGCCATCTATGACCTTGCCTTCTGAATTGACAAGGATAAGGTCGTCGGCCGTGAGATATGGCCACGCCACGCCAAAGGGATTCACCCAGAAACAGTGTTTATCCACAGGATCCTGTTATACCAGACATCAGCACTCTCCTCTCCACACACCCACACATATCAAACAACAGCACTGTGTATACTTACCCTGAGCGTGATATGTCCAGCAACACCCTCGTCAAAGCCATACTTTGCAAAGATACGAAACGCCAGGGCCAGTCTGCCTTTGTAATACTCGCGAGCTTTATACGGGTCATCGAATTTGGGTAACATGGCATTCATCATATCTGTTGGCATTTTCACTGCAGGCTCAACTTTGGTTGCGTCTTCTGCAGAGACGGTGGTATGCATCGCTGGTGTTTCTTTTGTGCTGTCACCCGGTTGGGCGAGGAGAGTCACGGAAGCCATTGTAGTAGGGTTTGCTTGTTTCTAGCTGTGTTGGGGTTTTCAATGTGGAATCAGTGGTGATTTGGATGTGTGGCAATGGTAAGTATAAAGACATATCGCTCGTTAAAGGCAAGAAGGCATGGCATGAGGGGGAAGAGGTACTACAGTACAGACCTCGGCAATACTGTACCGGGTGAGGTGGCGATCAATCACAGCAACAACACTTTCACATTCATTTACTTTCGTCCATCTCTGTATAGAGATCTCACACCATCTTGAAATGACTAGAATTATGTCCAGAAAGCGAATAGTAAGCACGATGCTGCAGAAGAGTTGAAAGAAGGGTTTTCGCCACCCCCTGGGTCGTTGGGAAACAGCAACGAGGAGCTACGCATAGATTGCTTTTCGCGGTAGACTGTCCTGAATATGGACAGAACTGAGTGACCTCTCTCGAGCACAAGCATATGTAAGCAGCGTGCTATAAAGGAAGATACTGTTTTACCAATAATCCGAACGAAGAAGCATGTGGACCTCTTGTTAAGCCATCACTCCAACTGATGCCCCAACTGATGCCTAACTCCACGTAACAACCGCGCTCGCAAGATCAAATCCAGTCCGCTCACTACCCGCAGGCAAACCAGTCGGATGATCCCAATGCAACAACATCTGATCACCCCCATTCGTAATATCATTTGCTCCAAAATAGCCCTTATTCATTCCCGCACCATAGTTGAAACTCTTCGCAGGCGGTGGTGTCTTGAAGATTGCCTCGCCTTTAGACCACGAATACTGCGTCATCAGCTCGACAATGTCATCTTGGTCGCCACCGGCCCAGCTGGGGAGAATGGGCTTGTCGCTGTCGAGGTAGCGCCAGTAAAAGGTGTTGTCGACGTATTGGTTGAAGAAGACGGTGATGAAGGTGAGATGGCGTGGGGAGTAGAAGATGTCGACGGTGCTGAAGGTGCCGCCCAGGAAGGTGTTGGTTGTGCTGAGCTTGGTGGGACGCTCGGAGGTCCAGCTGTCGTTGCCTTGCCAGTAGGTGTATGCAGATGCGTCGGCGATTCGGCCCACGGGCGCTCTGCCCAGCATCAAGCCGCCCTGCCGATTGTGTCAGCAGAAGTTGAAGATCTTTATATTTGAAGCTTTCTTTCTTACCTTATGCCCACCGACAATGTAGATGTTACCGCCTGTGCTTCCGCTTGAACCGTACGAGCGCAGACCACCAAGACAGCCCCACTCGACACCACCAACAGTGTCGAAGAGACGAGTAGCAATACGGTTCGCAACGGGACCACCTTCGCCAGGAATTGTGATCTCGTACATTGTCGTGCCAGCGTAATAAAATCCGGTCTTGTTAGATAAAACGATTGGGGCGTACTGGACAGCGGAAGTGCCAGTCAAAGGGATGATACTCGACTCGGGCCAGATTGCCATACGACCAAACTGACCATTGAAGAAGGTTTCTCCCTGGGTATAAGGAACGAAACCGCGAAGAGCTCCATTGACTCCTGCGTAAGCACCGATAGGATCCGATAATATCAATGACTTGCCATAAGCAGGGTTCCTGCCCTTATCCATGGCGACCGAGTTCGAGACTGCACCAGTGAAATTGCCAGCAGTACTGCCCTTTGGAGGACCATACGTGAGCGTATCAGCAAAAACGAAAAAGCTTCTACCGTCAATGGTACCACCCTTGCCTTGATCACGAGAGTAAGTGGGTTTGAACTTGAGTGGAGTAATGCTATCTCTGTTACCAGCATTGACGACCAAGCTACCTGTGTTTGGGTTGATCGGCTTCATTGCTAGAACACCTTCGACAGTGGCAACTGGAGTAAGTGACTCGGTCATGCTGGGTATGGAGACTCTGGCTTGGTCACTAATATAGCTAAGCACAGGCTTGTGTGTGGGCGCGCCGAACAAGGTGTAGGTCAGAATGCTAGGCGTGATGATGGCGGTCATCTGAGCAGCACCGGATGGATAAGTTGAGGAAGGTACCCTTTTATCTACAGGACCGGCCGCTGACGTTTTGGTCGCCTTTACAGATGTCTTCCCGATCGACGACTTGTTCGTTGTGGTTGTCCTTGTCTTTGTCGACTGCTTAGTAGTGGACTCCTTAGTAGTAGACTTCTTTGTGGTGCTCCTTCTAGTTGCAGTCTTCATAGTAGTCCTAGACTTTAACAGGCCATTGACTGTGACATTGCCAGTGGGCGCTGGAGTAGTTCCAGGTGGAACATTAATAGTAGAATTAGAATGTGTAGCTGGTTGATCACGCTTCTGGTTAGGCTCGTCGTAGATGCCTACAGTTGTTAGCTTTAGATTTAACGGTACTGGGTGGTCAATACATACCGAGATCTCTGATCATGTCTTCAATGTCAACGCTGAAGCCATCGTTTGTTCGCACCCGTCTGTGCTTGTCACCCCAGAAAATGTCTGCCTCATGGTTGGGAAATCCTACGACCTGCGCAGCATCTACAGAGATGGGCGACTCGATGTTTGTGTCAATGGCCAAGGCGAGGCATTGTGGTAGCAGCACTGCTGCTGTGGTGAGGAAGGACTTCATAGTGACTGATATTGTGCTTGCTGAATAAGAATATTGAAAGAATGGTAAGATATAATCAAAACAGCTTCTCCAAGAACCAGCTCAGGGGATATTGCAAAGTCTTATACCTACACGAATTACAGTAGTGAATGATGAGAGTTATAAATAAAGCATAGCAGAAATATATGTATCAGTCTATTCTTCTTTCTAACTCATCACACACGTCGTCATAGTCAATATTGATCAATTGCCACTCGTCGTCGAGCATGACGCGCATTATCACCAGTATTTGTTTGGGTTCGTGTTCGCGGAGTGTTTACACATGGCCTGTTGTGAGACAACAAAGTCCGAGTGGATCATAAGTGCTTGAGCGTTGAGCATACTCTGTCATAACCTAATGGAGAAATACGAAGTCTCCGACCTGTATCTGAGAGCCTACCTACTGCAGGAACCCGTAGGGAAGAAGCCGATACAATCCTCCGGTGACTGAGGCTGAAAGCCTGCACCATTATCACACTGCGTGGCAGCTGGAGTGACAGTAGCGTACAGTTAGCAAACGCGAGCGTGCTACATCTGAAGAAGCGAGCAAGATCGAAGTCTTCGCTAAGTTGATTTACAATTGTAGAAGGGATGGGTGGCAAATACGAGTACAACCCCTGTCGTTTCCATTGCCCCTATTGCTTCCTCGTCTACCAGAGATCGAACATCAAACCCAGTATAATATTCATTCATGCTATGATATCCAAAAGTGTCTATTCTCTCCAAGCCAGCCTTTAGCCTCAAAAGATACTCCTCCATGTATGGAAAACTTCCAAACCTACGCAAAAACGAATATGATGAGTGTTGTGTTGAGATAAGAAAGAAATTCATCTCGCGCCATCGTTTCACTGTTCACCGCGTGTCGTCCCATTCGTCACGATCCTCATACTCTTTCCCATCTTCTTGCCATATGTGACCCCAGCTCGCTTGGCTGCAGCCACTCGCCGACTTCCCTTGATGCTTCTCACGATGCCTGGGCCAGTCACTGTACTTGCTGTACCTGGTCTTTCATCATCTTCCTGCTCTTCCTCGTCCCGTGCAGTCTCTCCGAAAACAGCAGCCTTGCCCATCCCAGCGTCTGCTTTCTCGGTGTCTGCCTCTGTACCATCAGCAGCACCATCACCAAAGTCCAGGACGAGCTTTTCTAGTGAGGGTACTCTGCTGACACGCTTCAGCGAGTTGCTTGAACTTTCTTCCTCTCCATCTCCATCCAGGAGCTGAGCGTCCTCCGTTTCTCGCTCATCCGCTTTTTGCTTGTTCGTCGCACGACGTATTGATGCACGAGCTCGCAGGGAGGTAGCATTACGCTTGATAGTTTTGGCGACGTCTCGAATCGCATTGAGTGTGTTTTTGCGAGTGGGCAAGTCGTCGTCGGCGGCCTGAACGTCTTTACTGCTGACAGAGCCGGATCCTTCAACGAGTGTGCTGCCACCAGTAGATGTTGAGAAGATACGCTTGTTGTCCGATGCAACATCTCGCAGAAGCATCATAGCGTTACTGTCAGTGTTCCGACGACGCTTCTTACTAACTTCGAGCTCATTCGACATTGTGCCAGTTGACTTACGCTTCCTACTTGTGCTGCCACTACTGCCAACGTCCTCGGAGGGCCCAAGGAGGTTTTGAAGACTCGCACTAGCACGTTTCAGGAGATCATTGCTCCTCGACCTCTTCTTCTGCTTAGGGCGACCTTGTTGCTCGTCCTCTTCAGCTGAGGCTGAGCGAGAGAGTCGTGCGGGCTTGTTGAGCTTCGGTCCAAGGAAGCCACGACAAGTCGGAGCCCCACAGTGGCATGTTTGGACGTTCTTCTGTGAAAAGGGACTGCAAAAGTTAGTAGGCGCACACAGCATTACTAAATGTAACTCACTCGAAGTTGTAGTCGTAGGTCAATTCCTCTCCAGTCATGACTCCATCATCGCCTGCAAAGAGTGCCATTCGAGGTTTGCCAGCGACGATCCACTTCACCATGTGGCAGTTTGGTTCGCAAGAGTGGTTGATGAAGCGAGCCATTGAGCCTCGCGTAGCATCAATGATCATGTTTTGATCGAACGTCATAAGGTAGTAGCACTTCAGAAAGTTGTTAGTGACAACTGGCAGGGAACTTCTCAACAGAACATACCGCATTGTTAGCATACTCCGTGGCGACTCTCCTTTCACACTCATCCTGGGTGATGATCTCGCCTGCGTATTCGACAATGATTTGGCCGGGTTCGAATGTCCTACACGCTCTTACTCCAAAGCCCTTGCTCTCAGTCTTCACAACTTCAACCCCGACATCAAACTTCCGTCCTGTCTTGCACCGTTCCTTGAGGTCAGCAAAAGGACGATTGGTGCAGAATTCGACGCCGACGTTGCAATTAGAATCGTCACATTCATAGAGCATGAAACGGTTGTGGCAGTTTTCGTCACAGCCTTCATCTTGTGTACAGAGACACTTTGATGGAGGAAGAGGTTTGTGATGTTTCCATTCATCTGCAGCGTCACCAACGAAACGATCTGTGAACGTCAGTATAGGAGTAAGTTTCGTTGTCAACTATTACTAACTCGTTGAGAACTTGCCCCACGTATCCGGCTTGGTTGAGCCTGGCGGGAGTGGGCAATAGACGTCGAAAGGTAGCTTGAAGTCCCTGTGTCCATTTTCGAGAAGTTGTTCACCTCGAAACATAGGCAATGGCAAGACTGTCCTCGATGCGGTCGTGACACCGGCTTGAGATGCTCTCCTCTTCTTGTTCCTGGCTTCATTCAATCTAGGATCGAAGTCACGCTCTTGTGCCATATACAGTCCTTTTCCAAGCCAACGCTTTCGCCGCCAACCATGGAGATGAGGAGCAGCCACAGACGTGCTTGTAACTTCGACAGCTTTTGCTCTAGCGACCACTGCAACTCGTGCCTTCTTAGCCGGTCGAGCAGCTTCCTCCTCTTCCTCCTCCTCCTCCTGCTCATCCTGAACATCTTCTTTGCGGGCTCGTTTCCCCTTGCCCTTGTCGTCCTTCAAAGACTGCAGTTTATCCTTTCCAGATTCAATTACTTGTCTACCTCTCTTTCCGAGAACTGACATCGTAGACACAATAGCACCCCCAATCATGCTCAGACGTGAGTTCTGCCTCTTCATCTTCCTGTCACCTGCATTCTGTGATCCTGCAGCAGGTACGGGTAGTTTCTCTATTTCCCAATCCATATCCAGTGCAGAGTCCAAGATATCACGTTCTGATCGTGCAGTGCTATTCCCCGCGGAGACAAGGGTTTCACCAGAAACATTACGACTTGCCGGACGCTCACGAATCTCTGAGGAGTCGTTAAGATCTTGCATGGTGGAAAGGATACTGATACGTTTCGAGCGACGTCGTGAAGCAGCGCTCTCCTCGGGTGTTTTGCTGTGCTCTTCCTTCTCCCCTTCGTCTTCAGAGTCTGTGTCATAGAGAGCTTTAGGCTTCTCCAAAACGTAAGCCCATCGTCCACCGAACCGACCATGTTTGTCCTTCCACACATTAGACTGCAGTTGACCTGGCATCAGTTCTTGTCGAGGTGTATCTTGTTCTGCAATCATGTCCATCGTGCTTGCCATGCTCGTAGGCCGTGTAGAGGGTGCCACTGAACTAGCTGTACTTCTTCGTTTACCAGCAGCAGACAAGGGGCGGGAAAAGTTTGTGGTAGATTGGGACGAGGATGGTCGAGTAGCGCTCGACGCCAGAGAGCCTGCAGAGGGCGGACGACTCTCCACTAGGCGAGCCATGCTTTTAATGTGTTGTTAGAGTTCGAGACTCTTCAGGTTGTGCTGTTTGAGCTGAGAGAAGTGATGTAGTTTGAAACGCGTCGACGCGGTCACGTTCAACACGAGCTCGAGTGTCAATTAAGAACGTGTACAACAGTATATCTCTTTGGCGGGACAGCAGCTATGACTCCGCTCCAAGTCAAGTATTCGGCTTGGGAGCAATTATTGTCCAATGTTGCAGTGTTTTCAGTCTCATAAAGTTGTAGGACAAGTAAACAATGCAGGAGGTGGAGTTTCACCCGTTGGAGTGATTGCATTCTTGGTCTTAGCTCCATGCAATGTCAAAAACAACTATCCAACCCTTTCATCAATTATCTCAATTACAATTATCTTTCGACCCCTCCCTGCTCCGTCGCAAAATCTCGAAGTGTGGTCGGCCCTTGAAAGCTCGGTCCATTACCATTACTTGTACCATTACCGTTCGTATGACCACCATCATCACCCACCTTCTGCATCTCGACACCCCCCTGCTGCCTCTCACTCAACTTGATCGTCCTTCCCCCTTCCCTTCTCGTCCCAAACCTCTGATCCCCTTGTACGTACGCCTCCTTGAAGTTCAAAAAAGTCGGTGGCCTGGGTCGTCCTAACACAACCACAAAATTCCTCCACCACGGTCTCTGATCAAACGGCCTATGTCTATCCCCCTTCGCGAATTTGTTCGAGTTTAGGTATTCGCGTGTTGTTTGGCCACGACTGATGAGTAGTGTATGATAGCCCCACAGCGGTAATGGGTAGCCCAAGGCCAACAATCCGTAAATGAACATGGCGAAAGGGACACGGTTGCTATTGATAGCATGGGCGGAAGTCCCTCCATTCTGTGCTTTCCAAGCCCAGATGTGGCCGACGGAGGCGCCGAGGAGGTAGAGAGCAAGCAAAGTACCGGTCGCGATGAAAGTGAAGAAATAGCGGTAGTTGCGGCGACCGACGCAGTTGTTTAACCACAAGCAGTGATGATCTTGGGTTTCGATGCAGTTGTCGCAGACACGGCAGTGGTGGCAGCGTGGGGGACGCCAGATGTTGCAGGATTTGCAGTATTTGGTAGGCACTTCAAAGGCGCCGTGCTGGGCGGTCGCGGAACGGACCATGACCCAGTCTGTTGTTGGAGGGCCGAGGGCGAGAGGATCTTCAGTAGGGTCGGCTGGGGGAAAGGGGTGAAGGTTGCGAGGGAGGATCTAGTTTGTGTTAGTGACGTGGTGGAGGATGAAGAGTGGCTACTACTTACGCCAGGATTTGTGACAGAGGCATGGATGAAGGATGACATGCAGATGTAGAATAAGTAGGCGAAAGTTATTGGTATTGCAGGCGAAATATTGTGCCATAACCATGGAGCACTAGAAGCTGTCAGAGATGTGCTGGCCATGTTTGCCCCTACATATATCCTTTACTCAC
>Ga0160427_10001404_pt1 | contig 14747 bp, 13 predicted proteins | sample SolpanmetagenomL_FD_108194 | JGI IMG/M metagenome (GOLD analysis project Ga0160427, IMG submission 108194) | Solar panel surface microbial communities from Lawrence Berkeley National Laboratory, California, USA - L | ecosystem: Engineered > Built environment > Solar panel > Unclassified ...
CTCGTAGGACTTCGCTGCGGTGATCACCGTGGAGGGCGTCGTGGGGGCTGCCGCGTGCGCGGAGGCCAGGGGACCGGCGACGGTCCAGGCGGCTGCGGCGCCGAGGCCGCCGGCGCCGAGGAGAAGGCCGCGGCGGCTCAGGCCGGTCGCGTGCACTGCGGGGTTCGTCTGCTCCATGCGCGGGAAGCTAACAGGGTGTCAGCGGCCCTCACAAAAGTTTCCCCAGGAAACGGCTGGAGGAGTTTTCGCCGGTGTATCCGCTTGCCGTGCAGTGCCTCTGGCGGCCACGACTCCGGTCACGGTGCGGCCCGCCTGAGCCACACACGCTCAGCACGGTAGTCGTCGTCCCCGGCCTCGGCCGGGTTTCGGGGATTCTTCCCCGGTGTCCCGGTCACAGCTCCGGCAGCAACCGCGACCACGCCTCCTCGGCCGCCCCGACGAGGGGGCCGTCGGGCCCGAGGGCGGTGGCGGCCAGCGCCGGGAGAGCGTCGCGCCGGAACGCCATGAGCCCTGCGGCGCAGGCCGTGCGGATCTCGTCGGGCACCGCGAGCAGCAGGTCCTCGGCCAGGCCGCCCAGGGTCACGAGGTCGGGGTCGAGGCCGTTGACGAGCCCCGCGATGCCGCGGCCCAGCGCGCGGCCGGCCGCCTGCACGGCGGCCCCGGCCGGCGCGTCCCCGCGCCCGGCCCGGTCGAGGACCCGGTGGGCGTAGGCGACGGGGTCGGGCGGCGCGGGGTCGCCCAGGGCGCGGGCCATGGCGCTGCCGTCGACGGCGGTCCCCCAGCACCCGCGGGCCCCGCAGGCGCAGGCCACGGCCGGGTCGCCGAACGGCATGTGGCCGAACTCGCCCGCGAGGCCGCGGGCGCCGGCGAGCACGGTGCCGGCGACGGTGACGGCTCCGCCCAGGCCCGCGTCGACGTGCAGGTGGACGGCCAGGGCGGTGCCCACGGCGGCGCCGCGGCGGGCCTCGCCGACGGCCGCGAAGGTCGCGTCGTTGCCGGCGACGACCTCGTGCCCGGCCGCGGCGACCGTGCGCAGGTCGAGGGCCCGCCAGCCCAGCATCGGCGCGTCGAGGAGGTGGCCGTCGCGCACGGGGCCCGGCACCGCGAGGCCCGTGGCGCGCACGCGGCCCGGGAAGCGCCGCTCGAGCCGGCGTCCCGCGGCGCGCAGAGACCGCAGCACGGCCGTGCCGTCAGCGCCGCCGTGGGCGCCGCCCGTCGTGGCCAGGGTGCGACCGCCCAGCTCGACGGCGGCCAGCCGCCAGCTCTCGTGGGTGACGACGCCGGCGAGGACGAGCGGTCCCTCGCGGTGGGCGGTCAGCCGCCGCGTGGGGCGCCCGCGGCGGCCCTCCCCGGCGACCGGCTCCTCGTCCAGCAGGCGGGCCGCGGTCAGGGTCGTGACGAGGTCCGCGGCGGCCCCCGTGCTCAGCCCGAGCCGCGCGGCGGCGGCGGCGCGGGTGAGGCCGGGCTCCTCGTGCGCCAGCGCCAGCAGCTGGCGTCCGCGCGTCGTCACGCCGCCCACGGCGGGTCTCCCTGCTCTCGGCAATAAGCTCTCGACGCGAGTATATTGGTGGTGTGACGTCAGCGGAGCGGACGGCCGGCCGGAGCGTGCGGGCGGCGGGGGGTGCGCGCGAGGAGCGCCTGCCGTGGGGGCAGCTCGGGCTGCTCGCGGCGGCGGTGTTCGCCGCGGTGACCACCGAGGTGCTCCCGGTCGGCCTGCTGCCGCAGCTGTCGACGGCCTTCGCGGTCAGCGAGGCCCGCATCGGGTGGTGGATGTCGGGCTACGCGCTCGTCGTCGCCGTGGGCGCGATCCCCGTGACCGCGGTCCTGGCCCGGTGGCCGAAGCGGCGGGCGCTGCTCGTGCTGCTGGTCACCTACGCGCTGAGCAACGCCCTCGTCGTGGCGGCCGAGGGCCGGTTCTGGCTCGCCTTCGTCGCCCGCCTGCTCGGGGGCCTCGCCCACGCGGGGGTGTTCTCGGTCGTCGTAGCCACCGCCACCACGCTCGCACCGCCGCGCCGCACCGGGCGGGCCATCGCCGCGGTCGGCGCCGGCTCGACGCTGGCGCTCGCCTTCGGCGTCCCGCTGGGGACGGCCCTCGGCGGTGCCGTCGGCTGGCGGTGGGCGTTCGTCTCGGTGTCCGTCCTGCTCGTGCTGCTCGCCGTGGCGACCGCCGTGGCGCTGCCGGCCGAGACCGGTGGCGGCGCCCCGGGCGCGGCGCCGGGGCGGGCGGTGCTGGCGGCGCTGCGCGGGCGGGTGCTGCTCCTGGTCGCCGTCACGACGGCCGTCTTCGCCCTGGCCCACTTCAGCGCCTACACCTACGTGACCCCGCTCATGCTGCGGGCCGGGGTGCCCACGGGTGCCGTGAGCCTCGTGCTGCTGGGCTACGGCGTGGCCGGGTTCGCCGGGGTGCTCGCCGCCGGAGCGCTGGCCGACCACCACCCCGTGGCGACCCTGCGCGCGGCCCTGGCCCTGGTCGTGCTCAGCCTCGCGGCGCTCTCGGTGTTCTCCGGCTCGCCGACGGGCACCGCGGTGACCATCGTCGTCTGGGGTGCCGCCTTCGCGGCCATGCCGTCGCTCCTGCAGACCCTGGCCATGCGCTCCACGACGAACGCCGACGCGGCCCCCGCGGTCGTCAACGCGATGTTCAACGTCGGCATCTCCGCGGGGGCCGCCGTCGGCGGCCTGTTCCTCGCCGGCGGGCGGACGGTTCTGCTCACGAGCGCCTCCGCCGTGCTGGCCGTCCTCGTCCTCGCCCTCACGGCGGCCTTCCGGCCGGCCCGGGGCCGCGCGGTGACGCCCCGGCCGCGCGCGGCGGAGCCTCCCCGCCCCTAGTCGCGCCGGCGCGCCCCGGTGGGGGTCTCGGCCTCCTCGCGCGCCGGCTCCTGCGCCGCGGGTGCCGTCCGGCCGCGCCGCTGCTCCGCCTCCAGCGCCTCGGCCTCCGCGCCCCGACGGCCTCGCCGCGGGCCACGAGCCCGGCCACGTCGGCCAGCGGGTTCTGCTTCAGCAGCAGGGACACCAGGAACGCCAGGCCGATGAACGGCAGCAGGGACCAGAACACGGGCGCCAGGGCGTCGGCGTAGGCCGTCACGACGCCGTCGCGCACGGCCGGCGGCAGCTGCGCGAGGGTCTGCGGGTCCAGGGACGCCGTCGACCGCGCGGCGTCGCCCGCCGAGGCCCCGGCCCCGGTGAACACCCCGGTGAGGTTCTCCGTGAGGCGCATCGTGAAGATCGTGCCGAACACGGCGGTGCCGAGCGCGGCGCCGACCTCGCGGATGTAGTTGTTGGTGCTCGTGGCGGGGCTCGGCGTCGGCGTGGTCCTCGTGCACGGAGCGCCCGAGGAGGGCGTCGTCCTTGGTGGCGTAGTGGTTGAAGAAGGTGCGCCGCGAGACGCCGACGAGCTCGCAGACCTCGTCGACGGTGAAGCCCGCCAGCCCGCGCTCACCGGTCAGCCGGCGGGCGGTGCGGTTCAGCTGCGCCGACGTCTCGACGCGCCGCCGCTCGCGCAGTCCGGGTGCACCGATGTCCATGGAGTGCGTCGTTGCACTCCTCATCCCGCAGTGCAGTCCTCCAGACGGGTGACGGCCGGGTCCCCCGTCCGGCCCGGGGACGACGACGGGTGCGGGCGCCGGTCGTCGCGACGACCGGCCCCCGCACCCGTGCCCTGCTCCGCTCAGCAGCCCGCGCGCCGTCGCCGGCGCGCGGGACGGCGTCACTCGCCCGCGAGGCGCCCCGCGATCGTGACGACGCGCGTCGCGAGGTGGTCGAGGGCGTCGAGCTCCGTCTGGCCGAGGGGGAGGTCGTTGTTCGCGCCCGTGACGTGGCTGACCCCGTAGGGGTTGCCGTCGGCGAACTTCAGCGCCGCGGTGTAGCCGGGCGGCACGATGATCCCGCCGAAGTGGTAGATCGTGTTGTACAGCGCGAGCAGCGTGGTCTCCTGGCCGCCGTGGGCGGTCTGGGAGGACGTGAAACCCGCGTAGACCTTGTCGGCCAGCAGGCCCTGCTGCCACTGCGCCCCGAGGGAGTCGAGGAAGATCTTCAGCTGACCGGCGACGTTGCCGTAGCGCGTGGGGGAGCCGAACAGGACCGCGTCGGCCCACACGACGTCGTCGGCGCTGGCGCCGGGGGTGCCCTCGGCGGCCTCGGCCTCGGCGGCCTGCGCGTCGGTGGCGGCCTTCTCCCCGCCGGTGGGCTGGCGCTCGACCTGGCGCAGGCGCACCTCGGCGCCGGCCTGCTCGGCGGCCGCGGCCAGGCGCTCGGCCATGCTCCGGACGGTGCCGGTGGCGGAGTAGTAGACGATGGCGAGCTTGACGGTCACGGGTCCTCCAGTGGGTGAGTGTTCAACTACTTGCAGTGTGCCGGACGGTTCGGTCGCTGTCACCCCGGCGGCGCCGACGCCGGGGGACGCTTGCTCCGAGGCAAGGGTCGCCGGAGGTAGCGTGGCGGGCCCCGGCCAGCGCAGACAGGAGTTCCGGTGAACCGCCTCGACCGCGCGACCGAGCAGGCCCTGGCGGCGTCGCGCGCCCTCGTCGGCCTCGCCGTGCGCTCCATGGCCCCGGCCCTGGAGGTCATGACGGTGCAGCAGTACCGGGTCCTGGTGCTCGTGGACGCCGGCGGCCCGATGCGCAGCGGTGACCTGGCCGAGGCGCTCGGCATCCACGCCTCGACGTTCAGCCGGCTGGCCGACCGGCTCGTCGCGGGCGGGTGGGTCGAGAGGCTCGAGAACCCGAGCAGTCGCCGCGAGGTGCTGGTGGGCCTGACCCCGGCCGGTCGCGACCTCGTCGAGCAGGTGGCGGACCGCCGGGCCGAGGAGGTGCGCCGCGTGCTGCGGCGCGTGGCGCCGGACCAGGTGGCGACCGTGCTGGCGGGTCTGCGGGTGTTCGCCCTGGCGGCCGGGGAGGGTGACGCCGGGGACCTGCCCCGCCTCGGGGCGGACGGGTAGGCCGCCCGGTCGCGGGAGGGCGCACCGAAGGGCAAGCTTGCTGTTCTGCAAGCTTCCTGCCGTCGCACCCGATCGGGGCCCCCATGTCCGACCTGCCGCTGTGGTCGACCCTGCTCCTCTTCGCCGCCAGCGCCGGGGCCATCTGGGTCGCGGGCATCGAGCTCTCGAAGTACACCGACGTCCTCTCCACGCGCCTGCACCTGGGGGAGGCGCTCGGGGGGACGATCCTGCTCGCGGTGGCGACCAACCTGCCCGAGATCGCCATCACCGTCAGCGCCGCGCTGTCCGGTGAGCTCGGCGTGGCCGTCGGGAACGTCCTCGGCGGCATCGCGATCCAGACCGTGGTGCTCGTCGCCCTCGACGTGTTCGGCGTCCGCGGCCGTCGACCGCTCACGCACCGCGCCGCCTCGCTCGTGCTGGTCCTCAACGGCGGCCTGGTGGTCGCCGTGCTCGCCGTCGTCGTCGCGGGCACCCAGCTCCCGTCGTCTCTGGTGTTCGCGCGCCTGGCCCCCGGCGGTGTCCTCATCGCGGTCCTGTGGGTCGTCGGGCTGCTGCTGATGAACCGCGCCGGCCGGTCCCTGCCCTGGCAGGAGTCCGGTGAGGCCCCCGACGGCCAGGAGCACCCGCGGGGGCACAGCCGGCGCAGGAACGAGCAGGACGCCACCGACCGCGGCGTCAGCACGGCCCGGGCAGCCCTGGTGTTCGGCGGCGCCGCGCTGGTGACGCTCGTCGCCGGCGTCGTCCTGGAGCGCAGCGGGGAGGCCGCGGCCGGGGACGTCGGGCTGTCGGGCGTGTTGTTCGGCGCCACCGTCCTCGCGGCGGCCACGTCGCTGCCGGAGCTCTCGACCGGGCTGACGTCGGTGAAGAACGGCGACTACCAGCTGGCGGTGTCGGACATCTTCGGCGGCAACGCGTTCCTCCCCGTCCTGTTCCTCGTCGCCACGCTGGTGTCCGGCCGGGCCGTCCTCCCGCAGGCGCAGCGCACCGACGTCTACCTGACCGCCCTGGGCATGCTGCTGACGCTCGTCTACATGGCCGGGTTGGTCTTCCGTCCGGAGCGGCGGGTGCTGCGGATGGGGCCGGACTCCCTCGTCGTGCTCGTGCTGTACGTCCTCGGGGTGGGCGGGCTGGTCGCGATCGCGAACGCCTGAGCGCGGTCACCGCGACGGCACGCCCGGTTCAGGGGCGCCGGCGGGACACGGCGACGAGGTAGCGGGCGGTGCCGCGCCCCGGGTTGGTGAACGTGCACTCCGCCGCGGGCCCGAGCTCGACGCAGTCGCGGGCCCGCAGCTCGTGGACGCGGTCGCCCTCGCGCAGCCGCAGCGTCCCGGAGATCACCCAGAGCTGCTGGTGGAGACCGGCGTAGGCGTCCGCGGGGTAGGTCGCCTCAGCGCCCGGCGGGAGGTGGATCTCGGTGAGCTCCAGCGCCGACGCCGAGCGGGGGGAGAGGACGCGGCGCTGGTAGCCCGTCCTCGGGTCCGTCCAGACCGCCTGCTGCGCAGCGCGGTTCACGCGCTCCTCCTCCGCCGGGGGACCCTCGACGCGGCGGAACAGCTCGGACAGCGTCATCCCCAGCGGGGGGCACAGCCGCGCCAGCAGCGCGGCGCTCGGCTGGGAGTCGGCGCGCTCGACCTTCACGATGGAGGCGCGGGAGACCCCGGAGCTCGCGGCGAGCGCGGCGGTGCTCAGGCCCTTCGCCAGCCGGGCGCTGCGAAGGGTCCGGGCCAGGCCCGCGGTGAGGTCGTCGGAGGGGTCGACGGGGTCCTCCGGGGCGTCCACGGCGCCAGCCTAGTGCGGGGCGGGCCGCCGGTCGCCGGTCGGCGGCCGCCGGCCCGCTGCGTAGGATCGCGACATGACTGGATACTCGACGACCCAGGAGAACGCCCCGCGCGCGAGCGCCGCGGACCGGGCTCCCGTCCCCGTGCGCACACCGCCGCCGGGGGCCCACGCGCTCGTCGTGGGCGCGACGGGCATCACGGGCACCGCGCTCTGCGAGCAGCTGGTGGCGCAGGGCTGGCGGACGTCGGGGATCTCGCGGCGCCGTCCCGCGGTGGACGGCGTCGAGCACGTCCAGGCCGACCTGTTCGTCGGCGACCCGGCCGGTCTCGCCGCCGCGCTGGACGGGGTGCGCCCCACCCACGTGTTCATCACCGCCTGGGCGCGGCAGGACACCGAGGCCGAGAACATCCGCGTGAACGGCACGATGGTCCGGGACCTGCTGGCCGCGCTGGGCGGGCAGGGGACGCTGCGCCACGTCGCGCTCGTGACCGGGCTGAAGCACTACCTCGGGCCGTTCGAGGCGTACGCGCAGGGGGACGTCCCGGACACGCCGTTCCTCGAGGACGCGGAACGCCTGGACGTGGAGAACTTCTACTACGCCCAGGAGGACGAGCTCTTCTCCGCCGCCGCGCAGCACGGGTTCACGTGGTCCGTGCACCGCTCCCACACCGTCATCGGGTTCGCGGTCGGCAACGCCATGAACATGGCCTCGACCTTGGGGGCGTACGCGGCGGTGGTGCGGGCCACCGACGGGAAGTTCGTGTTCCCGGGGTCGCAGGCGCAGTGGAACGGCGTCGTGGACCTCACCGACGCCGGGCAGCTCGCCGACCACCAGCTCTGGGCGGCCACCACCGCGGAGGCCGCCGACACGGCGTTCAACGTCGTGAACGGCGACGTCGTGCGCTGGCGGCGGTTGTGGTCGCAGCTGGCCGGGGCCCTCGGCGTCGAGGCCGTCGGCCCGGGTGCGGAGCCCGCGCCGCTGGAGGAGCAGATGGCGGGAGCCGAGCCGGTGTGGGCGCGCCTGGTGGCCGAGCACGGCCTCGCGGAGGGCGACCTCGCGCGGGTGGCGTCCTGGTGGCACACCGACAGCGACCTCGGCCGGCCCGTGGAGGTCATCGCCGACATGACCAACAGCCGGCTCGCGGGGTTCACGGGCTGGGTCAGCACCGAGCGGGCGCTGCTGGCCACCCTCCGGCGCTACCGGGAGGCGCGGCTGCTGCCGTAGCGGACGGCGGCGCGCTGCGGCGGCACCGCGAGGTGTCCAGGTCGGCCGCCGGGACGGGGCGGCTCAGGTGGTAGCCCTGCGCCAGGTCGCAGCCCAGCTCCCGCAACCGCTCCAGCGTCTCGGCGTCCTCGACGCCCTCCGCGACGACCCGCAGGCCCAGGGCCTCCTTCAGCCCCGTGATGCTGCGGATCAGTGCCGCGCTGGTGGCCGGGGCGGTGCCCTCGGCGGTCAGCCCGACGACGAAGGACCGGTCGATCTTCAGCTCCTGCACCGGGAGGCGCTGCAGGTAGGACAGGCTGGAGTAGCCGGTGCCGAAGTCGTCCAGCGACAGCGTGACCCCGGTGGCCGCGAGGCGGTGCAGGATCGGGACGGTGTGCTCGGGGTCGCCCATGACGCTGCTCTCGGTGATCTCGAGGATCAGCCGCTGCGCCGGGACGCCGGCGTCGCGCAGGGCGGCCTCGACGTTGTCCGGCAGGTCGGGGTTGCTGACGTTGCGCGCGGACAGGTTCACGGCGACCGACAGCTCGAGGCCGTCGTCCAGCCAGGCCCGGCACTGGCGCAGGGCCAGGTGCAGGACGTGCAGCGTGAACGGCTCGATCAGGCCGGTGGACTCGGCCAGCGGGACGAAGGCGTCGGGCATGAGCCGGCCCAGGCGCGGGTGGTCCCACCGCACCAGGGCCTCGACGCTCGTGACGACCCCGGAGGCCAGGTCGAGCTTGGGCTGGTGGTGCAGCACCAGCTCGTCGGTCTCCAGGGCGCGGTGGAGGTCCGCCAGCAGGGCGAGGCGTTCCGCCCGGCCCCGGTCGAGCGCCTCGTCGTAGACGGCGACCGCGTCCCCGGCCGCCTTTGCCGCGTACATCGCGGTGTCCGCGTGCCGCAGCAGGTCCGCGGCGGTGCTCCCGGCGCGGGCGACGGCGATGCCGACGCTGGCTCCCGTGGCGACGGTCGCCTCCTGCAGGTCCACCGGTGCGGCGAGGGCCTCGACGAACAGGTGCGCGGCGCGCCACGCGTCGGCCTCGGCGGTGGCTGACGACGGCAGCAGCACGGCGAACTCGTCGCCGCCCAGGCGGGCGACCGTGGCGCCGGGCAGGGCCTGCGCGCCCAGGCGCGCGGCGACGACCTGCAGGAGCTCGTCGCCGACGTGGTGCCCGAGCGCGTCGTTCACCTCCTTGAAGCGGTTGAGGTCCATCACCAGCACCGCGGGGCACGCCTCGCCCACCGACGACAGCGCCGCGTGCACGCGGGAGGTGAGCAGCGCGCGGTTGGGCAGCCCGGTCAGCACGTCGTGGGTCGCGTCGTGGCGCAGCCGCCCCAGGAGGTGGGCGCTGTGCAGCGCGACGGCCAGGTGGCCGCCGAGGGTCTGCAGCAGGGCCAGGTCGTCGCGGGTGAACGTCGTCGCGTCGCCCATCCGGTCGGTGGCCACGACGAGCAGCCGCCCCTCGGAGGAGGACAGCGGCACGAGCAGGGCGTCGCGCACGCCGCGGTCGTCGAGCCAGGTCCGCGCCGCGGGGTCCGGCGTGCCGGCCCCGACGATCTCGGGGCGCCGGCCCTCCATCACGGTGGTGAGGAACCCGTCGGCCGCCCGGCGCCCGTCGGGACGGCTGGTGCTGCCGTCCTCGGACACGGTGAGCGCGCTGCGGTGGCCCTGCGCGTCGACGTGCACGAGCTCGACGCCGCCGGCCCGCAGGACGCTGCGGATGTGCTGCAGCAGCTCGACGCTCTGGTCGCGGACCGACGACTGCGCACCGCCCGGGCCGGTGCTGAGGGCGACGAAGTCGTGCACGAGCTGCAGCGAGTGGTGGCGCCGGCGCAGCACGAGGTAGCCGCGGTAGACGACCGCCGTGGTCGCCACCACGAAGACCAGGAGGACGGCGCCCAGGCGCCCGGCCTCGGACAGCACGGCGAAGACGAGGGCCGCCGCGCTGTTCAGGACCACGAACACCGACGCCGGGACCATGACCCCGACGGCGTCCGCGAGCGAGAGGGGGCCCTGGTTGATGCGGATGACCAGCAGGACGACGGTGCTCATCAGCGCGTCGACGAGGGCGATGCTCACGTAGCACCAGGCCGCCGTGGTCAGGGACAGGTGGGACGCGGACCCCGTCAGCTGGTGCGCGAGCACCACGCTGAGCGTGACGTCGACGAGGTAGGACGCCGTGTTGAACGCGAACTTGGTGCGGGCCACGCGCTGGACGGCGAAGGCGGCCACGGCGGCGGCCAGGCGGGCCGCGACCAGCCAGGCCGGCGGGCAGAGCAGCAGCCCCAGCAGCAGGGGGACGCCGGCGAGGGAGAACGAGTACGCCTGCCGGCGGACCTCCACGAGGGCCTGACCGAGCTCGGTGAGGAAGAAGGCCACGCCGAGGCCGACGACGACGGGGACGGTGCTCGTGCCCGCCGGCAGCCCGAGCAGCGCCGCGTGCGGCAGCCGCAGGCACAGCAGCGCCCCGGCGGTGAGGAGCGCCGCGGTGAGCAGGGCGGTGCCCACCCTCGGGTCGCGCAGGAGCTGGAGCAGGGGCCGGCGTGGTCGGGCGCTCGGCTGCCCGGCCCTGCGGCTCCTCGGAGCGGGGGTCACCCCACCCCATCGGCGTGTCGCACCGCCGACGTGAGCCCTCACGTGACGGGGTCGTCCGGCGGAGCCCGGTGGGCCCCGCCGCGGACGACACCGGCCGGCCGCCGTCCGCGGGGGACGGCGACCGGCCGGTGTCGGGGTCGGGCGTCGGGCGTCAGCTCCAGCGGGCGGAGCTCCACCGGGCGGAGTCCCAGGAGGCGTCGCTCCAGCGGGCGGAGCTCCAGCGCGCGGAGTCCCAGGAGGCGTCGCTCCAGCGGGCGGAGCTCCAGCGCGCGGAGTCCCACGAGGCGTCGCTCCAGCGGGCGCTCTGCCACCCGGTGGCCGTGGCGGAGTCCCCGGTCCAGACGGCGCCGCGCCAGGTGCCGCCCTGCCAGGAGGTGCCGGCCGCGGACGTCGCCGCCCAGTCGCCGGCGTCCCAGGCGTTGCCCTGGACGTCGACCTCGCCGCTGAGCACGGCGCCGGTCTCGGGGTCGACGAGGTGGCTGGAGCCGCGCGCGGCGTCCAGCGTGCCGGTCCCGGTCGCCGCGGGGAAGGACTGGCGGACGGCCTCGAGCTGACCGGCGGTGACCACCTTGGTGACGGCGCTCGCCGCGTTCACGGCGCTGACCGCGGCCGCGACGTTGAGCTCGCCCGCACCGGCGGCGAGGGCGCTGACGCCCGGCAGGGGGGTCGCCGTGCCGACGAGCGCGGCCTTGACCGCGTCCGGGGTCAGCGAGGGCTGGGCCTGCAGCAGCAGGGCCGCGGCGCCGCTGACCACCGCGGCGGCCTGCGAGGTGCCGCTGCCCCGGAACAGCCGGCCCGAGGTGTCGCCCGTGACCCGGCCCTGGGGGTTGTTCGCGTCGACGAACGAGCCCGGGTCGCGCAGCCCGACGATCGAGCGGCCGGGCGCCACGAGGTCGACGTGGCGCTGTGCGGTCCCGACCGAGGAGAAGGACGCCACGGTCGGGACCTTCCAGCCTCCGACCGACCCGCCGGCGTCGGAGGCGCCGACCGCGATGACGTACGGGTCGATGGCCGGGTCGGTCAGCCCGCCCGCGTCGGCGCCGCCGTTGCCGCCCGAGACGACGACGACGAGCCCTGCGCGCCAGGCGTTCTCGGCCGCCGCGGCCAGCGGGTCGATCTGATAGGGCTGCAGGGAGTCGGTCCCGAAGGACAGGTTCACCACCCGCACGTCCGCGCCGGCGGCGTGGCGGTGCTGCACCACCCAGTCGAGGCCGGCGATCACCTGGCTGACGTCGGTGCTGCCGTCGGTCGTCGCGAGCTTGAGGCCCAGGACCTGCGCGTCGGGGGCGACGCCGAGCTGCTTGGTCGCGTCCCCGGCCGACAGGGCCCCGGACTTGGGGTCGGTCTTCACGGCGTCCTCGCCGGCGATGACGCTGGCGAGGTGGGTGCCGTGGCCGAAGGTGTCGAAGCTCATCGGCGCGGCGCTGTTCGTCTCCAGCGACAGGTCCGGGCCGCGGAGGACCTTCCCGGGCGCGTCCAGGCCGGGCACGGACGCGACCCCGCTGTCGAGGACGGCGACGGTGACGCCCTGACCCGTCACGGCCCGGCCCGTGCGGTCCCTGAGGTTCCAGACGGCGCGGGCGCCGATGCCCGTGGTCACGCTGAACAGCGAACCGGGGTCCCGCTTGGGGTCGTAGACCCCGTTGGTCGGGTCCTTCGCCGTGGCGTCCGCGGTCGGGTCACCCCAGGTGGGAGCCACCACCTTGGCGAGCTTGGGGACCGGGGCCGGGGCCGGCACCGGGGCCGGCGGGGGCGGTGCCGCTCCCGCCCACGCGGGGCCGCCCACCGCGAGGGACCCCAGCCCCACCGCCAGCCCGACGGCCAGGGCGCCCCGGCGCCTGCCGGTCCACACCACTCCTCGACGCATGTCCCTACCTCTGACTCTTCGTGACTGGTTGACTACTCAAGAGAAGCAGGCAGGTCGGGCGGGTGGTGCCGCCGTCACCCGTACAGCGCGATCGGTTCCCCCGGGCGGACGCGTCGCCGGGGCTCCTCCCCGGTCACCGCGCTCAGCCCACGACCTCGACGCGCACGGCGTGGCCCTGCGGCTGGTCGAGCTGCTCGGGGGAGGCCTCTCAGGTTCCGAGGTGGAGGGTCGCGTCGGAGGACCCGACGCCGGTGGCGTCGTGGGAGAACCTCAGGTGCCCCCGGGGCACGAAGTGGACGAGGTCGCCGTCCTCCGGGTCCGAGCCGGGGGAGCCCCCGGTCTCCTGGGGGCGCGGGGGGTGGGCGATCTTCCCGCGGCGGCCGAGGCGGTCCGCGTCCGGACGTGCACCGGCAGGGCACCTCTCGTGGACGGCCCGCGCCACGGTCAGCGCCTAGGCTCGCAGGGCGGCCCGGCGGAACTCCCCGGGCGCGGGGCGGGCCCTGCGGGCCCGGCCCCACCGACCCCCTCGAGGACACCTGGTGAGCGTGCGCACCGACCACCCCGCGACCGACCTCCGCCCCGGCGGGCTGCCCACGGCGGCCCTGCTCGTGATGGCCCTCACGGGTTTCCTGCTCATCGCCACGGAGACCATGCCCGCCGGGCTGCTGCCGCAGATCTCCGCCGGCCTGGGCGTCTCCGAGGGGACGGCGGGGCAGTACGTCAGCGCCTACGCCCTCGGCACCGTGGTGTGCGCGGTCCCCGCGGTCACCCTGACCCGGGGGTTCCCGCGCCGGCCGGTGCTGCTCGCGGCGGTGGCGGTGTTCCTGGTGGCGACCGGCGTCACGGCCGTGTCCAGCGACGTGGCGCTCTCCCTGGCCGCCCGCTTCGTCGCCGGTGCCTGCTCGGGCCTGCTCTGGGGGATGCTCGCCGGGTACGCGCGGCGGATCTCGAGCCCCGAGCAGGCGGGGCGGGCCCTCGCCGTCGCCTCCCTCGGAACTCCGGTGGGGCTCGCGCTCGGAACCCCCCTGGGGTCCTGGCTGGGTTCCGCGGTCGGCTGGCGGTGGTCGTTCGCGGCGACCGCGGCGCTGGCCCTGCTGGTCCTGGGCCTGGTCGTCCTGCTGGTGCCCGCCGCCCCCGGGCAGCGCGCCGAGACGCGGGAACCCCTGCACCGCGTCGTGCGGCTGCCGGGGGTCGCGCCCGTGCTCGTCGTGATCCTGCTCTGGATGGTGGGGCACAACACCCTCTACACCTACGTCTCGGCGTACCTGCGCACCGCCGGGGTGGGCGTTCCCGTGGAGGTGGCCCTCGTGGTGTTCGGCGGGTGCGCCCTGCTGGGCCTCTGGGTCACCGGGGTGCTCATCGACCGCGCCCTGCGGCGCCTCGTGCTGCTCAGCGTCGCCGCGTTCGTCGTGACCGGGGTGACGCTCCTGCTCGCGTCGGGGTGGCGGACGGCCGTCGTGGCCGCGATCGTCCTGTGGGGCCTCGCCTTCGGGGGCGCGGCGGCGCAGCTGCAGACGGCCGTCAGCGAGGCGGCGGGGGAGAACGCCGACGTGGCGAACTCCTTCGTCGGGACCGCCTTCAACCTCGCCATCTTCGCCGCCGGCGTCCTCGGCGCCCTCCTGGTCTCCGCGGACGGGGGCCGTGCCCTGCCGGCGGTCCTGGCCGTCTCCGCCGCCGGGGCCCTGGTCGTCGTGCTCGTGGCCCGCCGCGCCGCGTTCCCGGTCGGCCGCTGACCGCACGCCCCCCGTTCTTGACTCGTTCAAGTCCGGTGGGCAGGATGACCGGGTGCCCACCACCCAGGACCTCGAGCGCGTGCTGCGCGGCGCAGGCCTGCGGGTGACCCGGCCGCGCCTGGCCGTCCTCGACGCGGTGCACGCCCTGCCCCACGGGGACACGGAGGCGCTGATCGGCGCCGCCCGGTCCCGCACCGGCGGGATCTCGCACCAGGCGGTGTACGACGTGCTGCGCGTCCTGACCGACAGCGGCCTGGTGCGGCGCATCCAGCCGCAGGGTTCCGTCGCCCGCTACGAGGCGCGGGTGCACGACAACCACCACCACCTCGTGTGCCGGGTGTGCGGGGACATCAGCGACGTGGACTGCGCCACCGAGCAGGCGCCGTGCCTCACGCCCCCCGCCCTCGACGGCTTCGTCGTCGACGAGGCCGAGGTCATCTACTGGGGCCGGTGCAGCGCCTGCGCGCAGACCCCGGGCCCCTCCACCGACCCCTCAGCCCCCGGCCGTCCCCCAGCAGAGAGAGGCACTCCGTGACCGAGCTCGACAAGACCCAGTCCGAGAGCACCAGCGAGAGCGAGAACCCGGCGATCAAGGCGCCGACGCCGGCGACGAACGGCCGCCCGCGCACCGCGCA
>Ga0160427_10001405_pt1 | contig 14745 bp, 14 predicted proteins | sample SolpanmetagenomL_FD_108194 | JGI IMG/M metagenome (GOLD analysis project Ga0160427, IMG submission 108194) | Solar panel surface microbial communities from Lawrence Berkeley National Laboratory, California, USA - L | ecosystem: Engineered > Built environment > Solar panel > Unclassified ...
ACAGCTTCCGCATCGACGACAGCACCCGCCTCATCGTGGTGTCGGACCGCCTCTCGGCCTTCGACTCGGTGCTCGAAACGGCCATCCCCAACAAGGGCGCGGTTCTCAATGGGCTAGCCAACTTCTGGTTTGAGAAAACGGCTCACATCATCCCCAACCATGTGAAGGGCATGGTAGACGCCAACGCCATGCTGGTGAAGGAGGCGCAGCCCATTAAGGTGGAGATGGTGGTGCGCAACTACCTCACCGGCTCGATGCTGCGCGGCTACCAGAGCGGCCAGCGCACGTTTTCGGGCGTGACTGTGCCCGACGGGCTGACCAAGCACCAGCAGTTCCCCACGCCCATCGTGACGCCGACCACCAAGGAAGAATCGGACCGCGAAATCACCCCCGCCAACCTCGTGAGTGAGGGCTGGGTAAGCCAGGAACTGTACGATAAGATGGCCAAAAAGGCGCTGGAACTGTTCAAAGTCGGCTCCGACTTGCTGGCGGCGCAGGGCATCATTCTGGTCGATACTAAGTACGAATTCGGCCTGCTGGACGGCGAGTTGATTCTGATTGATGAAATCCACACGCCCGATTCGTCGCGCTTCTGGAGCGCCGCCGATTACGCCCAAAACCCTGAAGGTGCCGAGCAGATGGATAAGGAGTATATCCGCCAGTGGCTCATTGCCAATAAGAAGGATGGGGCCTACCCCCGCGCCCTCACCCCCGAGGTAACGCAGGAGGCCGTCAATCGCTACCTCGACATCTACCAGCGCGTTGTGGGCCAGCCCCTGGCCACGGCCGGTGATGACGAGGACGTAACCGAGCGCCTGACCCGCAACCTAGTGAAGGCCGGATTACTAAAGTAGCAATACAGAATCAAAAGCACTGTAACTACCCCCGATACAATGGATGCAACGCAAGCCGAGACGTTGGTAAACAGCTACATTGAAGCCTACAACGGCTTCGACGTGCCCAGCATGTTGGCTTGCCTGCATTCTGATGTACAGTTCGAGCACTCGACCAACGGCGACGTAACGGTGCGGCTGGACGGTAAGGCAGCTTTTGAGGCGCAGGCTACCCGCGCAGCTGCTTGGTTTTCGGAGCGCACGCAGCACGTCACGGCCTTCCGCTGGCAAGAGGAGCAGGCCGAAGCAGCCATTGATTACTTCGCCATTACCGCTACCGACTTGCCCAACGGCATAAAAGCGGGTACTATTCTGCAATTCTCAGGTCGTTCCGTTTTCTCCTTTCGCGACGAGTTAATCGCTTTCATTCAGGATTTTAGCTAAAGAATACTCTCTCGTAACGTGAGCGGCAACCCCAAACAACTCGTCCTCCTCGGCTCTGGTGCCCGCGAGCACGCCCTAGCCATCAAGCTCCGCCAGGATGGCGCGACCGTGCACGTGCTGCCCGGTAACGCGGGTATCCCCGGCAGCGTGGCTAGCATCAGCGCCACCGATTTTCCGGCTATCCAGAATTTCTGCAACGAGCAGAACGTCAAGCTGATTGTGGTGGGGCCGGAAGCACCGTTGGCGGCTGGCGTGGCCGATTATTTCCTCGATACCGACATCCGCGTGTTTGGCCCGCGCCGGCAGGCGGCCACGCTCGAAAGCTCGAAGGTGTGGAGCAAGGACTTCATGCGCCGCCACGGCGTAGCTACGGCCCGCGCCTGGAGCTACCGCAGCGACCGCCTGGCCGAGGCCCAGGCCAAGGTGGAGGAGCTAGCCGGCGAGGTAGTGGTGAAGTACGACGGGCTAGCCGCTGGCAAGGGCGTGTACGTGTGCAGCTCGGTGGCCGAGGCTACTGCTGCCCTCACCGAATTGCGCGAACTGCACGAAGGCTGGTTTTCAGTACTGCTCGAAGAGAAATTGACCGGCCCCGAGGTGAGCCTCATCGGCCTGACGGACGGCAACCGCATCCGCCTGCTAGCCCCGGCTCAGGACCACAAGCAGCTGCTAGCCAACGACGAAGGCCCCAACACCGGCGGCATGGGCGCGTATTGCCCCGTGCCGTTTCTGGATGATAACTGGCTGGCTGCTATTCGCAAGGATATCATCGACCCCACGCTGCGTGGCCTGCAAGCTGAGCCGTTTGACTTCGTGGGCTTCCTGTACTTCGGGGTGATGCTGACGCCGCAAGGCCCTAAGCTACTCGAATACAACGTGCGACTCGGCGACCCCGAGGCGGAGGTTATCCTGCCCGCGCTCGAAACGAGCTTGCTCGAGTTGATAGAAGCCACACTTGATGGCAACCTGGCCCAGACTATAGTGAAGCAGCGTTCGGGCGCGTTTGTGGGCTTGGTGCTGGCGTCGGGTGGCTATCCGGCGGCGCAGTTTCCGACCGGCTTTCCTATTCATGGCATCGGTAATCAGGGCGAAGGCACGCAGGTATTTGTGGGCGGCGTGAAGGCCGGCGAGCAGCCCGGCGAACTGCTGACCAACGGCGGCCGGGTAGCCGTGCTTGTGTCGCACGGACCCGACTTGCCCACGGCCGTGCAGCTTGCTTATGCCGAGGCTGAACTGGTTTATTTTCAAGATAAATACGTGCGCGCCGACATTGGTCAGCGCCCGGCCCCGCTGCTCGAAACGAGCGCTTACTAGATGACCGACCAACGTCCTGCCCGTCTTGCCATCCTGCTTTCCGGCCGCGGCTCCAATATGCTGGCGCTGGCTGAAGCGGTGCGTGCGGGTGCCCTGCGTGGTGTGGCCGAGATAGCCGTGGTGTTCAGCAACGACTCGGTGGCGCCCGGCCTGGAGTCGGCTGCCGCACTGGGCCTGCCCACGGCTAGCCTGCCTTCTAAAGGCCGCAAACGCGAGAGCTTCGATTTGGAAGTGGTAAATATTCTGCAAGAATATAAGCCCGACTATGTGTTGCTAGCGGGCTACATGCGCGTGCTATCGCCGGCCTTTGTGCGGGCGTTTGCGGGCCGAATCATCAATATTCACCCCGCCGATACGCACCAGCATCAGGGCTTGCACGCCTACGAATGGGCATTTGATAACCGCCTGCCCGAAACCAAAATCACCGTGCATCTGGTTGACGAGGGCCTTGATACGGGGCCGATTCTGGCCCAGCAGGTTGTAAATTTGGTAGGGGCTGATACCCTAGCCGAAGTGCAGCGCCGGGGCCTAGCCGTGGAGCACACCTTATACGCCAACACGCTGGCGAACCTCCTGACGGCGGCTAGCCCTGCCCTTCCAACTCAATCTTCATAAGTCTTAATTTCTAATTAGTTATGTGTGGCATCGTAGGTTTTCACGGCCCCGAGCGGGTAGTGGGCGATATGATTATCGGCCTCACCGCCCTCCAGCACCGGGGGCAGGATGCCGCCGGCATTGCAACGTTTGATGGCGACGCCTTCCACCTGCACAAGGGGCAGGGGCTGGTAAACGACGTATTCAAGCCCAAGCACACCAAGAAGCTGACCGGCAACACCGGCATCGGGCATGTGCGCTACACCACCCAAGGGGCAAATGACTCCGATTTGGCGCAGCCTTTTACCACGAGCTACCCTTTCGGGCTGGCGATGGTGCACAACGGTAACGTCATCAACTTTCGCGATGTGGCCAAGCTGCTGCACGAGAAGTATCACGTGCTGCCCAAGACTACCAATGACCTAGAGCTCATCATGTACACCTTTGCCTCGGAGCTGCGGGTGAAGGATTTAGACAGCCTCTCGGTAGTCGATATTTTCGACGCCGTGGAGACGACCCAGGAGCTAGTGAAGGGTGCCTACGCTACCGTTACCATCATTGCCGGGCACGGCCTGCTGGCTTTTACCGACCCGCTGGGCATCCGGCCGCTGGTGATGGGCCGGCGCGACACGCCCGAGGGTCCGGTATACGCTTTCGCCTCGGAGAGCACCTGCTTCGACTACCTCGACTTTGAGTTTGTGCAGAATGTAGGCCCCGGCCAGGCCGTGTTCATTGACCAGAACTTTCAGGTGCACTACAAAAACCAGCACGCCCTGCCCAAGGCGTTCTGCGTGTTTGAGCAGATTTACTTCGCCCGCGAAGACTCTACCATCCACGGCCGCCTAGTGGCCCGCGAGCGTGTGCGCCTCGGCAAGATACTAGCCCGCAAGGTAGTAGATGCCGGCCTGAAGCCTGATATGGTGATTGACGTGCCCAGCAGCGGATACTTTGCCGCTTCGGGACTGGCTGAGGCCATCGGCGTGCCCTACCGCCGCGCTATGGTCAAGAACAACCACATGGGGCGCTCGTTTATCGTGCCCACCCAGGCCGGCCGCGAAGACGTGGTGAAGAAGAAGCTGAACCCCATCCGCGCCTTCGTGGAGGGCAAAAAGGTGGCCGTGGTAGACGATAGCATTGTGCGCGGCACCACGTCGCGCCGCATTGTGCGGCTGCTGCGCGAGGCGGGCGCTGCTGAGGTATACTTCATTTCGAGCGCGCCGCCGCTGGTCTCGCCCTGCATCTACGGCATCGACATGGCCATGAGCACCGAGCTGATTGCGGCCAACTACACGGAGGACGAAATTTGCCGCTACATCGAGGCTGATAGAGTTATTTATCAGGACTTGAGCGACTTGCAGGATTTGTTTGCCGAGGAACGCGGCCACGGCGGCTCGTGCTTCGCCTGCTTTACCGGCAAGTATCCTACGGGCGATGTAACGCGCTACCTGCGCCACATTCAGGAGGAGCGCCAGAGCCACCGCCCGGCCGATAAGAATGCCGTGTCGGTGAGTGCCAAGGCGCCCGCGCCGAATGAGCACTAGGTAGAGGTAGGTAAAAAACGTCTGTCATTGCGAGCGCAGCGAAGCAATCGCACCCGAACGAAACCCCAACGATTACGTGCTGGTGCGATTGCTTCGCTGCGCTCGCAATGACAGACGTTTTCCTGTTGCTTAATTGCTTGGTTACCCGTATGAACAACGCCCAAACTCCCGACGCCGGCTACTCCATCGACCTCGGCAACGCCGCCTCGAAAAACGCCTACAACTGGTCGAAAAAAACCTTCGCTACCCGCGCTGGTCTGCCCGGCGAGCCCGCCCGCGACCTCGACGGGGGCTTTAGCAACGAAATTCGCTTCGGCCAGGAGCGGCTGGGTATCAGTTCGGATGGTATCGGCACTAAAATCGAGCTGGGCGAGCGCCTTGACAAATACGATACGCTAGGCTACGACCTGGTGGCCATGACTGCTGATGACCTCATCGCGGCTGGCTTCGTGCCCACCAACCTGTCGAATATTATCGACGTGAATACCCTCGACTACGACGTGGTGGACGAGATGATGCGTGGCCTGCACGACGCCTGCCAGTTCTCAAAAATCGCCATCACTGGCGGCGAAATTGCCGAGTTGGGTAGCCGCATCGGCGGCTTCCTCGGCGCCCGCATGAACTTCAACTGGTGCTCCACGGCCATCGGCGTGCTGCACCCTAGCCTGGCCCAGCCGCTGAGCGGCGCCACCGCCCAGGCCGGCGATGCGGTGGTGGCCCTGCGCTCGCCCTCGTTCCGCTCCAATGGCTACTCGCTGGCCCGCAAGACCTTGCAGCGCCTCTTCGGCGACAACTGGCACCAGCAGCCCTACGATGGCACCGACGCCGACCAGTACGCCACCTGGGGCGAGGCCCTGCTAGCCCCCTCGCTCATCTACGCGCCCGCCCTCACGGCGGTGCTCGACGCTGGCCTGCCCCTGCGCGGCGCAGCCCACATCACGGGCGGCGGTGTAGCCGACAATTTCAAGCGGGTGCTCAAAAACGGCCTCGGCGCGGTGCTCGACAACCTCTTTGCGCCCCTGCCCGCCATGCAGCGCCTCTGCGAAGTCGGCGGCATTAGCCCCGAAACCGCCTACCTCTACTGGAACATGGGCAACGGCATGCTGCTCGTAGTAGCCCCCGAAGCCGCTGAAGCCATCGTGCAGCAACTCGTCCAAAGCGGCTACCAGGCCCAGCTAGCCGGCTACCTCACTGCTGAGGCGGGCGTGACGTTGCGCGTAGCGGCGGGGGAGTTGAAGTATGCGTAGGCTATACTTATGGTTATAAAAATAAACCATAATGAAACGCTACTTCATCAACCAAGAAGGCGAAGCCAATAAGTTCTGAAACATAGAAGCTGACCATGCCAGCTACACAGTAGTGTTCGGCAAAATTGGAACCCAAGGCCGACAGAGCAGCAAAAGTGCAGTTGATGCGGCTTCTTGTGAAACGGAAGTAGAAAAGTTAATTGCCGATAAGATAAAGAAGGGCTACCGAGAAATTCGGGAAGGAGAAGCTGTACCTCAAAAGGTAGCGGCCGAGTACCGACCAATGGACGAGGAGTTGTTTTGGGAAATTCTTGATTCCTTTAATTGGAAAAAGTCCGGTAATAACGAAGCAGTAATGCTGCCAGCAGTGAAACGGCTGGCGGCATTACTGTTGGAGGATATTTTTGCCTTTGATGACATCCTAGCTGAAAAGCTTTACCAATTGGACGGCAAAAAATATGCAACTGCTTGCTATCCTGGGCAAGATGTCAATCGGATATCCGGCGATGGGTTCTTGTATGACCGATGTAGCGTATTGACAAATGGCCGGCAATTCTATGAGGATGTGGTAAGTGTGCCGGAAAACTGGCCAGTTGGATTTGAATTTGAAAGCCTGATATACTTACCACAGCAAGCTTACTATCGTAAAACCAAAGATGAAGATTATCCACACACTTCTTCACTGTCAATTGAGACATGTAGCAATGAAGCTGGATGGAGTAGTTGAGTTAGCAGTATTTTACGCCGGCCGCACCGGCCGCTTCTCCAGCATAAGCTGGGTGCGGAACTCGTGGAGCGCCTGCTCCAGGCCCACTGGGTACACGTGCGGGTTGAGGTAGCGGCGGATGCTGGCGTCGAGGCTAGCCACTTCCTGGCGGGCGAAGGCGCGGCTCTCAGCCAGGGTGGGCAGCGGCTGCACGAGGCGGCCCTGGCGCAGCACTGGAGCTAGAAGGTCGCGGAAGGGTGCGCCAGGGCGCACGGGGCGGCGGCGGGTGGCATCGGCAGGGTCGAGGATGGTGGGCGCGTCAGGTAGGGGCGTGGTAGCGGCCACGTTGTAAATCATGTCGGCGCGGGGCTGGCTGGCCTCGCCCAGGTAGCGGCGTACCTGCAAGATGCCGGGGATGCTGGTTTTAGCCTGCTGCTCGGAGAGCTTGATGGTGAAGTCCCAGCCCTGACCGTCTTCGGTGCGCAGGGCGGCCAGCTTGTACACCCCGCCGAGGGCCGCCTGGTTGTAGGCCGTCACGAGCTGGGTGCCCACGCCCCAGGTGTCGATGCGGGCGCCCTGCTGCTTGAGGCTGGTGATGAGGTTTTCCTCTAAGTCATTGCTGGCCACGATGCGCACCTTTTCCAGGCCGGCCGCGTCGAGCAGCTTGCGCGCCTCTTTGGAAAGGTAGGCCAGGTCGCCCGAATCGAGGCGGATGCCGCCTAGCTCGTGGCCGTTGGCGCGCATTTCGAGGGCTACCGTGATGGCGTGGCGCACGCCGTCGAGCGTGTCGTAGGTATCGACCAAGAACACTGAGTCGTCGGGAAAGGCGTCGGCGTAGGCGCGGAAAGCGTCCAGCTCGTTTTCGTAGGTCATTACCCAGCTGTGGGCGTGGGTGCCGCGCACCGGGATGCCGTAGCGCTGGCCAGCCAGCACGTTGCTGGTGGCATCGGCCCCGCCGAGGTAAGCGGCGCGGCTGGCCCCGAGGCCGCCATCGGGCCCCTGGGCGCGGCGCAGGCCAAACTCCAGCACGGAGTCGGTTGGCCCGGCGGCGTCGCGCACGCGGGCCGCCTTGGTAGCAATAAGAGTCTGGAAATTGACGAGCGTGAGCAGCGCGGTTTCGACCAGTTGGGCTTGTAATAGGGGGCCTTGCACCCGCACCAGTGGCTCGTTGCCAAAGACAACCGTGCCTTCGGCTACCGCATCTACATCGCAGGTGAATTTCAGGTCTTTCAGATAAGCCAGAAACTCATCTGGGAAGAGGCGGCTGCCTTTGCTGCCGGTGAGGCTGGCCAGGTAAGTGATATCATCGTCCGAGAAATGCAACGTTTCGAGGTAGTCCACGGCCAACGCCAGGCCCGCGGCCACGGCGTAGCCGCCATTAAACGGGGCCTTGCGGAAATAAAGGTGAAACACCGCCTCGCGCTCGTGCAAGCCCTGCTTCCAGTAGCCGTAAGCCATGGTGAGCTGGTAGAGGTCGGTGAGCAGGGCTAGCGAGGGCTGGTAGAGGCCAGAGAGGGGCGCGTCGTTCATGGGGCAAAGCAAGGCAAAAAAAGCGGAACCGGAGCAGCTTTAACCTACGCTGCCAGCGCGGGCGGGTTTAGGACTGGGCTACATGTTCATGGGTAGCCCAGGGCTTAGGCGGTATCTTGGGCGCGTGAAAAAACCTGTTACTTCGCCGTCGCTGTGGCACCGCCTGGGGCACCTGCCGGCTACTTTGCGCTTGCTGGCCGGCGCCGCCGTAGGCGTGGCTGCCTGGGCGCTCTGCCCGGCCCAATACCACGTGCTGAGCCGGCTGCTTGTGGGTTGGGATGCCTTTGGCATCACCACGCTGGCCCTCATCTGGACGGCTATCTATACCGCCGACACCGACCGCATCCGGGCCGTAGCCTCGTCCGAAGACCTGAGCCGCCTGCTGAGCTTTGTGTTCGTGCTGGTGGCGGCGGGGGCCAGCCTACTGGCGGTGGTGCTGCTGCTAAGCATCAGCCACGACCTGCCGCCCGCCACGCTGGCCCGGCACATTGCGCTAAGTGGCGTGGCCGTAGCGGCATCGTGGCTATTGGTGCACACAGTGTTTACGCTGCGCTACGCCCATATGTACTACGATGCCAACCCCGATGGCTCCGACGTGGGCGGCCTCGACTTTCCGGGCGATGAAAAGGAGCCCAACTACCTCGACATCGCCTACTTCGCCTTCGTGGTGGGCATGACGGCCCAAACCGCCGACGTCAGCATCAGTGGCCGTCCCGTGCGCCAGCTTGCGCTACTCCACGGCCTCATCTCCTTCATCTTCAACACGGCCCTGGTCGCGCTGGTCATCAACGGCGTAGCCGGAATGCTGTAGGCCAGTCAGTTATTATCAGTCATTCTACCACCGCTTTAGATAGCTGTAACGGCTGATAATTGATAACTGACTCTAAAACAGGCTGCCCTGCACTTGCTGCGGCAGCAAGCGGGGCGGCGGCACCGCTAAGCCAGTCAACTCATGCACGCGGGCCAAGAAGTGCTGCGCCCAAAGCGGCGCGTGGCGCACGTCTTTCTGGTGAATGAAAACGTAGGCCGTGTGCAGCCCTTGCGCATACCACGCGGCCAGGCGCTCGGCCCAGGCGTCGGCGCGAGCGTAGTCGCTAGGCACGAGACCGTGGCCGTTGAAGCGAATAAACGCCGTGGGCGTGGTGAGGCGCTGGGCCAGCACATCGCGCCGGCCAGCCACATCGGTTAGCACGAGCGTCTTGTTCAACGCTTCAAGCGTGGCAAAAACCGTGTCGGCCAAGCCGTGGTCGGCAAACCAGCGCGGGTGGCGCAGCTCCACGGCTAGCGGTACTTCAGTGGGCCAATCGAGCAAAAATCGCTCTAACCTGGGTAGCAATTCGGGACCGAAATGGGGCGGCACTTGCAGGAAGCAAGTGCCCAGATTAGGCCCTAGCGCGGCCACGGCGCGGGTAAAGCTCAGCGTCAGTTCGTCGGTGTTGTATAGCTCCCGCTCGTGGCTGATACTGCGCGGCACCTTGGGACAAAACTTAAAACCGGGCCCCACGGCGGCCTGCCAGCGCCGTACGGTGGGCGCATCCGGAATGCGGTAGTGGGTCGTATTCAGCTCCAGGGAGTTGAATTGCTGGGCGTAATAGCGCAGATAGTCAGGCTCCTTAGCTCCCAGCGGGAAGTAAGAGCCGAGCCACTCCTTATTGGTCCAGATGGGGCAGCCCACGTAGAGGCGGGGCGCGGCGACCCCGCCCAAGGCAGTGCGAGCTAGCACCGACGCGGTGGCCGGGTGGTCGGGGGGTAGGCGAAAGTCAACGTAGCGCAGGTCGGGCAGGCGGCCAAAATCCATAAGGCGAAGGTACGCTAAAAGCCCCCTGTTGCCCGGGCGCGATATACAACAGATTTAGCAATTCTGCAAACGGCCGCCTGGCTCCTGCCCAGGTAAAATGCCCAAATTTTACACCCGCCGGATAATCTAATTTCTTGTTGTGCCTTAGAAAAGTACTAAAACGAGGCATAATGTGCCTTTACTAAACACAATTGCGCTTTGAGCTTGCCAGTAGGTAGAAGTGCCAATGCAAGTTTTCTGAAAAAAGTACAATTTATGGAAAATGCTAACTTGTTTAAAAAGAAGCAAGTGCAGGTTTTAGGGAGGCACGCCCTACATTCGGTTAGTTCACCATCGACTAAAAGAATGCCGGTTACGCGTTTATATTATCTTTCTACTACCTTCCTGCTGCACTGCTTTTGTTGGCTAGTGTTAGGAGCGGGACTAGTGCTACCGGCCTCAGCCCGCACGCACCGGGTGCACAAGTTGCACCACCGGCATGCGCGGCGACGCGTCTATATCCCGCACATGCTGCCTACCATTATTCCCGATGCCCGCACGGGCTATTCCACGGTGCTGCGGGGCCGCGCCTCTTGGTACGGCAAATATTTTCAGGGTATGAAGACGACGAGTGGCGAGCGCTTTAACCGCCACGAATACACCTGCGCCCACAAAACGCTGCCCTTCGGCACCCGCCTGCGGGTAACCAACCTCGACAATGGCGTGACGGTCGTGGTGCGCGTCACCGACCGGGGGCCGTTTCGCCACGAGCGCATTATTGACCTGGCCGAAGTGGCCGCCCGCCCCCTGGGCCTTCTGGAAGCCGGCGCCGCCACCGTGGTAGCCGAGATAGTGCCCCCCGCTACGCCCTTGGGCCTCACCGATACGCCCGCCAACCTGGAGGCCATGAAGGAAGGTGACCCCCGGCCCGAGGCGCCTTTCACGGCCTACCTGCTGCCCACCTTCGAGGCACTGAATGCGGTGGCTCATCAGGACCGTGCAGCCACTGAGCCCGCTGGCCCGCTGGCTACGGCGGCCCGCGCCGAAATGCCCCGCTTTATGGTGCAGGCCGGGCAGTTTGCCGACCCAGAAAATGCCCGGGCAATGCTGGCCCGCGTGCTGACCATCGACCAGGCACTGCCGGCCGAAGTAGTAACCTCTACGGTGGATGGCCGCCTACTCAACCGCGTTGTTATCGGGCAGCTGGATAGCTGGCTGGCCGCCGAAACCGTGCGCCGCAACTTGCAGCTGTGGGGCGTTACCGGGCTCGTGCTCCCGGCCTCAACAGCCGCCAGCGACCCGGCTCCGGCTTATGAAAACCTGGCTAGCATTGCCACTCCGCGCGAAACAACAGGGCTGCGACGATGATATAGGCTTGAAAAAGCTGTAGGCTTCGTCCATCAAAAAGGGCATTTCTCGCGGAGAGAAATGCCCTTTTTAGCGTTCAAACAGTCTGAGCGACTATTCTTCGGAAGCGCGCTTGATAACTACAATGGCTACGACCGCGATGGCGGCTACGCTGAGAATCAGCTGCGTAGAGGAGAAGTTCTTGGAAGCCTTGCGCAGGAGAGTACCGCCATTCTTGAGGAGGTCGTCCATGTGCTCAGACTTACCCTGGAATACATTGACGGCCGCCTCAAAGGTGCGGGCGATGTCCTCGGGCATAATTTTTTCGACTTGTTGAAGCTGGTCAGCCATGAGAAAAGCAGGTTGGTGGTGAATTGGCGGCGGCAGCTAACAGCTACCTTCCAGAAGGCTTCTACGCAAAAGCCTGGGCCGCGTTCCTGCGCAGCTTATTCTCCCGTTGTTTTTAGCAGGTGCGCGGGTAGCTGCCAGCCGCGCCCAAGCCAGCGCCGCACGGCCCGCTGCCACCCCGGCAGCGCCCGAAACCGGGCCTTGCCCTCGGCCAACGCAGGCACGTCGAGCCGGCTGGCCCGGACCTGCCAGTCGGCTAGGGTGGTGCCTGGCTGCGGAGCCAGCAGCCGGGCAAGCACCGGCCTGATTTCCTTCAGGTTCCAGTAGTGGTACACCCACGGCGCGGCCTCCCGCACCGCGCCCGCCCGGGCCCATATCGTGCTGAAAGCCAGCTGCTCCATTACGTGTTTGGGGTAAAGGCGGTATAGTTGCTCGGTGAGGGCCAGCACCTCGGCCAGTAGTGGCGCATCGGGGCTGCGCAGGCCCAGCACGCCGGCGTTGTACATCTGGGTAGCCGGGCCAATGGGGCCACCAGCCAGGGCTGCGCCGCCCGCCTGCTGCAAAGCGCGGTTTATCTTGCGGTTCAGGGGGTTGCCATCGCCCAGGCGGCCTTCGGCTACGTGCATGAAGCGCTCGCCCCGGCCCAGGGCGGCAAAAATCTCGGTTAGCGGCTGCGTAAAAACCGTGTCGGTATCGACGTACAGCAAATTGCCGGTGTAGTGCGCCGCCGCGTGTTGCAGCACCTTTATCTTGACGCGATGCACAAAGTCGATGTCGCCGCGCCACGCCCGCCACTGCGCCGGCTCGATAAACACATATTCTATGCCCGGCGCCTCGCCCAGCACTGCCTTAAAATGCGCAGCATTATCAGTGTAAATCAGTACGGTGGCCCCGGCCGGCTGCCGCAAGTAAGAGATGATGCTGAACAGCGCTTCGTTGAGAATGTCGGGGCTGCCGTAGGCCTGGTAAAGAAGGTAGTTGCCCATGCGGCGCAAGTTACCCAGCGTTGGGGCGCGTTGGCTGGCCGGAGGTAGCGCAGGGGCCAGCTTTATGCTGGGGCACAAAAAAGCCTCGCCGATAGGGCGAGGCTCTTTGGCACTGGCAGAAAAAAGAAGAGAAAAGCTTATTCGTACACGCGCACCACAAACACGAAGTCTTGCAGGCGCTTGAGCTGTTGCGGGCGGCCCGCACCGGCGAGCTGGTTGGTGCGGGGTAGGCGGTAGGCGGCGTCAGGCTGGCGGTTTTTGAGCGAATCGACGAGCCGCACCAAGTAGGAAGACTTGGCGGCAAAGGCGGCGCCCAGCACATCGTCCTGCCGGCTGCTCACTACCCCAATCAGGTTGCCTTGCGCATCCAGCAGCGGCCCGCCCGAGTTGCCGGGGTTAAGCGGAATGCTCACCTGGTAAAAGGCCGTGTCGCCATCATAGCCCGAGCGGGCGCTCAGTGCACCTTCGCCATACACAGCGTCTTCGCGCGGGTAGCCTAGCGTGAACACACGCTCACCCAGGTCAGCCTGCCCGGCCTTGAAGGTGTAGGGCAGCTTGCCAAACGACTTAAAATCGCGGTCCTTGATACGCAAAATGGCCAAGTCGTGCTTGCGGTCGGCGTACACCGTTTCGGCGTGGTAGCGCTGATGGTCGCGGCCCTCTACTAATAAGGAGTCAGCGCCCTTGATGACGTGGGCGCTGGTCACGAGGTAGCCATCGGCGGTGAGGGCGAAGCCCGTGCCGCTGAATTTATTGACCCGCACGGCTGGCGCGCTCACGTCGCTCATCTGGTTGTCCACCTTGCGAATCAGCGCCTTCTGGCTACGTACTATCTGGGCCACTTCGCGCCGTAGCTCACGCACGCTGCTGGCCGGCGTGTTGGCCGAGCGCCACAAGTCGATGCCCAGCAAGGTGCTGAACACCGCCAGCACCGCCACCGAGGCCGCTACCCCCACCGTAGCCCGGTGCCCACTCCAAAACTCGCGTAGCACTCGCTCAGTGCGCGAAATGCGCAGCATCGGGTTCACCGAGTTCGTGAGGACCGGGGTAGCCTCCGCCACTGGGATTGGGCCAGCCTCGGCGGCCAGCATGGCCTCGTGCATCCCGGCAATGGTGTGGCGCGTGCGGCGGCGCTGCCCGTAGGCGGCCAGCGTGCCCGTCAGTTCCTGGTATTCGGTATAAAGCAGGCGCAGCCGGGGCTCGGTACCCAGGCGAGCTTCGAGGCTGGCCCGCGCACCGGCCGCCAGCTCACCGCGCTGGTAAGCTTCAAAAAGGGCGTAGTAATCGGCTTCGGTTTGCATGGCAGGTGCGTCGGGCGGGGTGGGGGCTCAGGCCGACGGGTTAGGCTTCTTTGTAACTAGCAAAAAACAATTTTTTCAAACGCGTTAAGCACTTGTATTTTTGGGTCTTAGCAGTGTCGGCGTTGGTGTAGCCGTGCTCCGCCGTGAGGTCGAGCATCGATTTGTCGAGCAGGTAAAAGCCTTCGAGCAGCGAGCGGCAGGGCTCACCCAGGTGGGTAAGCGCCTCGCTCATGGTGGCAAAGCGCCGGTCGCGCTCTTCGGCTTCCTGCACGTCATCCTCAGCCCCCGTGTTGAGGTAGGGGCCGTACTCTTCTTCATCGAGCAGGCGCACACCGTGCAGCCGGCTCTTGGTAGTCAAGCGCTTGAGCCACAGGCGGCGGCACACGGCGTAGAGGTAAGTTTTAATCTGGCAGCTCAGCTCCAAAGAGCCTTCGCGCACCTTTTCATAAAATACCATCACGCCTTCCTGATACACATCGCGGGCATCGTCTTCCGAGCCGCTGTTTTGCAGCACGAAGTGCGATACCATCGGCCAGTGCAAGCGGTAGAGCTGACTAAGAGCCCGCTCGTCGCCACCGTGAATGGCTCGGATGAGTTGGGCGTCGGCGGCCAGCGCCGTTGGGCTATCCATGTTCATTCGCTTCGGGGCTTAATGCCAGCTAACGGGCATTAGTAACCCATGAAAAACTTTTTAAAATATTTTTGAAACCGCCGGGTTACCTATCCGTAGCGGCGGCATTAAGGGCAGATTTTTGTTAATCCCCTTCCAAATTTACCCCA
>Ga0160427_10001406_pt1 | contig 14743 bp, 11 predicted proteins | sample SolpanmetagenomL_FD_108194 | JGI IMG/M metagenome (GOLD analysis project Ga0160427, IMG submission 108194) | Solar panel surface microbial communities from Lawrence Berkeley National Laboratory, California, USA - L | ecosystem: Engineered > Built environment > Solar panel > Unclassified ...
AATCGAAGACAACTGCTTCTGATCGGCAGCACCAACAACGACGCAAACTGTTTGAGCCATCCAGCCAATCTGGCAGAACCGCTCAACCCTGTGAATCGTTAGTCCGCGTCAGTGCACTAGCAACCGACGAGCTTAGTCGGCGCGAATTTTTCCGATAGTTCGAGCAGGATTTGACCTGTGCCGCATCCAACTTCGCACATCGAATTTGGCTCGATTGCGTTATCTGACATATTTTGGGCAATTTGGCGTGCCTTCCAGGGCGCGTCTTCCTCGTGCCAGGTCGGATTATGTTTCAGGTAATCGCCAGTCGTGTACATTGAGTCAGTTAGAGTTCTCCAATCGCAAGTAAATTCATTCAGGCACGTTTAACTTAAACAGCTGAAAAGCGGTTTGCTCCTGTAGAAACTCAAAAGCGCTAATCCATAGTCATTTTGCCAAAGACGCCCGTCCTGACAGCTTCATCATCGATCCGATTCGTAAACCCAAACTGTGTAAAGCGATCAGATATACTGTGACGCCACATACGATAACGAGCGCGAATTCAACTGAACGTCCAAGGCTTACAAGAGCGGGCCACTGGCGAAGCCCAAGGACGCAAGCTACCATCACGACGCAAGCTGCCGCGACCTGCCAAAGATTTGCAAGTTGTTCTTTGAATGACAATTGCAGAATGGTTCTTGCTGTTCTCATCGAGAGGGCAAGCATAATTGTAGAGGTGACTGCTCGTGCGACGAGGACGCCGCCAATTCCGAACACAAAATATCCTGAGATCAACAGGAGCAACCGTATGGCCACATCAATTAGATTGAGACGAACAATTAAACTGAACCGGTCGATGGCCACTGCGAGTGCGTAAACCGACTGGAAGTAGGCAGTTAACCCGACAGGGAGTGATAGCCATCGGAGGAAGAATACAGCTTCTTGCCACTTTGGACCGAGAAGAGTGGCGACGATCAAGTCAGCGCAGAGTGAAATCCCAAGACAGGCTGGTAGTGCAAGTAGCATCGTAAAACGACTTGCCTTCAAGAATGCCGCCCGCAATCTGACGACATCATCGCTAATTTTCGAAAAGGCAGCCATGATTGGCTGCATAGCAGGGCCGATAATAGTCTGAGTTGGCAACACCGAAAGGTCAGAAGCCATCGTATACTGCCCAAAGACTGTTTTTGTCAGAAAATGGCCAAGTAAGACTCGGTCGAGCTGCCAATTCAAAGCCGATAGAAGCTGCCCTGCACTAAACCAGCCAATAAAACCTGAAAAATTAGATAGTTTTGCAAGTGAGAATCTCGGATGATAGGGCGCCATGTAATAAGAAAGCAGTGTTCCAATAAATGCTGGAACTACAGTATTTGTAATGATGGCCCAATAACCACCTCCGAAGAGTACAATAATAATAGAGACAATTGCTCCACAAACCTTGCCAGATACATCAATAATAAATATTCTGCTAAAATTAAGTGTCCGATAATAATCAGACATCTGTGGGCTATAAAGACTTTTTACCAGTGGTGCTAAAGCAATTAGTAAGACAATATTCGTTAAGCGAGTATCAGAATAAAGCCAAGAACTTGGGACGGCTATGAGCGAAATGATCGCACACAAGAGAAAGCCACGAGCGACACCGATTGTAAACGCTGTGTCGAGATGCGCTCGTTCAATAGTTTGTAGTCGCACTAGAGCTTGCATCAATGGAACTTCGAAAATCGTGTCCAGCACTGCGACAATCGTCGATGCGAGCGCAACCAAGCCGAAATCTGCCGGTGTCAATATACGCGCCAAGACAAGAACAGTGACGAAGTCGATGACGCGTCCAGATAACCTGGACATAATCGACCAACCGACCCCGAATATTGTCTTAAGCGTTAGCATGTGAAACTCGTCTTCATGTGGGGCGTGTGTTTCTGATGATCACCGACATCAATAAATGTATCAATTCTCTCAGCGACGGCAGCGATTTTGTCGCCGCAGATAACACTAATTCGCATATGGTCTTATGTAGAAATCAACAACGGGACTTTCTATCTGGCCGTCCTCTTCATGTATCGCGAATAATTTTTATAAACTGCACTGCTTCCAGATTCCGATGTCGGCATTTTTTCTGTACGAACCAACGTCAAAACTCCGCCGATCACCTTCGCACCGCAAATGTCTAACATGTGCAATGCATCCTTTACCGCGGCTGCAGCCGTTTGCTGCCATCGTACGGCCACTACGACGCCATCCATCAGAGCAGCCATTGCAACTGCGTCGGAGAACAGCAAAAGCGGCGGTGTGTCGACGATGACAAGATCGTATTTACCAGCCGAAGCTCGCACTAACCTCCCAATGACGCTGAGCGGGGGGTCTCTGAACCCATTTCCAGCATCAAGGCGGCAGGAGACCACGTCGAGACCCGGCAATACGTCGCGCAACAGGATATGCGGCAATGCATTGTTCGCGGCGTCGGCCGACTGTTCTGTATCGGCGTGCAAATGCAGCGCGCGCATAATGTCCGGCCGTCTGACGTCTCCGTCGATCAGCAATGTCCGCTCGCCAGCCTGTTGAGCGCTGATCGCCAGCGATATAGCGAGCCACGTCTTACCTTCTTCGGGAAGGGCGGAAGTGACCATGATAGTTTTGCCATTGCCTTGCCGGCCAACGTTGCGTAGCGCCTCTCGAATTACACCCAACGTTCGCTTGCTGGCCATCAGGCGGGCAATCTGACGGTTACTCCGTGGGCGGTTCGATACGGTTGGAAGCATGCCTAGGGGGAACAGCCCCGTCCTTGCTTCGAGCTGGCTTATGGTCCGAATAGCTGCGCCGCCACTCAATCGCTCAACTAAAAGGGTCAGGATGAAACTGCCACCTAGCGACAGCAACGCCGCAAATGCGGCGTATAGGTTCCGCGGCGGTCCGGCGCGCGACAGGGGAGGCTGGGCCAGTGAAACCAAATTGGCGTCTGAACCCTGCATTGCGATCTGATTTGAAATCTGTTCGTAGCGAGCAAGAACGGAACGATAGACGGTGCGTGCTGCTTCCGCTTCATTCTCAAGCTGTTTCAATTTAACCCCAGCCTGGTTCTGCGCGGTCAACTGACTTTGAAGCGTCTCCACTTGCGCTTTCACGCTCTCATTCTTGGAACGCGCTGCTGTGACTTGGTTTCGAATGCCGTTAACAATCTTTGCGACTTCTGAGTCAATCTGCCCACGCACTGCAGCAATCTCGGCGCGGCTGGACCGAGTTAACGGGTTAGTGGCCGATTCCACGGGATTCTGCACGGCTTCACGCGTCAACAACGTCCCTTCCTGCTCGCGAAGCTTCTGTATAAGAGGAGACGCCAGAACTTCTGGTATCGAGTACAGTCCTGCGCCCGATCTGCGGGCACCCTCTACGGAGGCCAGACTCGCCTCTTTTTGCGCAAGGTCTGCGCTGGCAGCAGTCATCTCTGAAATAGATTGGTACAGTCGCTGTCCAGTGAGCGTTGTTCCCTGGCCAACTTGACCGCCACCGCCACTGTTTACGACCAGACCGTTCACCTGCCGATAACTATCGATCGCTGCTTCGGTCACACGTGCCCGATCTCGCAATGGCACGATCTGCGCTTCAAGCAATTCACTGCCTTTGGTGATCGCAAGCTCTTTTTGGTGACGGTTGAACGTCAAGTACGCTTCTGCAAGCGCGTTGGCGATCCTGGCGCTTAGTTCGGCACTATCGGTTCGAACTCTTATTTCGAGCACATACGAACGCCCGACGTTATTGACGACGACCTGGCCCCGGAGGATATTTGCCACCGCCTGTATGCGTTCCGACGGCGTTAACTCGGGCGCGGCCAACTGTGGCATGCCCAGCCGTTCCAACAAGTTAGTCTTCGCTCTTGCGATCAGTGAGGGTGAAGCATCAAGTAGGCGCTTATATTCGGGCTCCTCAACCAGATTGAGGCTCTTCACAACATCGGAGGCAAGTTCGGTTGACTGAATGATGTCAGCTTGCGTTCGGAGTGCAATCACATCGGGGTTGATGATCTCGCTAGAAACCTGAAAGTCGCTGAAGGCGCTTCGGCGCGTTTCGATTAATATCGACGAACTCGCATCATAAAACGGTTTGATACGAGATATCAGCAGAAGCCCTGACCCAAGTAAGACACAGGCGAACAAAGCCGTCAGTAGCTTGCGCCGCTTTAGAACCTGGAATGCCATGAATGGCGAAACTTGCTCAGGAGCCCTATTCGCATCTGCGTAGGCTAAGTCACCGCGCGGCGTGTGAGCCGGGATCATGCATCATCACCTGAAGTCGTGCGGTTACTAGGAAAGGTTTTTACCCAATTTAGCGACCGGAATTTTACCAAGATCGCGGGCTTGCACTCTGACTATAATGTATAAGTCTCGTTATCAGCTTTCGTCAATAAATGTTTTGAGCTTAAGACTTCTTATAGCACTGTGCCTGCCGTTTTTGCTGACAGATCCAGCCGTGTGGAAAAATGAAATACCACCACAGATAGCGCAGACACCCCGCGAAGCAGATCAAGTGTTTTGTATCGAAGAGTAGCTCTTTTCATAACGAAGCTCTCAGATCATCTACAAAATCGTAGACGGCGCTGTCTTTATTATATTGGAATTTGCTCGTGACTTAGGTCCGGTCACAGCAATGTCGTAAGCGACGTCGTAGTCGGACACCAGACGTGCGACATCAAAGATCTCAGATCCGACACTGGCAGCGACACGTAGCGCTTCGCGATCGCCGGTGTTTGCGATCAATTTATGCAGTTCGGCAGCAAGTTGTTTGGGTGAAGCAGGCAGGACAAGCCGACCCGCCTTGCCGAACTCAAGCATCTCGGGTGTTCCACCGACAGCAGTTGCCACGATGGCGCATCCAGCCGCTCGGGCCTCACCAATGGTAAGGCTACCCGGGTCCGCATAGGATGGCAGTACGAATATCTGGGCCTGTTTAAAGAGCGGCTTCGCTGCCTTGACGTAGCCCAGAAAAATGATTCGATGGCTTAGTCCGAGCGCCCGGACCTGATGCTCCAGCGATTCACGATCAGGACCATTACCGGCAATGTAGAGGTGCCATTCGGGAAATTCCGCGCTAATGGCCGCAAACGCTTCAACAAGATCGGCTACGCCTTTTCGGCGATGCAATCCACAAACCGTTAGAATGCAGGGTTGACGCAAAGCAATCGTCTGCTCATGCATCCCAAAAGCTTCGCGAGGAGACCGGTTCGGTGCATTCCAGATCGAAATGAGTCGGTTTTTTTTAAAACCGCGCTCGATTAAGTGCTTTCGCTCCGCTTCGCTAACAGCCACGATCACATCGCCTAGTCGCATCAACGTGGAATGCCGATCAAAGGAATTGTGCACGGTCGTGACTAATTTAGCGCCGGTCAGTTTTGCGGCAGCCCAGCCGATCGCGGCACCAACCATCATGTGCGCGTGGATGATCTCTGTCTTCTGAGTTCGGCACAAACCAGCAAGCGTAAGTACAGCGCGTGACGTGGCAAGTGGGCGCTTTTGATCCTGTGAAAGCAACACATGTCGTACGCCGGAACGCGTGAGCATCTCGACATAAGTGCCGCCCTCGCTCGCAAAGATGACATCGTGGCCGGCCTCCGCCTGCATGCATGCAAGATCGACGGCGACATGAACGTTGCCATTGCCTTCACGACAATGTTTTGACAGATGAATAATACGACGTTTGGTCGCCAAGCAGGACATTATCGCGACAACCTTGATACTTGGGTCCAGTCAAATTTAGCGACTCTCATCGAGAGATCTCGGCCAAAGTCTCAAGCGAGCGCGAACCCTTTTCGACGTAAGCTAGATCAGACCGGGAAATCATCAGTCCACGAAAGGTATTAATTAATATCGTAAAATAATAGGCTGAGCGCAACGGCCGCACGGTCGCGAGGTATAGACCACCGCCCGCTGCCGCTCGCAGCAGCGTGTTGAAAATGATCCGCGCCGGAAACCGATGAAGCCGAAGCAGGCAGCCTCGGCCTCGCGCATAGCTGGCAGCCCGGGCCAGCGTCTTGCGTGAGACCGCAATGATCTTGTTTGGATGGTAGACGAACAAGCGTGGGTAGTAGCGTACCGTGAAGCCCTTTTGCATGAACCGGATCAGGAACTCCGGTCCTTCGTCAGCGCCCCAAGGCGTATTCGCACCGACGCCCATCCGCTCGTTGTAGCGCAAAGCTCCCAACTGTTTGCGGCGAAGCCAGATAGTAAATTCCTGGCATCGGTCTTGGACCGTGTAGATGCCAACATCCTGCCACCCGCTTAAACTCTCTCCGTCATGTCCGGCTTCCTCAGCCGTTGGTTGGCCGGTAATTGCGTCGAGCGCGGGATCTTCGGAGAAAGCATGGTCAACTGCGTTTAGATAATCAGGCAGATATCGGCAGTCATCATCCGGAAATCCCACGAGATCCCCGGTTACGTAGTTCAGTCCGAAGTTGCGGGCCCGTGCAGCGCCGCTACCCTCCATATGGAGATGAAGAAGTCGAAATTCGCCGGAGAAACGGGATATTATGGGCATCAGGCGGTCGTCGTCATTCTGGTCCACCACCACGAGCTCGATGTCGCGACGGCGTTGCTGCAAAAGTGACTCTAAGAAAGCCTCGATTTCAACTTGACGGCCCCGTGTGCACATCACCATCGAAAACCGCGGCGGCAGTTGACCGGCTGTCCTGTCGCTCACGCGACTTCACTCCGCAATGTGGCTGCCTGTTGCATGCTCTCCGCCAGTCGGCGATACAGGCTAGTTGAATTAAAGCGGTTCGACACCGTAGCAACCGCACGAGTGCCAAGCTTATCCCGTTCGAGCCAGGCTTGCTGGATTGCTTCGGTCAGTGCCGCAATATCGCCCACTGGATATAATCGACCGTCGACACCATCGGTGACAATAGACTCGAATGCCCTGATCCGCGATAGCACCACCGGAGCACCGCAGCCCATCGCCTCGAGCACTGCCAAGCAGATCGCCTCGTGCGCTGACGGCATCGCGTAAACGCCGCAGTGCTGACAAAAGGTTCTGACTTCGTGGCGGTTCTTGAAGCCGTGGAAGGTCACACGATTGGCGACGCCCAGCCTCTTAGCTTGTGCTTCTAATGCTCCCAAGTCCGGTCCGGTCCCAACGATGTCAAGCGTCCACTCTTCGGGAAGCATACACATCGCGCCAATCAAATCGGAGGTGCGCTTATGACTGTCATTAAGTCGGGCGACAGTCAGTACGTTCTTAGTCTGACGCGAACCAGTCACCGGCGGATGAAAGAATTTAGCGTCAATGCCATTAGGCTGTAATAGAGGTTCTACGCCATATTGGCGGACTTCATTACACTCCTGCTCGGTTTGGCAATAGATTGCAGCTGCTCGCGAGATTGCACGCTGCTTAAAACCTTTGAAGACGCCCTTCGAAACACCACCATGGTCGGCGGCCGCTACGGGCAGTTCAAGTCGAGCGGCTAAATGGTCAAACCGCCCACCCCAATACTCCTGCACATAGAGGAGACCGACATTGTCCTCCCGCAGTGCCGCCTGCAGCGAGCCAAAAAACAGTGCGGCGTTCAACCATTCTTGTGCATAACGTGTCCATCGCGTTAAGCGCATACCGCGCCATAGCTGAGCCAGCGGATCGTACCAGAAAGGCAGGCGGAGAAACCGCACCGGCACACCGGCATCTGTCTCATGGCGCCCATCGTGTCGTCCGGATGGGATGTAGATAATCGGTTGCACACCGTTTTGAAGTAAGCCTTTGGCATAGTACCAAGCAAAGTCGTTACGGTACGATGCAAGATATTTGTCGCGATTTACATTAAGGACACCTTCGAAAAATGATTCGAAGGTGTCGCAGCTCAGAAGAATGGCAACGTTCATAGGTCGAGCATTCGCTCCGGTGTCATTCGCCCAAATAAGAGATCGCGTAGGGCGATCGCATTTCCGCGCAAGCGGCCCCGCCGATCGATATGTGGCTCTGGATGGGCCAAGCGCGCCACGTTCATCGCCATGTTCGAGGCGATGTGGGTCAGAGCGCGCCTGAACGGATAGCCAAGCCGTTTACGGCTTAAATACATCGGGTTGGCGACCTGCGAATAACCAAGACGGATACCGGACGAGCGGCCAGACTTTACGCCCAAGTGCACTCCTACCGCGGCGGCTACTTTTACCACCTTTCCAAAAGGAGCGATCCGGCATGAGAAATCTACGTCTTCTTGCCAGCCATAAAGCGGTAGGCGTTGATCGAATAGAATCCCGTGCTGGTGCACGGTTTTAAGCCGCACCGCCATATTACAGCCATAGCCATTGAAAACCGGTGTTACGCCGGCATCAGACGGTAGAGTGTGACGCGCGATCAGCACGCGCGCTGCGTCAGGCGTCAATCCGGGTCCGGTGATGCCATCTGCGATCACGGTTCCGGTGGCGACAACAATGTCACCATCTGCTGCCATCGCTGTTTCAATGACGTGCAGATAGTTTGCGTCCGGTAGAAAATCGTCATCGAAGAACACCACCAAGTCGGCATCGTCCGCTGCATTGATCAAGCGATTGCGCTGCCTCGGCAGGCCGGGCTGCGGCTCGAGGAGCAGTTGAACGCCGGCATAGGCCTGCTCAGCGTCGGCAACGTCGTCCGGCTTAGTGCCGCATACGATAACCGCGTCAGGTCTCCGCGATTGGGCAGCCAGTTCACGGAGGGTTTCGGCCAGGATTGTCGGACGACCTACGGTCGCAATGGCAACCACAAGGCGATTGATGGGGCGACCCGGCGCGACAGACATTTGGGGCATCTGGTGTGAGATCATATCTCGAGAAAAGCTTCGTGCTTCACATGTCGGTGGGCTTCAAAAAAAGCTGAGTGAACAGGTTGGAATTCAGGCAATAACCATGCTTTCAGCGCCTGCGCAGACTTGGCCCAGGTGAACTCTCCCGCTCGAGCTGTTCCGGCCTGGCGTAGACGCTCGGCTAAGCCGGGGTCGTCTAGTACGCGCGCGACCTTTTCGGCGATGTCGGCCTTTGACGTCGGATCAAAGTATAGAGCAGCGTCCGCGCATGTCTCTTGCAAGCCAGGAATCCGGCTGGCGAGCACGGCGCATCGGCACGCCATGGCCTCAACGGCTGGTAGGCCAAAGCCTTCGTAGAGCGACGGGAACACGAAACATGCGGCTCCCTCATACAGCGCCTTCAACTCGGCATCGCTTACGCGTCCCAAATAGCGCGCGGGCTCGGGCAAAGCTGTTCCGCCGGAGTCGAAGATGGGATTGATCTGTCCGGCGATGACGAGGGGAACTCCCCGACGCTCCAACATCGGCGCGACTTGGTTCAAACCGGCAAGGTTTTTGTGGTGCGACAAGTTTCCAACAGCGAGAACATAGCCTCCCGGGTTTAACTGATGCCGGGTCAAGGTTGCGTCAGCCGACACTAACCGATGCATGTGATCAGCGCCCTCGCTGACAACACCGATCCGATCGCGCGAAATGCCAAGATGCTTGGCGATTGCCGACTTCGAGAACTCCGATACGGTCGCGACTTTTATATCTCGGCGCGCCATCCCTTTCTGCAGAAGTCGGTAGTAGTTTCGGAACGCAAACGAATAGGCCTGCGGTGTTTCGAATGCGCCGACGTCATGTATTACGACAGCTTGGCGCTTTGCCAGAAGGGGGGCAGTATTAGCTAGGTTAAGCAATAAGCCTCCGCTGGCTGAGCGCGGCAACTCAAGTTGTTCCCATGGTACACCCGTTCGCTGACCGACGGATCGGGCCTGGAATGGAATATCTTGGTTGGCGTCCGTCGTTGGTCGCAGAACCACAGGGGAGGCGGCTTCCTGGGGCCAAATCTCTGTCAACTCACGAGTCATTTCGTAGGCAAATCTCTGAACGCCGCTCAGGGTCTGGCTGAGGAAGCGTCCGTTTATAAATAGCTGCGGTGTGGCGGGCGGTCGGACCGGAGCGCGCCTAAAGGATTGCCGCAGTGTCATGCTAATGCTCATCGCGTGCTCCCGGCGAACGCACCTGTTTTACGTCGTTGCGTGTAGGTGCGACGAAAATTTGCTTGAGCCATTGCCCGTGCCGAAGTGCCGATCAGAAGGCCGAGTAAGGCAAAAAATGAAACGCTGGTGATTGTGGGGCCGGACAGAAGCGCCGCAACGAGGATTCCGAGAACGGCACCAGTCGCACCGCGAACCGTCATGAGGTCATCCGGCTCCTGGATGACCCGGCTCGCCCTCGAGCCCAGCCGAGCCACGCTGAACGCGAACCAAACCAGACAGAGTACGCCGACGACACCGACATTGGCCAGTAGACCGGGAAGTAGGCTCGACGAGCGATTGCCACCCCACCCGACTCCCAACCCGTAGGTTTGTACGGCCAAATCTAAGCTATCGCCATCGGCGGCCGAACGCTCTTCGTAGGACTGGCTGTCCTGCTTTTCCAAGGTGCTCGTGAATACTTGACTGGCCGCTTGATTGACCGAGGGCAGGAACGTTGTAGTTGTGATGCCGATCAATGCCGTCGCAACGAGGAAGATGCTCCCCAATCGAATAACCTGTCGCTGCATGCGACGTGTTCCTCGTACGAGCGCAAAAACCAAGATTCCGACTGCAAAGATCGCCAAGACGGCATACCCTGTTGTCGAAGTAGACAGCACAGCCATAATCAAAGCGCATGCGAGTAAAATGCGGACAAACAGGCTAGACGGTCCGTTGAGCGATACCCATCCAGTGCTACAGACGATGCTCACCATGAAACCGGCGTAGGACGACGGCTCGCTGAAGGGCCCATTAATACGGGGTACAAACCCGACTTGTTGGGTGGACAAAATCGCCCATCCCGGGTTCGAGTAAAAAAAGCTATCCGGGAATGGGACGCCGGCAAACTTGTTGGCGAACTGCCAAATCCCAATTGCTACGGCAAGGTAGCCGCTCCAAAAATAGGCATTGATCAGCCTACACGGTTTGGTCGAAGAAGCGCTGGTATACAGACTGGTAAAGATAAGTATTGCACAATCTACAATCAGGTAGATGTCCTGATTGAGACCTGCACTTGATGGTTGCAACAAAATAGCTGCAAAGGGTGGTTCTAATTTCTGCGGATGGACGCTGACTTGTCCCTCAAAAAGATGAGGCAAGACGATCGAGCCCGCCAAAGCCCATAAGCCGAAAATAATTATCGGGACCAAAGGCCGCCAGACTTCACGCTGGCCGCCGAATTGCACGCCCAACAGCATCTGCAGCATGACGTACATGGAAAACAGCGCTGCCGGAACCATAGCGGGCTGTAAGCCAAATCCTCCCAGCGCTAACGCGGCAGCTGCTTCAAATATCGAAGCGATCAGAGTCAACTGCAAGAGTGCAAGAGGCCGCAAGATGATCGCGAGGCAGACCGGAAAGAGGAGAAGTCCGAAAGCCGTCATTCAAGCGATCACATCCCGAAAACGGTTGAAAACACTACGTTGAGACAACCGACACGATTGCCGGTATTTGCGACTTCTTACTCACCGTGCTTTGCAAGCGGCCAAGCACGCGTCATTTAGAGCTAATAACTATGCACCTCATTTCGTTCGTGATCTCTATCGTAAATCTAGAGATTGCGCCACGTTAAATTTAACAAACATGCGGAACTTTTTCTGACCAGCGGAAACAATCTTGGTCGTTGCATCACGCAGGGTATCACTCGGCTGGGAAACCGATGGGGCAGCCATTGGGAGGACCCGCATTCCGGTGGTAAACATGGACATAGTCCACGAGTAGAACGGAGGGGTTAGGCGTTTCGTTGATGGGCCATCCGCTTCCAAGGGCCAAGTTGACCAGCGGGTACATGGCAGTGGTGAGCTCCGCTGGCGTTGGGACGCTCCAAACCGTCTTTCGATCCAGGAGATACGTTATCTGCTGCGGCGATATGTCGACGCCGAAAGTATGAAATCCCTCTGTCAGCGCGTGTTCAGGGATATTGACAACCTTGCTGTCTCCGCGCGTCCGCTGCTGATCGCCATACCAAACGTGAATCGCGGTCTGATAAGCGGCGGGAAACTTCCCGTAATATTCGATAACATCGATCTCGACATTTCCATCGACCGCCCCTGCTGGCTTAAGCGCCGCAAGCCAGAATGCGGGCCATGTGCCCGGACCGGGTGGCAGTTTCATGCGTGCTTCGAAATAGCCGTAACGAGTGCCGGTGCCGACCCCTGTGGCGTCTGCCGCAGCAATAAGTCCTGACGTCCAACGTCCGTTCGCATTTTTTGATGCAGTGATCGCCAATATGCCTTGGTTCACTTTAAACGGTCCATCCCGTGCCGGGTCGATGAATTGCGCGTCGCCGAAATCACCGCCCCAGGGTGTGTGAGCAGTCCAGCGGGCCGGCCCAATCCGAGAGGCACCTATGCTATCCGAGTTAAACTCCTCCAGTAGGATCGGCGTAAGGGCGCAGCTTTCCGTCGGTGGCACCTCTTCTGCCTGAGCAACTGGGATCATCGGCTGAAAGCACGTCACTCCGATGCAGAGCATAGGCCAGACGATTGCGGACACTCGTCCGTCAAAAACCAGGCTCGTAGCCACTCTTCTCGCCGCAGAATTACAATCCATAGTCGGCGACACCACAACCATTAGTTGATAGAAACTTTTCCACGCAAGATCTGTGTTTAACCAGCATGTGGAATACGCGGCTATTTAAGTGAACTCATCCGACAAACGCAACCATGCCGCTTTCAGAATCTATAAAAAAGATCTCTTTTTGCCTTGCGAGACGTTTGTAGGTATGCTTTACAAACCGCAATGAAAAATTCCCGAAAACGTCTCATTATAGGATCAAATTAAGGGCTCTCACCAGTAGATGTCCATTTAAGGCGGTCTCTATTCGGAGAGTAAATCTTGAAGAGAATCTTTGATATTTCGGTAGTAATACTGCTATTTTTCATTCTGTTGCCCGCAATTCTATTTATATGCATTTTGCAATGTGCAACACTAAGGTCTTGGGACATTTTTTATACCCAGATCCGCATAGGTAATGCAGGACGAAACTTCGGCTGTTATAAGTTTCGGACGATGGTCTTTAACGCGGACGCGCTATTAAAGGAGCATCTTGCCCAGGACCTGGCGGCCCAAATTGAGTGGAACACAACCCACAAACTTCGAGATGATCCACGCGTGACCAAAATCGGGAGACACCTTCGCGCGCTATCGCTCGATGAGTTACCCCAACTGTGGAATATTATACGAGGTGATATGAGCCTTGTTGGTCCAAGACCTATTACCCAACTCGAATTGAAGAGCTGGTATGGTCCGCTTGGGGCCGAATCGCACTACTTATCGGTTCGGCCTGGACTGACTGGGCTTTGGCAGACTAGCGGCCGTAGTGGAACATCTTACCCAGAACGGGTGGCGCTCGATAAAGAGTATGTTGAGCAGATTTCGTTCCGAAAAGATGTTCATATTCTGTATCGGACATTTTGGACGGTTGTCCGACGTGAAGGTGCATGGTGACGGAATTTGTCGCTAGAAAGACGTGATCCCACCCGAGCATGCGTCGGGCAGGAGCGCCTTCTCAATGGGGAACAGTTACAGAGGTCAGCACAGCAGCGGGAAGTGTGTCGGCGTAAATCACCAGCTTGGTTAGGATGGTGTTGGTGCAACTCTGGCCGCCGCCCGAATCCGTTCCCAAATACAGGTTGGTAGGCGTGGGCATTGGGGTGCCCATGATATTTGAGTAATTTCCGTTGAGCGCAACCCTCACGCTCGCCCCGTCGGTCTGGTACGCGGCAATGGCCGGGCAGGGCCAGGCTTGGCTTGGTGGTAAGTAGCATGCGTTGGTCTGGTAATTAGAGAACGAGCCAGCCCAGGAAACGACATTGTTCGCCGCGTGCGCGAGAAGATAGTAGTTGGAGTTGGTAGCATTTTTACATGCGATCATCCGGCCGTTGCCTGGACTATTAATCGTAGCAAACTGCATGACAATCGTCACTTTCGACGCGGCCATTGCAGCGAATGTGTTACCCTTAATCTCTATAAGATCGCCGACGAGGAACAATCCTTGATTGGTGATGCGGAGTTGATTGGCACCGAACGCGACCTTCGATCCATCAGCGTTTGTTGCTGTTCGACCGTCCGCTGCGGTGCAGACAAGGTCATTCAACGCGCCACCGGCGTAAGTCTGAGCGACGAAGTCAAATGAGACGATCGGAGAGCCAAGGGCAGCATTGCGCGGCAGCATCTGATTGACCAGGTCGGTCAGCCGTCCGCCGACGATGTCCTTCTGACCCAGGATCAGATCATACCAGCTCCGATTGCCGCCGTTATTTCCCACGAATGTCGGAAGACCGCTGTTTGGGTCGATCGTGACTGTGCCATTAACGCCACGCGGCCAAAGGAACGTGCTGCCATTGAGCAGCGCCGCCCAAAATGCCGCAATATCCCACCCTACGTTGTTGATCGGCCGCATGGCACAATACGCGCTTGGCGTTTTCCATTCGTCGATACCGCTGACGACCGGATCCGGCCAAATATATGACGAACCACCGAACGCGCCGCCAACCCAGATCATCGGCGTCGGCCAATTTGCCGCGACATAGACTGCAGCCGGACGGTCCAGTTCGACGTTGTACTCACTACTGTAATTGATGAAGCCGATCATGCCAGACCAGAGCTTGACCTTGGCAGCAACAAGATCGCTGCCGTTCCTACTGTCAAAGCCGTCGCTGGCCGTGCTTTGCAGTAGCGCCTTCATAGCGGTCTGACCGCCGCCGGTGAGCACAAAGAGCGACTTGTCGGGAACCAAGGCCAATCCCTGTCG
>Ga0160427_10001408_pt1 | contig 14740 bp, 22 predicted proteins | sample SolpanmetagenomL_FD_108194 | JGI IMG/M metagenome (GOLD analysis project Ga0160427, IMG submission 108194) | Solar panel surface microbial communities from Lawrence Berkeley National Laboratory, California, USA - L | ecosystem: Engineered > Built environment > Solar panel > Unclassified ...
AGGACAACGAGGTCTCCTGGCTGGACTGGGAGGCGATCGCCGCGGAGGAGCGGGACCTCGCCGAGTTCACGCAGCGGCTGATCATCCTGCGCAACGCCCTGCCGATCCTGAGCCGCGGGCGGTTCCTCACCGGCCAGTACGACGAGGAGTTCGGCGTCAAGGACGTGGCGTGGCTGCGCCCGGACGGGAGCGAGATGACGCCGGAGAACTGGACCGACGGGGGCGCCCGCGCCTTCGCGGTCCAGCTCGACGGGCGCGCCCAGGCCACCGGCCTGCACCGCCGCGGGGGCGACGCGACCCTGCTGATCATGTTCAACGCCTACCACGACCTCGTGACCTTTACGCTGCCGGAATCCGTGGGCGGCGTGGCCTGGACGCGGCTCCTCGACACCAACCTGCCGGACAGCCAGGACGTGGAGAGCTTCACGTTCGACACCGGCTACGACGTGACCGGCCGCTCGCTGCTGATGTTCGTGCTCAAGCCCGAGGACAGCCCGGGCGACGGCGACAACGCGATGGAGCGCTCGTACCAGCACGTGATGCAGGCCTTCGAGCGGGCGAACGTGGAGCATGTCCGCTTCCACCTGGACGCCGAGGGATGAGACCGGCGGCCGGGCGGTTTTCGTGCCGCCCGGCCCCGCGCGCCTTGCACATGGCGGCGCACCCGGCTAACAGCACGGCACCGCGCGGCCCTGGCCGCGCCCGGCAGCCCGCGGGCGCGCCCGGGCGCCCGGTTCGCGGACGGAGGGGTGGCCGAGTGGTTGAAGGCGCACGCCTGGAAAGTGTGTATACGGGAAACCGTATCGCGGGTTCGAATCCCGCTCCCTCCGCCAACTCAACTGGCTAAATTGCTGTGTTGGTTGAAGCGTCTAGGCCCATCGGTGTCGGCGCCCCAACATCGGCCCCAGCGCTGTCGCCGGATCGCCGCGAACTCCTGTGAACGGTGGCAAGATGCAGCCGCTTTGAGCCGGCCTGCGTCGTGTGTGCCATTGGGGATCGCCTTCACCCCGCTCACGGCAACATCTCCACCGCGATGACCGGGACCTGACGTTCACCCCCTAGACCGGCGGCGGGGCCGGGATCTGGTTCCTGGATCGGAAGGAGTAGATAACCTCAGACTGCCCTGCAGCAGGGCTTCTGAGAGGCTCTCGCGATGAACCAACGCCTCGACTACAACAGCTTCGCGCCCGATGGGATGAAGGCGTTGGGCGGTGTGCATGCTTATGTCGGTCGATGTGGGTTGCCGAAGGAACTGATCGATCTCGTCTATCTGCGGGTCTCACAGATCAACGGCTGCGCCTACTGCATCGACATGCACACGCGCGACATCCTTACGGCGGGATTGGCCACCGAGAAGCTGGTTCTCGTCCCGGTCTGGCGAGAGGCGGGCATGTTGTTCAATCCGCAGGAGCGCGCCGCGCTGGGCTGGGCCGAGTCGGTGACGCGCGTCTCGGAGACCGGCGTGCCGGACTCAGCCTTCGAGGCGGTGTCGCGCGTGTTCAACGGAAAGGAACTCGCTGATCTGACCATCGCGATCGGCCTCATGAACGCCTACAACCGCATGGCGATCAGCTTCCGAGCCATGCCAGCAGCGGGACACGATTAAACGGTGACCTTGTGCGCCGTCCCGGCCCGGAACAGCCGTCCTCGAAGTCAGCACAGAGGCCGCTAACCGCCCGCCGTACTCCTGTCTCCGAGCCGCGGTGCGTATCGGCTCGGCTCACCGCGGGTGAGATCGGACGCTCCCCCCGCCCGTGAGCAGATCGGGTAAGGGCGAACGAACCGCTCGTTAAGGCTGTGGCTCTACCGCGGCGGGCATGTCATCCAGCCTCGCACCCGCCGAACTCTCGCCCGCCGTCGCCTCCTGGCGCGATCAGATCGAGCGCCTGTCCGAACACGCCTCGCCGTGCCGGTATCTGGCGCCGGCGAAGTGGGCCGCGATCCGCACCAACGCCATGGCCTTCTGCGACCAGCACGGCGCAGAGGCCCACCGGCTCGGCTGGACGGCGCCGCAGCTCTTCGGCGTGCATGCGGACCACGGCACCCTGCGGGTCGATTATTGCGGGGCCCTGATGGTTGGCGGCACCCCGGCGCGTAGCGTCGAGGCGCACCGCATATTGTTCGAGCAGACGGCGGCCTACCGCGACCGGCAGGGGCAGGTCTGGGGCGTGCCGGTCTGGGAGTTCGCTCGGAAGGCTGCCAGCCGATGAGGCGCTGAGTTCAGGCCAGGTTCGGCGGCAAGGGCTCACGGGCCGGCTTCACGGTGCTGGCGCGCCCCCCTCGCGACCTTCTCGACGATCTGCCGCGGGGTCGCTTCGTCGAAGCCCACTCCACGTGCGAACCCGTCCAGGCGCCGTGTCATGTCCGGGATCGCGTCGCGCCGGAGCGCGGCGTCCGGCGCGACGCTCATGCCTCGATGCGAAGCGGAAGGCGGCGGCCTTACCGGTCCCTCGCGGCATCGTTCAGCGGGGGCTGACACAGGCCGATGACGGTCGGAAACCGGTCTTGGCGACCCCACGATCATCAGCGCACAGCATGTCGGGGCGCTCAGGCGGGAGCGGCACAGGACGTCGCTCGTCACCGAAGCGGGCCTCCTCCCGTTCTGAGCCGCCGAGCCCCAGACCTGCCACCCTTACCCGATGGGCAGTCTGCTGGGCCCGTGCCGCGAGCAGGGCATGCCTTCTTTGGGCTTGAAGGAGCGCCAAGCGCCTCTGATGCCGGATCAGGCGCAGGCGTGCATACCGTGCGTACCGCCGCGCCTTGGCCGTCAAGCGCACGTGGGTTGAGCTGGACCGCACCACACGCGTGCGCGCCCCTTCATATTCTCGCAAGGCTGCGCTCTGAACCGAAGCCGGCCGCGCGGCGTGCTTGGAGGCCGTTGTCGCAGGAGGGGGCGGCGCTGCAGCGGCCTCGCGTTGCGCCCGCACATACGACGGCGTGGCGTTAGCAATCTCCAGCGGTGGGGGAGGCGCACCACACCCGGCGCAGATCGAAGCGGAAAGGCGCTTCCAGCTCTTCTCGTCGCGATCCAGGATGTTCTTCAGGCGCGCCTCGTAGGGCGTCACTTGGGTCTCCGCCTGCTGTCCACCTTGCGTTGCGGTCAGAGAGGCAGCTTGAGCGGCGTCTGCCATGATCAGGCTGGCCGCCATGATCGTGCGCACGAGAACGCGCATGAATGCCCCCATCAAAACCATGCGGCCTTGGACCAGGCCGCTCGGTTCTTACGGCGAGCCTCGCGATACCGTTCCCATCATCGTGGCGGGTTGGTCCTCGAGATGACGTTCAGGACGAGGAGCGCGTTGCCAAGCTGAACTGGATCGGCTCCTGCCTGCGCCTGTATCGTGGCCGCGCGTGAACGCGTCGTGGCGTATAGGCCCGTTCGCCTATGAGGCGCCGCCTGATGAGGATGTCCGGACGCGCCACCCTGCGGATCTGCGAGAGACCATCCGGGCGGTCGACAGGTCGAGCGTGGCCCAGGTCCGGCACGATCGCTGTGGAGAGGCTCTCCTCCCGGACCGGCAGATCGCTGGCCGACACGGGGGCTTCACGCGGCAGGTCGGCCCACCGTCGTGGCGGTGAGGCTTCCAGTTCGAAGTCTGCGCTCGTCGCGCCTTCGGACGTGCTCACCTCCCACTTGTGGGAGGAGGCGGGCGCATGGTTCGGCAACAGGGCGGTGTAGACACCGACCCAGAGCGCCACACCGGCGAGGACTGAACCCGCGAGAGCCACATGGTTGGTCATCGCGGCAGGAACGGCTAACGCGCTACTCCGTTCCTGCCATATCGGACGTAGCCTCGAAGGTCAGCGTAAACTGGGCAGCTGGAAGGCGTGTCGCCATTGCCGCGTGGCGGCCGCACGCCACAGATCGCTTCGCGCGCGCATCCCGTCGCGCTGCGTTTGATCGCCTCGTGAAGTTGATCCGTCCGGCGGATGACAGCACTCGGTTCGTGTGCCGGTGTTGCAGGCAGCGTGTCATGATCCTCGCCGAACACCTGGACACAAAGGGCCCTATGAAATGAATGACACGCCGGATCTCGATCGTGCCGCCCGCACCATTGCCGAGAACGTCTACGTGGCGTTCTGCCGGCAGGCGACGATGCCGGCTCACCCGCTTGAGGAACAGACGATCCTGACGCGGCTCGTCGAGGCGATCCGTCCGCAGATCGGCAGCGGCTCTCCGGGAGCGATTGTCGAGGCAGCCAACGGCGCCCTGTCGGCCTGGGAGCAGCGGGAGCCAGAGGTTCGGGGTCCTCGCGTGATCGCAGTCAATCAGATCGACGGCGCGGTGACCCTAGGGTAGCCATTCGCTGCCCCACACGGGAAGCCTCGAAGGCGAAGCGCTCTTAGATGCTGGACGAGGGCCTTGCTTCGGGCGGCTGAAGTGAGCCGAAACTGTGGCAACCAGATCACGCCGCCCGTGTGTTAACGTTCTGCTAACCTATGAATGTGGCGTGCCGCCTGGCCTGCAGGATCCTACAGTCTCGCTCGATCGGGGCTGCCTGCAATGCCCATATCCATCTACGATCGCCTGCACGCCTACATCGTAGTCGCCTTGATGATAGGCGGCGGCGCGATGATGGGAGCGGCGTGGATGTGGGACGCGCTATGACCGCCCGACTTCAGTCGATAGTTTGGTTCTTCGGCCAAAAGAGCCGGGACAACGCCGAGTTCAACGGGCATCACCGCGCGTGACATTCGCTTGAGGCAAACGACCTTGAACCGCACTGACTACGTCTGCTCGCCATGGGCCGTGATCGCCTAGGCTCAGCCCTTTGATGGCCGGTCGGCATTAATGGAGTTCAGAGCGCCGCGGCTTCGATCCCGGATCAAGCTGCGCGACTATCAACGCACCGACCCGCCGCGCGGCTTCCGAAGTACGGAACATGGGCTCTGACCGATCGGCCGCAAGCCAGGTATCCGAAGAGTAGATCGCCCACGACCACGGCTTTGAGCCCCGTCCACAAAGCTCGGCCTCCACGCGCCAGCACGATTGGCAGTGTGGGCCGAGATAAGTGCTGTGACGGCCAGCGCGCCGCGTATCCAGCAGCGTTACGCTATCAGAGCCCTTGCATTGGAAAAAGAACATGCGGTCCTCCTGCCGAAATAAGGCGGGAGCACACGTCTCTCTCAGCCACCGATGCCCGAGGGTCTCGATCAGTGATGTGTCAATCTATCAGAGAGCACGAGGGTTAGCGAGCGCCGATCCCGGATCCGCCTACGCCATCCGCCGTCCATAGTTCTGCACCCCGTCGCGGAAGAGTTCGCCGGCACCATGGCGCCAGCCGCGTGGATGGAGCGTCATCTGAATAGGGGTCGTGCTTCAGAGCACATCGCGGAATGACGCACGGTGATCAACCATATCGCGCACCGTCATCGCCGATGGGACTCTGCGGAGTCGGTGCTGGAGGGTCTCCACCATGTCGCCTCGCACCGCTATCGGCCTCGCCGCTCCGCTCCTCCTCGTCACCGCCTGGGCTGCCCCGTCGTTGGCACAGCCCGCCGCCAATGGCGGGCCAAAGCTTCTCATCCACGGCAACTACTGTGGCCCGGGCAACAACGCACCGCTGCCACCGATTGACGCTCTCGACGCGGCCTGTGCCCGCCACGATGCCTGCACGCCGGATGTCGGCCTGCCCTCGAAGGCTTGTAATCTTCGGCTCGAACGGGAGGCTGCCGCGGTCGCGCGGGATCCGCGCCAGCCGGACGATGTTCGCTCCCTGGCCGGCTTCGTCGCCTCCTTCGCCGCGTCCAACGCGTCGCGTGCCGCTCCGTCGATGATGCCGGCGAGGTACGGTCCCTAAGAGGGGGGGCTCAGCCCCCCCGCCGGCCGAAGCCATCGTCCGACCCCGGCTGCGACACCCGGTCGTGGAAGAGATTGCCGGGAACCGAGGCCGCGACCCGCGCGGCCCAACAATTGAGTATCTGCCCCACGTCGCAATCACGATGACAGTCTCTACCTCATGCCGATTGTCCTGGATTGCGATCACGTGCATCCATATACACGGCACTTCGATTGGTTAAAGCACACGCTCCGACCACGAATGACGCGTCCAGGCTTCGAATTTCAAGGACGCGCGCGAGAGGAGGACATGCATGTTGAGCAGGCGGATGTTTACCGGCTGCGCGGTCTGCGCAGCAATCGGCTTGGCAGCGGATGACGCGTCGGCACAAGCGCCGAGCGGCATAAAGCGGGCGATTACTTCTCGGGTCGATGGTCCCGTGGAGGGCTACGAGACCCTTCAGGTCGTGGTCGATCTGGAACCGAATTTTGTCCTTGATTGGCACACGCATCCCGGCACCGAGGCAGGCTACACGGTCGGAGGCGTCGGCGAGCTGCGCGTCAAGGGCAAGGAAGCGCAGATGCTCAAGCCCGGCGCATCCTGGGTAACCGCAGCCGAAACGCCGCACATGCTGCAGAATGGATCCGAGGCGACCAAGCTGTTCGTCACGTTCACGGTGCAGAAGGGGAAACCTCTGTCGTCACCGGCCCCGGCCCCAACCGAGTAGGCGTGCGCCGATCAAGCCGCCGGATATCAGGCTGGCTCCGCCGGAGCCGTCGGGCGCCCTCGGCTCGGCCCCACAGCCTTGAACCGGTCGCCAGAAACCGAGGGCCATTCCCCCTTGGCCCTCTGCCGCCCAAGGCAATGGGCGATGTTGCACAGGAGCTGCCGATGAGGAGTCGACATCTAGTATTCCCGTCAAGATAGATAAAATTTCTATTTGACGACCTCAATCATCGGCCTAGGATGCACTCCAATTACTGCGGCGCGCCGAATCGCCCTGCCGGCCCGGTGCGTGGCCCTGAACCGCATCAATCGAAGGTCCTGCGTCCGTTGCGTTTGCGTCCAATCTCGGACTTGGAGTGCGCAAATGTTACAGAGCCCCGTTCTCCATCGCCGCGCGGACGGATCCGTCCACTACACCCACTGCCATGGCGAATACGACGCGACCCTCGACGCCCGGGCCCGTGTCCGCATTGAGGAGCCCGCGCGACGCCGGCTCGGGCGGGTGCGTCTGTTCGTGCTCTCCTTTGGCATCGCCACCGCGGCGTTCTGGGGCGTGATGCTCCTCTCCCCACCCCTGACGCAGGCCCACAACACGCCGGCGCGCCTCGCTCCGTGCCTTACGGCGGCGGCCGAGGTCGCTCCCTGGTTCGAGCGCGAGATCCAGCGCCGGGCCAGCCTCGGCAACGCGGCGTTCGAGCGTGGCGGCTTCAAGGCGATGCTGCTCGACTACCGGTCCGCCCAGGGCCAATGCGCGGCCGGTCGCGTTAAGGCCGCGGTGCAGAGTTACCGCCAGTTGGCGGAACGAGTGGCCGGCCTGTACGAGCGGATCGAGCCGGACGAGCGTTGAGGCGCCTGCGGGCGGGCCGAGGAACGTCTCGCCCTCGTTCCTGAAGACCTTACGGCCCGTGGAGTCTTGCTCCGCCTTCCGCATCCGCGCCGTACCGCTTCGCGACGTCGAGCGCGATCTGCCGCGGCCATCCTCCGCCCTCGGCTCAGCACCACGTCCTTGAAGAGGTTGCCGGAAGCGGCTGGCGCGGAGGGCAGCCTGGCAACGCCTCACGCGAGAAGATCGTGATGCGCGCTGTGCCTGCGCAACCAAGCCCTGGCGTAGCCGCACAGAGGCACGATCCGGTCTCCTCCTGATCGGGCGCGCACCATCACGCCTTCCATGAGCCGGTCGGCAGCCCCGGTGCCGCGCAGGACGGGCGGTGCGTAGACGTAGGTGACGACGAGTTTGCCGGGTTCGCGTCGGTAGCTCGCAAAGGCGATCTTACCGTCGACCTCCAGTTCGAACCGGCTCTGGTCGGGATTGTCGCGCACCGCATCCGTCATTCTCGTCCTCACGCTTCCGTGCCGAACCGGGCTACCCGCGCCTCGGCGGTCAGTTCCACGCCGATGAGGCACAGCGCGCCCATGCTCACGGTGGCCTTGCCCTGCGCCACCCAGCGTTGCCAGTTCACCAGGGCCCCGGTAGCCCGCAGATCGCCGGCTGCGTCGTCGATCGGATGATCCGCGGAGGGCGGTCGGAGCACTGGTCCGGCGGGCCGCCTCGATGCGGGCGAGGCGTTCGGCCAGATCCGCCAACTTGATCGCGTTCCCGTGGGCGTCGACCAGCTTGGACAGCGCGCCGGCTTCGGACGGGGTGATCTCACCGGCAGCCACGCCCTGCATCAGGGCATGGGTCGCGCGTGTCAGATCTGCCGGCCTGTCGATCGGCGGCAGGACAAGGGTGAGGGGCCGATCTCGGCGGACGGGCAGCAGCCGGTCCAGTCAAAGCCGCAGCGCCGGGCCGTCTCCGTCCAACGCCAATTCGTTTGCCTCGCGGAACAGGGCTTCCGCCTTGCCCTCGAAATTGGCCTCAAGGGCGAGTGTCGGGCGGTTGCGGCTGCCCTTGGGACGACCGGCGGTGTTGCCGCTGCGGCCAGGCTCGAACTGAGTTTCGTCCTCCGGTGTCACGGGCACCCCGGTAGGGCGGCCTGCAAACGGCAGGTCAAGGATCGGTTGGATGCATAGCACTAGCTATAATGTTCCACGAGTGGCCTTGTGACGGCTCGACGGGCCTTCGCATGTGCCCTGACGGCATCCGACCGGACCTGAGCCGACACGGGCCGCGTTGGCATGAGGAGCGCGAACTGGGCGCCTGAAGGGGCACAACATGGCCGATAAACCCACCAACACGCAGGCGCAGCGGATGCCCCAGGGCAAGCCGCCCAGCGAGGGCTTGGCTAATACTCCGCGGGACACAGCGACCGGCGCGATCAAGCCGCAGGACGGCCCGATGGAGCGGGCCGGCACCGAGAAGGAGGAGGCTGCCCGGGGTGGGACGAGCCTCGGGGCAGAGCGCGACAGATCAAAGTGAAAGCCGGATGGTTCCGCACGATGCCTTGGGATCTCCTCGAACCCAAATCGGTGCGAGGCTTCAGGAAGACCGGCGATATCGTCCCCCGAACACGCGGCTGGCAGGCGGCCATAGCGGCGGCAGGGATGGCGGAGTCTCCATTCCTACGAGTCCGCGGCGAGATCGAACTCGGCAATACAAACGAGCAGCCTCGCCTCGGTCTTTCGAAGCCACAAGGTGACGATCCCCACGTCCTGAACTTGGACGTGGAAGTCGTCATCGAGGGGGCGAGCGCACCAGCGATGCGCTGATCGGTCGTCGAGTTCGAACATCCGGTACAGGAAGCGCCGCCCGCTGGCGTTCGCCTACTCTGGATGGGCGTGGAGGTCGCTTTCCTAACGGTGACTAGCGGGTCGAGGGCTCCACGCGCGAGTGTCCGGCGCCGGCCGTCGACACGTCGTTGTCCGACCGGCGGGTGGTCGCTCGCGGAACCGATCAGCCGCTCGCGTGTCTACAGAGTACCCCAAGCGTAGACTCACCTATGCCCGCCCGGCCTAGCGCCGCGGCGGGTTTTCGTCATTTTTGTTCAGAGAGCTCGATTTGATCCGTTTTGCAGTTTCCTATGCCATGGGCACAGATGAGATCACCACAAATCATGAGACCACCAGAGCAGCCATGGAGGAGGCGCGGGAGTTTATCCGCAAAGGCTACCATGATGTTTCGCTGACCGATCTTGGGACGGGGATGCGCAGCAGCGCTGGAGACATCAAGAAGAGCCTTGACCGTGTCGATGAATTCTACCGCGACAGCTGGTAGGGTCAGGCCTCAGAACTCCGGTGCAGGCTTCGTGTCTGCATCGCCCGCATCCAGCGCCCTCGTCCGCGACGGGGCGCAGAACCCAGAGCGCCAAGTGGCTCAGGTGGTGTAGCGGTCCAGCGGCCCGATCTGTCAGCGCGGCAGGCCTCCCTGTCTTCGATGCGCCGGTAGATCGCTGTTGCGCCTCTCCTTTCTATCGCGGGGGCGCACAACCTTCCGCCCGCCCGGCTCGCCGTGGCGGGTTTTCTTTGTGCGCGAGCGTGTTGAGCATCGCGGTAGCATCGGTTCCCGCTTCCTCACGGTGGCGCGTGCCGTGAGCAGGCACGAGAGCAGATGTGACGCCGAGCACATCGGATGTGTTGGCAGGAAATTATTGATCTTCGTGCCGCGAACTCAATCACGGCACTGAAGGGTCGCCGCCATGGGCAGGATGAGCCGCCTCACCGAGATCGCCACCCTGGTGGTCGGCGCAACGGCGATCGGCGCCGCCGGTCAGCTTCTCCTGATGCCTGAGTTCTACACGTGGGAGAACGAGTTCGTCGCGGCGTTCCTACACGGGCTCCCGCGGTGAGCCAGGTTCAGAGCGCCGAACACACCCGACGTTCGATGAAGCGCCAGGCGACGACGGCCGCGGCCTCAAGGGCGGTCGCGCTCAGAACGCCGCGACAAACACGACGCCGATGATCATCAGCACACCGCCGAAGATCCGCCAGAGAGTGGCTGGGTGTGCCTCGAAGCCCACCCAGCCATAGTGATCCAGAAGGATCGAGGTGACGACTCCTGCGGTCACAAGCAGCCCGAGGAAGGCGCCCGCTCCGACTTGGCGCGCGATCAGCACCTGCGTGATGACGACGCCGCCGCCAAGGACACCGCCCAGCCAAGCCCACCAGGGCACTTGAGCCGCCTCTGACATCGACGGCCACGCCAAGCGCCTCGTCGCCAGCCCCGCGATGAGGACCGTCAGGCCGGCGCCGATCCCGACGACGAGGCCAGCGGTAAGCGGCTGAGACAAGCCTCTCGCCAGAGTACTGTTTTGGCCGGGCTGGATCGCATTGGCGATGCCGGCGAGGAGGACGACGCCGTAGAGGTACCACATGGTGGAGATCCGTTCCGTGAGATCTCGCTAGGTAGGGCGGTCGACGCCTCATCCACGAGGCGGGAGGGCGATCAGTGCGGGCCTAGCTTTCCAGCGGCCGGGCCAGAAGAAGCGCGGATTTGACCGCGGCTCGCCGGCTTCCGCCCTTGGCGGTCGGTTCCGTGAGGATCGCCGTAGCGTGCCGGTCTGCCTTGACCGCCGCCGTGAGGTCGACGGTCAAGCCGGACGCCAGGGCGAACGGCCCGATCTTCGGGTTGGCGAGGAAGGCCTCGATCGCGGCATCAAGGTCGGCACGGGTGAAGGCTTTGGCCTGGAGCAGGTCGCCAACACTCACAGGACCGGTTTGCGATTTGGCCACGGCGATCTGTCCATGCCGTTGGTGGAGCTACGTCCAACCCCTCATGACCGCACCGTGTTCAGCGCCTTTTCTACGAAGCGGAGGAAGGCTTCCAAACAGCCCGATGATGAAGCGCTCCGGTTGTCACCGCTGGCTGGCGTCGGCCTCGAACCCGCGAAGTGGCGTCGGGTTTAGTCTTAGCGTGACATGTACACAGCCGCAGTGGCTCAAATATCCAGAAGCCAAGCGGCGAGGAGAACGCCCATGGCTAGCAAACTTGAACGGGTCGAGTTCGCTCAAGCGGCCCTCGATGCCTACATCCATGCTGAGGGGGCCGCCCGGCGCTGGATCGGTGGGGTGCCAGCCTGTGATGTCGTGGATCTCATCACAGACCTCCTGCTGCTCGCAAAGACCAGAGGGCACGATCCCTGTTCAGTGCTCGCGAGGGCCAAGAGACACCTGGAGGCCGAGGCCTCGGAGCGTTGCTAGAGCACCGAAGGGGCATCACTCATCTCAGGTAACCCTTCGCCGTCAGGTGCGCGGTGAGAACTGCGCGGATCGCATCGGGACGCGAAGGCTTCGGATCAGGCTGGTCGGCAATCCAAGCGTCTAGCGCGTCCGACAAGGCCGACGGCAAGTCGTGCCCAGACGCGATCGCTTCGGACATCGCCTCTCCGAGAACCTTGGCGATGCTCGCAGCGATCTTGTCCATCAGGATCGCCGCGCCTTCAGGGCTTCCTCGACGAGGCGGCGGATCCTTTCAGGGTCGGGCGGGGCATCAAGCGACAATCCCGGCTCCGCCGTAAGGTGCACGGCAAGCGTGGTCGTGCAGACGCGCCCCGGTGGGCGACCGCGTCTTTTTTCGTCCGCCAAAACTGGTACCGGCATGATTCAGGCATTCACGAAAGGCGGACTGGGAGGAAAGGCTGGAGCGTCCGGCCGTCCCTGATCACAGACTGACAGGCTATCCCAGTCATGGCTATCCAGCACAATCCCTACACCGCCCGCTACACCGCCCCTCGGCGGCGGTGAACGCCCCTGCGCCGCCACACGGCGTCATTCCAGCCCAGAACCAAATTCTGGGGGTCCGTCACCCAGGTCAGCCGCGCGAGGCCGGCGGCTGACCTGGGCCTCACGCCGTTCATGCGGCGCAGATCACCCGCGGCATCCGCATTCTGTCGCGCAGCGAAGTCGAGGATCTGGTTGGCAGCCTGGTCGGGCCTCCCCGACGCCAGGGTTGGCGATACCGACCGCGCCGTCGAGAACGAGCAGGGCGGCACATCCGGGACGCGCGATCCATCCCGAGCGCCACCAGAGGCCGCCTGAGGCGTGGACGGGCAAATGCGGACTGGTTTCGCCTATCCGCAACGGCTGCGTTTCGCGCTCCGCGGAGCCGGGGAGGCCCTACACGACACCGTGTCGCTTCCGGACAACGAAACCTGGTTCCGCTTTGCCGCGCGCACGTCGTCAGTCCAGGGCGGCCATCAACGTAGGTTCGCCGCCCTGATCTAACTGATAGGACATGGCGATGTTTGTCCCATGGCTGATAAGTTGGGCCTGACCGAGCAGCATCAGGAGAGCGAACGCGCCCCAGAGCGCAACGAATTTGATTGGGGGACCGTCGTTGACCATTGTCGTCGCTCCTCTGTGGCGCGCGAGGAAAAGGTACTCCCGGAAGCGTAGCCGAACGTCCCCCATACGGGGTACAGGCACTATCGGCCCCAGTCTTGTCGGCTGGTATACTGAATGTCTCAGAGCGAAAGCTTGGTAATAAATGAGATAATCAAGTTTTCGTGAGACGGGCGCGCGGGCTTGCGAATCCTTCGCAAACGCGGCCGCACAGCCGGTGCGGGGCGAAGCGGCGCCTCCGTGACGCAGCGGAGGCGTTCGACCGGCGAGGCCGAACCATCCGCGAGGGTCAAGAACGAGACCGGCGAGCGGTACGTGCCGGTGCATCCGACACGATGGCGGCCCCCCTCGTCCGCCGTCACCGCATCGATCCTGCCCCCTGCCGCCTCCGCCTGCTTTCGCTGGTGTGCGATTGTTTGGACCGCGGTCGGGACCGGGGCTCAGAGTGCAGTCTGCAGGGGGGATGCCGGGCCGTTGCGTTGGCGTCCGCGTGACCGCATGTCCGAACGCCGGAGGAAACTCTATCGGACCCGGCTGCGCTCACCTTTCACCGTGTCCGGAGCATGCTCCAACGGCCGAGCCGGAACATGCGCCAGCCGCATGATCGTTCCAGCGGGATGAAGTCCGTTCGCCAGGGCGTTGCCGACGCCCAGCCGAAACTGCGCGGCCGAACCGAAACGCGTCGCGATCCGTCGAGCCGGTGTCCCGTTCGATCAAGCGGACCCGCTCGGCGTCGGTATGCTGCCCAGCGCCGCGGACCGGCCGAGTTCCCGACATCGGCCCGTGGTCGCGCCGACGGCGGGCGAAGTCGGCCGGGCAGCCGGGCGCTGCATGCAGCCTGCCTGAGCGGGCGCGTTCGGGAGGCGGTCATGGATGTCACCAGACGGATCTTCGCTACCGGCGCCGCCACGATCCCGCTTCTCGGCTCGGGCCTGCCGCTCGCTCGCGCGCAGAGCACGGCTCAGGACGCGCCGCTCATCGGCAAGAACGGCGTGGCCGATCCGCTGGAACACGCGATCGACGCCTACATCTACGGCTACCCGCTCGTCACCATGGAGATGACCCGGCGCGTCCTCACCAACGTGGCCGCCCCCGAAGGCAAGGGTGCCCCGATGGGCCAGTTCGCCAACATGCGAGAGTACCCGGACGCGAAGTTCCGGGCCGTCACCGCTCCGAACGCGGACACGCTCTACTCCAGCGCCTTCGTCGATGTCGGCCGGGAGCCCCACATCCTCACCGTTCCGGACGAGGACGGGCGCTACTACCTCATGCCCATGCTCAGCGCCTGGACGAACGTCTTCGCGGTGCCGGGCAAGCGCACGACAGGGACAGGGCCGCAGACCTACTTCATCGCCGGACCCGGCTGGAGCGGCAGCGTGCCCTCCGGTGCCAAGCTGATCCAGGCCCCGACCAACCTGATCTGGATCCTCGGCCGAACCTACTGCACGGGCACGCCCGGGGATTACGGGGCCGTCCACGCCCTGCAGGACCAGTACCGGCTCATCCCGGCGAGCGCGGCCGGCAAGCCGTACACGCCACCCGCAGGCCGGATCGATCCGAGCATCGATACCAAGACGGCGGTGCGCGAGCAGGTCAACCGCATGGACGCGACGACCTACTTCAACCTCGTCGCCGCCTTGATGAAGGACAATCCGCCAGCGCTCGCGGACGGGGTTCCGGTTGCCAAGATGGCCTCGCTCGGGATCGTGCCCGGTCAACCCTTCGATCCGGCACGCCAGCCGCCCCCCATTCGGGAGGCCCTCGAGCGGGCGCCGAAGGAGGCCATTCCCCGCATCATGGGACACCTGAAAGCCACAGGCCAGCATGTGAACGGCTGGACCTTCACGACCGACGGCGGCGACTACGGCAAGGATTACCTGCAGCGCGCGCTCGTGACCGCGGTGGGCCTCGGCTGCAACCTGCCGCAGGACGCGGTCTATCCCTTGACCACGACCGATGGTGCCGGCCGGCGGCTGAACGGCGCCTCCAAGTACGTGATTCGCTTCCCGGACGGCGAA
>Ga0160427_10001409_pt1 | contig 14710 bp, 16 predicted proteins | sample SolpanmetagenomL_FD_108194 | JGI IMG/M metagenome (GOLD analysis project Ga0160427, IMG submission 108194) | Solar panel surface microbial communities from Lawrence Berkeley National Laboratory, California, USA - L | ecosystem: Engineered > Built environment > Solar panel > Unclassified ...
ACTCCTCCCCCTCCTCTTCCTCTCTGTCGGACGTCGACGCAGGAACCGTCAAGTACCGCCCCTCCCTCGCCGCAATCCGCTCCTGCATGTCCTACTCCATCGCCGAACTCACAATCTCCCTCTTCACCTTCGCCCTCTTCGTCAATAGCGCCATCCTCATCGTCGCCGGCGCCTCGCTGTACGGCGGCGAAACAGGCGACCGCGCCGCTTCCGCCGACCTCTTCGGCATCCACGACTTGCTATCAACATCCATCGCCCCCGTCGCGGGCACGATTTTCGCGCTGGCGTTGTTGCTGAGCGGCATGAGCGCCGGCATCGTATGCACCATTGCCGGACAGATGGTCAGTGAAGGCCAGCTAAACTGGACCGTCAAACCGTGGGTTCGGCGCATCATCACGCGCACGATTAGCATCTTGCCTAGTATCGTTATCGCGGGCGCCGTCGGAAAGGAAGGGTTGAGCGCTGCGTTGGAGGGGAGCCAGGTCGCGCTTAGTGTGATCCTGCCGTTTGTGAGCGCGCCGCTCATCTACTTTACCTGTCGGAACAAATTCATGACTGTGGTGGCGGATGATGTTGCGAGGAGGCAGGCGAGGGATAGAGGCGGGGTCGTGGCTACTGCTGCTGGGGGAGGTGCAAGAGAAGCAGAAGCAGAAGGCGAGGAGGCGGTGGGAATGGAAGTCGCTGAGCGGGAACGACGTCTGGAGCAGGACACGGAGGCCACTAGAGCGCCAGCGGCGGGCATGACTACTGCGGCCGCGACGACGACGACAACGGCAGTAGTCAAGATGAGAAACGGATGGTTGACCGCGGCGGTGGCGGTCGTGATCTGGGGCGTCATCGTCGTCATGAACGTGGCGCTGCTCGTGCTCGTGGGACTGGGCGTGGAGTAAGGTAATGTAGGCGGTAGGCAGTAGGCAGTAGGCAGTAGGGATAGACGTCGAGTAGGTAGATCGGAGTATCACTCCAACAAAAATAATTCACGGCAGAACGCGAAAGGTCCCTAGGACTGTCACTCTCGAAACGCTCGCTAAGATTGCCGTCATCGTGGATCTGTACCAGTGTCACGAAGCGGTGGAGCTTTTTACTGACATGTGGATCAAACACCTGAAAAACACTCTCCCGAAGACATATTCGAGAGATCTATGTTGTGGATATGCATCTCCTGGGTATTCCAGCAGCACAATGAGTTTTACTCAGTAGCACGTGCTACTGTCAGTCATAGCAATGGACCTATCCAAAGCCTTGGGCTACCAATTTTGCTGAGACTAGTCGGTAAGAGTTGTTCACTCGCAGTGTGACACTCACTATGGAGCTGACACTTACATAGACGATATGGATAAGTTACGAGAAGACTCGATCAATAATGTCTTTACTGCCTTACGAAATCTTGTCGAAGATCTGACCGAAGGCTTGTACGGATGCTCATTCGATTGCAACTGCATGCTTCTCAGGGGACTAATGAAGGCAACGAACGCTCTTAACCTCACTTCCTCGCAGCCTGCCAGTCCGTACAATGGCCTTAGTTATACCAAAATCTTGCAAGCCTTACGCGACATGCAATCTCCAGGACCCTGCTCGACAAAATCTTACAAGTCATTCTATCCGTCACAAGATTGCAGCTTCACGTCCATAATCGATAGGCTTATCAAAAGCTTGGAGGCTCACGTGAACTGGCTGGAGTTGCGAGAGTATGATAAAATGATCTGCTTGATTCGCAAATGATCTTGCGAGATCCTGACGGTATATCGAAGCGGCGTGCGCCTATTTTCCACTGTCGGAAAACTTAGAATATGCGAAGATGATGCTCTAATTACATGCATATACAGACGTCGACGTCGTAGTGAAAATGCCATAGCTGAAAATCCATAGCCTCAACCCTGTCACGATCGCACATATACCTGTTTCGCACTTTCACTATACGTATTTCATCTGTCCGATTAATGAGAAGAATCTCCTTATACCCACGTGAAGGGCGAGTCTCTCCTCCCATTGATCCAACCACGTGACAATTGCTCTCCCGCATGGCATATCGGAACCTGTTCGGAAAGAGGAACTCTCTTGCTCGTAGCATCATATCTTTCCATTTCTCACTTCTGACGAGCCTGTTTCGGCGAACCTCATGTCCATGCTTCCATTCGGAGGTAGCAACCTTAGAGCACTCTCTGCAGAAAGGCTTGAATATATAACGAGACATTTCTGGATTGTCGATCTATTCAGAAGTCTGATCCTCTGCTGGTCGAGTATTGGACACCTCACAGACGCATTTCCATGCAACGACGTTGAGCTCGGAGCACAGGCACGGACTAATTGCAGGTGTCGCACTTCGTTTTGACCAGCGCCCAACTCGGAAAATGTCTCCCAAGTACTACGACTATATGTCGATGTGGACCAGAAACTACGATCCAGCCTAAATACAAGGTAAGGACGAGACTTCTGAGCATCCTAGAGGGGTGATGCCGTGATCATAGAGGGAAGCTTGGGCTATTGATATCCCTTTCGAGGAGAAGAACGGAGCCATCTGAGAAGCGTGCTGCCTCATATGATATCCTTAGATCCATGAACAAGAGTGGCCACAGCGCCGTTTATAAACGGATGAACTCAGAGGATAATGTTTGGACGGCCAAAAAGTGCACAAACAGAGCCTGTCAAGGGCACTGGCAGTAGAATACTGCTGCGAGGACCATCTTAACCTGATACACCGCTTCGCAGTAATTGCGGCATGTCTCCAACTCCAAACATTCTTCGCTGGTTGGCACCCCTCAACTCGTATCATCGAGGTCCAACCAACTTTCTTTGACGAATGGATCTGAAGCGATATAACTCTAGCCGCTCCTAAATGCCACTCCCGCGTCTCACATCATGACTACAGTGTATAATAAATTACATGGGCGAGCAGGTCAAGCCTGTGGCTCAGCCCAGAAAGAGACTGGGCTGCACCCCGAAGTCGCGCAAGACAATCTATTGTATCATCGCGATATAAAATCTCTGCTCCGGATCCACCATCTAGTCATTCAACCACAATGTGCGATCAACGTATGCGACAATATCCAGGCTGCGGCCACCACTACGCTTATGACTATCAAAGATGTGCCACTGCTCTTGCACGCCCGGACCGAGCACTCTATATGCCACCAAGCGGCAATCTTCGAGACCTTCCACGAGTTCTCGATGCCCAAGACCAAATTTTGCCGGGAAAATGTCCCCCTTGCGATCTCCTTCAAGCTCCCAGGGCTCGCAATAAGTATACCATCAGCCACTGGTAGGTGTGAGAGAGATTTTCACGATGCAGAATGCTGAAGCGCGTCGCAGATTGCAATGAGCATCGGGCGATGTTTCTGCCAAGCCTCAGAGGATCTTCCGGCACTCCGCTCACTGCTTCTCATCATCGATCTTTGTCTACTCCTACTAGCCAGCATCCTATCCTCTTAAGCTTTCCTCCTAGACGGCTGCTGCTCCATCTAACACCGTCTCTCCCACGCGTTCAATATTAGTGCTGGCGAAGTCGTATTTTACCACGAGGAAACTGGTGCTAAATAGTTGAGATGGCACCGACCGCTGACATTCGCGTCAACGACATGGATAGCTGGAATCAATCTGACTTCAACGATGCTACCGCGGCCTACCTCACATTCGCTGGACTTCCGACGTCCGTTCAACAACACACTGCACATATTGAGCCTCTCCAGGACCCGTTACTCCGGCAGACATATGTTCATATCACACTCGATATGTCTAAAGACACGGTCGTAAGCCCTGATATGGAGACACTTCTGCATGAGGTATACAATGTCCGCCGTATGTCGACGGTAATCTGTTAGTATACGAATATCCAGGTAAGAATTAGGTTAATTCGTGCGTAGCCAAGTCACTCAAGTAAAGGACGCCTCCGAGGAGACAAACATGATTCGAAGAATACGCCCTTACACCACCGATTTCTACGCTTGGGGTAAATGATGGGTTCTCAGTAAGGAAACGCGCGCGACAACGACGGCACAAAGGCGACTGTATAAGGCGAGGGCCACAACGACGCAAGGGTCACCGCACAACCCCGTCGAGGCATGATGCAGGATAAAATGGTGGGATAAGACAGCTCTATTCCACCGGCTGTCTGTATGACCATGCGCCGAAAGTGCGATAAAGTCAACTGTAATGACAATAACAGCCTGCGCCACGGGGGCTCTTCAAGATGTTGGGGCAAAGTGCATCCTCCACAACCTGCGTTCCGCTCATCCGCGCCACCTTGGCGTTTGGCTCCAGCGCATCTTGCTTCTGCAAAACTCTTGCGCTTCTGAGTTGTCTTAGTCCGGCCACGTTCTCTCTTACCCGCAGCAGTTTCCTCTGCGTCTGGCGTAGCACTTGCGACTTCCTCTGCCTCTCTCGTAGCCTTCGTATCCTCTTTCCCAGCTTTCTTAGCCTCTCCTCCAGCCTTCTTGGCCTCTTTCGCCGCCAGGCATCGAATCTGGTCTTGCTGGAGGGCACGTTCGGCAAACGATATTTCGGCAGCATTGGAGAATTTTTGAAGGCGCCTCTGTAGGCGTTGTTTGTTCGACTCATCAAGCGCATGGGCATCCTGTTGAATCAAGTCTTGTAGAGACGTGAGAGCATCTAATATCACTGGCGTCACTGGTGTATGGACTACTTCGCCTTGCAGAGATAGACCAATGTCCAACTCACAGACTTCTGCACTGACCATTCCTGAAGTCTGTGAGTTGGACGTTGGTCTAAGTACTCGGTCTGGGTTGAACGAAACAATCCGCTCTTCGCCCATCCTGCGAGAATGTTCCTTTTAGTGAGCGCCCTTTCTCCCGCAGGGCCGTATAGAGAGGTGAAGTGCTCCTTGCCTATGGCATTAACACCTCCTCTCTCCTGTCGTTCCGCTTCGTCGTGATAGGCTGCCTTCAGTGGGCCAAACACTGCGATGTGAGGAGTATGGGAGGGGAGACGGCACAGGATGATGCTGTTCTCGAAACAAAACTCCAACACTTCGAGGGTCTCGTGCGTCCCGAAGCCGTCGCATATCAGCACACGTGGTTTTCGATTAGCTCGTTTTTTGTTGTCCTGACTCAAATGGCTCTGTACAAGCTTCTTGACGTCTGCCTTCTCATCATCCCAGCGCGAAGGATGCTTCGAAGCCATAGCCGAAGTCATGGTCAGACTGTGGGACGCGGCGACAGCTTCTCGAGAACCACACAGCCTTGAGAATCACCCAATCTCGAGAATCCTAGAACCCAGTATCGAGAATCACCCAGTCTCAAGAACCGCTTAGTTTCAAGAATCGCTTAGTCTCGAGAATCGCTTAGTCTCAAATACCCTAGATACTAGTCAAAGGAAAAGAGCGATCTTACCGCAAGATTGTCAGGCACAAACTGCTTGTTTAATTGTTTCCGAAGGCGACGAGCGCATGCATGTCGGGCACCTTCCGTGGAATACGATGAAATGCTTCATGCCATCGTAGGCGAGGCGAGGCTGTCCATATCGGCAAGCTGCGAGGGATCTAAGGCGCCGTCTCCGAAGAGCGATCACGGGTCGAGAGGTGAGATGAAGGAACGCAAAGTTGAAGAAGCGTTGGAAGGAGTGTAAATACCCACAATACACGTAAATTGTCAACCACTACTTCGTAGTGGTGCAAACGCAGGATGGAGCTATCGTCCTATCGGGTCATATGGTATCCGGCAGGGGGCTCGGAGCAATTGGATAACGAAAAAGTAAAATGGCCTTCCTACATTCCAAGAGTCTCGTGACGCAACGCGGATTGAGTTTGATTGAGTTTTACTGTGACAGCCAAATTTTCGTTTGAGTGCCTTACGCCGGATGGTTTTGTGTCTGGCGACTCTTTACTCCGCGGAGTTGGAACATGAACCCGCTTGCGACTACGTACGAAATGCCAGACAGAATTTGGGTGTAAAGATACTCCTTAACTGCTGCCCATGACAGAGATAACAGTGACTGCAAATTCTGGATCCCAGCAACCTTAACACAGAGCGGACCTATAATCTATGTGTGGTGGTATTAGAGCGTGCACCGTGCAAAGTCGAAACGAGTCGGGGATCCAACGTACCATCCAGAAGACCCCAACGATAGCCCCACAGATGATGGCAAAAAAACACAGTGAGTCCAAAAGATGTAGCAGGCAGCCAGAAAATAAAACATGAGAGACCACACAGCATGGTCAGAGCACCTGCTGTGTCAATTTGGCTCCATCTGTCGCTGAGTATGCCAATAACTGGTCGTCCGACTGCAGTGCCCGCATTCAACAGCCCGATCATGTCCGTAGCTTGGGCTCTAGTAAGACCTATTGACAAGGCAAAGCCCGATAAAAGAGAAGAGAAGAATAACATATCCTAGCATGCTGATAAAGGCCCAGGCAAGCAGTAGTATCACATCGGATCTTTTAAGAAGCTCAGTGTCGGACCTAAGCTGAGATGGTCGGATGGCATGGTTCCGGTCCCATATTAATGTTATTGCGGCGAAATTGGCGACAAACGCGATAATTCCGATGATGCGTAAAGCCCAACTAATGTTAAAACGTTGGATTATGGCCTCAGTGACCCATGCGAAGGCAGCACCACCAACGCTAGATCCTGCAGCACTAACTCCATTGGCTAGACTGCGCCTTCGAACGAACCACTGAGAAGAAATAGGAAGGCTAGGACTGTATAGGAAGCCACTGCCGCAGCCGATAAGAATGCCTTAGGAGATATGCAATTGCCATATTCGACTCGCGAACGAAGCTGCAATGAAACCTCCAGTTTGAAAGACTAATCCAGCAAGCATTGTCGTGTGTATTCCGAACCTTCGAGTAAGGATAGTAACAATGGGTGCTATGAGCATGGCTATCGAGAAGCTGAAGCCGCCAATGAAAGCATAGTCCCATGTAGATGCTTCAGGAAATATGTCCTCCGCTAAGTAATGCGAGAGATAGATACCATATGCCTGGAAGAACGAGTCAGTACAATCACTGATGATGAGAAAAGAGTAGATATCGTGCCCAAATGTCAGATACAACATGAAGCCATTGGAATGACCCTATCTAGGGCTTTCCTGACAGTGTAGGCTTACCGAGACTGTGCCCCAGGTGAAGCAGTTGATGGTGAAGCATGCGGCTACGCAGATCCAGCCATAACCACCGTCCGGAGGAGCTTCCTCTCTTCTAGTGTCGTCGTCACCTGCGTCATTGAACTCGTCAACTGTTGCGGGGAACCGATCAGCTGGTTGAGTTGCCATCTCACTCACGCAATTCGAAGTACAATGAATAGCGGAGGGAAGTGTCGTGCGCACTCACCAGGTTTCATGGTTGTGAGATATAGGTTGTCTTTGCAGTATGTCACCGCCTCGCTGCAGCATGTCACTTCTAGAGCAAGGGCCATCGCGGCTTCGCAAGCGTTCCGCATCGCTTGTACCCCACATATACACATGCCATCTACAACAACCGCAGTGGGACAGCTTGGGCAATGATTTGATATTGGCGTTTCATGTCATTGAATCCGCATGCTATGCTCGTCTCTATGGTATATAAATGCACTTGCTTCCATGATAGCTCCTTATGCTGTACAGAACGATGAAGAGCCCCTCATTGACGGAGTAGGCAGTCATGAAGCACACAACCCCTTGCTAATGACATATCGTTCGAATATGCGCCATTCTTTATGTCCGACAATCTCGCCTTTTCCTCCTTAGTCCTTTTTTCCTCTCTCTCACTGTACCGATCACCAAAAAGATCGAAGTGTGGCCGCATTACCAACGTATACTTTACAAGTTCCTCCATACAATCAACGAGTCTGTCTCTGTTTCCACTTGGCATGAGCCTACTCCCTCCGTCATTCGCACTTTCATCTGTGAATTGTGTATAAGCCATAGGTATCGAGCTTTGATTCGGAATAGTGAACATGCGCATCCACCGTCCGAGGATGCGCAGGGAGTTCACAGTATTGAATGATTGGGATCCGCCAGATACTTGCGCAATTGCTAATGTGCGTCCTTGAGTTGGCCTAACGGAACCTGTTGAGAGGGGTATCCAGTCGATCTGATTCTTGAACACTGCGGTCTAAGTAGAACAAACTCATTAGCCATATGTAAGGCATACAGGGACGTTACTCCAGGGTACTGACAAGGTTTCCATGCTGCTCAGGACTTATCCAGACGTGGCCATTGCTCCACTTGCTGAGATCTCGTAACTCCTGCACTCTCGGGTGCAAGTGCTGAACGTCGTCCTTTACAGGTAGTTCACAAGGGTCGTACATGCGGACGTCGCAGCCAAGCCGGAAGAGTATTCGACAAGCCTCAAACGCTAGCAGGCGTGAGTATGATCTACACCCAATCAGCATAGTCACAAGCAATCAGACCTGTCGCGTGATCAATTGGGATGCTTACCGCTTTCGCATGCTGCCATACAATACGAGAATCTTCAATCTGTCACCACCGCTCCTAAGGATCTGGAGATCCACCATCTTCAGCGCTGTACTAAGCTCGAGCCGAGCAACCCAATCTTGGTCTGAGTGTGCATCATCTAGCAGGAAAGGTCGGTACATTTGTCGAACAAGAGCCTCATCTTGGCAGGCAGGAATTGCAAGAGAAACGCCACGATATGCTGAGTCGGTTGATATCTCAGCTCGAACACGTTCTGCTGCTGTGTTGTTGAGATCCCCGTTCGCCGCTGTACCCATCATTCGCGAGAATGATGGATAAAGACTAAATTTGGCGTTACTGCAAACACAAGTCTGTCGAAGCGAACGGCAAACGATCATGAATCTGCTCCGCGGAGGAAAGGACTGAGATGCTGGGAAGTATAGTGGTAGTGCTTCTTTGATACCGTTGTTTGGGAAGGACGCTGAAATGGTACATGCTGCCAAGTGAGCAGTATGTCACTCGCTATGCACTATTCGCTAGATTATCTCCGACGACCCTGCGTCATTAGCTTGCTCAAAGTGTCTAGCACGAGTGGCCTCTCAGAGCGAACGGAATGCATTATAATGATTGATGAAGAGGGCAAAGCCATGCTGAGACAATGCACGATACGAACCAAGAACCTTTGCCAGACACCGCGTTATCTACGTACATCCACTGGACATACGCAGTAACCGCTTCTGCCGATGCTTTATTCCCCCGCCCGCAGTCGCAAGCGGAATGGATCTTGTAATCTAGCAATCACTACTCTGTCGTTTCGTCGTTGCTCAAGCCCACGTGCACGTTCTTCTAATTGACGTTATTGACTTCAGTATAACTACCTGCTTTTGCAGAGGGGTCTGCCGCGTATAATGTTCGTACGTAGCATAACATGCTGAGGGCCCTCAAAATTACGACCAGGCTTTAGCGTCGTATTCAATCATCCACTGGACGTACTCATCACCCGCCGTTGCCCATCCCTTCACGCCCTCGGCTAGGGCGAGACTCTTCATCTGGTCATCTCCTTGATCCGCAATGTAGTCAGCGAACCAACCAGCGGCACGATTACCGCGTCCGTTAGAGGAAGCTAGAATGCGCAGAAATCAGTAAGTCTCATAGCCAAGTTGAAGAAAGGCGCTTCTTGGATGCCGGTTGCTACCAAATGCGCAGAGAGAGCATACAACAATACCAAATTATTTTGCGACGGCCTGCGTCTTTGAAGAGCGTGTATAAGATGGGCATTGCAGGGTACAGGCTCTGCGCGGGAAGGTTGATCGAATCGTGAATGGTGCCGCCCTTGCTCAATTAGCCCCATGACTAGGAGATTGCAAGGTGGTGATTGATGTTATCTCATAGTCATTGCGACGCAAGTCGACGAGAATATAGTCTCTGCTGGAAGTTTCTGTGCTATGCTTGATCATGTCGAGGACATCTTCCCGGGGAATAGTGGCAGGGATGTTTCTGGGTGCTGGGTACGCAGCGTGCCATGGATTGGTAATGCTTGCGGTGGCCATTGTTTGCAAGCGTCTATAAGATTTGCAAGCGACTGCAAGAGTGATCGGGCGAAGGTCGTTCTCTACCAGAGTATGATGCTGGAGCAGCCGCTCCAATATGTTGGCGCCGAGCTCGTCAGTGAGTCACTACTCGACGGTGATTGGCTCAGATCGAAGCCAGCTTTGCCGCATTTCTGCGCTACGGACCATTGTTATTCGCAACCTTGAATATAAGATATGGGGATACTGGTTCGATTTGCCTACCACGATATCCGACATCGGACACTCTCAGAAGCCACTTACTTTATCTCGGCTGTCTTACAACGTATCTCCTGCAAAAGCCTCGGAAAGCCAAAGCCTCGAATACTCTCGCAAGTATCCAAACGCTGCCTGGCTGTCTTACACCACATCTCTGACCGCGTACCTACGAATATCATGACCTTGTCGTCGATTGAAGGGCCGCAGCCCGCCCATACTACACCCTTCGCATCTGACAAGGATGCTGACCCCGAGCGTCTGCAGCTCGAGGAACAAGTAGCAGTGAAGAAGGGCTCGGTGATCAAGGGACTGGGATGGCTGGACCGCTTTCTCGCGGTGTGGATCCTTCTTGCTATGATCATCGGCGTCCTCCTAGGAAACTTCGTCGAAGAAACAGGGCCGGCACTCCAAAAGGGCAAGTTCGTTGGTGTCTCTATCCCCATAGCTCTGGGCTTGCTCGTCATGATGTATCCGATTCTTTGCAAAGTCCGCTACGAGACATTGCATCATCTGTTTCGAACTCGCGCTCTCTGGGTTCAGATAGGATTCAGTATCCTTATGAATTGGATCGTCGCTCCATTTCTTATGGTGCGAATTTATGCCCTATCTATTCCAGCTTTCGCTAATCCACTGTAGCTCGGTCTTGCCTGGGCTTTCTTACCCGATCGAAGCGAATTGCGAACAGGTTTGGTTTTGGTCGGATTAGCAAGATGCATCGCCATGGTACGTTCATTGACCTCCATTATTCTCGTGTCGCGATCGATGCTTACATTCACTAGGTCCTCATCTGGAACGGACTGGCTGGGGGCGACGACGAATACTGCGCCATTCTAGTGGCAGTCAATTCCATTCTCCAAATGGTACTCTATGCTCCGCTCGCCATCCTTTTCATCAAGGTCATCAGCCGCGAAACTGGTCCCGTCGCTGTCTCCTATGAAACAGTCGCAATCAGTGTTGCGGTTTTCCTGGGTATCCCTCTGGGCGCCGCAATCTTAACGCGCCTCATACTGCGGAAGGCGGTCAGCCCAGAGTGGTATGAAAAAGTGTTTCTGAAGTGGCTGGCTCCATGGTCACTTATCGGGCTTCTCTACACCATCCTTGTTCTCTTCGCCTCTCAAGGTCGTCAAGTCGTCCACCAAATCGTCTCCGTCGTTCGAGTCGCCGTACCACTCATTGTGTACTTCATCGTCGTATTCTTCTTCACACTGTTCGTCTGTAACAAGCTTGGGTATGGGTATAAATTGGGGGCAACGCAGAGTTTTACAGCCGCCAGTAACAACTTTGAGCTCGCCATTGCTGTCGCTGTTGCCACTTATGGTCCCGACAGCGACCAGGCACTTGCTGCTACTGTCGGACCTCTCATTGAGGTGCCTGTGTTGATCTCGTTGGTCTATCTAGTGCGCTGGATGGGTAGCAGATGGACCTGGAAGAAAGTCTAGTTCGGGATTGATGCAAGCGGGTGTGATATAGTGTTTAACACAGAGTATAGCGGTGCATGCTGAGTTCCATTTTGTTTCTTTACTGCACATCTCTCGCACAACTGATTCTGAGCCTACGTGGTGCTCGCAGTGCAAACATTTGGACCTCTGTCGACTGCTAGCATGGTGTGTAGTTTGGCGCACGATCACAGAAACCTTGCCCTTTACAAGCTCATCTTATCGACGTAACTCAGGCCTCGCTAGATATTGACACATTCCGATAGAGACAACAAGCCCACGGCGGTGCAGTGGAGGAAGGGATAGGGTCATTCTAGAGCCTTCGGGATTTATAACATACCAAGATCGAATGTTGCACCGTACCAATCAGTAGTTAGCGACCGAGTCACTGCAGGTTGACAGATGAGGTGCATAGGTGAAAGAGGTCTTCCAAGTAGGGAACGTCACCAAGCGCTTCTGACAAGATAGCCAACCACAAAATCGCGGTGACATGCACAACATGCTGAAAGGAGTCCGGCGTCTCTCACACCGCACAGCAGAACAACCTGCCTCCCAAGCAATGGCAAGCTCCAATGATTCAACAGTGGAGATCGAAGTCTTAGTATGCGCGAGCAACAACTATAGCTGGCTACGACCCGGAAATTCAGTGGAGAGGCGAATTCGTGTCTCATCACCATCAGCACTACATTTCACAGATATCGAGGTCTCCTTCCAGGGTAAGCCAGGAGGCGCCGCATCTGACCCAACACCAATGAGAGGATAGCTTACTCGCCCAACTATGATCGACCAGTCGTCACGAAGGCGGATCTGGTGAGTATAGCAGGAAAACATGCGCTAACGGGTGCAGTTCCTCAACGTCAGTTACCAAGTGAAACTCGATTCTGCTCAAAGGCATACACGAGAAGATGGATCGATGGTGTACAGTTTTCCCTTCTTTTTCGTTGTCCCCTTCGGCCTCGAAGCCCCTTCTGTGTCAAATCCTCCCTCCGACCTTCAGAACTAGGGCACTATATTCGGACCTAATTTCTAGCACCTACAAACTCTACGCCGTTGTGCAACATCGCAAGGAACAAGATGTAGGCTGAGAAGTCTGTGGACAAGATCGAGAAGGACCAAATGGTGGTATTCCTCCCGTATTCCGATGTCGAACCTCCAATCTATGTTGCTAGCTTCCCCATCCAATGTGGAAGTCTGCTCTTGGTGGCTAGTGAACCACTGCCATTAATCTACTCATCCTACGAGGATCGACCTTGTATCGATTTGACACTATTCATGACCGCTCATGCGCCATTGGCAGCCCAACGTTTGCAAGCTATATCTTTAAATGTGAAACCTGTGATTCGAGTCAAGATCTTCTACGCCTCAGAACCGGTGCCCTGCCTTCCGAAGCAGATGTTCCTTAATCAGAATGCCTCGATTCGAAAACTCGATCACGCGGAATTCATGCAGTAGGGCTGGACCTACCGTACCCGCATTGAGACGGGCGAGCCACCAAGTTATGAAGACACCGTGATGGACGATGCGCTGGAAAGGACGTCCACGTGATAAGTGGAGAGCGTCTGTTCGCATTCCCATCCAGCCTCGCGAGACCATACTGCCAACATTCTGTGGAAGCCTCATCTCGAGATCGAACTCTTTGACCCCGCGCGTACGGGATGCGTACTCGGAAAGCCAATCTTGAAATCCACCTCCAGGTTCACAAACGGTGGCCTGTCCTATCTGTGTACCTTTCATTGTGTCGTGCCGTAATTCGATAATATCCCAAGATGGAGCCAAAGCAGCAAGACGAACGGAACAGACAGAATGTGGCGCGCGCGGCGTCACCACAGTGCAACAAAACCTGATCAATGCGCACGCTTGTGCATGCTAAAATGCCACGCCTTGTTAGGGGCTATTGAAGCGCCCCTGGAACGGGTGGAACGGTGAGCTTGCTTAATAATGCCTCAAGCGGGCTCCGACCGGTCTTCTGTGACCAAGTACCAAGACAAACGACCCGAAATAGCGTCAGATTCGCAAAATAAAGTTTGAGCAGTAGAACAGCAGTCGATCTTCCGAGAGCGCGCATGTAGGGCGAAGGGAACACTTCTACCATCCTCGGTTCAGCGTATCGTATAATCGGCCCCACTGAGTCAGTTGAGCAGATCGTTTCGGTACAAGTTACGCTTGCCCGTTACGGGCCGATGCGTATCGAGGACCGATGGCTCTCTGACCTCCTTCGTTCACTCCGGGCCGCCGCTAGGTTGTTGTCCCCATCATGAGAGCCGTTCCTACATTTAGAAGGGTATCTCCTGCAACGCACACGTTCGCCAAAACTTTGCCCCCTTACGAAAGCGTTCTACCAATTATATTTACAAGGCAGATGAACGCTGCTATGCACACAGGAAGTGGGACCGTGCGCCACTATTGCACTTTCAGTACCAGGGGGCAGTTCTGGCAGCTGCTAGAGTAGAAGGGGTAAAGCGTGGGCCAAGAGCTGCGAGTCATACGCAGGGACCACAGTCCCTCAGTGTGCAAACCGGAAGCACATTGTGCATGAGTCTGTACCAGTCCGAGTGTTTGCCCATCTTCAACGCGCTGGAGAAGGTCTGCTGTGACGAAGCTGAACGACTCTCGAACAGAGGCATGCTTATGTCGCACATGCAGGCTATGAGGTAGAACCATTTGCTGCAGAAAAGTATCCGATCCGGGTCTGTCGTGACTTTGCGGAGATTTGACATAGCGGAAGAATGGTTGATCGAGCGGGACTTTCAAGCGCTAGCTGTATGGAGAGGCTACAGATGGACCGGCGCCGGACAGGGACTGGTACCTATACCCGCGTACTGCAAGCGGCGCTGCCCGCATCTGGCGTGTCGACACTGGAGCAGGCATCAACGTCTAGGACTTGGGCACGTGGGTTAAGCCTCTTATCACATCCACGAGACCACTAACTCATGCTATCCACATCAAAAACCTAACATATGATGCCCATGCAGAAGACGGTAAAAAGATTCGCACCATTGTACAGTAATCATGCGGTCGGTAAGACGACTTTCATGTAGATCGACGACCAGCGAGAACGGTCTGTTCTCGCATATGAAGGCTCGAATCTAGCGTTGTCTCTCCACTTGTACGGCGAAAGAAGTTGGGAAGAGGATGGCTCGC
>Ga0160427_10001410_pt1 | contig 14690 bp, 14 predicted proteins | sample SolpanmetagenomL_FD_108194 | JGI IMG/M metagenome (GOLD analysis project Ga0160427, IMG submission 108194) | Solar panel surface microbial communities from Lawrence Berkeley National Laboratory, California, USA - L | ecosystem: Engineered > Built environment > Solar panel > Unclassified ...
AGTCACGAGAAGTACCTTCTATTCACTTATTAAAGATGATAATACCTTCCATTGCGGCATTCTTTCCCCATTATGCCACCAAGATTGCTAGCACACCGTCATCTCCCTCGAGCGTAGGCTCTTGGGAGGTGGCCAAAGGTGATGCGTACAGCTGTTCCTCATCCTCATCATCCGCCTCCTCTTCGCCACCTAATGTCACGTCCTGGGAGATCGCCAAAAATCATCCATACGGATATTCATCCTTGTCTTCATCAGCGTCTTCATCCTCTTCGTCTATATTTTCATCCGGTAGCTCGGTTTCATCTGCTGCTTCATCCGTTGAAGTACCTGAATGTGACTTTTTGAGTGAGGTAAAGATTGTTGAAACATATATTCAAGAAGCCAAGGTTGAAAACGATACTACCGAGATCAATGTCAAGCACGCTCTTGAGCTGCAAAAGCAAGCTTTGCAATCACAGCCATTAGCACCAACGCAACTCAGAAATCCAAGGCGAACTAATCGTCTTTTGTCGACTGATAGCTCGACCACATCTCAACTCTCCGACAACTCTGGTCCAAGCATAACCGAGCGGAAATGTTCATTACCTGCCCTTCCACCTCCACTTCTGCGTCAGAACGAGAGGAAGGGCAACTTTGTTGATAGTCTAGTCGGTTAGTAGTACACATTACATGAGATGATTTTTTATCTAAATATACTGACGAAATCAACTCTCAAAGACACCTCTGCTCAGATTGTGGAAACTATCTGGTGTATTCCAGATCAGCCGAAAACAGAGGGATCGTTCTGCAAAGTCTTGCCTTTAAGAACATTTATTCAGGAGACGTTGCGACGTTCTCGTACATCATACTCAACCTTGCAGGTTGCGTTATACTACTTGATATTGATCAAGCCATTTATACAATCAAGTACTAGTCAAACATCGTCTGACAAGGCTTTAAATTGTGGTCGACGAATGTTTCTTGCTTCGCTCATACTAGCATCCAAGTATCTTCAAGATCGAAACTACTCTGCTCGAGCATGGAGCAAGATTTCTGGCCTCAACACATCTGAGATTAACTCGAACGAAATGCTCTTCCTCATGATGATAGACTGGAAGCTGCACATCTCTGAAACTGTTTTTGAAAAGTGGACAAATCTAGTCTTGAACCACACACCATCAATGGTGATGGGCTCAGGACCAGACCAAATTCGAAGAAAAGAAGAATGGAGTCGTTTGATACTGCGTTTGACACCTTCACTTGAAGGTGTCAATGCTGATGATTTTGTTCTACCTCCAAATCCTGTTTCAGAGAATGCTGTCTCCCCTCAGGTTTTCGCTGCACCACAATCATGTCTTACGTCGGCTTTGTTATCCACTCCTAGGATCATCAGACCATGTGTCAGCAGGTCCCCCAGCTCATTGGAAAGTATGATGGTTTCGGACCAATCGTATAGTCAACCCTTGTCTCGTCAAGTCTCTTATAAGAATCCAAAGCTTGTTCGCAAATGTGTAACTCCTGCAGCGAGTTCATGTTCGCCAGAAGAACAAGACGAGACCCTTCGAGGCCGAAAAAGATGTCATAGTGATTTGACGACGACGACGACCATCAAGTCATCAGGACTTGCTGTCTCTGCTGAATCAAGGCCGCTGTCGTCATTTACCTCAGATATGACACCTGCTCTACAGATGTGTCGCATGTCTACACCGCAAGATAGAGTTGTTTTACATCAAGTTGTACCACAACGCATGGTAGAATTTGCTAGAAAGAGGCCATGTTGTGCCATCGAAGATAAGAGCGTTTCCACCGCCATGGAGAACAATGTACTCCTTACTCAATTGTTGCAATAGTCTTACGAGCGACGTTCAGAAGGGGGACTTTGGTATTCTGATTATCAAAGTTTCTCTTAGATAGTGCGCTATACAAGATGGTTGCAAAAGGTTGTTGTTTGAGAGACCTTTGTTTATTGTCAACTGTTCCCTATTTTTTTCCCCAAATGGATGCGTTCAGCAAATCTTCCTCAACCTCTCTCTCCCCGCAATGATGTTAACCAGACAAAAGAAGACTTGCATAGAGTAATAAGAATGAAATCATTAACACTTTCAGCTTCCTTTTTTCTTTTTATCCCTTTATCAAACATGGATGGAGTCAGTTTCTTGGGAGCTCGTATAGTGTTTCTTCTTCTTCTTTATCCTCTTTTCTCTCTCTCTCTTCTTTTCTGGAAAAGAAACATATTCAGTCTTGTCGTTTTTACGGAGAATTAGGATGTTGGAACAACGGAGTGGTGTTTTTCTCTATTTTGGCGACCTTCTTTTTATTAATGTTTCCTGGAAGGCTTTTTCTTCACTATGTTTGTTCGTTATTTACGTAAAGAAAAAAAAACTTGAAATCTCACAAATCTAGTCCTTCCCTATATTGCGAAGAAGAAAAAACTATAACTAACTACTACTACTACTGCCACCAGCCACCATTAGTTATCATGAAGCTTCTATCTTTTTCTCAAAGTGAGGAATAAGGAGCGTTGTGCCATTTACCTTTGCTGTTTTCCCTTTTCTTTGTTCCTTGCTTTGCGTGCCATACGCGTCGTCTTCTCTTTCAAAAAAAATAACCTATTATGGCTATGATAACCTCTCTCTCTATCTGTGTGTGTGTGTGCCTGTGAGATTTTCGATCATAATACGTGATATTTTGCCATTACGGTCTCTACAAATAAGTCAAAAGTCTCAAAGGAGGAAGTGTCTTTTTTTCCAGAAAAGTAGTCATTAAAATTTCTCCTATTAAAAACTAAAGTTTTTTCCATCAAAGTCTTGTATCTGTGTTCTTCATCTCGATCGACGTTGCAAAGCACGCTCGTCAAAATCATATATATATATATACATATACTATATTCCAAGGATTATGCATCTTATTCGGATCTATGAAAGCCCCTTTTTTTTGGCATTCATTGTTACTACAATAGAGTTACTTGACATATCAAAAATATTTCAGTGTATTATATATGTCCTGTTAATTCTATTTTTGCAACATTAGTTTCCTTTAAATTTTGTGGTATTGGAGATATGTTTGATGACGCCAATATTTTTTCAAGAGGAAGGGAAGAAAAATCCACCACAAACGTCGAACCGAAAACAAACCGTTACTCTGGGGAGAAATTTTTTAGCAAAACCCTTCGATAATAGAAGGAAAGTATAAGATTAAAAAAAATACCCAAATAAACACCCAAGATATGCAGGAAAAGCAAGCTAGAAATGTGCTATACAAAAAAGTTTATTCTATACATGACAAAAATTTCAACAAACCATAATCTATATGAATAAGGGTTGGGGAATTCAGAAGCATACATATATACATATGTAGATATATACCGTGTAAAAACCAAAGCTTTCTGAAAATATTAGAATAAAAGAAAGAGGGTAAAAGGCGTCGATAACTTGCAAATTATCAAGCAGCACTATCCGTAGCCTCCTCGTCCGAATCATCACTCGGCGAAGCGTTCTCACCGCGTTTATTACTCTCAACAACTTTTTTCGATATACCCAACGACAAACAAAAATCTAGAACTGCAATGCCACCGAGAACACCCCATGCTAGCAAGTCGCCCTTCTTCAAACGTGTTCCTAGCGTAAATAATCCACCAGAGACAAAGGGTGCGAGAGCTCGGCCACCAGAGGATAAACTGTTGGCCAATCCATTGAGGGAACCAAGCTGGGAGGGGCTTGGCGCACAGTTTGTGATCTATTTGAAAAAAAGATGAATGTAAGTTTAGGAGATGAAAGAAGGGTTTCAGCAATGTGTAAGATAAATAAGGATTATATAATCTTTTAACGGTCCTCCATGAAAGAGCAAAAGAAGGGGAAAGAAGGAAGTGGCATAACGTGGAAAGACAGGGGAGAAGGAGGAGGGGGCATACCATCATCATAGAACATGTAAGACAAGTGACTGTCGCGACCACCTTGAGCGCCAGAACAACTCCCAACTCCACCCAAAGCCACTTCTTACCAATGTCCTCGGAATATCCGACAAAGGGCATAGCAAAGAAAGTCAATGCAAACAAAACTAGAGCAGATCTGAAAAAGTATAGGGTGCCAAAAGCCGCTTGTAAACGTGAAAAGACGCCTACTTGATATAAAATTGTCATCACACCTCCAAATGACAATGACAATCCAATTTCCTTGGGCGGGACACCACGACCAGTTGGGGGTTTGGCGGATACGAAGATTGGAAACAGAGAGTTGTACGCTACTAGGCCGAAATTGAAAAATGTGTACGTTATCAACATCATGACGTTTGAGGTTGTGAGAATTTCCTTCCAAGGAACATTCGATGAGATAAGATTTGATGAATCCTCGTTGTCGTCCTCATCCCCTGAATCGTTATGGCCATATTCCTCTGATTCATCTGCCTCGTCATGTGTAGAAAGAAGATTGGAGCGTTCGTTAGTATTTTTTCTTCGCTTCGGCTGGTTGAAACTATTTTGATGGAGATAGGTAGGCCTTGTCGAACTGCTCGTGAATTGCCACATCCATGTAAATACACTCTTCATTCTATGGCCTATTGGCGGCAACTTTTTAGCCTCTGCTAGACTTTCATCGAGGAAAAATATGCAGATGACAAAATCTACCACCAGCAGTGCTGCAGAGACTAGATTTGGTAGTAGGTAAGGGTATTTCCCAAACAATGTGTCTGGATCCCATTTGTCTGTGACGAGAAGTCCTCCGATGATAGGACCTACGACAGCACCGACACCATATATCATGGGCAAATATGCAAACGCGCTGGATTGATTCGATCTGTCTGTAATTTCACCCAGTACCGTCGACACAACTCCTTGGTTCCCTGTAACGGCGCCCATAATCGCCTGACCAAGTATAGCGTGCCACAGCGTTTTACTGTAACCAAAAAACACTAATCCCATGGCCAGCATGATTGTTCCTGCTAGGATTACCGGTTTCCGTCCAATCCTGTCAGATAAATTACCGTAGAACCAATTTGCTAGAAAACCCCTCCCCCGATAATCAGTAAATGCTCATATCACATCAATAGGAGAATGGAAAGGATGAAGAAATTTCATAAAGATAGAAAGAGAGAAGAGATCCTTACTAGCAAATTGAGCTACAGAAAACGCCGTCGCAATTAAACCCACACTCACTCCAACCTTTTCACTATCCACCTCTGGAAAACTTTCCGTCATCTGCGGCAGGTATGGTGATATACTGTTCAACGCTGTCTGCTCACACAAGGAGATAATTGCCAAAACAACCAATTGTCGAATCGGTAACGGTGTAGCATCGTCTTCATTGTCTCCCTGGTTATTGTCGCTGTTGTTGTCGTCGTTGTCGTCATCGTTGTTACCACCACCACCACCACCACCACCACCACCGCTCGCATTGGAGTTTATGCCAATGCTACGTCTTCTATTCGAGTTTGATCTACCGTGTCCGGAATGTGATGAACTGTTGCGAGACAATGGGCTTCCGCGACTTTTTGGTGGTTGGAGTGATGCAAATGTTTGGTAGTGGTTTGACGAACGCCGCCGACCCAATGCCGTTCTTGGAGGTGTAGACATCCTCCTAACTTAGAAGGAAAAGAGGATGTACAGTGGTAGTACACTCTCTCCAAATTACTGGATAAGAATTGGTTTGTAAGATAGACTTTTTGTCCTTAGAGGTATGGCGTAATAGATTCACAAAGCTGGACACACTTGAAATTGAGAGAAAAAAATTGAATTGCTTTCGCTTTTTGATATGTTGAGCGAGAGACAGAAGCTAATCGTTTTTGTTTCTCAAACTTCATGGGGCAAGCAAACTTGTTGTTTCCTTGCCTTGCTGTACTTGGTGCCGTATCGACTCAATGACTTGTCGCATATGTCGTGGAAATGTTGTGTGCAAATGCAGGCAAGCAGAAGAGAAGGATCATGAACAGATGAGATGCAGGACGAATCTTTTTTCCCCCCTGGGGTTGCATCAGCATGCATGGGGGCATAGAGAATGGATGTGATGTGATGCTAGTTGGTGAGTCGGGAGTGAGTGTGTGTGTGGTGGTCATCAATTCAGTGGGGGATAGATGGAATTGGAATCCTTGCGAGAAAGTTGAACCCGCTAAACAATTTCATCATCCATCATCATCATCATCATCATCATCATCATCATCCCGGAAACAAACAACGACGAAGGAACTCGTCTCTCAAGAAAGTAAGAAGAAAAAGAAGACTATATCCTGTTAGATTCATTGTATCGTCTGACGAGCGAAGAAAGCGAGATTTATTGGATTCCTTTTTTTCCCTTAAGGCACAACTGTATCACGTCACACGACGGTGCATGATTATATGCCAGATCTAACTTAGACCATGCATTAGCATCTTGCGAGATAAGTTGCTCGCTAATAACTTGATTAATCAGCTTGGACCCTTTTAAGCATACAATTCTTATGACCAGCAAGCAATCTTTGCAGAGAATATCTGTTGTCATAAGTAGCTATGATAGGCAATGCGTACAAGTAATTCTAAACGGAATATGATGACAAGTTCTTATATAAAAATGCCGTCAAGTCGACGAACGGATGTTTAAAATAGAATTAAAAAAAAACAAGGGAAAGTGCAGAAGAAAACAAGACTTTTCCGAAATCCATAGATTATATCGTGAGAGGGTAAGAAAGGCGCCAACCACAGCGAATTTTTTGACTAAAAAAAAGAACATTAAGAAGGAAAGAAGAAGAAAACGATATACACAATTTAACCCCCAACCAATGTACACATACAACACTAATTTGTCATGAATACATGAACCGCGAACCAGAGATCTAGTTTAGCGGAATACCTTCAAACTCATTGTAACCAAGGGCAAGATTCATATTTTCTATTCAAAAAACTATCAGCTGATATTCCTGTACGAACTCATTCATTTGAAGAAGAAGAAGAAGAAAACACTTACGAAGACATTGAGTCGCAGCTCCCTTCAACAGATTATCTATTGTCGCGCAGACTACGACTCGTCGACCAGAACTGTGTACAGCAAAACCACCAATCTCGACTCCGTGCTTGCCTGAAATATTCTTCACAACTGGAGCTTCGCCAATGACCTTCACTAGCTTTTCACCAGCATATCTGTCCTGGAAGAGATTTCGTACTTCTCTCGATGTCATTTGCTTCTTCAATGGGATGTTGATTGTGTGCTTTAAACAATGTATTAGCTTTTTTTCCTTCCTCAACTGACTATGTTTGACTTGGATTTCTTGAAGAAAGAACTTACATGTATGCCTTGGAACCATACTGCAACATGTGGAATAAATCCAACCTCTGTTCCCAGTTGCTTGCTGATTTCTCTCTCGTGAATATGATCCGTCAGGCTGTAGGCTAAAAGATTGTCCTTCAAGATTTCAACGTCATTCTTTGGGCTTGGCTTCGTTCCAGCACCGGAATAACCACTGACTCCAAAGACGGTAGGTACACCTTCAAGTTGATCAATCAAGGGAGCGATAGCTAATTGTGCAGCAGTAGCATAGCAGCCAGGGTTGGAAATCCTAGTTGCCTTCGTTATGTCACTTCTTTGAACAAGTTCTGGCAAGCCATATGTCCACTCGTCATTGAATCTGTAATCTGCGGATAGATCAACAATGATGCTGGATCCAGTCTCACCAGCACCGCCGCCAGCAACGACAGCATCAACAAAAGGCTTGCAGACGCCGTTAGGCAATGCCATTACCCAGCAGTCTACTTCGCCATTCTCTTGCATCTTCTTAATATCCTCCACTGTCAAGTTGGAATATGTGATGTCCGCTTTGTCATATCCAGCCAATTTCTGACCAGCAAGCTCTCTTGACGAAACATGGGATAAGGATAGATATGGATGGCTATTGATTAAGCTGATTAGAGCTTGGCCAGTATAGCCACGGGCTCCAACCAATGCTACTCTCTTTGGCTTATCTGATGCAGCATTCTTTAAGGGTGGATTGGGGTTGGTTTCTTGCGAAGATGATCTGCTTGTAGAAAATGAGTGGCGGAAAGGGGTCGCTATGTGTCGACCAAACGGTCTTTTGCTGGCTAGTGAGAGAGTAGAATACGCTCGTGCTTGTTGCTTGTTTCCTGATAGATTGGACTCAATATTGTGTTGAGTTGGTTGAGTTTGTCGTTGCACCCAAGAAGCGACCTCCTGCAGACCACCATCAAATCCATACCAGAATATTACACTATCTCCTTGCATGACACTTCCATCAGACTTGTCAAAGTACCAACTTAAGTTCGAGTCTCCAGATTTAACGGTCCATATTAGTTTTGGAAACTCTCTTCGGATATTCTGAAAGACGTTGTCCGCAGTATTAGATAGCCAGCCAGTCTTTGTGACAACAAACTTGTCAAGATATGCAGGTTCGGTATCACTGCGAGGTAACTCCACGATAGCTAGAGCATCGAGGGGCTCGTCTGCAAATGCTTTGAATGAAATTTGCTCTAGATGCTGCAAGTACTGATCAACACTACTACCTGTAAGAGCAGGATGTGCTGATAGGGCTGTGCGAAGTTGTTCTGCGTCTGGGAATTGGGATATAGATGTCTTGGCCGTAAGCTTGTTTCCTCTTCGAATCAAGGTGCCTGCACCACTATCCGTAAACAATTCTCGTTGAAGGTCTTCTGTTGCAATAATTGCTACAGATGATGTTCGCGGTAGGTCTTCCAGCAAATCTTTGATCTCATTCACCTTTAGCCTAGTGCCATATCTGAACCAAGGTTGCTTGTTGAGCTCTTCATATTCTTCATCCAGATTAATGGCTGAGATCTTTTCATTCGTTTCGCCATTGAAAAGACCACCCTTTTCACTCAAGTACACAATCTTCAGCGGTTGTAAAGCTCTCGCCAACTCGCCAGCAGCAATATCGGCGTTGACATTCAATGTCTGACCTGACTTTGTTTCTGCCATGCTTGTCAAGATGGGCAAACATCCAGCGGCAATGGCTGCTTCAATGGGTCTCTTGTCCACCTCTGTGATTTTACCAACTAGATCATACTTCTCCTTATCTAGAAAGTCTGCAGTGAAAATTCCAGATACGATTGGTCGAGCTCTAACACCAAGCTTCTCTAATGCTTCCACTAGCTTGAGGTTCTCGTCCAAGAAACATTGACGTGCCACGCCTAAAGTTGCAGCATCCGTAATTCGAATACCATTCTCATATTGCGGTTCAACACCAGCCTCCTCTAGCATCTTGTTGAGCTGTGGCCCAGCACCGTGTACCACGACCGGGTAGAGACCAACATGATTGAGAAAAGCAAGAGCAGACGATAGTGCCGGGAGATTCTGCGATATTATAGCTCCCCCAACCTTTATGACGGCGAACTGCTGTGATCGTACAGATGTAAAATGTGAGAGATACTGTTCGACTTCCCTCTTAGAGCCAATGTTGGAAAGCAGTTGTATAACGGTCGAACGAGTATCGGAAACATGCTGCTGTTGTTGTCTTGCGAGGGTTGTTTGATGTAGTTGTCTGCTCAATGGCACTGAGCACGTTCGAGAGAGGGCGGAGGAGGAGACTGAAGGAGTAATTCGGCGCGGTGCTACTCGAAGCAGACTTCCACGGCTTGATGAGATTGTTGCTGCCGATTTGGCAACTGACGTTGCTCGAGCATTGCGTATCATCATGAACCGATTTTAAATTGGTGTGAGCTTCTTCAATACGATACAAGAATCGAAGTCGACAGAATCCAACTTTTTGATAAGCAAATTTCTGGAGAAGAAAGTAGATTGTTCTCTATCAATTGCTATAAAATGTGCCGGTAACGGACAAAAACTGGTGAGCAAATGCGAATTATGCTAGCAAGGTTTCTATTGTCTGGTTAGCCATTCAAGCAATTCTGATGGGATTTCTCAATCTACCTCGTTTTACATCTATCGACAGAAGATGCTTGATTCTCCACTCTACACAGAAAATAGTTGACACTTGAACTGGCCAGAGAAATGAAGAAGGAGAAGAAGAAGTTGAGATACTGTTTGGCCGACAGTTGGAAGAGATATTCCACGGGCTCTGAAATGAGAGAGAGCTACCTAATACTTACAGACACAACACACTCCAGCTGCAGGCCGTTAGTTAATTTAATTAATTAATCAATCAACTATCTATCGAAGCTAGCTATTCCATAAAAAGACATTTCCTTTTTTTTCTCTATTCTTTTTCTTCTTATCCTTTATCGCAAGCCGCTCTACTACGTACTAATCTAATGCTGCCCCATGTTTTTCCCATCATGGTGCTGGGTTATGTGATTGAAACAGAATTTTCATCCTAGAGATGCCGCCATTGCATGTTTAATCCCAGCCCGTAAACAGCCCCTAAGTGCTCTTGGTATATAGCATGACTCCACGGATGGTACAGGACGGTGTCTAGTGCGAAACGAAAAAGAGCTCTTGCTGATTTTTAACTAATTGAAAGTGCGAAGAAAAAAAAATCCTATCCCGTAAACTCAGGGAAGAGAGAAGGAAAGAAAAAAGATATGAGTTCCGAGTCGGCGTCTATACTAAGCAAGAATGGGGTCATCCTTTTTCTTCTTTCTGGGTGGTACCTGATAACATCATATTAGATAGATTTAAAAAAAAAACAATAGGACTTGGAACTTTATTGCTTGCAAAAATTTGTTGCATATTTATTAATATCTTCACATGTATATTCAAGCTACTGATGGCGCAGGGTCGAGTTTTGCCAGCTATCATGACCAAAAACACTGTAGTACTGTCGGATGCATCACGCAATTGCTTGATACAGAAATCGGACTGCAATGAATGGAATAGTAGACGATGCAGATTAAGACTTGAGCAACACATGATATCCTATCCATACATTTTAGCCCTGTGCCTGAAGAATACGAAGTGAGTATGCATAAACATGTTTCTGGCGCGCCGCCGACTGCTTAGTAGTATCTAAATATAAATAAGCTCATTTTCTAATAAACTATGATGGTGGAAAGATACAAAAACCTCTATCCATGACGCAATGAGATTTTCAATTATATAATTATGTCTACTTTTGTTATATAGGGGCCTTGTGACAGCTTTCGTTCTTCTGTCCATCCAAACTTGTTTACTGAGATGATAGATGAAAATCATGATCCTATCTTTACTTATACAGTGTCAAATCTCTACGCGTGGCCTAGTAAAGCAAATACGCCTGTAGGTATTCTAGTCACATCACATATCAAAACATTTGAAAATACGACAGGTGTAAATTACAGAAGGAAACATAAGGTAACAAATCCAAAAAAACGAAGAGAAATTACTCAAAAAAAATTGAACTAGAGAGAACGCCATGTCCTTGAAGTTTGGCTACATCCTGTATAAGGGAAATGCATTCATGATAAGACGCAAAGACAAGGGGGATCCAGCATAATAGGAGTATAAAGAGAGATGTAGAAGACAAAAGAAAGAAAAACTCAAACCGAATCAAACCCAGGACGTCGTGATGGCAATTAATCGACGTTGGACATTTCATGCATTTATTCATTACTTCCTCAATTGGTATTCAAATTCGCGTTAAACATCAGATATCGTGCACTAAGTGTGGTATTGACCGCTTAATGGCTCTTGGTGACAGCTGTTGGAACACATCAGTAAACAATATTGAGAACGTTTGAGTTCAGGGAATTACCGATGGGTATGATGATGATGGCAAGCAGAATGATAATTCCCAATCCCAAACACATTCTCATCTTCATGTCCTTCCACCACATTTGTTTTCGGACTCTGTTGGCTCCTCTTCGGAAACCAAGAGCAGATGTAGCAAGATCATCTGAATATAAAGTTAGCTAGACGAAATCAACAATTCTAAACACATATAGCCAACGAACCTGTCTTATTTTGTAATTCATCTAGTTTCGCACCACGGTCGGCAGTTTTTGTGATGTTGTCTCGCATAATACCAATGGTATCATCGATTTGCTGTAAACAGGCATATTAGCTTTGTTACCTCATACGCATGACTTTCGCTCTATGAAACAGTCTATTGATATGGGTCTGAGAGGAATTGTCGTGGTTGATTGTTGTCATAACATTTTGTGTTGCAAAGGCGTTTCAGATGTTCTCGCTTGATAAGAGCATCTAATTTCGTGAATACATATTTGAGTGGTGAAAGCATGAAATTTGATGTAGCCAGAGAACGATTTGTTTCTTTGCTTCTTTAAGCCGCTCCGATTGTGGCTTTTTGTGATTGTAGACTTCATCGTTTGTACGGTGGTGATTGTCGCAGTGTCGATTCAACTTATGGTCTTATGGATGAAAACCAACATTTCTCGAATATAGCTGTGGCCGCATCATGGAGTATCGGGATCCGGCTTCTCGTTGATATGTGTCCATATGGCAGACACGGCGAACATTTTTTGAAAAAACTCAAGGAAAATTCTGTAGGATAACCATCATAAAGGTCCATATACTTACAGCTTGTATTTGAGCAGTTCTGCTCTGGCCTGCTCCAGCAGCTGGATGACCGGCACCATTGTTTGGAATGTAAGGGTCGTATGGTTGTTCTGACATTTTGCTTATTGTTTTGTGAAGGAAGTGGTTTAACGAAGGTGGATGAAGCGGATCTTTGTGATTGTAGTGAAAGAACTCGGAGGGAAGTGTTGATAGGTTGTATGTGTGATGCTAAGTTGTGGAGCCGGGGGTTGATGTAAGTGATGATGATGGTGTTGTTGAAGATGAGATCAAAGAAATGAATGGGAGAGAGCTGACTTCTAGTTTTGAGGCGGCGGAATGAATGAGTTTGATTTGTATGGAAGAGTGAGAGGGAGAGTGAGAGAGAGAGTGAGAGAGGTGTGGATGGGCGATGGGTGGTTGGCGACGAATCAGATGGGCAGGGCAAGGCAGGTTCCAGGTATAGGTTGCTTGCTTGTAGCTTACTCAATCTACTTAGCCTTCCTTCCTGTCTGACTTTGCCCAAGAGATTCCTAGCAAAATAATAGCAGTATTAGTACTTAGTTTCCAAGATTCCCTAGTCACCAACACGGAGCATATTCTTGTTGGGTCGCTGCTTTTCGATCCTCCACAGCCCTCTGTGTTTAGTACATTCCAACAGGCATGCTCCTCAGACATATAATCCAATCTAGCTTTATCAATCGAGAGCGTCTTATTCTATTAAGTCCCTGCAGTCTCTAGATTCTTGAGGTAGCACAAAAGAGTTTTATTTGTTCGGTTCAAGTTATCAATATGGATCCAGACAATGAACATATTTACTATAGGTCAACCCTAGATTGGCCGAGGTTGAGCTTGAATGGACCAAAGCATTAGTCATCAATTCTTCAGGGTTATTGCTTCTTACCCACACAGAAGACAGGCAAAGATACGCATCCACCTATGAAATTCATCAAAGAAGCGCAAATACCGTGTCATGGCCTTGGATCAATGTGAAACTTAGTTCTGCTTCTTTTAGCGGATGTCTACATGAATCGATCGCACGGGTATACTAGATGTTTCCCAAGATATGATACAAATTATCAATAATGATATAATATGGGCGAGCAACATATGCGACATATGCTTAAGACCCAGATGCGAAGCTATAGCCGCGCACACCTATAGTATATTAATGTTCGTCCTTATATCTTGCTTATATAAGATAACATGATCCTATTTATACTACATTTCTAATTCGATATCGCTCAACCTTTGGAAAAGTAGGAATGCTTCTAACTGGACTCATATGACTGAGAGGCGAGCATATGTGCATAACGAAACTGAATCGATGAAAAGCTAGCTATTTGTGCAACTTTTAGTACGGAAAACCCACAATATGTCTACGTGCGTTATTGTCTTCACCAATGCTATCTCCATGTATATATGATATTACTGTGCTTACGTTGTTTTTTGTGTAATCAATTGATTAATCTGCATACTTGCCAACACCGTCCACCGAAAACCAACCAGCAAGAAAGCAAGGATGTCAAGCGAGGGGACGCATTCGTAACGTGTCAGATCTTTCTTACGTATTCTTAGCCCCAGGCACTCAATTAAACTTGGTAGGAGACACACACTCACGCACTCTCTTTTTCTCGGCTAGATCCAGTGGTGGGTAGGTGAGTGTCTGCCTCCTATTTTCAGTTGCTCAATGCCCTCATCTCCACACTCTCTGCTTCCCTCGAATATTAATCAATCAACTTCAGTATCGACACTATCATCTACAGCATCGCTCGCTCATTGCCATTTCCACAGCTCCATCTCTTTCTTTATTGTACAGTCTGTCCCTGGTTCGTCTCTTCTCTCCCTGTGTGTGACTTGAGTTTGACAGATACATGACTACTAGTATTGCAGACGTGTAAAGGGGTCTCTTTCCAAGAAAGCTGACAAGGATACTTCGAAACATTAGACTCTTCTGTCCTAAAACCCACTCCTTCGTTCATGAGAACACTTCCAGGTGTTGCTAGTTCTCATAATCCATTCTTTCGCTTTGTACGATACGACAGACGATCCTTTGTTTGAAGAAAACTAGACAACAACCAACAAGTCGCTATCGAGCATTGAGTTTTGACATTGAACGCAGTGTTCAAGGAATTGTCAATTCAAATCTTAACAATATCATTCGTTTTATCAAGTGAAGCTTGACCAAGTTTACCAGCAATCATGAGGCTCTTGTCTCAATCGTCGATATGGAGTACCTCTTTGATAGCACTGAACGCCTTCTCAAAGATCGTGTCTGCCATAGATTTGAATCCTGAGGATGAAGGTAAGTTTTGCAGATATACGAACCTG
>Ga0160427_10001411_pt1 | contig 14690 bp, 11 predicted proteins | sample SolpanmetagenomL_FD_108194 | JGI IMG/M metagenome (GOLD analysis project Ga0160427, IMG submission 108194) | Solar panel surface microbial communities from Lawrence Berkeley National Laboratory, California, USA - L | ecosystem: Engineered > Built environment > Solar panel > Unclassified ...
CTTTTGGCCGCGATGACCCTGCCGTGGAGCAATGGGCCGACGGAAGGGACCGTCAATAAAATCAAGTTGATCAAGCGCCAGATGTACGGGCGGGGATCATTTGAAACGCTCCGTCAACATGTTTTGTTCGCGAGCTGACATGCTGCACGGAATCAACGGAAGAACCGCAGAAACGGGGCAGGCCCGGTCTCGAGCCGGCCAGGATTTAATGTACGGTCTTGGATGACCAAAGTTGCCAGCAGGCTTGTCGGCTCGAGTGGGAGTGACGAATCAAGCTTCCCAGGGCTTGGCTCAACACACAAAGTTGCCAGAACCCTCAGCGTAGTTTTACAGGACGCTGATTGTCAGGAAAAGTGTAGTGCAGGCGCATGATCAGATCCTGCGGGTAATTGCCGAACTTGCGCCCGAACACGTTCAGGCCGCCGACATGCTGGGCGTCTGGCTTGACCCCCAAGCGGACGCTGAGATGGGTGTGACCAGGAAGCTCGATCTGGCGAACGGTCACGTCGGAGAGCCATTCTTCATCAATGAAACTGCCCTGCGTGTTGATCTTCCAGCGTTTCAGCAGGCCGTAGGTGGATTGCTCGATGTGCCACCAACTCGGGGTGAGCCGCGCGGCCTGACCACCAAAGTCTGCCGGGCTGGTCCAGGTGCCCACCTCAATATCATTGATCCACAAGGTGATGTCTGAAGGCCAGTCTAGGTCGTAGCCGGGAGCTTCGGAGCAGATTTCAGCGGAGAGTTCTATCTGGGTCAGCTGACTGCCGAATGGAATGTTGTTGGGAAAAGCGTAATCAACCGATCCACTCCTGAACCACAAAATCTGTGCGAAGACATGTTCGGGTTCAAAGAAGCTGCGCGGATCGTCGACGCTGCCGATGTAGCGTGTGTCCGAAGCCAGGCCGCACTGGGCGGTGGCCTCGACATGCCGGTAGTTGCCGATCGGCATCCGAATTTCCACCACGTTCTGGCCTGCCTCGACAGCCACGCCGGGGAGCTTGACTACCACTTCGTCATACATTTTGGCGATCAACTTCTGGGTGCCGTGGGTACCCGGCACATACTCCACTTGAAGTAACCTAGCCTCGACCAGGCGCTTGATATTGACACTCACCGTCGAGTGCGGCAGATCGAGCGCCGCAGTGAGCTCGGCCACGTTCATGGCGTTATGAGACAACAGACTGAGAATCAAAATCCGCGTTTCTGAATTCAGTACACCGAAAATCTGGGTCGCCGATTCTGAATCGACCTCCAATACCCGTTTGCCCAGTACCGCCACGTTGTCCCCCTTTTCGTCCATTTTAGTATAAAGACGGACTTAAATGTGTCCAGGTTGTGCTGAGCGCTGAGATCAGCCACCAGTACCCGCTGGGCAGCCTCGGCCCTTTACATCCGATTTGCTTGACTCTAATCCGGTTAGCATATAAGGTGTACGAGTCCGCAACCCAGGCTCCACCACGTCTCTATCACTTGTGTGAGAAGTCTTGCCGTCCCGACTTCCGAGGAGGTTCATGAAGCATTCTGTGCATCCCCGCCCGCTCTTAGAGCGCAGCCATTGGCAAAGTCTCAATGGAGCTTGGCAATTTGCCTTCGGTGACGCACAGCCGTGGACGCGACCTGAGCAGGTGGTGTTCGATCGTCAAATTCAGGTGCCGTACCCGCCGGAAAGCGAGGCCAGCGGCATTCACGACCCTTCGGTTCACCACACGCTGTGGTACCGGCGTCAGGTCATGCTTGAACCGCTGGCGGATGACGCTGATCCATCACAGCCCCGCTACCTTCATTTTGGCGCGGTGGATTATCAAGCCACCGTCTGGATCGACAATCAGATGGTGGTCCAGCATGAGGGTGGGCACACTCCTTTCAGCGCTGAGATCAGTGGCGTCTGTCAGCCTGGCAAACCATTTGAAATCGTGGTGCGGGCCATCGATGATCCGTATGACCTCGCTAAGCCCAGGGGGAAGCAGGACTGGGAAGCGCAGCCGCACGAAATCTGGTACCCGCGTACCAGCGGCATCTGGCAGGGTGTCTGGCTCGAACCCCGGCCCAGCACTTTCGTCTCTGCGCTGGTCTGGACGCCGAATGTCGAGCGCTGGGAGATTGCGTTTCAGGCGCAGGTTCAGGGAACGCTGCCGGGAGGGCTGCGGCTGCGGATTCGGCTCTCCATGAATGAGACCGTACTGGCCGACGACGAGTACGCGGTACTACATGCCGAGGTGTCCCGCACCATCTCCCTCAAGGACCTGGGGATCGACGCTGCCCGCGCTGACATGCTGTGGAGTCCTGAACACCCCCAGTTGATTCAGGCCAGCGTGGAACTCATGCAAGGCACACAGATCATCGACCGGGTGAGCAGCTATACGGCAATGCGTTCAGTGGCCGTGGACCGGCAACACTTCCTGCTCAATGGGCGACCATACCCCCTCAAGATGGTGCTGGATCAGGGGTACTGGCCTGACACGCTAATGAGCGGCACGGATGAACAGTTGCGCCGCGATGTAGAGCTGACCCGCCTGCTGGGGTTTAACGGTGCGCGCAAACACCAGAAAATCGAAGACCCGCGTTACCTGTATTGGTGCGACGTTCTGGGCCTGTTGGTCTGGGGTGAATTGCCGAGCGCGTACACCTTTTCTACGCAGGCCGCTCAGCGCCTGACCCGTGAATGGATCGAGGCCGTTGAGCGTGACCGTTCACATCCCTGCATCGTGGCCTGGGTGCCGATCAACGAGTCCTGGGGTGTCCCCGACTTACCCCTCGTCAGCGCCCAGCGGGAGCTGGTCCGAGCGCTCTACCACTTGACCAAAACGCTCGATCCGACGCGTCCCGTAATCGGAAACGACGGCTGGGAGTCCGTCGTCACCGACATCATCGCCATACACGATTACACCCCCGAGCCTGCCAAAATACTGAACCGCTACGGCACCCATGAGGCAGTTCGGGCCAGTCTAGAACGCGCCCGACCACACAAACGCCGTCTCTTTCTGGGTGAGCAAGTGGATGATCCACGGCCCACCATGCTGACGGAATTTGGCGGTATCGCTTACGCTGTCGGCGACGATTTCGGCTGGGGCTATCAGCGCATGACCGACCCGCAAGCGATGCAAGACGAATACGCCGCGCTGCTGGCCGCCGTGCACACTTGTGAGGGCCTGGCCGGGTTCTGCTACACCCAGCTCACCGATACCTTCCAGGAGAAAAACGGGCTGCTCTTCGCCGACCGCACACCCAAGGTCAATCTGAGTGCCCTGGCGCGCGCGACCCGGGGCGAGCGCAGCATCCAGGACCAGGAGAAGGATCCGGCCCTAGATGAGATGGGGTACGACCGGTTCTGGCGACAAAAACTGAGGAACGCCGAACAGCGCAGCCAGAAGATGAATCAACTCCACCCCGCCGGTCAGTCTGCGGACTGATCTTTCGTCCTCTCGCCCTTCTTCATCAGCAAGGAGTCATCATGAAACGTACCCTGATGAGCTTAAGTCTGTTTGCGCTCGCCGCCCAAGCCAGCGCCGTGACCACCATCAACTACTGGGACCTGCTCGGCGGCGGCGACGGCGCGCGCATGCAGCAGCTCGTCGACGGCTTTAACAAGAGCCAGCCGGACTACCAGATCAAGCGCACCACCTTGGCCTGGGGCATTCCGTACTACACCAAAGTCCGCACCTCCTCGGCAGTCGGTCAGGGGCCAGATCTGGCGATCTTGCATCTCTCGCGCCTGAGTGGTTGGGCCGAGGCCAAGATTCTGCGTCCTATCGCTCCGGCCGAGCTCGCGGGCGCTGGACTCAAGGGCACTCAGTTTTTCCCCAAGCTGTGGCAAGCCTCGGGCTACAGCGGCCAGAACTACGCCGTGCCGCTCGATACCCACCCGATGGTGCTGTACTACAACAAAGACATCCTCAAGAAAGCAGGCCTGCTCGGTGCCGATGGTAATTTCAAGCCGATCACCAGCATGGCCGACTTCAACACGGCCCTAGCGGCCATCAAGAAAACGGGTGCCCAGGGCATCTCGTTCGAGAACGGCCCGACTTCCTACATGCCCTGGCGTATCTGGCTGGCTCTGATCGCCCAGCAGGGCGGAAGCATCGAGCAGAACAACAAACTGACGTACGGTGCGCTGGGCACTTCGACGCTGAACACCATCACTGACTGGGTGAAGAACGGTTACGCGGGCAAGAACGTCGATTACCCCACGTCCGTGGCACAGTTCGTCAACGGGAAGGCGGGCTTCATGATCAACGGTGTCTGGGAAGTGCCCACGCTGGTGGACGGAGCCAAGACCGGCAAGATCAAGTTTGATTACGGCGTGATGCCCTTTCCCAAGCTCTACGCCAACCAGAGCACCTGGGCCGACTCGCACGCCTTCGTGCTTCCCAACAACCAGGGCAAACCGGCAGACGCCGCCAAGATCAAGGGAGCGCTGCTGTTCGTGGCTTACGCCGAGAAGAACGCTTTGGTCTGGGCAGGCGGCGGGCACGTTCCGGCGAACCTCAATGTCGCCAACGCCACGGCATTCAAGGCCATGAAGCCGAACGTCGACTTCGCTGCCACGGCAGCGCAGAACGTCACCTACGATCCGCAGGGTTGGTACAGCGGCGCGGCCGGTCCGCTGGAAGCGGCTTCCGCGAAATACTTTCCCGCCGCAATCAACGGTCAGCTCCCAGTGGACCGGGCCATCAGCCTCTTTGAGACCGACGCCAAGAAGTTGATCTCCTCCAAGCCGAAGCCCTGAGTGAAGAAGGCCAGCGTCCCAGTGGCGCTGGCCTTCTTCCGCCGAATGCCGGACCGAGTTGGAGGCTGAAATGACGGTTGCCAGGACATCCAAACAAGTCAAAGTGCGCAAATCTGCCCCCACTGTCTGGGGGCCGGTCATTTTGCTGCTGCTGCCCTTTCTGGCGGTGTATCTGCTGTTCTTCATCTGGCCTGCCCTCCAGACGATCGCGCTGAGTTTCACCAACAGCGGTCTGACACAAACAGGCAAGTTTGTCGGGATGGCGAACTTCAAGACCCTGATTGGGGACGCCTCGTTTTGGGATTCGCTGAAGCACACTGCCTATTTCGCGGTGCTGACGGTCATTCCACTCACGGCCATTGGCATGGTGCTGGCGCTGCTCACCGTCTCCGGCGGGCGGTTGCGCCGGATCGCCCAGGCGGTATTTTTTATTCCTTATGTGCTGCCGGTCAGCGTCGCCACTTTGATCTGGCAGTGGGTGCTCAACCCCAATCTTGGCGTCATCAACGCCGCGACCGGCAGCCAGACTGCCTGGTTCTCCGACCCGAACCTGGCCATGCCGGCGGTGGCAGCCGTGACGGTCTGGTGGACGGTGGGCTTCAACATGCTGCTTTTTCTGGCGGGGTTGCAAAACATTTCCCGGGAAACGTATGAAGCGGCCGAGCTGGACGGTGCCAGCGGACTCGACGTCTTTCGCTATATCACCTGGCCGGCCCTCTGGCCCACCACCGCGCTGGTTATGACGCTGCAACTGGTGGGGTCCTTCAAGATCTTCTCTCAGGTCTACCTGCTGACCGGGGGCGGCCCATTCGACAGCACCCGGGTGGTGCTGGAATACATGTACGACACGGCCTTCACCAACACCGACGCCGGTTACGCCTCAGCCATCGCCGTGGCGTTTTTCGTGGCGATTTTGCTTCTGACCTTGATCCAGACCAGACTCCTTAACCGGAGAGAGACGTGAACGGCATACGCCGTTCGGTCTGGATGGGCGTACTGGCTCCCATTGCGCTCTTGACCCTGATGGCTGTTTGGGCAGCGCCGCTGCTGTGGGCCGCTATCACCTCGCTCAAGCCGGAACTCCAGGCCGCTGCGCAGCCGATCGTCTGGCTGCCCCACCCGGCCACGCTGGAAAGCTTCAGGTCGGTGCTGACCACCGGCAACCTGCCGAACTGGTATCTCAACAGCGTGATCAGTTCAGTAATCATCACGGTCGTGACCCTGATTCTCTCTGCCGCCGCCGCCTACGCTTTCTCCCAGCTGCACTTTCCCGGGCGCAACCTGCTGTTCTGGTTCTCGCTGGTGGGGTTCATGCTGCCCTTTGAGGCGCTGCTGGTGCCGCTCTACCGGCTGATGAACAACCTCCACACCATCAACACGCTGGCCGGAATCATCCTGCCGCAGCTGGTCTCACCGATCGCCATCTTCGTGTTCCGCCAGTTCTTCGATCAGATCCCGAAGGAATTCCGGGAAGCGGCCGTCATGGACGGGGCCACAGAACTGCGCATCATGCGCAGCGTCTTCGTCCCACTGAGCGCCAACATCATCTGGGCACTCGCCATCGTCACCTTTATCGGGGCCTGGAATAACTTCCTGTGGCCCTTTATCGTCACGAACTCACCCGAACAGATGACCATTCCGGTTGGCCTGACCCAGGTGCAGAGCGCCTACGGCCTGCATTACGCCCAGACGATGGCCGTTGCTATCCTCAGCGGGTTGCCGGTGATCCTGGCTTACTTGCTCTTCCAGCGCCGGGTCACCGAAGGCTTCCTCTCGGCCTCCGGTCTCAAGGGTTAACCGTCTCACCGTCGCTCAAAGCAGGCGAGTGGGGTGCCTGAACTCGCAAGGAGGAACGCGTGACTGAACCGACAACCATTCTTACTCTTTATACCGTCGCTGCAGACGCGGTAGACGCCTTCGTGGAGAACTGGCACACCCACAGCAACCCCACTCGTCGCGCTGCCCGGCTTCAGAAGCGTGAAGTTGCACCGGGCCATCTTGCCTGCAACGCCCTATCAGCTCGTCGCGCTGGCTGAATGGGACAGCCAAGAGCAGGCGCAGGCCATCGTGGGCCCGGTCCGCTGCTTACCGTGTGGTGTCCGTGACCCCAGACAAGGTCACGTCAGGCGGTAGCCCCACCAAGCCCTTGACCTTGATCAACCTCTTTTTCATTCCGACTCGCGCCGTAGACGAATTCGTCGCCGGTTGGCCGAACAGCACTGCCCGGCTGGCCGATGCCTCCGGCTTTCGTGGTGCCCGTCTTCACCGCGCCGTCTCACCGAATAGTTCTTACCAGATTGTCAATGTGGCCAGGTGGGACAGCTTCGAGCAGTGGCAGGCCGCGCTTTCTGGATTTCGGCCTGAAAGCGGGCGTCAGCGCCCTAGCGAGACTAACGGTATTGCCGTCCAGCCAGCGTTCTACACTGTCGTCAGCGCCATCTCGGCTCCCAACGCCTTGTCCGCTCAGGGCTGGCTTTATGCTCATAGTGCACCGCCGCATGAGCTGAAATTGTGGGTGCATAGCAAGATGAATTATGGTGACTGCTCAGCACGATGAACACCACAAAAAACCGATGCTCGATACGTTACATAGGTATTTTGAGGAAAGATTCCGTTCTTAGCGTATACACAAGGAGAAGATCATTATCGATTCGGGCTAATTCCTATTTTGGTTTTTAAGAGTTGGGGCTGTTTTCGTGCTGAGCAGTCACGAATTACGCTGGAAGACGCTTAGCAAACTGCCCCCTTCAAGGAGAGTCATGAAAGCCGCAACGCTTCGCCAGGATGGGAATCCCGAGGTCTTCTTGCGAGAAGACCCAAGTTTCGACACCCGTCTGGTTCTGGCCTCCGGGATAACGCAGCCATGACGCAGGTCAGAACCATCCGAATCAACCGCGTGACCGACCGGAAATGGCAGCCGCAAATACGTGCGCTGGAAGCGGAATATTTTGATTGGGTCAACACCCAACTGGATGCAGAATTTCAAATCCGTCTGGACACGGGCAGCATGCTCAGCCAGGACATGAACGAGTTGGAGCGGTATTTTCCTCCAACGGGAGGACTGTTTCTGGCCATGGTTGACGATGGTGCTGTTGGGATGATCTTTCTGACCAAACTGCGTGAGGGTGGCGGACAAATTCGGCGCATGTACGTGCGTGACAGCTACCGCCGGCACGGCATCGCGCGGGCATTGTTTGAGGTGGCCATCTTGCTCGCCCGGGACATCGGCTACACCCACCTCCTGCTGGAAAGCCCAAAGTCCTGGACAGGGGCACATGCGCTCTACCATGAGATGAACTTCAAATCGGTGCCGATGTACCCGGAAGGTGAAGTGCCAGAACACCTGCGGCCCTACTGGGTCTTTATGCAACTGGATTTTTAGGACGACCTTTTTGAGGTTCAGAGCCATTTGCTTGGTCAATCTGCAGTGGGCAACGCCTCGTAGAACATCCAGAAAGAAAGCCAGTTGATCTGCCCGCCCAAAGGAGAGCCATGAAAGCCATGACCTTGCGACAGTACGGCGGCCCCGAGGTCTTCCTGCTGGAAGACCTTCCCGTGCCATCTCCCCTCCCCGGCGAGGTGCGCGTGAAAGTTCACGCGGTGGGCATCAATCCGGTAGACACCAAGCGCCGTCAGAATGCGCCGTACACCGACTTTCCCGTGGTGCTCGGCTGGGACATCTCCGGTGTGGTGGACGCGCTCGGTGAGGGCGTGACGGCGTTCCAGATGGGGGACGAGGTCTACGGCATGATCCGCTTCCCCGACGAGGGCCGCGCTTACGCCGAGTCCGTCACCGCCCCGGTCCATCACCTGGCCCGCAAGCCGGTGTCGCTGAGCCACATTGAGGCTGCCGCGACCACCCTGGCACCGCTGACCACCTTGCAGGTGTTCGAGCGAATGAACCTGCAATCGGGGCAGCGCGTCCTGATTCACGCCGGGGCCGGGGGCGTCGGGCACTTCGCGGTGCAACTCGCCGTCGCGCGTGGGGCGCGGGTGATCGCCACTGCCTCGCCAGCGAACCGTGAGTTCGTGCTAGGTCTGGGTGCCAGCGAGGTGATCGATTACCGCGCCCGCCCCTTCGAAGAGCAGGTGTCAGGCGTGGACGCGGTGTTCGACACGGTGGGGGGCGACACCTTCACCCGGTCGTTCGGGGTGGTCAAGCCCGGCGGCTGGGTGGTGGGCATCGTGACCCGCATGACCGACGAGCTGAGCGCGCAGGCGCAGCAGGCGGGCGTGAATGCCGACTGGGTCTGGGTGGTGCCGTCGCGATCTCAGCTCGAAGAGATTTCGGCGCTGGTCTCGGCAGGCCGGTTGAAGCCGCACATCAGCCAGATTTTCCCGCTTGAACAGGTTGCCGACGCGCACCGTGCCCAGGAGACCGGACGCACCGTGGGCAAGATCGTCCTGACCGTGGCCTGACCAGAAACGACGTCCCCCACCTGAGCGCATTTTATTTCGCTGGCAGAAACGGGCCAAAACGTCGGGAGCAGTTCGGCAGTATGAGATAGACCGGTCTTGTCATTCGCTCGTCGCGGGCCAGACTGATACGTCCGGCACCTCTCAAGAAGGCGAATCCCAAAATCCCCTTCTGCGCGTCAGTCAAATACCTGACTCAGGAAGGGGTTCATCTCCCGCACGATTTCGTCCAGATGCGTTTCCAGTGCGAAGTGTCCGGTGTTCAGGAAGTGGAGGGCTGTGTTCGGCAGATCACGCTGGAAAGCCGAGGCCCCGGCAGGCAGGAAAGAGTCGTCATGCTCGCCCCATATCGCCAACGTAGGATACTGCTGCTCCCTAAAGACGCGTTGGAACTCCGGATAAATCTCGATATTGTGCTGATAATCGAGAAATAGATCCAACTGCGCCTCTTGTACACCGGGCCGGGCAAGCAAAGCGGCGTCGAGGGTGTAGCTTTCCGGCGCGACCTGAGCTGGATCCGGTGTGCCGTGGATGTACTGCTGCTGAGTTGCGCTCAGGCTGGTCGCTTCCCGAAGCGCTTCCCGGTTCTCGGTGCTTGGGTCTTGCCAGTAGCGTTGAAGAGGTGCCCAGCTTGGTCCCAGCCCCTCGGCGTAGGCATTGCCGTTTTGGGTTACGACGGCCGCGATCTGTTCGGGATGCCGCAGCATGTAGCGAAACCCGACTGGCGCACCATAATCGAAAACATAGACGGCGAAGTAGGTCACGTCGAGCGCTTGCAGGAAGGCCTCCAGCGTTCCGGAGAGGGCATCGAAGGTATAGACGTAACCGCGCTCACTCGGTACCACGGTAAAACCAAATCCTGGAAGGTCCGGTGCCAGTACCCGGTAGCGGGTCAGACAGGGCATCAGCCCGCGAAACTGATGCGAGGATGCTGGATAGCCGTGCAGCAGCAACACAACTGGAGCATCGGGTGGGCCAGCCTCGCGGTAAAACAGGGAGAGGCCGTCAACGTCAATCGTCCTGAGGGCGACGTGGGGAATGAATCTGGTTTCAGTCATGGCATCTCCTCCTTAATCAGTGGGTCTTTTCTAACCCCTCATTGCGCTTTAAGAGGTTAGTTGGATTGTGATCTCTCAGACTCCTCTTGTCAACCTCTCAAATGGCCTCGAGGGGTTAGAATAGAGCGTGTCCACCGTTCTCCTGCCTTCAAGGCCACATCTCGGCGAGCCGCTCTCACTCGATCTGATCGACACCCAATGGCGAACCCAAGCGGGCCTCCAAGACGCCCTGATCACCCCAGCCGCCACGCGAATCTGGCTTATGGAACACCACCTCTGGCATCCGGGGCTGAAGCTCAACCACGTTCACGAGACGCTGCACGAGGTGCGGCGGGCTATGCGCGGCGTCCTCGAACAGCCCGCAAATGATCAGTTTCGTCAAGCCCTCAACGCCGCACTGGCCTGCGGCACAATTATTGACACACTGGGGTTGGCTGGTCCCGAGCAGTCCATTCAGGTGCCCGATAATGACCGCCCAGCCTGGCTGGCCGCCCGTAACCTGCTGGAACTCCTCAGAGACGGCCCGACCCGGATCAAACGCTGCGCAAACGAAGCGTGCGTCCTTTACTTCTACGACACCTCACCCAAGAATGCCCGCCGCTGGCATGACATGAAGATCTGCGGCAACCGCGCCAAAGCGGCCCGGCATTACCAACGTCGCCATGCGGATCGAACCTGACTGGGCAGACCAGACCCATTCGCCCCAATGCTCGCCTCGGGCCTGACTTGCAGAACGAAGCCCAATGAGAGACGAAAAGCCTTGTGTGCCGCCACTTACCGCACCTCCATTCGGCGCAGGAGTCTCTATGAATGAAGCACTGACCAAAACCGCCGAGTTCGCCCGGCTCGAAGAAGCGCGCCTGGGACAGGTGGCCTGGAAACGCTGGGGGCCTTACCTTGCCGAGCGCGCCTGGGGCACCGTCCGCGAAGATTACAGCGCCGACGGCGATGCCTGGACCTCATTTCCGCACGACCACGCCCGTTCACGGGCTTACCGCTGGAATGAAGACGGGTTGCTGGGGGTGAGTGACGACCACGGACGCCTGTGCCTGGCGCTGAGCGTCTGGAACGGGAACGACCCCATTCTCAAGGAACGGCTCTTCGGTCTGACCAACACCCAAGGCAACCACGGCGAGGATGTCAAGGAATACACGCATTTTCTGGACGCCACACCCACCCACAGCTATCTCCGGGCCGTCTACAGCTACCCGCAGGCGGCCTTTCCGTACCAAGACCTGATCGACGAATCGGCCCGGCGCACCCGGGATGAGCCCGAATACGAATTGATTGATACTGGTATCTTCGGTGAGCAGCGGTACTGGGATATTGAAGTCGAGTACGCCAAGGCCGGGCCTGGTGACCTGCTGATGCGCGTGACCGCTCACAACCGGGGGTCAGAGCCGGCAGCGCTGCACTTGTTACCGACTTTGTGGTTTCGCAACACCTGGTCATGGGGTGATGTGGTGACCAAGCCTGTCGTCGAGGTCATGGCCCCCGGCCTGATCCGGGCGACCCATGCCGATCTGACGCTCTCATGGTTGGCCCACGAAGCGGGTGAGGCGCTGCTATGCGAAAACGAGACCAACTTCGCCCGGCTCTACGGCGGCCAGAACGTCTCAGACACCGCCAAGGACGGCATCAATGAAGCGGTGGTACATGGCGCGGCCAGTGCGGTACGCCGCGATCACGGCACCAAGGCCGCCGTGCACGCCCGGCTCACGGCTCAGCCCGGCAGCTCGGTTCAGATGCGGCTGCGGCTGCGGGACGCGCCACTCAGTGAGCCGTTCAAAGACTTTGATACCGTATTTGATGCGCGCATCCGGGACGCAGACGAGTTTTACGCGGCGGTTGTGCCTGCTGAGACCAGCGCAGACGCCCGGCTGGTCACCCGACAGGCCCTGGCCGGACTGCTGTGGAACAAGCAGTTTTATCACTACGATCTGCAACGCTGGCTCGACGGCGATCCGGCAGGTCCGCCCCCACCCCCGGAACGCCGTCAGGGGCGCAACCACAACTGGCTGACGCTGCACAACGCTGACGTGCTGTCGATGCCTGACGGCTGGGAGTACCCCTGGTACGCATCCTGGGATCTGGCCTTTCACACCGTCCCGCTCTCACTGATTGATCCGCAGTTTGCCAAAAACCAACTCGAACTGCTGACCCGCGAGTGGTATCAGCATCCCAACGGGCAGCTGCCCGCCTACGAATGGGCTTTCGGGGACGTTAATCCGCCGGTGCAGGCCTGGGCCACCTGGCAGGTCTACCAGACTGAGCAGCGGCGTTTTGGCCGCTCGGACCGCTCCTTTCTGGAAGGGATGTTTCACAAACTCCTGCTCAACTTCACCTGGTGGGTCAACCGCAAGGACGAGGATGGGCGCAACGTCTTTCAGGGCGGATTTTTGGGCCTCGACAACATCTCGGTGTTCGACCGCAGCGCGCCGCTGCCGGGCGGCGGACGGCTGGAGCAGGCCGATGGCACCGCCTGGATGGGTATGTATTGCCTGAACATGCTCAAAATTGCACTGGAGCTCGCCCGCGAGAACATGATCTACGAGGACATCGCCACCAAATTCTTTGAGCACTTCCTGTATATCGCCCGCGCCTTGAACGCGGTAGGCGACAAGATGGGCGAAGACGGCAACAGTCTGTGGGACGAAACCGATGAGTTTTATTACGACCAGATCCGGATGCTGGACGGTACCTGTACCCGGCTGCGGGTTCGCTCAATGGTGGGTCTAATGCCGCTGCTGGCCACCGAGACCCTGACGCCGCAAGACCTCTCGCAGTTTCCCGGCTTCAAATCCCGGCTCGACTGGTTTCTGACACACCGGCCCGATCTGGCATCACTGGTCTCGCGCTGGAACGAACCCGGCGCGGGAGAGTTGCACCTGCTGGCATTGGCGCGCGGCCACCGTCTCAAGCGGGTGCTGGCCCGCGTGCTCGATGAGGCGGAGTTTCTCTCGCCGCACGGGGTTCGCTCGCTGTCCAGAGCGCATCAGCAAACCCCCTTCGAACTCCATCTGGACGGCGCGACGTTCCGCGCCGATTACCAGCCCGGCGAATCGAACTCGGCCCTCTTCGGCGGCAACTCCAACTGGCGAGGCCCGATCTGGCTGCCGCTGAATGCGCTGCTCATCGACCGTCTGCGTACCGCTTACCGCTATTACGGCGATGATTTTTTGATCGAGTGCCCGGCCCGATCAGGCACGCAGCGAACCCTCGACGGCGTGGCCGATTTCCTGTCTGAACGCCTGGCTACCCTGTTCCTGCGTGACCACAACGGAAACCGTGCGGTCTTCGGTGACGAGATGCGTTTCCAGCAGGGCGAGTTCTGGCGCGACCGCGTGCCCTTCCACGAATACTTCCACGGCGAGACCGGCAAGGGCCTGGGGGCCTCGCACCAGACCGGCTGGACCGCCCTGATTGCCAGCCTGCTGTGCCGCCAACTCTGAGAGCCAGGAGGGAGAGGATGTCCAATCCTGAGCATCACCCGATCATTCCGGGTCCCGGTGACCTGTTTCCGGGGTTGTGTTGCCTTCACTTGGCCCGCGGCATACGGAGGGCAGGGGTGGCCTGAATCTCAGGCCACCCCTGCGACGACCGAAAGCCACGTCTGGAACGCTTGTTTTTGGTTGTTTCGTCTGGTTGTGGCGGGAACGCTGGTTCTGGTGTGATGGTGAAGGTTCTCGATCCGGGCGTGCAAGTTCAGAAATTCCTGCGCGCGTTTTCGCCGTTTGAAACCTGCTGTTGTCGTTCTTGACCGCGTGTGGGACGGTGAGACTGTCTTGGGCAGAACGGCACCCATATGGGGCCTGCCCGCTACTCGACCAGATTGTTGCAGCGCGCCGTGGAGATCACCTGCTGGTGATCGACGCCTGCCAGGCTCGGAATCGCCCGGATCGCGGCTCCATAAATCCACATTTGATCCGTGTGAATCACCTCTGGTACGTAATATTCACCCAATAGCCTGGCGCGGAAGGCCTCCTTCGCAGCGTCTGTATCGCGGTGGCGCTGAAAAATATCGAGCACAAAACCGTGCTCGTCTACCGCTCTCCAGAGCCAATGTCGGATGCCATCCACCGTCGTCCAGACCTCGTCCAGGTCCCAGCGGGAACTTCCACCGGGTTCCCGCTGGCGCAGGTCTTCGGCAAACAGGGGGCCAAGTTTGATACCGCTGGTTTACTCGGGCCGCGAGGACATAGCGGTGTTTCACGGCACCCGCAACTTCTGGTGCCGTGAGAAGATGAAGTAGATTTGTGGGTTGTGTTGCCTTAACTGGATTGGGGTAGGCTCACCACCGTGACCGAAGGAACGCCCTACCGCCATCGCTTTCCCATGACGATCATCCAGCACGCCCAGAAAGTTGTACCACCGGTTTCCCCTCAGTTACCGAGATGTTCAGGAATTGCTCCACCAACGCGGCATTATGGTCAGCCATGAGACGCTGCGCGAATGGTGTATCAAGTTCAGCCCACTCATGGCCGAGGAAC
>Ga0160427_10001412_pt1 | contig 14689 bp, 10 predicted proteins | sample SolpanmetagenomL_FD_108194 | JGI IMG/M metagenome (GOLD analysis project Ga0160427, IMG submission 108194) | Solar panel surface microbial communities from Lawrence Berkeley National Laboratory, California, USA - L | ecosystem: Engineered > Built environment > Solar panel > Unclassified ...
AAGGGGGCCTGTATCATTGCCAACAATAATATGCGCCTTTTGAGCAATACTTAATATATCGGAAAAACTTAATTTATTAATAAGGTCAATAGCGTTAGGACATTGTTGTGCCAAGATTTGACTAAACTGTGTTTCTTCAGGGCCCCCTATGAACACACTTACAAAACCCAATTTTGTCAATGAAAGACATAAATGAATATAATGGTCTAAGGACCATCGCTTTTCAGGGGATGTAGCAGAACATCCTGGTATTATCAAAGCAAATTTTGCAGGCAATAATGATTGGTCATAATTATGAAAATCAGTTAATGACTGACAACTGTAGGGCAATTTTTCGATGTTCAACATTCCAAGTTGCCTGTCAAATCGATCAGCCGTATATATTGTTTTTTTCATCTGATAAGGGATGTAGTAGGTACACCCACGTGCCGTGCCTGACCACATCGCAGTGCTACCAAAAATATATTTCAAAATGTAATAATAACGATTGGTACGTTTAGAATTTTGTAAATCAATGATCAGATCAAAATTTTGCTGCTTAATAAAATACATTAATTTGAATGTCTGAAAAATATTGCTGCTGCGCGCATCAGGTATAATATAACTATTTTTGAAAAATAGCTTGTGTAAGGTTATGAATTTGGGACTTGTAAGTAATGAGATAGCGGCATTTTTAAAATGATGATGCAGGCTGTTAAGTGTTGGCACGGCTTTAATAATATCGCCAAATGCCCCATGCTTAATAATTAAAACTTTTTTGATCATAGACGTTCTTGCAAGGCTTGTTTGTAAACGGCAATCGTTTTATCAAACATGATTTCATTACTGTAATGTAATTGAACTTGCTTATAGGCAGTAGCAACCATTTGTTGTTTTGCTGCACCATTCATTTGCAAGCCAAATTTAATTTTGGCGGCTAACTCTTGGGCATTTGCTGGTTGATGTAATAACCCTGTAATACCATCTTGGATAATGTCTTGGGGTGCGCCACAAGCACTAGCAATGACCAGGCATTTTGCAGCTTGTGCTTCGGTGATAACCCGGCCAAAAGCCTCTGGTTTAATGGCAGTATGAACAGCAATATCTGCTTGCTGGTAAGCTGCAATTATATCAGGACAGTGTTGATCAATTTTTACACGACCATCAAGGTCATAACATTTTATTAATGCATGCATCTCATTTACATAACTTTGGCGACCTTGTGCTGAGCCTAAAAATATAGCTGTAAAATTAATTTTTTGTTGCCTTAATATATTTAAAGCTTGCAAGGCTATGAGTTGACCTTTCCACCTTGTTAAACGTCCAGGAAAAATAAGCAAGGGATCATGCGTACTAATGTTCCAATGTTGCCGTAATTTTTGCTGATTGTGCAGTGTCAATTGATTGTGCTCAAAGCGCTTTAAGTCGACCCCCCGGTTTATAAGAATAATATGTTGACTGCGTAAAAACGGGCTATAATTTTCGATAATATGTTTTTGGATATATTGTGAGATGGCAATTGTCTGCTGACCCCTGACCATAACTGAATTGTAAAACTTTTTAAAAAATCCCCCTAAGCTGTAGGTGCCATGAAACGTTGTAATAAATGGCACGTTAGTCACCATACAAGCAAAGTGTGCACTCCATGCGGGGGCCCTAGAGCGTGCATGGACAATATTAATATCAAATTTTTTAATTAATTTGATTAACTTGAAAACATTTAAAATAAGGCGAATAGGATTTTTAGAATGTAAGGGTAATTTAATGTGACTTGTTTTACGAGGGTCAAGGGTGGCTGTGAGCTTACCCCCATTTGAAGCAATAAAATTATGATAGCCTAAATGACCTAAATGATGGGCAAGTTCAATCGTGCCTGTTTCAATGCCACCCATATCCAAAGCAGGAAGCACTTGTAGAAGATTAATTCGTATTGCGTCAATCAATGTATTGTCCGTGACGTGATTTGAGTTTATCAAAAGTTAATATATATTAATTACCATAAATCATATATTATAACAAAAATTTAACATAAGTTAGGTTCGACTTTTTATGTACAAAAGATCTTTGTCACAAGCTATTCTTATTATAATTATCGTTGCGATTCTTGCAGGTTGCGGCGTCTATTTTTATAAGCAACATCAAAGTGCCTCCATAAAACAACCGCATAGTTTAGGAATTAGTGTAGAGGTTGAGCGTGTACGCATCGGAAGTTTATCCCGCAATGTTCAAGTGGTCGGTATACTTGAAGCTAACAATACAGTGACTTTAAAAGCGCAGGTACGCGGACTCGTCTCACAAGTATTCTTTAAAGGGGGCGAAGAAGTTAAAGCAGGTGATAAAATTTTTGCCCTAGATAATCGTGCTTTTAAAGCAGTTTATAAGGAAGCTGAGGCAAGCCAAGTCATGGCCAAATTTGAATATAAGCGCGCCGTACAATTGCATAACAAAAAATTCAGCTCACAAAAAAATTTAGATAAGGCCAAATCTGATTTCCTGCGCGCTGAAGCTGGGTTTGAAAAGGCCCAAAAGGAATTAGAAGATACATTGATTGTTGCCCCTTATGAGGGGGTTATTAGTTTACACAAAATTAGTATTGGCACGTCAGTTAGTCCAGAAATGGAATTGCTAAAGATCACTGATATTGACCCAATGAAAGTTGACTTTAAGGTTCCTGCAAAATTTTATGCCTATTTAAATATTGGTCAAAGTGTTGAAATTTTTGTTGATAGCGTGCCTGATCAAATTTTTGTCGGGGAAATTGAAGCCATTGATTCTCAAGTAGACCCTAATGCGCAACAAATTGCTGTACGCGCAACAGTGAATAATGAAAACCGTATCCTTAAGCCGGGGCTTTTAGCCAGAGTCAAAATAATTGTAGGATCAAAAGACGATAGTCTAATTGTTCCAGCTGAAGCAGTGGAGTCTAATGGTGATCAAAGCTATGTTTACAAAGTGATCGAGCATCCTGAGCAACCAGGCGTTTACGTTGTCTTTAAGGTACCCATCACAATTGGTATTCAAGAAGAAGAGCGGGTTGAAATTACACGCGGTATTTATAATAACGACATTATTGTTGTGGTTGGCCAACAGAAACTTAAGGATGGTTATCCCGTTAAGTTTGATTTGACTACAATTAATACCACAAGCGCACAAGAAACAGATACGATACCTGAATCAGCTGCACCCCAGATTACAACAGATAAACAACCCGCACTATCTTGGTGGCAAAAAGCAATGACAAAAATGCGTCATCTTTTCACGTCAAAAAATAGTCATGTGCAACCAGTGATTGTTAAGCAAGATAAACCACAAGAGGTCACTCAAAATGATGATCGAACCAAAAAGATGGATGAAGACAAGACAGCATCAGAACCAACAGGCATCGATAGATTTGTTAATCAATTGACACGGCCTAAAAAAGTAAAATCGTTTACAACTGAAACGTCACAATTGAACACAGATGATTCATCAGAGTCAGATAAAGCGAAATCGCCATCAAACGACCCTCAAACTAATTAAAGTATAGTTCATGAAAATCACTGAAGTTTGTATCAAACGTCCTGTCCTATCAACAGTATTGTCACTTGTGATCATGCTATTGGGATTAGTTGCTTTTCAGCAACTACAAGTGCGTCAATATCCTAAACTTGAGCAACCTCAAATCTCAATTCAAACCCAACTTGAGGGTGCGAGCCCACAAATTATGGAGTCGCAGGTCACAAAAATTTTGGAAGACGCCCTATCTGGTATTGAAGGTTTATACTTGATGCAATCACGCAGTGAGCAAGGTGATAGCCGTATTACCCTGACATTTGATGTAAGCCGCAATATTGATGCTGCAGCCAATGACGTGCGCGATAAAATTGGCCGGGTACGCAATAAGTTGCCCCAAGAGGCTCAGGAATCACGTATTAAAAAAGCAGACGCAGATGCGCAAGCCATTATTTATTTAACCCTAAGTTCAGACCGTCACAGCATTGAAGAGTTAGCCGATTATGCTTACCGGTTTCTTGAAAGTCAGCTTGAGATATTACCAGGTGTAGCGCAAGTTGATATTTGGGGAGGCGGCGAGTATGAGATGAAAATCGCGCTCGATCCTATTAAAATGAACAGCTATAAAATTACGTCTGAAGAAATAGCACAAGCAATAAAAAGGCAGAACATAGAAAAGCCCGCAGGCAGTATTATTACCAGAAGCTCTGACATTGTGTTGACAACACGTGCGCCCTTAATTACAGAAACTGATTTCAACAATGTTATTGTCTCAAGCCGTGAGGGGGCTCTTGTGCGCTTGCAAGATATTGGTAGTGCGACCCTGTCAACTGTGGATACCAAAAGCCGTGTGCGCTTTAATGACAAGCCAGCTGTTGGTATTGGTTTAACCAAGCAGTCTGTTGCCAATCCTTTATCCATTGCGCAAAAACTATATCAAGAGTTGCCGCGCTTTCAATCATCATTGCTGCAAGGTATGAAGTTAGATATAGCCAACGATCAAACAATCTTCATTAAAAAGTATATTGATCGCCTTTATCAAACACTCGCTGAAGCCACCATTTTAGTGTTTCTTGTTATCCTGGTTTTCTTGCGCTCACCGCGCGCTGTTTTGATACCGCTTGTCACCATACCAGTGTCACTTATTGGCACATTATTTATCATGTTGTTATTAGGATTCAGCTTAAACATTTTAACATTACTTGCCTTAATTATGGCAATTGGGTTGGTTGTGGATGATGCCATCGTTATGCTTGAAAATATCTATCGTCATATAGAAGAAGGTATGCAGCCCGTTCAAGCAGCGTTTCTTGGTGCTAAAGAAATAAGTTTGGCTGTGATCTCGATGACAGTAACTTTGGGTGCAGTTTATGCCCCCATTGCATTGATCCCTGGTTTCACAGGCCGTATTTTTACTGAGTTTGCAATTACCTTAGCAGGTGCTGTTCTGATATCAGGATTTGTGGCCCTGACGTTAACACCAACCATGTGCGGGCGTTTTTTAAAAGCACACAACAATAAAAATGACCAATACTTGGAAGATGTACCTCCTGTTGGGTGGAAATCAACGATGCAAGGGTGGCTTTCACGGTTAGATCAAAAAATTGAGAAGATATTTAACAGTATTGATGATCGCTATGAGCGCTCCCTTAAATATTGTTTAACGTCCTCATTCCCTTTATCAAAAAAGCGCTATGACAATAACCAACCAACACGCATGATCTCCTCCATTTCAATTATATGCGGACTCGGTATTGCTATAATTGCAGCAGGTGGATTCATTTATGATACGCTTAAAACAGAATTTTTTCCTTTAGAAGATCAAGGTATTTTACGGTTGCGGGGTGTGCCTCCTTTTGGTGCCAATATTGATTTTGTTGATCGCTATATGAAAAAAACGGAAGCTTTATTAAAAGGCATGCCCGAGGTTGAGAAAAGATTAACAATTGTGTCCGTACCCGGTGAATCGTTTTCATTAAACCTACTTAAACCCTGGTCAGAGCGTAGCCGCACCACAGCAGAGGTAGCTGATCAATTAAATGAAGAACTGCAAGAGTTACCGGGCATCAATGCAAGTGCCTATTCATCAGGTAGCAGACTTGGAGCAGGCAAACTTGAAGCCCCCTTTGAATTAACGATTCAAACAACAGCTAACTATCAAGAATTGGGCCGCAAAGCCGAGATTGCTTTGAAGGCGGTTGGGACTGTGCCTGGATTGATTCGCCCTGAAACGGAAGATTTTTCCAAAGGTGGACAAGAATACGAAGTAACAATAAACCGAAATAATGCTGCTTTATTAGGTGTGGAAATTGATACGATTGCTAACACGTTAGATACATTAATTGGTGGCAAACCGATCAGCAAGTTCAAGCGTGAAAATAAATTGTTCAGCGTAAAGATTCAATTAAGTGAAAACAGCAAAGCAGGCCTTGAAGATATTGGTCAAGTGTATGTGCGCGGGATCAAAGATCGTAAGGAAGCCTCAATTCCATTATCAGAACTCATTACAATTCAACGTAAAATGACACCCATTGAAATTAGCCACATTGGTGGATTTAGGGCTGCTACAATTTCTGCCCGTCTTGAAAAAGGGCAAGATCTTCTACAGGCTCTTGAGCGGGCCCAAAAAGTCGTGCAAGAAGCAATTGGTGATTCTAAAACCAAAGTTGAATTTGGTGGTGAAAGTCGTCGTTTTATTGAAGAAAATAAAAACATATACATGATTTTTGGTTTGGCAATCGCCTTTATATTTTTGGTGTTGGCTGCCCAGTATGAAAGTTGGCGTGACCCCATCATCATTATTCTCAGTGTGCCGCTATCCCTAGTAGGTGGTGTTATCTTTTTGAAAATTTTTGGGCAATCGTTAAATACTTTTAGTAAAATTGGCCTCGTAACGTTAATTGGACTTATTACTAAACACGGTATTCTTATTGTCGATTTTGCTAATAAATTAAAATCGGATGGTTATTCTAAGGCCGATGCTGTTATACGGGCGGCAAGGTTAAGGTTGCGTCCCATATTAATGACCACGTTCGCTATGGTGTTTGGCGTATTGCCACTCGCAATTGCCTCAGGGGCAGGTCATGAAAGTTTGCAATCAATTGGTATTACAATTGTAGGCGGAATGACGTGGGGAACTTTGTTCACACTGTATGTGTTGCCAGCAGTTTACACTTTGATGTCTGCAACCAGGGCTGCAGGCGATATCCACGGATTCACATTTGATGAACATAATGCTTAATCACCTTTTTGGCTAAGGTTGATAAGGCATAATTATTTAAGTCATGAATGCTGGTCCATTGCCAATCAGGTGAAAGATTAAAATCATTTCTTACGTTTGTTAATTTGATAGTCAGTGTTAATTTGAAATGGGTAAAGGTATGTTTAACTGTTCCAATATTAATACTTGAATCAGTCTCTAAATCTTTGGGAACCATTATGTCAGCGTTGTCCCAGCCAAAGGAGGGTGCCTCCCAAAGATTGGCAAGCAATCCTTTATCGGGACGTTGTCTTATCACAAGCTGACCTTGATTATTAACAATCAGCCAAACCTCACCTTGCCTTGAGGGAAGTTCTTTGCGTAATTTTTGTGTCGGTAGCAAGTCAACTTGATTTGTTTTATAAGCATAACAAACCTGTTGCATGGGGCATTGTACACATTTTGGCTTGCGCGGTGTACAAATTGTTGCCCCTAAATCCATTAAGGCTTGCGTAAAATCCCCAGAAATTGTTGCATCAAAAAATGGCGTAATCGTGTGCGATAAATTTTTCTTGAGGGCGTCAATTGAGTCGCTAAGTCCCATCAAGCGTGAGAAGACACGTACCACATTGCCATCCACAGGTATGATTGGTTGATAGAAAGCGATCGATGCAATGGCAGCTGCTGTATAAGGGCCAATTCCAGGAACCTTCAGCAATTCAGGGTAAGTGTTGGGGAAATTGCCATCAAAGTGATCTAAGATATATTGTGCGCCTTTATATAGGTTGCGTGCCCGACTGTAATAACCCAAGCCCTGCCACATATGTAAAATATCATTAAGGTCAGCATGAGCAAAATCAACCAGGGTTGGCCATTTTTGGATAAACCTGTTGAAGTAAGGAATGACCGTTACCACTGTTGTTTGCTGCAGCATAATCTCACTGATCCATACTTGATAGGGTGAGGCATGACAAGTGCCCCTTGTGCGCCAAGGTAAATGACGACCATAATCATGGTACCAAGCCAACAATACCTTTTTGACAAAGCTGATATGTTGTGGAGTTAAATTATTTTCGCTAAGGTAAGATATCATGAAACCAATTCAACAAGTTGTCCCAGGTATTCTTAAATCCATAGCATACAAGCGCGGATTTTCAGCCCCCCAAATTATTCTGGAGTGGGAAATGATTGTCGGGCAACAAGTCTCAACTTATTGCCGTCCCATACGTGTTACCTATCCATTTGGTAAACGCAGCGAGGGTAATCTTGAATTGGCTATTCTGCCAGCCTGGGCCACGGTAGTGTCGCAAAATGTTCAGCTTTATATTGACCGGATCAATGTCTACTTTGGCTATCAAGCCATAAAATCAGTCAAACTTTTTCATACCTTGAAAATTAAAAAAAGACCAAAGCGTTAGCACAAAAAAAGTACCGCATTATCAAAGAAATTTAATAAGCTTGGGACTATGAGCAGTCCAATTAACATATAGTCGTCATTGCGTGGACTTGTAGTGACGTGGCAATCTCATGACGCCACGAAATATTGTTTTCTTAAATTTTCACCGCAAGGCTGCAATATTAGTTTGATAGTGATGATCTTTGAAAATCGCTTGTCCCGCAATTAGGACTGTGGCACCACGCTCACGGCACAGAGGGGCTGTTTGGGCATTGATACCACCATCCACAGCAACCTCAATGGGTCGATGACCAATCAGAACTCTAACTTCAGAAATTTTATCAAGCTGTGATGTTATAAAGCTTTGGCCACCAAATCCCGGATTAACTGTCATGATCAAAATATGATCAATATCATCTTGGATATATTTTAAGCAATCAATAGAAGTCGTTGGATTGAGGGCAACACCAACTTTTTTGCCAAAGGATTTAATCAGCATAACTGTGCGGTGTAAATGCAATGTCGTCTCTGGATGAACAGTGATGATATCAGCACCGGCCTGCGCAATATTGGGTATTAAACTATCGACATTTTTTACCATTAAGTGGACTTCGAAAGGTAATTTAGTATGAGGGCGAATTGCTTTGATTAAGTCGGGTCCAAAGGTTAGATTAGGAACATAATGATTGTCCATAACATCAAGATGAAAGCGATCTACGCCGGCCAATTCTAATGCTTTGATATCATCTTTTAAGATACTAAAATCTGCTGATAGTAAAGAGGATGAGATAAGCACAGTCATGGTGCCTTAGATGTTGCAACATCTAATTTTATTAACTTACTGCTTTGCAGTTTCATAATTGAATAAGTGCGCTGAACTGATCCGTTTGACAATAATTTGAAAATTCCGTTAGCCCCTAGATATCCCCGTGCATCGGTAATATTGGCTGGTGTTAATGCTTGAGTATCAAAATGTTTCTTGGCTGTAATTAATAAGGCGATGGCATCATAACCAATGCTGGCAACCTTGGGCGGCGTTACAGCATAATTCTTTTTAAATTCACTTTCATAACGTTCATAATGAACGGGATCAGGTGTGGTAATCCATGCACCTTGCAAAGAAGGATTACCCTTCGTTGCGGGCTCGTCCCACAACGATGACCCTAATAACTGAATAATTTTTAAATTAATATCACTATACACAAGTGCTGATATAATACGGGCCAGGGCTGCACCCCCTTCAGGGATGAATAGTCCTTTTATGTGCCCTTTTTGAATTGCCTGGGTGATGGGCTGTAAGCTTGATAATTGTTTTGGATCATAAAAAATGATTTGTGTCTGTAATGCGTTCTTTTTAATTTCGCCTGCAATTGCTTGTCCGAGTTGATTTTGTGGCAACACGGTGAGGATATTATCAACATTGTGTTGTTGTGCGTAATCCAAAATTGTTATTGATTGATCCAATGGCGATAAGCCCAACACATACGTATTATTATCAGCAATGGCTGTATTGTTTGACAAGGAAAACAAGGGTGTTGCTTGGGCACGTGCCAGTGTTTTAATTGCCATAATATCATCAGAAAATATGGGGCCAACAACAGCTGTACATTTATCAGTAATAGCCTTTTTCATAGCCTCTTGCGCGCCAACAGCGGTACTTTGTGTATCATAAATTGCAAGATCAAAGTTCGATGCTTTCTTAACAAATAGTGCAAGCTCGCAAGCTTGTTCAACAGCTGAACCAAGCTTAGCATGCTGCCCTGTCAAAGGAACTAACAGTGCTGTCTTTAATGGTAACTGTTTTGCAGGCATTAATTTTTGCGCTGTAATATCTCGGTTGATTATGGGTGATGTAAACGGTTGAATAGGTGCACGGTTGGTTGTTCTTGTGCAGCTAGATAAAATAAAAGCACTTGCAAATATGGATAAAACAACTAATCGTTGACACAACTGTATTGAACTCAAAGTGGACATGGAATTAAACCAACCTATAACTGATTCTCACTTTACCGGGACTGCGTCACGTTGTAAATATCCTCCAGGATTATACTTGGTGGCTACCCCCATCGGCAATCTTGAAGATATTACATTACGGGCCCTGTCAACACTTAAAATTGTTGATAAAATTCTGTGTGAGGATACCCGGATCACCAAAAAATTGCTCCAATTTTATGGTATTAAGAAACAACTAATCTCATTTCATAACCACAGTGATGATGAAAAATTACATCATATTATTGATGATTTAAAAACAGGCACATCTTATGCATTAGTCAGTGATGCGGGGACACCGCTGATTTCTGACCCTGGATTTGATCTTGTCAGGGCGTGCGCTGATCAAGGCATTTACACAACAGTGATACCAGGTCCTTGCGCCTTAATAGCCGGCCTGGCATTATCAACTTTGCCAAGCCATGAATTTTTCTTTGGTGGGTTCTTACCAGCCAAAACCATGGCCTGTCAAAAAGTGCTTGAGCATCACCTGAGTTTTAAAGCTACAATAATTTACTATGAGTCAGCCCAGCGCTTAATAAAAACATTAACAGTATTGAAAGACATTGCTCCTTTAGCACATGTAGCCGTTGCACGTGAACTTACAAAAATATACGAATCGCTTGTTTTAAATACGCCCGCTGCGTTAATTGATCATTATCAACAACATCCCCCCAAAGGCGAGATTGTATTAATGATTCACGTGCCACAATCTGATCAACAATCAGATGATAATTGGCAAGCAGCCTTAATTCAAACTATGCAAGATATGCCCTTAGCTGAAAGCGTTAAACTCATTGCCCAAACCTATGATATTGCAAAAAACACCGTGTACGATTATGCCTTGGCCTGTAAAAAAGATAGTTCGTCAGCAAGCTGAACGCCGCGGCCGTTATGCTGAATACTATGCGATGGCTTGGCTTTGCCTCAAGGGCTATCGCTTTGTTGCTCACCGCTATCGTTGCCCCTTTGGTGAAATTGATCTAATCGCAGTCAAGGGCAATCATTTAATTGCAATTGAAGTCAAATACCGCACACTATTGGAAACGGCCCTATTTTCAATTACACCGCGTCAGCAACAGCGCATTGAGCGATGTTTATTGAATTATCAATTACTTAATATAAAAAATACTCGTCAACAGCTATGCTTTGATGTAGTCTGTGTCCACGGTTTAAAGCTTCAGCACCTTAAGAATGCTTGGTTTTCAAACCGCTCATAATTCTTGTAATTTAAAGGGGAACACAAGATGGCAGCGCAGGTTAACACGGTTGCATTTGAAGGTATGACAGCGCGACTTGTCAATGTACAAGTTCAACTTAGCACCGGACTTCCTGCATTTATTATTGTTGGACTGCCTGACAAAGCTGTCGCTGAATCACGTGAACGCATTCGTGCAGCCTTAACGTCCCTTGGATTATCTTTACCAGCCAAACGTATCATTGTGAATTTATCGCCTGCTGACATTTCAAAAGAAGGCAGTCATTTTGATTTACCCATTATTCTGGCCTTATTTGTAGCCCTTGAAATTCTACCTCAAGATGAATTGAATAATTATCTTAGCATGGGTGAAATCAGCTTGGATGGCGCCCTGCAGCCTGTATCAGGCGCTTTACTGGGTGCGATGGAAGCTTGCCACCAAGAATTAGGATTTATTTGTCCTCATCAATGCGGGGGCGAAGCAGCCTGGGCAGGTGATATCAATATTCTGGCCCCAAGTCATATTCTTGAGTTATTAAATCATTTCAAAGGGACACAAGTTCTGACGCCTCCAACACCTAAGAAGATTGCACCCCAGAATTATAATTTTGATTTAAGTGATATTAAGGGACAAGAGACGGCCAAGCGGGCATTGGAAATTGCAGCTGCAGGCAACCATAATCTTTTATTTAAAGGGCCTCCAGGTGCGGGAAAATCAATGATGGCTGCCAGACTTGCAACTATTTTGCCCCCCTTAACACCACGAGAAGCACTGGATGTGACAATCATACACAGTATTGCAGGTCAGTTAAAAGAAGGGTCGTTAATCCAAACCCGGCCCTTCCGGGATCCTCATCATACAGCCTCACTCGTAGCACTTGCAGGGGGTGGACTGAAAGCAAAACCGGGTGAGGTGTCGTTGGCCCATGCTGGGGTGTTATTCTTAGATGAGTTGCCTGAATTTAGCCGCGGTAGCTTAGAAGTACTGCGGCAACCCCTGGAATCTGGTAAAATCATGATTTCACGTGCCAACGCTCATATTACTTATCCAGCCTGTTTTCAATTAGTGGCAGCGATGAATCCTTGTCGTTGCGGATACATTGATACGCCAGAGTTATCGTGTGGCCGGGCACCACGATGTGGACAAGACTATCAATCTAAGATCTCAGGGCCATTATTGGACCGCATTGATTTATCCGTATTTGTAGCAGCCCTTAAACCGCATGAAATGTCCACTATTAAACCAGGTGAGACGTCCCAAACAATCAGCCATCGCATTAACCAAGCCCGTCTTTTTCAACAAGAACGCCACCAACACTTGCAGCTTCCTGTGACTGCCAATGCCCAGTTATCCGCCAAAGATTTGGAACACGTCGCGGTACTTGATTCACAAAGCACAGATTTACTAAATAGGGCTGCTGAAAAGTTTAATTTATCAACGCGTGGCTATCACCGTGTTATTAAATTAGCGCGTACAATTGCTGACCTTGAATTATCGGCAGCTGTTAGACAACCACATATTGCAGAAGCACTGGGCTATCGTAATAATATTGCAGCAACATGAAGCAAATTAAGTTGCGTTTGACAACATTTTAAGCTTTAACAAGACATGATAAATGGATAATCGCCAATGTGTGGAATAACCGGCTTTTGGTCAAAATCTGGTACGATGACTGTCGAACAATTAAGTACCATTGGTCAACACATGCGGGACACTTTAACCCACCGTGGCCCAGATAGTGCAGGCTCATGGTGTTCAGGTGAGCAAGGAATATTTCTTGGACACCGGCGTTTGGCTATACAGGACCTAACGCAAGCTGGCCATCAACCCATGCAGTCAGCATGCGGGCGGTACATTATTATTTATAATGGCGAAATTTATAATGCTGCTGAATTGCAGCAACAGCTTGTCTTCCATGCATGGCAAGGTCACAGCGATACAGAAGTAATTTTACAAGCATGTATTGAATGGGGTGTTAATACAACAGCCCAAAAACTGATTGGTATGTTTGCCTTTGCCTTTTATGATCAGCGCGATAAACAACTTTATCTAGTTCGTGACCGCATGGGTATTAAGCCGTTATATTGGGGTATTCACAATCACACATTATTATTTGGATCTGAGCTTAAAGCGCTGATCAAACATCCACACTTTGTTAAAGAAATTAACCAAGCAGCACTTAGTCAATTTTTTCAATTAGGATATATTACAGCCCCGCAATCAATTTGGCAGCATACCTATAAATTGAAACAGGGACATTACCTACAAATAGATCAGCAATTAAACATACAAGAAGTTTGTTTTTGGAACCTTGATCAGGTAATTCAAGAGGGCCAACAAAATCAATTCACCAATTATGATGAGTACGTGCACGAAGTTGAAGTGTTACTTGAAGATGCTGTCAAGCGCCGGTTAATTACCGATGTTCCCTTTGGCGCATTTTTATCGGGCGGTATTGATAGCTCGCTTGTAACAGCGCTCATGCAAAAAGCATCTTCTAAACCTGTTAAGACATTTTCAATTGGCTTTCATGAAGCAGAATTTAATGAAGCTCCTTATGCTAAAGAGGTTGCCCAGCATTTAGGCACTGACCACCACGAAGCCTATGTGACGCAAAGTGAAGCATTAGGAGTTATTCCCCAATTGAGTACAATGTATGATGAGCCCTTTGCCGATGCATCACAAATTCCAACTTATCTTGTCTCAAAACTGGCAAAGTCGCATGTTACGGTGGCTTTATCTGGTGATGGGGGTGATGAACTGTTTGCAGGCTATAACCGTTACCTTTATGCAGATAAAGCTTGGCAAAAAGTAAACCTTATCCCTTTTGCATTACGTAAATTGATTGTCCCTGTCTTACAGCTTGTGCCAACCCAATTGTGGCATATTGTCCTTAAAATATTTATGTCATCCTACACTATTAACAATGTGCAAACCAAAATTAAGGTTATCTGCAACCTCATTCGCCAATCTGATTTAAACGCGTTTTATAATCAGATTATCAGTTTGTGGCCACTTGATAATAATCCGGTATTGGATCAACAGCCATCTGCATTACACTATAAAAATATCCATTTAGATGGCGTCGCTTTATTTCAACAATATGATATGCACAGCTATTTGCCTGATGATATTTTACATAAAGTCGACCGCGCCAGTATGGCAGCTGGCCTTGAAGCGCGCGTGCCACTGCTAGATCACCGTCTTGTTGCCCTAAGTTGGCGCGCACCCCTCAACTTTAATTTGGATAAGGGAGTCACAAAAAAACCTTTACGCGACATATTATATAAACATGTACCACGGCATTTAATTGAGCGTCCCAAAATGGGTTTTGGTGTGCCAATTGCCAAATGGCTGCAGCATGATTTAAAAGAATGGACAAATGAGTTGCTTGACCCTCATCACATTATCCAAGATGGCTTACTGGATAAC
>Ga0160427_10001413_pt1 | contig 14685 bp, 17 predicted proteins | sample SolpanmetagenomL_FD_108194 | JGI IMG/M metagenome (GOLD analysis project Ga0160427, IMG submission 108194) | Solar panel surface microbial communities from Lawrence Berkeley National Laboratory, California, USA - L | ecosystem: Engineered > Built environment > Solar panel > Unclassified ...
GTCTTCGTACTCTTTTGTCAATGTCAATATGTCGCGGTCACCAAGCATGTAGTGCAAGTCGTCACATATGGCTGAATTTTGTTCTTGTGTTTGCCACCGTCTATTCTAGGCCACCGTCTCTAGAATAGATTAAAGACGAGGAGGATTAGGAGGACCACTCTCATTTGCCTTGACGTTCTTGAAGCCAAAATCAGACATCAATTGCCAGTCATGCTAAGTGATCAATTGGTTTGCCACCCCCTCCTCAACAGAAGGTGTTTGTGCTTAACGCCGTGTCTTACGACCGACCTGCTTTCCTGTGCAACCAATAGGAAGAGGCCGGATTCTCCGAACGAAAGGACTCTAGCCCAAATTGAGATGAATATCCCTTTTCCTTTGCCGTTGAAGTGGGGCCTGTAGCGAGCAAAACGTCATTGACATAGAATATTAAGATGCCTCTTGTTCGCTTGCAACGTCTCTTTACTCGAAAAAGCTCAATCACTCTACATAATCTCTACAACGATATAAGCATAATGTCTACCTCATACAAGTTCGAAGGATGGCTCGGAAAGGACAAGGAGTCGTAAGTGTTATCAAAATTGTTTGTCTATTGCCAAGTACTGATATCTAGCTACAGCGTCAAGGGCAACATGGTCTGGGTATGTGCTAGGATACCTACAATTGCGTTCTCATCTTTATGCTAATATTGGATAACAGGGAGAGTTTGAGCCCAAGGTATGCTTTGATATTGCACAGCTTCTTCCACCCAATATGCTAACAATCTATAGCAATGGGAAGAGGATGATGTCGATATTCAGGTTTCTCACTGTGGTATCTGCGGGTAAGCAATCGAGCAACAATTGTCCACAATACCAGGACTCTCTCTGACTATTCTGCCAGTTCCGACCTACACACTCTCAGCTCCGGATGGTTCCCTACGCCCTACCCATGCTGTGTTGGCCACGAAATCGTCGGCAAGGCTGTTCGTGTGGGCAAGGATGTCAAGCACATCAAGGAGGGTGACCGTGTAGGTGTCGGTGCTCAATCTGGTGCTTGCCTCAAGTGTGACGACTGCAAGGCTGGCCGCGAGAACTACTGCCCTAACGGCACCAACACCTACGGTAGCTTGTGGCCCAACGACAAGGGAAAGGCAATGGGTGGTTATGCTACCTACAATAGGTACTTCTGACCTCCTCCACGCCAAAACATTCGTGGTGCTAATGACTCCACAGAACAAAGGCACACTTCGCCATTCCCATCCCCAAGGAACTGGACAGCGCCGATGCTGCGCCCATGCTTTGCGGAGGTGTCACCGTCTACGCCCCCTTGAAGCTCCAAGGCTGCGGTCCAGGCAAGAAAGTCGGCATCGTTGGTGTCGGCGGCCTCGGCCATTTCGGCGTCCTCTTCGCCAAAGCTCTTGGCGCTGACGAAGTACGTCCTGTTATGCCGTGGAAGTAGAAACAAGCTAATCATGTAAAGGTCGTCGGTGTCTCGCGCAAAGCCTCCAAGCGCGACGAATGCATCAAGCTCGGCTGCGATCGCTACATTGCCACTGACGACGACAAGGACTGGGAGAAGACCAATGCCCGCAGCTTAGACTTGATCATTTGCACTGTTTCTTCTGAGAAGATGCCAATGGGTGGATACCTTGGTATGCTCAAGTCGAATGGTCAGCTTGTCCAGGTCGGTGCGCCGGATGCCGGAAACTTGCCTCCTATCAACGCGTTCACGCTGCTTGCTGGTGGTATTGGTATTAGGGGTTCTGGTATTGGATCGCCGAGGGAGATCAGCGAGATGTTGCAGTTGGCGGCGGATAAGAAGATTAAGCCTTGGATTGAGAAGAGGCCGATGAAGGAGGCCAACCAGGCTATTCAGGTATGCTGAGATTGGACTGATTATAGAGTTACCTGTGTACTGACCGTGGAATAGGATCTCACTGCTGGCAAGCCTAGATACAGATATGTTCTTGAGAACTAGAGTGAAACGAAAGACTCATGAAAGACTCATGAAAGACTCCTCCCGGCGAGATTGATGTGCAAAATAAATAGAAGACTTTAATAGACAGAGATGTATAACAAAACTACCATGTGTGTCTACAGTTTACTACAGATGTGATTTGTGTAGGAAGTACTTTGCCTTCATCGTCTCAGTGACGTCTCCACGCTTACATTGTGCTAAACTTTAAAGTCAATGAGTCTCACGGTCTACCGATTGAGCTAACAGGCAACCAATCTATATCTAGTAATCCCAAGTTTGAGGGGTCAGTGACCACTTCATGGATTAATAAGAGAATATATGCCTGGTCTTGTAAAAAATGCCTTTGTGATGCATGACGAAAGGAGTAAGCTCCGCTCAAGACATTATGAACTAATGATTGATCTCGTGCTTTCATCCGACAACCTGCCCGGTTAGCTCAATCGGTAGAGCGTGAGACTCTTACCTACTGGCCATGGGGTTAGGGTTAAGCACATCTCAAGGTTGCGGGTTCGACCCCCGCATTGGGCTTCATTCGTCTAGCAGACCTGTGAACATGCTTGCATTCGATTGCAATTATCCCAGCTTCGCAACCTCCTTTTTTGTTGTTTATTGGCTCTTTTCATATGCTAATCGCGAGCCTGTGCTTTGTTGTTTCATCATGCTTTTTGTCATCTAATTATGCTGATTTGGGGAAGCCATGAGTGTCATCTCATCATGCTTTTTGTCTTCTGATCATAGCGGTTTGAGGACGTTCATTATATATCTGTAGTCGTGGTTTCATTTTCTGTATTCCTTGTTAAGCATAATGCCTCTACTCAGCTTGTCAATGTACTTTTCTCAGTTTGAGTGATCACTGTGAAGCAGTCTTACGAACGGGGTGAAGCTCATATATGGAACCACCGCATACGTTCTACTTATTATATCTGCAACTACTTTCACTATAGCCACTCTCTTTGCTTACTCCCAACACCTATATTGTCGACTCGTCATGAGTCACAGCGCAAGTTGCAAACCCTCCGATTCCCACACACCTCCTGCTTGTTAGGTGTTCCGCATATGCAAGGCCCACCACGTCAAAGACGTAATCCTAAGTTTGGGACCAGTACAGCCTAGGGGACAGCCAAAAGGTGTCTATCCTGCATGTGCACCTTCTTGGTGCTTCTGTGCTAAATGGTTGTCGTAAGCCGGCTTGTTGGAAACAAGACTTCTGGGGCACACCCATATGGATAGGCTTGGTCAACCCACTCCGTAGTATGAAATAACCTTGCGTGGTCAGCGAGGGCTTTCCTGGTCGTGCTTGAGCTTCCAGAGCGACCTCGAATCTCGCACTCCCAGTAGACAAGAGAATGAAAGCTTGTCAGTGGGTTCAAAGTTTGTTCTCAAAGTTTGTTTCACTATATTCATTGCTTGGTTGCAGAGGGTGTGGCTATTGGGAGCGCGCATACGGCTTTCTTTGATGAGCAGACGCCAAAGAATGCGCCAGGACGGCAAAGTATTGAGGTTATGTATTTGGTGTTTGTTTGATGAGTAGGTTGTTGGAGTGGTTTGAGTGAGAGACATGTAGTATTACGTATGAGCCTTATGACTTATGAGCTGTATTCAGTCTAGCCTTTCCATGATAGCGCATCCCAAGGTACGAGTAACATGTTTTAGCATCATATCATATCTCAATGTCCGCGTCAGCATATCCAACTTCATCCAGCATATTCAACTCAGCAGATCCAATCCAGCATATCCAATCCAGCATATACAAGCCATCATCTCCAGATATCAGCATGTCATGTCTAGTATTTCCCTCAGCACATCCAATCTCATCATATCCAATCCTGTAAAGAACTATCCTACTCACACAAAACTTGGCTCACCAGGCTTCAAGACGACTTGAACATCCCACAATTCGAACTCATCAAGTATACGCCCAACTTGTTCCAGCTCCTGGTGCCAATCATGGTCTGAGCTTGGATCGTAAGCGACGACAACACTGTCTGGGTGGTCCTCTTCATGCTCCGTTGGAGGTCCGTAGCGGCAGGGTATCACAGTAGTCCATCTCTCGTCTTCAGTGTTCCCAAGTATTTCATCCTCGATGCGTCTACGCAGCTGTTCCCAATGCGTATGTATCCTGTGCGACGATTGTCAAAGGCTCTTTTCAGCCACAAGGCTTTCAATTGGCATATCTCAATCTTGATCGCGTCGAATCCTCTGTTGACGCACGCTTGCTTCATCTTGTTCGCAAGACCTAGCCATCCGTCTTCGGGCTGAAGACGCTCGCCTGCCAGGATATCTGGCTCCGGATCATCGGAAGAAAGCACTATGTATTATGCTCTTCTGTCGTATAACACGTTGGGCCACCCGCGGTCGTGGAAACCCTTCTGGTCAGATAGGGAGCTCCGTGTCCAACAAGTCCAGTCTTTTCAGCTTCACGATATAGCTGCCAAGCCTCGGCTCGAAGTCCTTCTTTCCATGCAATCTCGGCTGGGTCAGCTTCCGGCAGAGGGTCATGCTTTAGTGGTGCATTCGCGAGTACAGGGCTACCTACACGATTGTAATGCCTATGAAATAGAGCATTCCCTTGCGTGCAGATGGCTGTGGTGAGGCTTTTGTCGACAATTGACGTTGCTGTGCTTCGGCCAGTGCTGAGAATGTAGTCGCCTTGGAGAGTGTGGTGGTGGACGTTTTTAACACGTCGAGTTCAGTAGACATAGTGTTTGCTTGGCAAGAGGGCGCCTGGTAGGTATCGTGCGGCATGAACATTGCGAGTTGGTGCTGGATCTAATTGCCCAAGATCCCTAAGGATGCACTAGATACACGATCAAAGTCACGGCAGGCCTCTCAATACGAGTGCTGTTATCCGCTCAGAATAGACCTGAGCGACACTAAACAAGCTAAGGCAGGTAAATCCTTATGAATGACAATAGGAGAGGAAGAGGCTGATTTTATCATATGACTCATCTGAATCATCTAAGCGTCGACACGATCGAGGGTATGACGATACTTGAGCCAACTTCTTGTTAAGTAAACTGAGCACCTGGTTGAAGTTCATGTAGTCTTAATCGTTGGTTGGCTTGCTGCCACTCGAAGCGGCTGTTAAGACACCATTGACATGCTCGAGAGGAATGTCTCGCGTCTCGTTGATACGATTCTAGCTGTAATGCTCTATCGAAGTTCGGAAATGTTAAACGAAGCCCCACACTTATGTTACGGTCGAGATCCATTGCATATAAGAAGTTCTTGTTCATGCTCGGAATCGCACTCAAGCCCTTTTCGTGGTACGACTCCAGTTGAATCTCGGAGGAAGAGCAAGTATGACATTGTTTCGTGGTAGTATTCGGAGCCATCGGTGAAGTGATAGCACCCGGTGCTGGTTGCGGCTTGGAAGTTAGCTGGGTGTGCCGCCACACTCTGATGTCTTCTCGACATTGCTATCGCCGATGAAGTCCGCATCATTGTCACCGACTTCCCTCGCGCCTCTCTCGGCCTCATCATGAGTCGCTAGTCGCCAGCCTTCTTCGCAACTTTGGCCTTCCCATGCCCACCATTCTCAGTGGTTCATGTTTGCGTCCGCCTCGTGGAAGATTTCCACTGTATGCTGGATAGTCTTCCAAATAACTCGTCAAATGCGATACTGGACACTGCCTCAGTTACGTATTCGAGGGGATGGAGAGATTGAAGTTGCTGGAGGTGCCTTCAATCCGCAAGGACGCCCCTGGGCTACAAACACAGAGACAAAGCGCCAAAGATACTTCCCACATCTCCAACCACTCTTGGGTCGGAAGTTTGTTCATATTGATATATATGATCCAGCCTGCTATCGAATGATAGATATCGGCAATCTCAACCGAACAGACAGGTACTGGGAAGGAACCTGGCAAGAATTTCGGGATGGAAGAGAGAAACTCAAGCAGCACTACCGCAAAATGTCTGCCGTGGTCTTCTGGACATCTTCCTGTTGATTCATGCAGGATCTTCTTAACAATAGGTTGTTCGCAATGTCGGTCATCTTGAATCCTATTGTACGTTCCTGCCACTCCTTCTGCCTCTTTTTGTGTCCATGAGTATCGACGGTCGATTTAGTATTTACACGCTTCATGTATTTAGCCTCTATAGGTGTTCAGTGGTACGCCAGGTAGTCCAGGTTCACGTTTCGCATGGTAGTGCAAGCACATTGCTACCGTGGATGTTGTAGATGTTTGGTGCAGAGGCACCACCTGGGCCATCGTCCCAGTCCTGAGCGGGTCCCAAGTTGGATGATACCCGCCAGCAGACGAGCGGAGGGCGATGAGGACGATGTCATCACTCATCTGGGTGTGTGTGGTGTCTAAGCCACGGTTCGGGTATCGCCCAATGTGCCGTCATCTCCAGACTAGCTTGAAATTACAATCTTTCTGGACACCGCATCCGTATACGAGCTCACCGTTAATAGGCGTGGTTACCATCACTCCAGCGTTGAATTTTACCACTGAGACAACTGTCACTTCCCAAGGATGTCGTACTCTGCAGTCGACAAGAGGCATATGCGCGAAAGTGGACAGGCTGTCGTCACCGGGTATTTTATCTTAAACTGACCCAAACACAGATGGCCCATGCTGCGACAAGGGTGTCCCTTGTGGCCGTAGCTCCCGGTCTCGTCCAGTCAAAGCCAAGCCCACGGCGAGTTTCTCATATATATGAGAGTCACCAGCCCTCTACACTCCCGCAGAGAGGTGAACAGGGCGGTGTTTGGTTCGAGCAAGGACACTGGATCACGACGTTCCTGACCAGACTCGTGGGGTACTGCCGTCATGAACTCGGGAGGGATATGAGTGGTAGCATTCCAGCGATCAGGATGTGTTTCCACCACCACTAGCAGCAGTAGCAGCCTCATCGTCAATCCTACGCTGCTTCCCTCTTTATCTGAATCCAGACAGCCTGTGTCACACCAGGATAACAGCCTTTCACATTCTTTGCTAGACAGGCAGCGCAACGGTGAGGAACGTGATCATCTAGTAAAAAGTTAGTATGTTGGCACGAAAGCTGAAACATGAGAACTGTGAGCTGACCTTCATCTCGTATCTCTTCAGCGCACACAAGACACTCTTCGCGGGCTTGATTGGCAATGGCGCTGGTGGTGGCTTTGGTGTGGAAATAGCGCTTTTCTCTTGCGAGAGTGCACTCTGGCGCCACGCCAGCCCTGTTGTGAATGTCGAGACGGCTGTCGTGGTGAATCCAGATTTGAGGTGAGTATCAATGAGCTGAATCGGCCTGTATATATATAGTGGAACTTGAGAAGGTTTCGGGTCGTGAGGTTGATGTAAGTGCAGTGTTACGATATTCGACCGGTTCGGCCTTGGCCTGTCGCGCGTGCAAGCTTTCTGTCACTGATATCTTTCGACACAGGCTGCACTTGTGCCTATTGGCTTCGATCTCCTGACATCAGCGCGATGAAAATGTCCCCATAACTGTTGAGGAACGAGTTTCAGAAGAGTGGTACCACGCCTATTGGAGTTGACGAGGTAGGTGTGTAGTGCTGGTGACGCACAAGTTGGGTGAGATCATGAAGCTGGTTGGACCAGTCTAAGGAGGTACTCTTGATGTTGTCTTGCCGGACCCACGAAGGGCATGATGCTTTGAGACATCGTCCTTGTCGACAGCGTGAATATGATAAGGATTATTTGAAGTGAAAGGTCTGTATAGGCCGCCGGACGCCTTCTAGACAAAATTGATGCTGAGAAAATGAAGAACCGAAAAATATAACGAAGTGGACGCAGATCTTACAGAAGAGAGTGAGGTACGGATATGGAATGAGAAACCCGAAAGGGTGAATGGTGAACAGTGAAAGTAAGTTGTGAGTCGTCAATAGTTGTTGTGAATACCTGGTAGTCAATGTGAACCTAAAAGTGTCTGATGATGACGATGACGAGTATTCCAGGAGTGCATAGCACGAACCTGTAGCACAATAGAAGCAGACCCGTGCGCTGTACACAGACAATACGAGCAGGTGAATGTCTCAGGACTATTGGCTATACCTCACTTGGTCCGTAGTCTGTTACGCGCGCTTACATTAGACTTTGTTGTGCTGTGACCCGCTGTTGATGATCAGAATCCACCACGCATCGTGGCTGTCGTTAGGTGACTCTATGGAGCCTCGCCATTGTGAGTAGACCCCTTGTTCGCAGGTAATGTAGTGTCAGCGCGTATAAGCTCACTGATCATTCACTGTCCAGTTTCTTGACATGGAGGTCAAAGCCGGATTTGCAGGACGATAGTCACGGTCATAGCGTATGCTTCGTGTGTCTGTGTGGTGTAGCATCACCGCCACTATGCTTTTGATTGTGCTTTCTTCGTCAAATCGGAAACTACAAGCGAACCAAAAGATAATCAAAATTTTCCTCCGCACTATTAGGCGTTAAGTCGGCTCCCAGGCTTCGTCATTTGCAGCCGTCCAAGAACGAATGGCGGATGTTCCCGCCGTCGCACTGACCAACATTTTTCGTGTGCATCACATCCTCAAGACGTTGATAAATACCCCAATCCTCTCAACCTCCAATGCCTCTCCCCTCGTCCCCGGACTCGCCTGTTTTTCTCCCACAGCCAATGCAACACACTCAACCTCGACTCGGTTCATACCCACCCCCAACCTAACATCATACTGCAACCGCGCCTGCCCGGGGAGAAAGTTTGCTTGCACTCTCTGTCCATTCACAAGAACGAAGAGTTTGTACGGTCGTCTTTCGACAGTTGGAGAGGTGTATTTGCCGTTGGTGTGATGCGATGGAGTAGTCGAGGTCGTGCCGCCAAGGGAAGGGTTGAGTGATGGTTCGAATTGAAGGATTGAGTGCGTGTAGGGCAGAGTAAGAGTGAGGAGGTGGTGGGAGAGGAGAGGCGAGGCTGGTAGATGGTGTGTAAAAGGATTCGGTAAAGCGAGAGAAGGGTGTGATGTTATTAAGAGAGAGTAGATTAGGGCGTCGGCAATAGCTGTAGTATGTGTCAGTGGGCCGTGTTTGGGGGAGATGAGACCAGCCAACGTACATTTCCCTTCTGGTCTCCATTTGCTGTCAAGACCGGTCGGAGGTGCATGGAATGGGACGTAAGCCTGTATCGGCGGTGCTGAGAGGGTTGATGAACCAGTGGTGGTGTTGGCTAATGGTACTGTTGCTGGCGGTGGCAAAATTGATGAGGTTGTGGTGTTTTGGCCGGTAGACAATGGCGCTGGAGTAGGCGTTGCTTCGGCTTTGACATTGCCTGCCATGGGTGCACTTGTTGTTCTTGCGTTTGTAGGTCTACTTTGAGGCGCTGGACTTGCAGACGGTTTTGCGGGAGATGGTCTCGTTGTAGCGACTGGTACTTGCAATGATATTGTTGGTCCACCCACACTTTTTGGTGGCGATATCGTCTTTGTTGTTGTGGGAGGTAATGCTGCAGGTGCTGGACTTGGACTTGCCTTGACACCTAATCTCAACTTGATTGGAGCTGCTTTTGGTGGTAAGTTGAGTTTCAATTTTGCTTGTGGTGGTTGTGGTGGTTCTTCCACCTTGGCTTTCGCGGCTGTACATCGTTCGTTCCAGTATGTCTGATAATTTCATGTCAGCCATAAACATAGCACACCCGTTCTTCAAGAACTCGTACCTCAAGCTCGCCAGCCAGCTCATAAATATCACTTCCTTCTTGATTGAACTGACGACAGTTGTCCCAAATCTTACTCATCTCACAGTCGAGGGCATCCCAGCTTTTCAACTCAGTGATACCTGTGGCGCCGGCCCTACCATGGAATCCAATAATCTTGTTCATCACACTACGCAACGAAGTTGGTTGCTGTATGATTTCGTAATACTCCGTCAGTGATCGCGGTGGTAGGTTTAGGAACGGTGTGAAGACCTCGACACCCCTGCCAATCGTGATCAGCGTATGAATTTCCTCTAATTTGCCCATAACACTAACTCTTCATCCCTATACTTGATCATCTCGTTCAAAAGTTGTCTTTGCGCCTGCTGGAACGTCTTGCCGGCAAAATCTGCATCATATCCTTCATCATCCGGATCTAGCGCCGCCAAAGCTGATTGAGTTCTCTTCAACGACTCATGCGGAATTTGTCCTCCTCGAGTTTTTCGTGATGATTCAGCTGGAGCTGGTGTGCTGGCTGTCTCGGCCTTCTTTGTCGGCTTCGTAACCTCTTCTTCGTCTGGCTCTCCCTCTGCGTCTACATCACTATCACCACCTGTCCCTTGAGCTTGTGCTACAGCTCCTTCAGGTATTGGCGTTGCAAAGGCAGTATAATTCTTATCCGAATATGCAGGATTGTGCTTGACCATGTAGTTGGAGGTCATCTTTCTTATTCGTTCGGCGTCTAAGAAGATATCGGACTTATTGTGGTTGTAAGCTTTAGCGTTATTGACCAAGCGCTTGACATCACTTTCAAGGTAGGTGAGTTTAGTGTATTCATGCCGTTCGAGCTTGCCCTATTTGTCGAAGCATCAGAAGTCATTCTGCATATATGCTCTTGTCCTAGGGATGTCTTGCCTCAAGTATGTCTACCGCCAGCGGCATCACAGTTTGCTCATAATAGTCAGGAAAGTCTTTCTGTAGTCCTATTTCTCAGTGTTTGCTATTGTGTATCTTGTGCTTCGCCGTACTGACCTTGCTAGGCAATGTAAGAAAATTGGTTGCAATAAGTCGGTTACTGCACGGATAGATGCAGGGTCAGCATGCATTACAGACCTACCAAAACATTCTAGTACACGTACTTCTTGTCTCGCGCACGCTTCAATGATTCGACGAAGTCGAGGCCAATCTTGGTTACGGATTGCGCCGTCTCTTTTGTTTCTGGTACATAGTTGGGATCCTGCAATGGAATAGAAGTCTTTGTTAGCCATTGTCTGTCTTCTCAATGACGCCGAGGCCAAAGTGCGTAAATATCTCGTGACGAAGTGTGGATAGACGTTTTAGATGTTCTTGTGGTCGGAAAGTGGTTGCGATGCGCGTTCGTTGTCGCTTTTCCCATATGGCCAACACTCCGCACGCGGCTTATTGCCTCGATGACTTGCTCTTCACAATCTTGAAACACTTTCTCGTGCTGTATCGTCCTCTAGCTGTATGCTTACAGGAGTCTTTTGTCGTTTGGCGTCACGACTTTCTGGTGATGATGCAGCAGCCTTTCTTTTCTTCGCGCTTCTGTCCATGATATCTTGTCACAGACGTAGGAAGCGAATGAGCGACAGCAGGCGATGTGAAGCTTGCAGCATGCGAAGCTTGTGTAATGCTATTGTTTGCTGAATGGAGGCTGGTTTCTGAAACACGCCAAGAAGTTCACCCAACATTAACCCTAGCTTCACGTGGCATGTTTCAGATTTGCATCAGAAAGTGCAAGGGAATGTCATATTCCCAACAGCAAGCTTTACTAGCCTACAATTCATACAGCAAGCTCTAGTAGCGTAGAAGCGCTTACCCAAAATTCGTCTTACTCTAATCACGCTCGTCACTATGCATCCGCCCTCTACCCAAAACGCCGTTCCTAATGATTAACAATAGCATTATCTTCTTCTTCATCCTCACAAACACTCCTTCATCATGTCCAAACGATCATTCTAAAACCATCATCATCAATCATAACACACACCAGCTCTTCTTGGCCTTCTCGTCATTGTCGTATTATCACTAAGTGTTCTTTGATTAGATATGGGCATCTGATCACCAGCCGACAGAGCTTCCATCAACAGTCCCTCAGCACCTTGAGCGCCTGCTGTCCGTGGTCTTCGCGGTGCCCGTCTCATCGTCCCAGAACCCGAGGACGAAGCGGACGCCGAAATTGCTGCTTCGAGAGTAGGTCTTGTTGTCGCCAAGGTGGGCACATCACTGGCTGACGCAACCGCCCGACTCATGCTGCGTTTTGGCATTTGCGCTCGCGAGAGTTGCCGTTGTGGGGACCCAGGTGCAGGCATGTCTGCTTGTATCTGTGCTAATGTTCTGCTAGTCTGAGGACTTTTCTTGAGTGCTGTTGCTGCTGCCGCCATTGCAAATGCTGCTGCATCTATAGAAGATGTTGTTGATGTGGCTGAAGTCGTACGTGAGGCTGCTTGTGGTCTCCTTATTCGTCCTAGTGTTTGTGTTTCGAGTGCAGGTGTTGTTCGACCGGAAGTAGCCCCATCTGGTATAGATGGTGTACTGCGGCCAGTTCGGCTGCTGACAGTGCGAGGAATGCGCATTGATGAAGGTAATCTCCTCGATAGCGGCATTTCAGTGGGTGGCATTGGCTGAGCTTGAGATTGCAGCTGTTGCTGTTGCTGGGATTCTGGTTGTCTTTCCGCCATGACCTCTTCAACTTGTTCTGTCCGCTTCGGTCGTGTTAGCCGCAAAGTGCTCTTAGTCTTGAACATTGGTGGAGATTGTGTCAGATCAACGACCTGCTTTGGCTGCAGAGGTTGTACTTGTGTAGCGGCGTTTGGTTGGCGAGGAGGATCTCGCATTGTGGCAGCCTTTGCTACTGCGGGCCTTCGCGGTGATTGTCTTGGTTCCTGAACAGTTCTTGCCACTTTTCTGGGTGTATTGAGTTGTGTCTTCTGAGTCCTCATCACTCTAGGACTATCACCTCGAATAGGTCCAAGAGGATCTGGAGGAGTTCCTGCACTGGCTCGTTGCTCTTGAAGCTCGTCGATGCTTTCTCTCATCGCCTTGATGTCGAATATGTCGACATTATAATCAGATTTCTTTGTCTCGAGCTTTGGACGAGGACTTGCAAGATTTGGTGCAATCTCCCCAAGCACCCTTGTCGGCTTCGGACTGGCCATTGTCGTTGGTTGACCTTCTGCGTCATCAAAGATAATGCCGTCCTTTGGTCTTCTCGGCTTGCTTCGGTATACCAGGCCTTCCTTCAGTGGGATAGTCAAACCTCTTCCCTGAGCGATCTCATCTGCCAGCTCGATCACCAAAGATGTCGGCTTGACGGGCATAGGTTCGTCCATATGCACAACACCACCAACTTGACTTTCCCAGCACAGCCTTTTGTAAGTTCTCAAGTTCTGCTCAGGTGTACCTACTCTTGCCCATCTCGGCCTTCTCGTCTTACAAAGAGGATCTAACCGACTTGGAATGAAGCCCTGAGAAAAGAATGAATGTCGCACAACCTTGTCAGGTGAAGGTCTCTTTGCTTCCTCCACCAACAGCTTAGCCACGAGCGCACGCAGGTCCTCTGGTATCTCGTTTGAATCTGGTGTCAATTCTGGCCATGTATATTCTCCCTTCCTCAACTTCGTGTAGATCTCCTCCTTCGACTTTGCATGAAATGGCGCTTTGCCGACAGCCAAAAAGTAAGCCAGAATGCCAATCGACCAGATATCCACGCTCATGCCATGGCCACCGCCGCTCTTATTCAGGATCTCGGGTGCAAGATAGTTTGGTGTTCCACAAAACGTCGTTCTTCGTGCATGGGTTGTTGAAGATGCTTCACCTGCTGGTTCCATGACAGCTGCTAATCCAAAATCGCCCAGCTTGACGTTCATATCCTCGTCCAGGAAGATGTTGCCAGCCTTGATATCCCTGTGTACGACGTCTCTTTGATGTAAATACTTGACAGCTCCACATAATTGTATCAACATCCTCCTAATCTCTCCCATTGTCAAAAACTTCCTCTTCTTGATCATGTCTGTCAAACTTCCATTCGGGCAGAGCTCCAGTGCCACATATGTCGTCTCATCTACCGTAAAGGCTCTGAACATTTCCACCAAGTTTGGATGATGCACTTTACTCTGTATTGCCAGCTCCAACTTGAATCGTTGTGTGAGATTTCTTGGTAGTGTTGCTTTTACTGCTTTGAGCGCACAATCTGGGGCTTCTGGAGTGGTACTGGGATCGAGCATTTGTGCGCGCCAGCAACTGGCGAAACCACCAGTACCCAGGATGTCGCTGGGTATATAAGAGCGGGAGCTACCATCGCGGATCAATTTTGGGATTGTGTCGACCTTTTCGAAGACGACTTTGGTGGCGACTACGGCCATGTTGGCATGGACGCTGGGATATAAAAGAGGGAATCCTGTATGTTAGTTATACTTGAGCTTGTTTGCGAAATGTGGTTGATACTGGAAGTTTGTAAGATTTGTTCGATTTTCGTGTTGCTAAGGGCAACTAAGGTGACAGCTACCTTACCAGTGTGCAAAATCCGCAAAAACCGCACCTAGCCAATGAGCGAACGGACGGTTGCCAAGAATCCGCCGGTCTAAACGGATCATACCGCCTAGCTAGGGCTAACGTATTTAGGAATGTAGTGATACGTATATAGGAGTTCAAGAGTATTCTAGAATATAAATATCTATAGAGCCTTACCTCTATATATAACCTTATTATAACCTACTTAGGAGCTGATCAGCCTAATTAGGGACTTTAGGTAGAGTGGGCGCTCTATTTCGACCCCCTGTTTATTAAGTCTAGTTTAGGGCCTATTTAGGTAGCTTTAGGCCTCTATAGCTTGTTTAAGTTAACTTCACTTAGCTAGTTAAATTACTAGTTTCACTTATTGTAGCTAAGTAAGCTAATGTTGAATTTAGGTGAAGTCTAAGTGGCAACGCTAATGTTACAGATATATTGTGATGACGTGAATAGAAGAGAAGACAGGAAGGTGTAAGGTAAAAGGTAAAGATTTGTAAAGAGGAATCTACGGTATCAATACCGATATGCCTTAGTGAAAGTAGAACTGTTCCTTAAGGGAACAGAAACCATTCAGGAGGGCAGAGCAAGATCTTATATGCTGAAGCTACAAAGCTACAC
>Ga0160427_10001414_pt1 | contig 14684 bp, 10 predicted proteins | sample SolpanmetagenomL_FD_108194 | JGI IMG/M metagenome (GOLD analysis project Ga0160427, IMG submission 108194) | Solar panel surface microbial communities from Lawrence Berkeley National Laboratory, California, USA - L | ecosystem: Engineered > Built environment > Solar panel > Unclassified ...
CGTGCTCGTGGCGTAGTCCTCGCGGGTGAGGGCCGACGTAGCGTCGCCCTGCACGTCGAGGTCCACCAGCAGCACCTGGTAGCCCCGGCTGGCCAGCTCGCCGCTCAGGTTCAGGCTCGTGGTTGTTTTGCCCACTCCCCCTTTACGGCCCACCACCGCAATGATGACGGGCGGCTGCTTCTCTTTCACGGGCGGATTCTTCTTTTTCATAAGCAGCGGGCAGGCGATAAAACGGACTAGCGAAGAGTGCGGCAAATATAACGGGCTAAAATGGGCGCACAAGATTAGCCAGCTTACCCAGCACAAATTTATAAGCCAGCCAAAATGGGCAAACTGTTTATATGTCAAACGGCTGTAGCTAACTACGCTATTTGCCAAAAGAACAGCGGGCGGCCTGACAGCCAGACGACGTTTTTAGAGCGTGTTTGGATTTCACGAAAAACGCTCCCAGAACGTCATGCTCATCTGGCGTCCGCTTGTCGAAGCATCTCTACCGCTTCATCTGCACCGTTCAAGGAAGCGGTAGAGATGCTTCGACAAGCGGACGCCAGATGAGCATGACGTTCTTTTAGATTCCCAAACCCGCTCTTAGCCTTCTTAAACACCCTTGCCCCGTTGTTTTCCGCGCCGTGGCGTGAGTGGCTTGCCTCGGGGCGAGGAAGGGGAGTCGGCACCAAAAAAGGGGTGTAGGAACTATCCCATTGGCTGCCTGCACGGTCGCAGTAATAAGCAGAGGCTTTTCGGCTGCTCTACACTGACTGTCTGCTTAACTGGCTATTTTAACAGGTTACCCAGCCCATTCCTTGGCGCACTGCTCGTCGAATCCTTAGCATAAATAAGCCGCATGATTTTGCGACCCACTAGCGGGCGATAGTGCGAAGATTCGTAGTAGTGGCCAGGGTACTTAGTCAGTTCGTTTACGCCGCTAAAATCGTGAATATGAGCCTGCCCGAAGGTGTGCACCAAGTAAGCTAGGTCGACCGGGTTGAGGGCCGCCTGGTCGTATAACGGGCTGATGACGAACTGGTAATCGACATGGTGACGCGTCAAAATGGTCCGGATGGCCAGCAGCTGCTGCTTGGCTGATGGGCCGATAACCGCCGGGCTGGCTGGTGGCTGGGCCGGGCGGGACGGCAGGCCCGGGTTGTGCGCATAAAATCCCAGCGAGTCGGTGGCAATCTGCTGTTCTACTTCGGGCAGCAGCATGTCGTTGCTCACGGAAGCAAGTGCCCCACCGCGCGTGTTGAACAACAACTCCATGCCCGGCGGCACCTTCCCCGTCGCCTTCAGCTTCCAGAAATGAAAGAAAAAGAATTTGGCGAGGTAAGCGCGAAAAAACGACAGCTGAAAGCGGAGGGGCAGCTCCCCAGTCAGGCGGGGGTCTTTACGAAATAGGTGAGAATCGACATCCTGGGTTTGCGCCAGCAGCTGCTGGTCGCAGATGATGAGCACGTGGCGGAGCTTGACCCCTTGGTTTTCTAAAAATTGCAGCTTCTTCCACACGCCGAATAGCGACTCGGCCAGCGCGTCGTAATGGAAGCTGAGCGGGTCGTGCGTGTACCGCACCCAGTCGCTCACTCTGAACGCCAGTGCACGCGAGCTACCCAGGATAAAGGACTGATACCGCTGGCGAGGGTAATTATTCACAAATAGCTGGGTACTTACGTAGTCCCGGTTCGGAATCACTTGTGTAGTAAAGGCGTCGTAGTGGTAGAGCACCTGAAAGGGGTCCAGCACCAGGTAGCTGCCCACTACCACGCTGAAGGGCAAGGTCAGCAGGAAGGCTTTGAGCAGGAGCTTACGCACGCCGCGGGCGGGCGGCCGGCGTGCGGGGACAAGCGGAGCAGTGGGCATTGACGCAAGAACAACTTAAAACTGGAAGTAAATGAACTGCACGCGCTCAAAGGGGCCCAGCACGGCAATGCACAGCACAATGCTGTAGTACAGTGCCCAGCGCACCGGCGTGGGCTGCCGGGCCACCCAACCGCCCACGGCCAGCCGGGCCTGCGCGGTTTCCACTAGCGCCAGCACCAGCAGCGCCCCGGCCAGCGCCAGCCACTCGTAGCGCTGGTAGAACACCTTCACGGCGGCCAGCCCGTGGAAAAGCGTATCCTCACGCAATGCAGCGCTCGCGTCGAACAGGTGCCGGATGACGTAGAGCGCGTCGGGCACCGAGTTGGCACGGAAGAAAATCCAGGCGAAGGCCACTAGTGCGTACGTGAGCGCCACGTTGAGTACCGGGCTGCCCAATAGCGGCAGCCGCGCCGCCACCCGCTGGCGGCCGTGGCGGGTGAGCATCCCCACCACGAGGTAAGCCCCGTGCAAGGCCCCCCAGATGAGGAACGTCCAGTTGGCCCCGTGCCACAGGCCGCTGACCAGAAACACGAAAAACAGGTTGACGCAGGCGCGTGGCAACGCCACCCGGCTGCCACCCAGCGGAATGTAGAGGTAGTCCCGAAACCAGGTGGAGAGCGAAATATGCCAGCGGCGCCAGAACTCCGGCAGGCTCCGGGAAAAGTACGGCCGGTCGAAGTTTTGCATCAGCTCGAAGCCCATGACGCGGGCGCTGCCGCGGGCAATATCTGAGTAGCCCGAAAAGTCGCCGTAAATCTGGATGGAGAAGAACACGGTGGCTACCAGCAGCGGCAGGCCCCGGTAGTGGGTGGGTGCGTCGTACACCTCGTTGACCAGCCGGGCCAGGCGGTCGGCGATGACTACTTTTTTAAACAGCCCCCACGCCATCAGTTTCAGCCCGCTCACCACCCGGTTGTAGTCGAAATACTGCTGCCGATGAAACTGGGGCAGCATGTTCTGCGGCCGCTCGATGGGCCCGGCCACCAACTGCGGATAAAACAGCACGTACAGCGCGTAAATGCCGAAGTGCCGTTCCGCCTTTTGGTGCCCGCGGTACACCTCAATGGTGTAGCTCATGGCCTGAAACGTGTGAAACGAGAGGCCAATGGGCAGCATAAGGCGCAGCAGCGGCAGTGCCGCTGTGCTGCCTCCCCAGTGCAGCAGCGCGCTCGCGTTGCCGACAAAAAAGTTGTAGTATTTGAAAACGCCCAGCACGCCCAGGTTGGCCAACAGGCTCAGCGCCAGGTAAAACCTGCGCCTAGAACCCGGCGCGCCTTCAATCAGCAGCCCGGCAGCATAGTCGATGACAATGGTGAAAAGCAGGATGAGGATGTAGGCCGGCACAAAGGCCATGTAAAACACGCAGCTGGCCCCCAGCAGCAACACCCACCGGAACCGGTGCGGCAGCACGAAGAACAGCGCGGTGACGACCGGGAAAAAAACCAGAAATTGTAACGAGTTAAAAAGCATGCATTCAGCGCAGGAAAATTACGGTGGGGGAGACGCTTATGAATTACCTAAGTCGGTGCGCGTCTTGCCACCGGGCGTACAGCGCCTTACCCCCGCGAATAACCGGTAGTTCTAGCCAGTAGTAGGTGAAGTGGGCGATGACGAACACGCCGGCAAACGCCCCCGCTACCGCTAGCATCAGCCCGAGTTTATTCGGCTGCCCAAAGCTGAGAAAGGTAATGGCCCGTTGCAGAAAGGGCTGGTGAAACAGGTAAATGCTGTAGCTGTAGAGGCCCACCCGCGCCGTAAGGGCCATCAGCGCCTTGCCCAGCCCCGACGTAGCTGGTGCGGGGCGGTGCAGGTACCAGTCCATCAGGCAGATGAACAACAGGCTGAAAAGCACCCGGCCCAGCAGCCCGTACAGCACCGTAACGGTAGATAATGAAAGCAGCAAGTAGCTGCCCACTAGGTAGCCGGGGCTGCGCGTGAACAGCCGCTTACCCTGAAAAAACTGTTCCCCAAAATAGGCTCCGAGCACCCAGATAAGCCACATATTGAGCGGCGACAGCCACAGCACCGCCGAGCGTATCCCAAAGCCCATCACCAGCACCAACGTGAGCCCCGTACCCCCCGCCACGGCCAGCGTGGCCCGCGCGATGCCCAGCCAGCGGCGCAACAGTAGAAAAACTGGGTAAAGCAGGTAAAACTGCATTTCTAGGCCCAGCGACCAGAAGGAGGGATTGATGGTAGAAAAGGAGCGGCCGAAAAGATTGTGGGTGAGCGTGAGGTGGGTGAGCAAGCTGAACGCGCCGCCCGTGCCCAGGCTGAGGCCAAACACGGCCAAAGCCACCAGGTAGGGCGGATAGATACGCCAGAATCGCTTGTTGAAGAACTCGCTAAACCGGAAGGAAGCGCCACTTTTTAAAAAGCCCCAGTGAATAAGAAAGCCCGAAATAACCAGAAATAGCGTCACGCCCTGCCCGCCCATGCCCCAGGGCGTCATGCCCAGCAGCACCCGGCCAGGCGCGTAGCGGGCAAAATCAATCCAGAAGCCGGAAGGGCTGAAGTCGTAGATTTCGTAGGGGCCGAAGATGGCCAGCAGAGCGTGGTAGCCAAAAACCAGTATAATGGCTACCCCACGCAGCACATCAATCTTTTCGCTGTGCTGGCGAAGGCTGAGGGAGGGCTGCCTAGACGCCGCGTGGGTTTGTAGTAAGCGCATGATTACTTAGCTAAGGACGGCTTGGTAGCGGGCCAGCGCTTCGAGGCAAAAGGCAGTGGTCATTTCCTCGGAGCCCCAGCCGACCAGCTTCTTGGCGCCCCCGTAGTACACCAGCCAGCGCGGCCAGTCGCCGTGCGCCCGCTGCGCGCCCAGCAGAAACTGCACCGCCGGCCGTAGCGCCGGCGGCTGCGCGCCCCAGTTGAGCAGGGTGCAGACGGCCAGCGCCGTATCGAGCACGGTGTTGCCCAGGCGGCCATCGGGCCGGGCGGCGGCCACTATCCGGTCGATGACAGGCTGCCGGGCGGGCTGCAGCTTCGTGATGCCGCGGAAGTAGTTGCGCGAAATGAAGTAGTAGACCACGTGCGGGTCGGGGTACCAGCGGTCGCAGCCGGCCTCTTGGTGCTCGGCAATGAGGCGCAGCAGCCAGGTCACAACGGGCTGCGTTTCGGGGATGTCGCCGAGGTAGTAGAGCGCGTTGGCGTTAACTACGGGGTCAACATCGCCGGGCGCGGCTTCCACGCTGCGCCAGAGCACCAGGTTGCGCAGCGGGTGGGCCAGCCGGGGCAGCGTAATGCGCCAGTGGGTGCGGTTGGCGTTCCAGCCCCGCGCCACAAACCAGGTATAGAACAGGCCCTGCCGGTTGCGGTTGGCTAGCAGCAGTGGCACGTTGGTGGGTGTGGGGCAGGCTAGCCCGCGGGCCCGCAGCAGGGCCGACACGCAGGCGGTATCGTCCATATCGAGCGGCAGCGGGCCCCGCATGGGATGCAGCCCGGTGAAATGGTGCCACAGCCCCCCCCGGTTCATGTGATACTGCAAAAAGCCGGTGGTACGCGTTAGCATTTCCTCAGCCTGCGGGTGGTGGGCCAAGAAGAGCAGGCTACTGGCAATGAGCGCCGTGGGGAAGATGCAACTGTCTGGCACGCACCACTCCCGCATGGCCGCGTCGGGGGCAAAGTAGCTGCAAAACTCCCCGTTGGGGTACTGGTGCTGGTGCAGGTAGTCGAGGCCCCGGGCAACGGCTGAGGCCAGCTCGGATGCCTCCAGCGGCGGAGATTGGGGGGGGGCTAATTCCATTCTACATCGACCATAACGAGTTGCTGAAGCATTTTCTGGACGTTTTTGGTGACGCTGAGGGCATCTTCCACGTGCAGCCGGCCGGGTGCGTCTTCCCAGCCCCAGAGGGCGACAGAATGCAGATGCTCAAAATCGGAAATGGCTGATTTTACCAAGTAGTCACCGGCCGTGAGGGGCAGGCCGCGTAGGCGGCAGCTGAGTTGGTGCCGCCCGGGGGCCAGCATAACGGGTTTCGGCAGGTAAGCGGCCGTGATGCAGACGCTCCCGTCACCGGTGTAGATAAAGAAGCCCCATATCACGCTGGGCACCTGCCGTAGGGCTTGGTAGGTGAGGGTAATCAGTACCTCATCGCCGGACTGAATAACCGGGCCGGGCCCGGCCAGGTCCAGGCGCTCGATGACAACTGGGCGCGCCTCGCTCAAGGTGGGTATTGTCCGCTCCGGCAGTTCCGATGCCGAGCCCGCCCCAGCTTGGTGGGAGAAATAATAGTCCAGCGCCTCCGTGGTGGTGCCTTCAAACGCTAGCCGGCCCTTCTCCAGTACCAAGCCGCGCTGGCACACGGCCTGCATGTGGTGGGGCTGGTGCGACACTAGGATGAGTGAGCCGCCCGCTGCTAAATAGCTCATCATGTGCTGAATGCACTTGCGCTGAAAATCGATGTCGCCCACGGCCAGCACTTCATCCACCAGCAGCACCTCGGGGTGCAGGTGGGCGGCCACGGCGTAGGCCAGGCGCGCCACCATGCCCGAGCTGTAAAACTGCACGGGCATCTCAATGGCCGCGCCCAGGCCCGTAAAGTCGATGATGGCCGGCAGCAGTGGCAGCACCTCGGCCCGGCCCACGCCTAGCAGGGCGGCCCGCATAAAGATGTTTTCGCGGCCGGTCAGCACCGGGTCGAGGCCCGCGCCCAGTTCGATGAGCGCGCCCACCCGGCCCCGCAGCCGGATGGAGCCGGCATCGGGCTTGATGAGGCCGTTGAGCAGCTTGAGCAGCGTGCTCTTGCCCGCCCCGTTGGCCCCGATGATGGCCAGCGCTTCGCCCTGGCGCAGCTCAAACGACAGGTCATACAGGCTCCAGAACTCGGCCCGGCGCAGCCCCGGCACGGGCGCGGCCCCGGGCCAGGCCTCGGCCGCAATGTCGCGCAGCCCATACCAAAGCGAGGTACGCAGCTGGGAGCAGAATTTCTTGGACAGGTTACGCACCGTAACCACGGCGGGGACATCAGTCATGGGGCGCGGCAGAAACGGGCGCAGCCAGCAGCGGCAGTTGGTGCAGCACGCGCAGGATTTGCGATGGGAGGTACTCCGGCAGGGCGCGGGGATTGGCCAGCCGCAGGCGCGGGCCCTGGGCCAGCAGCCACTGCACCATCAGCCGGGCCTGGAGCCGGGCCAGGTGCGCCCCGATGCAGGCGTGCACGCCGCCCCCAAACGCGAGGTGGCGCGTGGGCTTGCGTTGCAAATTCAGCGTTTCGGGCTCGGGAAAACGCGCGGGGTCGCGGTTGGCCGCCGCCACGCAGCAGAGCACTAGGGCGTCGGCGGGCAGGGCCTGGCCGCCCAGCACCGCCGGCTGGGTGGTGCGCCGCGGAAACGTGTGCAGGGGCGACTCCAGGCGTAGAATTTCCTCCACGAAGGCTGGCACCAGCGCGGGGTCGGCCCGCAACTGCGCGGCCACCTCGGGGCGCGCCAGCAGGTGGTAGGCGGCGCTGCTCATGAGCATGCTGGTTGTGGTGAGGCCGGCCAGCCACACGGTTTTGGCCAGGTCAACCGCGTCGGTGAGTGAAAACCGGCCCGCCCGCCAGTGGGCCACCAATTGGTCGAGCAGCACCGGCTCGGTCGTCGGCTGGCGCTGCGCGAAGCACTCCTCAAAAAACGCCGTCAGCACGTTGAAATACTCGAACTGGTAGAGGTGGCTGGGCAGGCGGCCGCTCAGCTCCCGGCGCTCGGCCGGCGTGAGACCCAGCAGCTCGCCGCTCATGGCCTGGGTGAGAGGTAGGGCGAAATCATTCACAAAGTCGAACGCCCCCCGAGCCAGCAGTGCGGACCCCAGGTCGGCAATGCCAGCGCTGGCAAACTCGGCCAGCAGCCCCAGCTTTTTAGGCGAAAAATAGGGTTGAATTAATCCCCGAGTTTCGGTGTGCAGGGGCGGGTCGGCCCCCGAGAGCAGGGCATCGATGGGGCCGTTGGGGCTGCTGGAATACACCTGCGGGTCGCGCAGCACTTCGTTAATGAGGTCGGCATCGACCACCAGCCAGCTGTTTTCGGCGGCCAGGAAATGCAGCGGGCCCTGCCGCCGCAAGTAGGCAAAGCCGGGGGTGAGGTCGTTGGTGAAGCCGGGGTCCAGCAGCTGGAACTGCGCCGTGAACTCGGCGTAGGTCATTTCCCGGTGGGGTGCTCCGGGCGCGAGGGCCACGCGCTGCCGCCGGAGCTGGGCCAAGTTTCCTTCGACCACGGCCCATTCCGACTGCCCGGCTTGTAGCGCGGGCAACAGCTGGCCCGCCCCCAACCGGGCCGCTAGCTCCGCTTCACCATAAAAAGGAAACGGATTGCTGCCCACCGGGAGCAGCAGCCGGTGGCCATCGGCCAAAGCGCTGGTCAGGGCACCGTGGAATTGCACCGGGTGCTGGAACATCGTCAGCCAGTACTCGGGACCCAGTACGGTGCCGGCCGCTACCCGGCTGCTTCGCGTGGCCAGGTAGCAGGGCCGGGCAAGGGGCAAGGGCTGCAACTCGGCCAGGGGCCGGCGCATGGCGGCTAGGTGCGCCGCCAGGGGCGTATGGTAGGGCTGGATGGGGCTGGCGCTCAACAACTGGCTCGGCAGACCGTGGGCTGACAAGTAGTCCTGGCCTTGGGCGAGCTCTTCGAAACGACAGAGCAGCAGGCAGCTGCCCGCATCCCGCACTAGCATCAGCGCCAACTCTACCGGGCTGCCGGGCGTTAGCTCCGCCAGCGTGGCCTCGCTGCCTGGCACCAGCAGCACGCCGTAGGCGGGCGGAGTGAGCTGGCTGATGGCGTAGCCGCAGGCACTCACCCGCAGGGCATCGGTGAGGCTGAGTCCGCCGCAGGCATACACGGCCACAATTTCTCCCAGGCTGATGCCCAGTGCGGCATCGGGTTGCACGCCCCGCGCCCCCCACATATCGGCTAGCGCCAGTTGCAGTACCACGCTGCCGTGCATGAGGTGCCGCTCGTCGTCGAAAAAATCCGGACCCGCCGCGCCGGTAAAATGCGCCAGCAAGGAAGGCCCCTGAAGTTCCTGGGTAGTGAACAGCTCACAGGCCTCAACGGTGGCCCGGAAAGTTGCGTCGCGGGTGTACAGCTCACGGCCCAGCGCGGGCCAGGTGGGCGTGCGGCCGCCAAACACGAACAGGCAGGGCGGCGCCGGCTGGCCGTGGCGCAGTTGCCGAAGCTGCTGCTGCCCGCGCCGCGCCAGCCGCTTGAGCGAAGCAGGGGCGTATCGGACCAGCAACGGGCGAAGAATACCAAACATCAGAGGCGGGCAATAAGGTGCGGCTGGGCCAGTCGGTAGGCCAGCCAGGTGAGCAAAAAGAAAATGCCGCTGAGCCCCGCCACTAGCCCCAGGCCAGGGGCCGGAGCCGACGGGCCGGCCAGCAGCCAGTTGCGGGTGGTAGTGAGCAGAGGTGCTACCGGGTTCAGGTTAAACCACTTGGCATAAGAGGCGGGCGGTGAATACACCACGGGGGTAATCAGAAACCACAAATTCAGCGCTACAGGCAGGCCCTGGGCCACATCGGCGTACAGCAGCCCCAGCAGGGCCAGCAGCCAGCCTAGCGCCAAGCCCAGCAACAGCAGCGCTGCCAAGCCTAGTGGCACCAGGGCCAGCGTACCCGTCAACGGCACCCTAAACCAGAGCAGGATGCCTACTAACACGCCCAAGCGCAGCAGGCTGTTGAACACTACCATGGCCGCACCCGCCGCCACGAAGGCTTCGTGCGGCACGCGCACCTTCGCCAGGGTGGCTTTGGCAGTGGACAGTTGCTGCAAGGGACAGTTGAGCGCCTCCACGAAACCCTGCCACAAAAACACACCGGCCAGCACAAAGGCCGGGTAAGGAACGTCGCTGGACGCTACGGTCAGCACCCGGCTGTGGCCCAGCAGCACCCACACTAGCCCAGTCACCAGCGGCGGCAGCACCAACCAGGCGTAGCCCAACAGGCTCTGACGCACCTGCACTTTCAGGTTACGCATAAATAATTGCCAACCAATCCGGTATACCACCTCCAAGTCGGCCCGTATCCCTTGCAGGAATACTCGCGGGGTACGCAGGGGCGACTGCGAAGTGTAGATTGTTTCTTTCATTTGGGGTAAAGTTGCGATGGCGGAGCTTCTGCCAAGGCTAGTAACGTATGATAAACGACCCGGCCGCGGCCAAACCAACGGGCCACCAGCGGGCGGCCTACACTTTGTGGCAGATGGCGCGGGCTAGTGAGTGGTGGGCCTACAAGTTTGCCCCCATTCTAGCCACTGCCTATGCCACAGCCAATTTTGTACGGGTGCCGCTGCTGCCGCTGCTGCCCCGGTTACTACTTCTGGTGCTAGCCCTCACGGTGGGGGCCACCTACGTCAGCGTGCTCAATGACTGGACCGACCGTGCCGACGATGCCGCCGCTGGCAAGGCCAACCGCCTGGCCGGGCAGTCGGGTCACGCCATTCTGGCCGTACTGGCCGGCTGCGCCGGGGTGGGGCTGGCGTTTGGCGCGTATTTCTGGCAGCTGAGCCCCTGGGCCGCTACCTTTTATCTGGGGGCCTGGGTGGCCTATTCGCTGTACTCTCTGCCGCCGCTGCGCCTCAAAGTGCGCAGCGGCTGGGGCTTGCTGGCCGATACCGCCGGGGCCCACCTTTTTCCACAGCTGCTGACGGTCATGGTAGTCAGCCAATGGGCGGGCGTAGCAATTTCGGGGCTGTGGCTGGTGGCCGTAGGGGCGTGGGCGCTGGGCTGCGGGCTGCGCAATATCCTGTGGCATCAGCTGGGCGACGCGGCTAACGATGCGCAGGCGGGGGTAAACACGTTTGTAGTGCGATGGGGTGAGCGCGCGGGCAATCACTTGGCTTTGAGTGCTTTGATGGTGGAGATAAGTGGCCTCGGGCTGCTGCTTTACTTAGGCCACCAGCTGATGGCATACTTAGCGCTGACCCTTTACGCCACCCTGACTTACCTGCGGGCGCGTGTGTGGCAGCAGCCAGTAGTGGTTGCGCAGCCTCAACCGGGGCAGCACATCTTACTCAACGAGTATTACGAAATATACTATCCCTTAGCCCTACTGTTGGGACAAGTGTGGCACTACCCCAGCGACGGCTGGATACTGCTATTGCACAGTGCGTTGTTTGGCTTGCACAGCTGGCAACGGTTGCGCTTGTGGGGGGCAGCCTTGACTGTGATTGGAGGTAAGGTAAGGCGAGTGCTTTACCGGGTAGGTGTATAGTTTTTAGCGTAAAAATTTCTTGCGTAATTAGCTATTTCTAAGGTCATTCGCCGGATGGTACCCCTGGGCGATAGCCGAAGGGCTGTTACCATATGGCGGAGCATGGCCGCTTTTTGGGCATTTTTATAGCTTGCGTAGGCATAATTAACGCAGTGCTCGGCTTGCCGCCGTTGAAAAATAGCTACTTCTGAGCGTTGAAGCTGAGCGCGATACCGCTGTAATAACAGCGGCTCATCATGGAAGCTAAGCTCACGTGCCACGGCTACATAGTCGCGCCCATCGTAAATGTTCTCTCCATGAATGCGCTTCAGCCAGTGAGGTGCGAGTGTGAAGGCAACGGTGGTAGGGCGTTGCATCACGATATCAAGCAACAGACACCAGTCGTCGGCAATAAGCATCTGTTCATTCCAGCCGCCCAGCATGGCACTACGCCGAATAAGAAGCGCTGAAGAAGGTGCCGGACAGGTTTCCAGCATCAGGCGTCGTGATTGGGCCCCGTTGAGGTGCCACCACTTACCGGCGGCCTGCGTGCAATAGCGCTGTTGCGCTTCCCCTTGGCCAAAGAAGTCTTCTAAGCCGTTATGCCCGTTATTAACCCGCCAGTTCATAAATACCAAACTCATTTCGGGTCGCAACTGCTCCAGTCCGCTACTTAAAAAATTAGCATCCCAGATATCATCTGAATCGAGCGAAGCCACATACTCGCCCCGGCACTGGCGCAGCCCAGCGTTGCGAGCCGCTGCCTGGCCTTGGTTTGACTGGTAAATGTATTCTACTCCCTCAAAAGTGCTTACTAACTGCCGCGTAGCATCCTGCGAGCCGTCGTCTACTACTATTATTTGCTTATGCGGATAATCCTGGGCCAAGACGCTGCGAATAGCATCTGCTAGTAGGTGAGCCCTATTATAAGTTGGGATAATAATAGAAATTAAGCCAGGCTGCATAAAATAGCAAATTTTACAGGGTGGACCAGTAACCTTGTGTGGGGTAGAATTTTTGATTTTAAATCAGCTGCAACAAGTGTTCACTGAGCACCGCGCCAGGTTCGGGGGGCACCTGAGCTCGGGTATAGGCGGCGGCGCACCGACCAATGCTTGGCCAGTCGGCGTAGCGAGCCCAGGCCCGCTCAAGGGCTTCATCGAGCGCGGATACAGTGGCGGCCTGGGCCACAAAGCCCATTTCGTTATCCTGGAGCAGTTCGGCAGTGCCGCCGGCGGCGGTAGCAATAGCTGGCCGGCCACATAGCATCGCCTCTACCAGGGCCAGTGGCAGGCCCTCATAGCGGGATGGCAGCACCAATGCGTGGTGGCTAACCCAAACAGCCGTAATATCTGGCACTTGGCCAGCCCATGTTATGCGGTCATGGAGGCCAAGTAATCCGGCCATATCCCGAAGCGCCGGCTCATCGCCACCACTCCCAAAAAAGGAGATATGCAAGGGCCGCTGCCGCCACTTAGGCAGCGCTAATACTTGCAATAGGATATCCTGTCCCTTATCCAGTACCTCTAGCCGGGCCACGCACGCCAGCCGTACCACATCGGACGCGGCTGGCCACGGAAGCTCCGCGGCATGCGGCACATTAAAGGGATTGGCCACTACGCTGGCTTGGTTCAGAGCTAAGCCTAGCTGGTGCTGAGTCACTGCTAAATTGTGCTGCGAAACGAAATAGCAGTGCCGTGCAGCCTCATAGGCTAAGCGCGCCATCAACCGCTGATGGGCTGGTGGAAAAAAGATATCAGCCGCTTTTTGGGCAATTAGCACAAAAGGGTGACTCGCCCGGCGGCAGATATCGGCGAACTCAATGCCGTCGAAATTTGAGCCTTGCGCTATTAACACCAAATGCGGCTGCTGTTGCTGAAGCTGTTGCTCAACTTGTGCCAATCGGTACGCTTGATTTGTCCATTGCCGATGCGTAGGGAGCAATCGATTGAGCATCCGCTTAGCCAATGCTGGTTGGGAGCCTATGCCAACTACTGTACAGCCCGCCCGCCGCAGCTGTTGAATACGCGGGTGCTGGGCGTCAAAGGCCGTTTTTATAATTGTCACCTCATGCCCTACTGCTTGCAAGGCGAGTGCCGCTTCCGCCCATAATTCTTCGCTCCCCCCCCACGGAATAATACAGGAACTTATGATGCTAAATCTCATGGACATGATTCATTGTGTGTAAAGCTTTTTCGATAAATTGGGCACTATTGGCTTCGCAGCCTCGATTAGCTAATCGAAGCGAGCGAGAATGGATTATAATAGTTAAAAACTTAGTAATGTCATGGTAGCGTCTAACTACGGGGTTGCTTATTTTAATTAGTAGCAGATAACACGCATTGTCTACAACAAAAATTAAAAATATTATAATTTATTTTTTATAATATTTTTGTAAAATATATACTGTTTTTTTACTTATTTTTATGATTTTTACTATAACTACAAACAGGATAACATGGAAATAACAAAGGCATGAAATAAAATTGGTGTTTGTTAGAAATAGGACAATTAAGCAAACGTAGATAATAAATAGCAAAAAGTACACACAAAGGTCGAGGCCACGGCAACACGACGCTATAGCATAAAGATGCTAAAATGATTTTAATAATTTATTGCACTTTTCGTGTACACTATGTGACTTTAAGGGGGCAAAATAATTTGCTTTGAACTAAATGCATATCCCCAGGGGGTGACAGTTTTCGCACAACCTGCTGGGACGATTACTCCGCAGCAGCGCCTGCACAACGCAGGCGCGGGCGGTACGGCGCGCTAGCCACCCCAGCCTATAAAGCAGCGCCATGCGCTACAGCCTCAACCCGAAGGTGGCCCAGCGGCGAAAGCCTCCCATTGCCGCCGGCGAGCGGCCACAACGCTGCCGGCCCTCGATGAGGGCCGCTATGCTAGCGACGATACTGCCCCGCTCCCGCTCGGCAATGACCCGCTAGGCTGCCTACGCCACGACTACTGCCCCCTACCCCGGCCCGGGGACGGCCAAAGTCCGCCGAAAAAGCAATAGCCAGCAATATCCCGTCACCTACCTCTCCCCGTCGACTTCGCCGATGGGCAAACCCAAAAAGGCCGCCAATCCCTCCTCCTCGTCGTTGCCCGCCCTAGCCGGCGCGGCGGTTGACGGGCTGCCCCCGCGGGTCAGCTGAGTGATAGCCGGCAGTTCTGGGCCGAGGCTGTAGCGCCCGCCGCGTCTGCCCTTTTACCAGAAAGCTGGGGCGGAGCGGAGCCGACCACTGTGCTGGAAAAACCAACGCTCGGCGCAGGTGGTAGAAGCCGGCGACAAATAAGCAAAAATAAAAAGCAATGTCGCCATGTAAAAGGGTAGCCTAGGGCGACATTCGTTTTTATTTTCACTTATTTGTCGCCATTCCGCTGGCCGGGCTGGCTCCTGCGCTGCTGCTTATGCCCCGTCGTGCTTTTCCTTCTACCAGCCTGGCCGCCGCCGTGCGGGCGCACTTTGGCCTGAGCCAGGCCGAGCTGGCCGCCTTCGTGGGCATCAGCCGCTCGCACCTGGCCGAGGCCGAGGCCGGTCGCAAAAACCTCGGCCCCGGCCCCGACCAGCGCTTGCAGGTGCTGGCCCGCCAGCTACCCCCGCCCGATGGCCACGGCCCGCCCGCGCCCACCTTCGGCCCCGCCGCTACCGGCCCCCCCGAG
>Ga0160427_10001415_pt1 | contig 14682 bp, 15 predicted proteins | sample SolpanmetagenomL_FD_108194 | JGI IMG/M metagenome (GOLD analysis project Ga0160427, IMG submission 108194) | Solar panel surface microbial communities from Lawrence Berkeley National Laboratory, California, USA - L | ecosystem: Engineered > Built environment > Solar panel > Unclassified ...
ATTCCTCCCAATCGTCGCGCATCAGGAGCCTCGGCCCATGGACTTCCTCAAACCACGGTACACGCCTATGAACCGCCGCCGTCGCATCTACGAGGGCAAGGCGAAGGTCCTCTACGAAGGGCCGGAGCCCGGCACGCTCATCCAGCACTTCAAGGATGATGCGACGGCCTTCAACGCGAAGAAGCACGAGGTCATCGACGGCAAGGGCGTGCTGAACAACCGGATCTCCGAGTTCGTCTTCCAGCACCTCAACGACATCGGCGTGCCGACGCACTTCATCCGCCGGCTGAACATGCGCGAGCAGCTCATCCGCGAGGTCGAGATCATCCCCCTCGAGGTGGTGGTGCGCAACGTCGCGGCCGGATCCCTGGCCACCCGCCTCGGCCTGGAGGAAGGCACGCAGCTGCCGCGCTCGATCATCGAATTCTACTACAAGAACGATGCCTTGAACGACCCGATGGTCTCCGAGGAACACATCACCGCCTTCGGCTGGGCGACGCCCCAGGAGATCGACGACATCATGGCGCTGGCGATCCGCGTCAACGACTTCCTGTCCGGCCTCTTCCTCGGCGTCGGCATCCGGCTCGTCGACTTCAAGATAGAGACCGGCCGCCTCTGGGAGGGCGACATGATGCGGATCGTGGTGGCGGACGAGATCTCCCCGGATTCCTGCCGGCTCTGGGACATCAAGTCGTCGGACAAGCTCGACAAGGACCGGTTCCGCAAGGACCTCGGCGGCCTGATCGAGGCCTACACGGAGGTGGCCAAGCGACTCGGCATCATGTCGGAGAACGAGAAGGTCCAGGGCGGCGGGCCGCGCCTCGTCCAGTAGGTACCGTTCAACCGAGCGGGCGGCGCAACGCTCCCCGCCCGGCCTCCGAGAACCTCGAGCGCAGCCGCGCGTGGGTCGAGAGGTCCGGATCGAACCCGGGATGATAATGGGGGTCCTGCACCAGCAGCGACCCCCATCGCTTTTTCAGCCCCGCGATCTCGCGCTCGTGCCGGGTACGGGCCTCCGTTGACCAGCGGCGGCTCGCCGCCTCGCGGTGGTGAAGGACCGCTTCGGGGACGAGCAGCGTGCGGTAGCCGGCCGCGCTGAGGCGCAGGCAGAGATCGACGTCGTTGAAGTCGACGGCGAAGACCGCTTCGTCGAAGCCGCCGATCGCCCGGAACTTGTCCGCCTCGACGACCAAGCAGGCGGCCGTGACCGCCGAGACGGCGTGCGTGACGCGCAAGGCCGCGAGATACCCGGGGGCGTCGCCCGGGAAATGGCGATGCCCGTGGGTGACGAGGCCGCCGGTGCCGAGCACGATGCCGCCGTGCTGGATCCGCCCTTCGCCGTCGAGGAGCTTGGCGCCCACGGCCCCGACATCCGGGCGGAGGGCTTCCCGGGCCATGAGCGTGAGCCAGTCGGACCGGAATGCCTCGACGTCGTTGTTGACGAAGACCAGGAGCCTGCCGCGGGCGCGGGCCGCGGCCGCGTTGTTCATGGCGGCGAAGTTGAACGGCCCGGGACAGGACACGACGTGCCCCCTCCCCTCCCCTTCCAGGGCACGCAGATAGGCCAGGGTTTCCGGCTCGCGACTGTCGTTGTCGCAGACCAGGATCTCGATGGAAGGCCAGTCGGTGCAGCGCCGAAGGCTGTCGAGGCACGGACGGAGGAGGTCGAGCCGGTCCCGGGTCGGGATGATGATGCTGGCCAGGGGAAGCGGATCGGGGAGCGGATACTCCACCCGCACGAGACCATCCGGCGTGAGGGCGACGCGGACATCGGAGCGCCCCACCCGGTCGAGATGGCCGCGCACCACCCGCCGGTGGCGGCCCGGCCTCCCCTCGCCGCCCGGCTGCGCGGAGCCCTTTCTCACCGCGCGACGGAGCGCCAGGATCCCGGGCAGGTGGCCGATGGAGCGCGCGCCGTACCGCTCGGCGATCAGAAAGGCCGCCTCGGCCGGGCCGGCCGGATCGGCCTCGGCATCCAGGGAGGTGCGCCGACAGGCCAGGATCGGGCCGAGATAGTCGAACGCGGCGAGCCGGTCGGCATCGTAGGCCGGCGGCAGCAGCGGCAGGACCGGGCCGCCCGGCCGATCCTGGACCAGCGCGTCGCCGTACACGGCGTGGAGATCGGGATCGGCCGCGAAAGCCGCGCTGATCCGCTCGGAAGCACCGGCTACGAGGTGCCCGTCGCCGATCACGCGGATGCCGGGGCCCGGTTCGTCGGCGGCGGGCGCGAAGCGGTCGAGGCTGCGGGCCGGAAGCGTGAGCCGGTGATCGATCCCGACCAGCGCCGCACCCTTCTGCCGGGCGCGCAGCCGCTTGCCGGTCAGCCGGGCCCGGAGGACCGCGGCGGCCTCGCCCGGTCGGCTGAACACGCGGCGCGCCGCCTCGACCAGCCCGCGCCAGGTTCGTCGCGCGGAACCGAGATACAGGCCGTCCTCCGCGCCCGATCCGGGCGTCATTCGAGATCCTCGCCGAAGGTCGTGAGCGACAGGGCCGGATGATAGAACGGATCGTAGCGGATCACGTCCCGCCAGCGGTCCGAGAAGCGACCGGCCTCCTGCTCGAAGCGGGCACGCTTGGCACCGACCGAGGGACCACGGCTGACGGATTCGAGATGCGCGAGGGTCGCATCCGGCGTCCAGACGGTCTTCCACCCGGCCGCGCCGAGCCGCAGGCAGAAATCGACGTCGTTGAAGTCGACCGGGAACGTCTCGGCATCGAAACCGCCCACCGCGAGGTACTTCTCGCGCGATACGGCGAGACAGGCGGCCGTGACGGCCGAGACCTCGTGCGCCACCTGCAGCCGCCCCAGATGACCCGGCGTGTCGCCCGGCCGGCGGCGCAGGATGTGGCCCGCCCGGCCGCCGAGGCCGACCACGACGCCGGCATGCTGCAGCGTGCCGTCGTCGTAGAGGAGCTTCGCACCCACGGCGCCCACCTCGGGCCGGCAGGCTTGACGGACCATGGCCTCAAGCCAGCCCGGCTCCAGCACCGCCACATCGTTGTTGAGCAGCACGACGACGGTGCCCGAAGCCGCCGCGACGCCGGCATTGACCATCGCGGCGAAGTTGAAGGGCTGCGGATCGATGCGGATACGGACGCGCGGGTCGCCGCGCAGGTCCTCGTAAAAGGACAGCACCTTCGCATCCGTCGAGCCGTTGTCGACGATGAGCAACTCGACGGGTTCGTAGGCCGTCTCGTGGAGGACGCCGCGACAGACGCGCGCGATCAGGTCGAGCCGGTCGCGCGAGGGAATCACGATACTGACCTTCGGCACCGGTTGCGGCAGCGGCCAGTCTAGCCGGATGGCGTCCCCACGAAGCGCGCACCGGACCGGAACGCCGGAGGCTCGCAGCCGCCCGTCGAGGGCGCGCGCCCGTGCAGTCCGGTCGAGGGGATCTTCCACGGTGCGGGCGAGAATGCGCGGCACGTGGACCACCGACGCGCCGGCCGCGATCGCGGCGACTTCGAGGGCGAGAAGCGCCTCCTGCTGTGGGCCGATCGCCGCCGGCCCCGACGCGGCGAGGAAGGCGCGCGATGCGAGCAGGGGGCGTCCCGCGTAGCCCGTCGCCAGGGCAAGGTCCGGGCTCCAGTCCGGCTTCAGCTGCGGCCTGCCGTCGGATCCGAGCGCATCACCGTAGGCGAGGTCAGCGCCCGAAATCGCCTGCGCCAGCAGGGCCAGCGCGTCCGGTTCAAGGACGTCGCCCGGTCGCAGCAGGCAGAGCGCGTCGGCATCAGCGACCAGCTCGACCGGCGACACAGGCCCGTTCCAGGTCCGGTGAACGGCACGCGCGTCCGGTGCGTCCGGCGGCCCGCCCTCCCAGGCGACGCAGGCGCCTACCGCGCGATGCGTCTGTGCCCGGATCCCGTCGAGCGTCGCCGCCAGGGCGATCGCGTCATCCGGCCGTGCGGGGATGAGGCAGCGGATCCGCAGGTCCGTGGGCGGGAGGCGGGCCGGCCGCGTCCGGGACGCGGCCCAGGACGGGAATTGCCCCATCGGGGTCACCGCGCAGGCGCCCCGCAGCGTGTCGCGGTAGCGCCGCTCCGAACCCCGGACTCGATCGTAAAACGCCCCCACGAAGCGCAACGGCCGGGTCAAAAGGCACTGCGCGAGCACGTCGACCTCGCGTCGTATCCCGACGCGGTTCAGGACGAAGTCGGGACCGGCGCACAGGCGGATCTCCCACGCGTCGGGGGGGATGAGTCCCAGCCAGTGCGCGACACCCTGGGACGCACCCGGGAGAACGAAGTCCTCCGGCGCGCGTTCGGGTCCGCGCAGGATCCGCAGGATCGGGCGGCGGGCCGCCAGGGGCTTACCCCCGTAGCTCAGCACGATCCAGCCGGGCCGGCAGTCCGAGAGCACGAGGCGGCGACCGAAGACCGGGTCGTCCGTCGGCTCCAGGCGGAAGCGCGTCTCGCGCCCGAGCCGGAGCCGGAATCGTCCGCGGCCGGTTGCTTCGGTCAGGGGAACCGGATCGACGAGCTGCGCCGCCGCGTCACTGGGCAGCGTCGCCTCCGCCGGCCGGAGCCTCTGCGACAGCCGGCTTCCGGCGGCGCGGCTTCGAGGCGGGCTTTGCGCCCGCAGCCTTGCTGACGCCGACGCCCACGGCGATATCGTAGTCGGTGGTCACGGCCGCCGGGACCAGTAGCTCGTCGGCGACGATGGTGGCGAAGCCCTGCGCCTCACCGGACCCGACGACCACGCTCGCACGCTCGACGCGGCTCGTGACCACCTTGCCCTCGTGACGGATCTGGAACGTGACCGGGACGTCAAACCGGCCGGGCGCGCCGGCGGGCCCCAGGAGGACGTTGACCTCGACGCCCACCTTCACGGTGATCGAACCGTCCTGACGGCGCGCGCATTCCCGGGCGAGCCGGGCGAGGGAGAACTGGGTGCGCACCGTACCACCGGCGAGAATACGCGTCGCAGCGGCGCCCTCGGCGATCTCGACGGGTGGGCAATAAGCCGGATCGAGGCTCTCGGGCTGCGACGGCGGCACCGTCGTGCCGCCGAACTTGAAGAGATTGGAGAGGATATTGCCCTCCTGCGCTCGGGCCGGTGCCGCGCCCAGCGAGGCGGCCAAACCGGCGGCCAGCACGAGGCTGCGTACGGCGCCCAAGCACGCCGTCGGCCCCCCCGCCGCGTTCGAGAACGTCGCCGGAGAGTGATCCCGAATCCCGATCATCGCAGGGCTCCCGAGCGGCATCGTCATTTCAGGCTGTCGAACCCGGCCGCGAAACCTTTCATCGACAGCGGGATGCCGACGCCTTCCTCGGGCGTCTGGAACACGATGAAGGTCGCCTGCGAACCGCCCTTGAACTGCCGGACGAGGCCGTCGTCCATCACCACCTCGGCCACGCAGCCGGTGGTGAGGCAGCGCACGAATCCGGCGCGGCCGATATCGGTCTGGTCGATCTTCAGACCGAGGCCCGACGGCAGGAGCACGCCCAGCGGCGCCACGACGCGCAACAGGTAGCCGCGGTTGTCGGCCGTCTTCAGGACGATCACCACGAGGGTCAGGTTCGGGCGATCCTCGGCGGCGAGGTACTGAACCAGCGCACATTGCTCCGCCTTGGCGCCGGCCGGCGTCTCGCAGCGCAATTGCCAGTCGTCGAAGGTTTTCCGCACCGTGCCCTGGGCCGCGGCAGGCCCCGCGGGCGAGAGCGCCGCGGCGACGACGGCGAGACAGACCGGCAGCGCGACGCGCCGGGCAGCACGCCGGAAACGAACGAGCCTCGCGTGAAGCGGCACCACCGATCCCTTCGGAACGCTCCGGCCGTGGACCGGCGGGAGCCGTACAATCGGGGGTGTTCCGACCATGGGCGCCCCCGCGCTGTCAAGCGATGCGCGCGGTGTTGCCCCACAGCGCTATCCGCGCGGCGTCTCCCGGCCTAGATAAGTCACGGTCAGTCCTCCAGCGCCGGATCCTGAACTCGTGATGCGCCCGTTCGCTCTCTCGGCCGCCTGTTTGATGGCCACCCTCGCGCAGGCCGGGGCCCAGTCCCTGCCGGTCGGCGAGACCACCTACGTCGAGCGCTCGCTCAACCACAGCAGCACCCTCGTGATCGAGCATCCGCCCGTGGCCGCGAACCCGTATGGCCGCCGCAACGGGCAGGCCGCGATCGCGGGCTACTGCCGGGAAGGCGGCTTGGTCCGCCGACGCGACGAGTTCGGCAACCCGGTCATCATCCGCCAGCGCGAGGTCTGCGACGGCGTCGCACCGCGCACCCTCGCGCCCGGAGAGGTCGATCCGCGGCCGAGCTGGCCGGCCGATGCCCTCACCCGCCAGCGGGTGCTGCGCGCCAAGGGCTGACGGCAGCTGACGGCAGGCCGCCTCTCGCTCACCCGTAGCGGTGCAGGCTGGCGCCGCTGCGCTTGAGCCAGGCTTCCGCGGTATCCACCGCTGGGCAGAGGTCGTGCAGGAGCGCCCAGAACCGGGGCGAGTGGTTCATCTCGCGCAGATGCGCCATCTCGTGGGCGACGAGGTAGTCGAGCACCACCGGGGGCGCCAGGATCAGCCGCCAGGAGAAGTTCAGCTCCCCGCGGGCGGTGCAGGATCCCCACCGGCTGCGGGTGTCGCGCAGGGTGATGCGGGCCGGCCGCTCGCCCAGCCGCTCCGCATAGCGTTCGACGGCCTCCAGGAGGTCGCGCCGTGCCTCCCGCACGAGGAAGTCGCGGACCCGACGCGCGACATGAGCCGGATCGCACGCCACGGAGATCGCCGCCTCCTCGCCGTCGTGCTCGATGCGCACCGCGCCGCTGCGGGTGTCGCGCAGGCGGACGCGGTGCGGCACGCCGCGCAGGGGCACGCGCGCCTCCGGCTCGAACCCGACACGCGCGGGCAGGCGCGCCAACCGCGCGGCGATCCAGGCCGAGTGACTCGCCGCAAAGCGCTGCGCGGTGTTCACGGCGGTGCGGCTCGGAAGCGTGATCACCACCTCGCCGGTGGCGGCCGAGACCCGCAGCGTGATGCGGCGCGCGGTCGGGCGGCGGCGAAGCGCGACGCGGAAACTCGAGCCCTCGTGCTGGACCTCGAGGTGGTCTGGATCAGGGCGACGCAGGAGCGCGAGGATCATGCCGAACTTCTAGCTAAGCTGACAGCGGCGCTCCAGATCCCGATCCGCGGAATCCGCACACGGCGGCGGCGGGCCCCCTGAGGGCATTCGCGGGCGGATGAAGCCGGCGATGAAACGTCCGCCAGGCGGGAAAATCGCCTCACGTCCAGCGGGTGACCATGCCGTCCGCGCCCGATTCCGACCAGACCGGGGAGACCAATTCGCTGTCGCCTCGCGACGGTCGAACGAGGCGGTGCGCGATCACGATCGCCCCGACCGCGATCAGGGCGCCCGCGCCGACATCGATGAAGTAGTGACCACCGTCGATCGGTGTCGCGGCGACCAGCATCGCGTTCAGGGCGAGGCCGGGCCAGCGCGTGACGCGGCATATCCATAGATAGCGGGCGAACAGAACGCCGAGCGCCGCGTGGAAGCTCGGGAAGGTGATGATGCCCTCGAGCTGATCGAGGGAAATGCTGCGGAGCGTGCCGTCGCGCAGACCGGTCAGGTGCGAGAAGTGAAGGTAGGCGGCGGAACCGTTCGCGCCGGGGAAATCCTCGGGCCGCAACTGGAGATGCACGAACACCTCCGCCGCGGGCATGAAGGCTGAGATCAGCACCGTGGTCAGGCCCGCGAGCATGAAGGCCAGCACGAACTCCGGGACGGCACGCAGATGCCCGCCGAGTCCGAGCACGATGACCACCACGATCAGCTGGGTCATCAGGCTCTGATAGGCCAGAGACAGGGCGAAGCCGATCCACGGATGGTCGTTGAAGCCGTTCAGGTAGGCCAGCCAGTCGAGACCGAGGGATTGGTCGACGGCCCGGAAAGTCCCATCCCAGAGCGGGCCCCCCGTTGCCGCCACCGCGTAGGACAGGAGAGCCGCGCAGGCGCTGAAGGCGATGACCTGCGCGAGGCTCGACAGGCTGACCGCGAAGCGCGGTTCGAGACGCCGCGTGCTGTAGAACGTCGCCAGGCCCTCGAGGCCCGCACAAGTCAGAGCGGGGAGGACCGCGCCTGCGGCATCGAGCGCAACGCCCGCCGCCCGCATCCAGGCGGCGGTGAGGACGGCCACGGTCAGGATCAGCAACCAGAGGCGCGCCCGCACGGGATGAAAGTCGGCCGGCATGATCAGCACCCGTCGTGAGCTCGTGCTTCGCGTGATCGGTCGGGGCAGCACGCGCGCCGGGCTGGGGACACATCCAGGGAGACGGTGTCTTCACGGCCGGCCGTCGGGCCACCCTCGGCTCGGGGCCTCAGCCCGAACGGCGGGACCGCCCCCGGGGACTCACCTGGGCAGACCCGGCGCGCCTCCGCGACCCGCGTCCTAGCCGGCGATGGCCCGGATCCAGAGCTCGGTCTCGGGCAGCACGAGAAGGGCCGCGCCGGCGAGGGCAATGCCGTAGGGCACCCCGGTCTTGGCGTCGTGCAGATGCAGGGCGAAGGGCATGCGCGCGATCCGGTGAGGCAGGGGGTGCGATCGCGCGAACAAGATCGCGAGGGTCAAGGCCCCGCCGAAGATCGAGGCCACCAGCAGGTAGTCTCCGAGCCCGTCCAGGCCGAGCCACAGGGCCGTTGCGGCCGCCAGCTTGGCATCGCCCCCGCCGATGACGCCGAAGGCGAACAGCGTGAAGGTGACCGCGAGGACCGCCGCCCCCGCACCGAGGTGGTAGCCGATCTCGGCCCAGCTCATCGGACCGGTCGCGGCGACGATCACGAACCCTGCCACGAGTGCCAGGGAGATCCGGTTCGGGATCAGCATCGTCAGGAGGTCGCTCGCCGCGGCGTAGGCCATCAGGAACGGGAACAGGATCAGCAACCCGAAGCTCGCGACGCCGAGGCTCGTCAATCCTGAGCTTGCCATTGCCGAGCCGACCATGTTCGGGCCTAACCTGCCGTTGCGGGATCCTGCGGGTCTGACACCGGGTTGCGCCCCTCCGAAGGGGCGGTCCATGTCCCGGCTAACGGCCGTGCCGGCCGGTCGAGGCTCCCCGTCCGCTCGGTGCGGACGGAGAGGCCTCAGACCTGCCGCAGATCGTGGCCGTCAGAACGCAATCAGTTCAGGTTGTTGGAGATCTGGGTGAACTTGGCGGTGAGGCTGGTGCCGACAGTCTTGAGCGTCGCGATGATGGCGACGGCGATCAAGGCAGCGATCATGCCGTACTCGATGGCGGTGGCGCCGGACTCGTCAGAGGCAAAACGCTTGAACAGGGTCTTCATGAGGAGCGATCCTTCGATCAACACAGTGCAGCTAAACTTGCTCAATGACCGATGAGGAGTTTCAGGTCTCGATCGGCGGCATGCACAGACTGCCTATTACGCCTTGAAAATCGGTTAAATCGAACTTGGATCGCTGCCCCGGGTCGGCCGGCTGCCCGCTTGGTGAAAGTTGCGTTTCGACGATGCATGTCGGGCGGGTGGCGCCCGCCCGCTTAGCGCTTCCTTCACCGTTCCGGCGTATGCCCCGGTGCGGAGCGGTGTTCCGTGCACCCTCCGCCTCCCCTCGAGGATCTCCGATGCGCCGCACCTTGTCGAAGGCGGGCCGAGCCGGCCTCATCCTCCTGCTGATGGGCGCCACGGCGGCTGCCGGCCAGCCCGAGTCCCTGCCGGTGGTGACCATCTTGGTCGACAATGCCAAGGTCATTCGCCTGCCGGAACGGACGTCGACCGTCATCGTCGGCAATCCCATCATCGCCGAGGTGACGCCGCAGAAGAACGGCGTACTCGTACTCACCGGCAAGAGCTTCGGCTCGACCAATCTCATCGCCCTGGACAATGCCGGAGCGATGGTCGCCGAGACGATGATCCGGGTCGAGGCATCCCGGGACTCGACCATCACGGTGCAGCGTGGCCTCGACCGGGAGTCTTTCTCGTGCACGCCGAACTGCCAGCCGGCGGTGCAGCTGGGCGACTCGGCGAAGTATTTCGGTGACACGAGCGGCCAGGCCGATGCCCGCCGCAAGCTCGCCACGAGCGGCTCCGGGCCGATGTCGGCTGGGGAACGCTGACACGCGCACCCGCGACAGGGCGCCCGTCCTGAGGCAGGATCTCCCGACGCGCCGCGGCACCAAAGCCCGGCGGCCTCGTCGCAGGGAGTGATCCAAGCCGATGACTGCCATCACGCGCGACCCCGCGCCGCCGAGCGTCGATGCCGATTTGCTGGCGGCATTCCGCGCTGTGCCGACCGCGACGATCAGCGATTGCCTCGACCGCATGCCGGTCCTCTCCGGCCTGCGCGCGTTCCATCGGCGCGGAGGTCTTCTCGGAACCGCCATCACCGTACGGGTACGCGCGGGCGACAATCTCGCCATCCACCAGGCCTTGGAGGAGGTCCGCCCCGGCGACGTGATCGTCGTCGACGGCGCAGGCGACACGTCTCGGGCGCTCGTCGGCGACATCATGAAGGCGATCGCCGAGAGCCGGGGCGTGGCAGGCTTCGTGATCGACGGCGCCGTGCGCGACACCGACGCCTTCGCGGACGCCGACTTCCCCTGCTACGCCCGGGCGGCGACGCCGCGGGGTCCCTTCAAGTCCGGCCCGGGCGCGATCAACGTGCCGGTCTGCGTCGGCGGCTGGACGGTGAACCCGGGCGACGTGGTCGTCGGCGATTCGGACGGCGTCGTGACCTTCGCGCCCGATATCGCCCCCCGGCTGCTGGAAGCCGTGCGCGCGCAGACTGCCCGCGAGACGGAGGTGCTCGCGCAGATCCGGGCCGGTCGCTACGACGGCCGCTACGCGCGGGTCACGACGGGTTGAGGGAACTCGGCACAGCTGCAGCCGGGAGTTGACGGGCGCGCCCGTGCCCGCGCAGCCGCATCGCGATCGTCGCCGCGCGCAGCCTTGCGGAGTGGCGCGCCGCGGTGGACGATGGCGCATGGACTCGACCCCCCTCACCTACGCGATCGGCGATATCCACGGCTGCGCAATCCTGCTCGACAGGCTGCTGGATCAGATCGCCGCCCATGCGGGGGATCGCCCTCACAAGCTCGTGTTCCTGGGCGACTACATCGACCGGGGCCCCGACAGCGCCGCGGTGCTGCGCACGGTCAGCCGCCTCAACTGGGCCGAGCCGGACCGCGTGACCTGCCTGATGGGCAATCACGAGCGCATGCTGCTGGACGCGATCCAGACCCCCTCGGCCGCCGCGCACTGGATGTACAACGGCGGCGAAGCCACGATGGATTCGTTCGGCGCGCGGGACATCGCCGGCATCCCCCGGGATACCCTCGACTGGATCGAGGCCCTGCCGACGCTGCACGGGGATCACGCCCGCTGGTACGTGCATGCCGGCCTGCGACCCGGCACGGAGGCGCACGCGTCGGATCCGCACGACCGCCTCTGGATCCGCGAGCCGTTCCTGGAGGGGGAGCACGATTTCGGCCGGCACGTGGTCCACGGCCACACGCCGCAGCGGAGCGGCCACCCGGAACTGTGCCGGTTCCGCACCAACCTCGACACCGCCGCAGTCTACGGCGGCGCGCTCACCGCCGGCGTCTTCTCGGACGCGGAGGGCCCCCCGATGGAATTCCTGCAGGTCCGGGCGCGCTGAGGCTCAGCCACGCCGCGCAGGCACCCATGCGCACAGGATCCCGGCGAGCCAGCCGCCCATCAGGGCGAACCCGCCGGACGGCGCCGCCATCGGGAAGAGCGGCTGCTGGAGCCACGTGCGCGCCGAGAGGTCGCCGCAGAACAGGATCAGCCCGAGCACCAGCAGCCCCGCCGCAACGCGGGCCAGATTGCTCCGGGCGAAACCCGCGGTTCCGAGGCCGACCAGGGCCAGGATGGCGGGGGCATGGAACAGCAGGAACTGCGCCGCCGTCTTGAGCGAATCCGCGCCGGGGACATGCGCGGCGGCCGCGCTCAGCGCGACGCCGAGCAGCCCGGCAAGGCAGGCGAGCGCCGCGAGCGCGCGGTCGACGCCGGAAACCCTCACGCGCCGCGCTCCACCAGGAGCTTGGCGATCGCCGCCCGCAGCTCCGGCACGCCGCTGTCGTCACGGCTCGAGGTCAGGATCACCTGCGGAAAGGCAGCCGGGCGCTTGGCGAGACCCGCCTCGATCCCGGCGATGCGGCTCGCGACCTCGCCCTTCTTGAGGGAATCGCCCTTGGTGAGCACCACCTGATAGCTGACCGCCGCCTTGTCGAGACCGTCGAGCACGTCGGTGTCGATCGACTTGAAGCCGTGGCGGGCGTCGATCAGCATGAACACCCGGGCGAGACTGGAACGCCCCTTGAGGTAGGCATGGATCAGCCGGGTCCAGGCCTCGACCTTCGCCTTCTCGACGGCGGCGTAGCCGTAGCCCGGCATGTCGACGAGCGACAGGCGCTCGCCGATCCGGAAGAAGTTGAGCTGCTGCGTCCGACCCGGCGTGTGCGAGGTTCGCGCCAGGGTGTTGCGGCCCGTGAGGGCATTGATCAGGCTCGACTTGCCGACGTTCGAGCGGCCCGCGAAGGCGATCTCGACGCCCTCCATGGGCGGCAGGCGGTCAAGGGTCTGGGCGGCCGCGTAGAAATCCGCGGCGCCGGCGAACAGGAGACGGCCGGCCTCCACGAGGCCGGCCGCGTCATCGTCGTTCTCTGTCACGGCAATCCCGCCCGTCAGCTCTTCGTGGCAGCTGCCTTGGTGCCGCTGCCGCGCCGGAACGTGGTGCGCAGGTTGTCCCACAGCTCCACCTTCACGCCGTTACGCCGCATGATGACGTATTGCTGGATCACCGACAGCGTGTTGTTCCAGGCCCAGTAGATCACGAGGCCCGCCGGGAACGAACCCAGCATGAAGGTGAACACGATCGGCATGAAGGTGAAGATCTGCGCCTGGACCGGGTCCGGCGGCGCGGGGTTCATCTTCATCTGCACGAACATGGTCACGCCCATGATCAGCGGCCACACGCCCAGATGGACGAAGTCGGGCGCCGGGAAGGGCAGCAGGCCGAACAGGTTGACGACACTCGTCGGATCGGGCGCCGCCAGATCGTGGATCCAGCCGAAGAACGGCGCGTGGCGCATCTCGATGGTGATGAACAGCACCTTGTAGAGCGCGAAGAAGACCGGGATCTGGATCAGGACCGGCCAGCAGCCGGCGACCGGATTGATCTTCTCCTTCTTGTACAGCTCCATCGTGGCCTGCTGCGCCTTCAGGCGGTCATCCTTGTAGCGCTCGCGGATGGCGGCCATCTCGGGCTGCACGGCCTTCATCTTGGCCATGGACACGTACGACCGGTTGGCGATCGGCAGGAACAGCAGCTTCAGGCAGAAGGTGACGACCAGGATCGAGACGCCGAAATTGCCGAACAGGTGGTAGAAGAAGTCCAGTGCCCGGAACATCGGCTTGGTGATGAAGAAGAACCAGCCCCAATCGATCATCAGATCGAAGTGCTTGATGCCGAGGTCCTTCTCGTAGTTGTTGATCAGGTTCACTTCCTTGGCGCCGGCGAACAGCCGCTGGGTCGCGGTGGCCGAGGCGCCGGCCGCGAGGTTCACGGCGTCGCCGCGCACGCTCGCCTGGTAGACGTTGGTGGTGCCGTCGGTCCGGTCGGTGAAGGCGCCCGTGTAGGGCGTGTCCTGATCGGGGATCGCCGCCGCCGCCCAGTACTTGTCGGTGATGCCGACGAAGCCGCCGGTCACGCCGGTCCAGGCCTTCCCCTTGGTGCTGGCGCCCCCGTAGGCGCCCTCCTTGGCGAGCTTGTCGTAGGTGAATTCCTGCAATCCATCGTTGCCGAGGTAGCCGATCATGCCCTCGTGCAGGACGTAGTAGCCCTGGGTGTGCGGCTTACCCCAGCGGGAGACGAGGCTGTAGGGATAGAGCGTCAGGGCACCCGAGCCCTTGTTCTCGACCTCGTCGCGGACGGTGAACATGTACTTGTCGTCGACCGCGATCACGCGCTTGAAGACGAGTCCGGCGCCGTTGTCCCAGGTGAGGGTCACGGGCTTGCCGGGCGACAGGGTCGCGCCCTCGCCGGTCCAGAGCGTGTCGTTGTTGGGCAGCGGCCCGGCGTTGGCGCCGACCCAGCCGAACTCGGCGTAGTAGGGCGTCTCGCTGCCGGCCGGCGAGAACAGCACGATCTCCGGGCTCTTCGGATCCACGGTCTCGTGGTAGCCCTTGAGCGACACGTCGTCGACGCGGCCACCCTTCAAGGCGATCGAGCCGGTGAGCGCCGGCGTATCGATGCGGATGCGCGGCGAGCGCGCGAGGGCCGCCTCGCGGGAGACCGGGCCGGCCTGTCCCGGTACGGTGCCGGGCGCGGGAGCGGCCGGCCCGCCTTCCTTGGGCGACGGGGACGGCACGCCGTCCGGCGTCACCCCCGGGGGCTGCTGTTGCTGCTGCGCGGCCTTGTTCTGCGCTTCGATCTGGCGCTGCTGCTCCATGCGCGGGCCGGCCACGAAGTACTGCCAGCCGAGCAGCACCAGCAGCGACAGGCCGATGGCCACGAACATGTTCGTCTTGTCATTGCCCATCAGGGACACCGCCGCACGCGTTCGGAGTGGCATCAGGCGCGGCACCGGCCCGGTCGGACCCGCGCGCGCCTGTGATTCGGGAATCTCTCTCGCGCCCGTGCGACGAAGCCATGTCGGCCTCGCCGGACGGGGCGGGCTGCCCGGAAGCTGCGCCCGCCTCGCGCGGAGGAGATAG
>Ga0160427_10001416_pt1 | contig 14681 bp, 8 predicted proteins | sample SolpanmetagenomL_FD_108194 | JGI IMG/M metagenome (GOLD analysis project Ga0160427, IMG submission 108194) | Solar panel surface microbial communities from Lawrence Berkeley National Laboratory, California, USA - L | ecosystem: Engineered > Built environment > Solar panel > Unclassified ...
GCCCTGCAAGCCGCGCTGCTCGACCCAGCGCAAAGTCTTCAGATTTGGGAGAAAATCCTGCAATCGACTGGGACGCGGAGTTGTGTTCGGATTGTGCCGACGAGGGGCACGGATTTCAATCATTTGAGAGATGGATGGGTCAGGGGTATAACACAGCGGACGCAGGAGTTGAGCAGGAGCGGCGCGCCGACGGCCAGGGAGTATGAAGATGAAAGTTTTGGAGAGGCGATGAAGGCGTTTCAGGCGTTGTTGAGTGGAAGGGGGAAGGCGCCCAAGGGGTCGACGATCTTGTTGACGAGGGATGAGAGTGGGCGGTTGGGCGTTGTGTATGATCATGCGGGGGTGAAGGAGGTGTTGGGTGGGCTTGAGGATGAGAGGGTTGCGAGACAGGTGTGGCTTGGGTATCTTGGAGGGAAGAATGTTAGTAGTGAGGGAGCGAGGAAGAGTGTTGTTGAGGGGGTTGGTGAGCTGGTCGCGAGACCGATGGGAACGGTGGGTGTGGGTGCTGCTGCGATATGATGCTGTGATGAGAGATGTGAGATAGGTTGCGGATGTGTCTGGATGTAGACGCTCAGGTCAGACTTATGTCCTATTGATGTCGTGTCAAGCACCTTTGCGACAATTTCATATCATGTTCAATCCGTGCACATTTGTGCCAACCTAATCTTCCTAGTTACGCCGTTGACCAGAGACGACTCGCATCGCCCGGATTGCTGGACCTTTTCGCGAACAACATCAAACTGTCGGCCATCTCAAGCAGCCTCAATCTCAATCAACGACATAGCTCTAATCGGCAACTCAAACCCATCCAACGTCACACTCCTCGCACCGTGCAGCGGCTGCCACCATGCCCAACCCCAAACTCCCCAGTTGCCCCTCAACGCCACAGTTGTCGGCGGCTCAAGCAGCGCAAGCTCACTCGCTTGTTTCAGCGTCGCCAGTTGTGCTTCCGTTGGATTATGAGGCGATCCCATTGCCAGCCACGTAGTATACGTATTCCCATGGTCGTTGTCGAGGCGATAGTGCGAGACCTTGACCTTTTGTGCTCGCGGATGTGCGATGGTTGCTGGGAGATTGTCGACGTTGACGGAGATGGAAGGAGAGGTTAGGTTGACGTTGTTGTCGTGGTAGTTCCAGATGAAGACTCTTAGAACAGGTGATTCTGAAGACGGAGTAGGAGTAGTGCTACTACTGCTACTGCTAGTATTCTTCTTCGCAACGTCGGTGTCTCGAGTGCCCAATGCGGCTAGTACGCCAACACTGCTGTCGCCTCTTACGCCGTCGACAAGAATGTCGTCGAGTGCCACCTTGCCATCACTCACGGCCTGCACCCGCGTGCCGGCAATCCGCGCCAGCATCTTGTGCGCACTCATAACAGGGCGATTCACACCACCATACGCAAGCACTCTGAAGCCATCGAACCAGTCGCCATAAGCCCCCTCGTACTCAAACGCCCACGTCAACATGCCTTCCAAATTGACCTTGTGCCTTGCCGCCAGATCCATAGCCCGCGTGAAGGACTCGGCAATGTAAGCTCCGTACAGCAGATTCACGCGATATTGCTGGTATTGCGGGGTGATGCAGCCAGCACAACCATCTGGATCCAACTCGCTGAGTATGATCGGCGTGTTCTGGAATGGAGGTGTGGAAGCAACGACGGCGAAGGCGTTGTCGAGCTGGGAAAGTTGGACGGAGATGTTCATTTGCGTGTAGCTGTCTGTGGCGCTTAGAGTTGAAGTGCTGCTTGGGAGGGCGGAGATGGTCGTTGTGGTGATTATGGTGTTGCTGGCTGCGTAGATCAAGAGAGGGACGCCTTGGGCGTGGGAAGATAAGAAGTCGACTTGTTGCCCGGTTTTTGCCGGTGGCGTAGTTAGTGCCGTTGATAGCATGGGTGAGATAGTTGGACAGGTAGTTCCCATCTGCACCGCCAGCTATCTCGAGCCCTCCAACACGAGCTGTGGGGAGAGCGCGTAGAACGGCGTCTATGGCGTAGTCGTTGAGTTTCAGGAAGTCAGCCATCGTGCCATTCCAATCTATATGTACGTCAGCTTTATAGTACTGTATGGCTGCTTCGCGATCGTGGACACTCACACCCAATATTCGGCTCATTCCACGTCTCCCAATACCACGAATTGACCTCGGCGGCACCATATCTCGCAACGCAATGAGTAACCCATTGATACACCAGCTCAGCATACTTCTCATAAGTCTTGGGCACATGAGTCCAGCCCGTAAAGATGACATTATACGAATTCGACGGGTTGAAATTGAAGAAATACGGATCGGGAATCGTGGCCATCGCTTCAGGCATAAACCCGGTCTGCGCATATGGCTTGACGTTTTTGGCGAGATACGTGTCGAAGATGCGGTCGACGATGGTCCAATTGTAGATTGCATTACCGGCTGAGTCTTCGGTGTACGCGTTGGTGCTGCCGAATTTGATGGCGGGATAGCCTGGACCGGTGGTGAGGAGGTTATGAGTCCTGGTGTTTCGATATCGTCAGCTGCTGCGAAATAAAGTAGACTGGATTTCATTACCTGAAATAGCTTTGGGTAGAGCTGAGGTTGCCTATGTCTGCCAGCAGCTCTTGCCCGTGCGGAAAGTAAGCATAATTAGGCTCGTCACAGCCGAAGAACTGGTTCAGTGGCTTCAAAGGACCTTCGGTTACACTGGCATCGACGGAGGTGGTCACTTTTCGAGTTGCGGCTGGGACTAGCAGTGGTGTGAGGAGTGCTACCAGCTTTGTAGCTGTGGTGTATGACAATCTCATTTGAGCTCGAATAGTTTGGACGAAGGATATAGGAAGGGACGTAAAAACAGTGAGTGGTGGCCGTCATCATTCTTCTTATACAGCGTCAAGGTGCGGGGTCACAATGTGGTTTTCAAGTGTACAGTACCAGGTAGCGGCATGTCTATAGCATAAAGTGCATGGCTAGATCTGCGGCCAAGAATGCCCAAAAAGTAATGTCCAAGCAAGCGGGGTCGAACAGCATCAGACTGGACTGAGCCTACCGTGAAGGACTTACCCGAGTCCAATACTGCGCGGTAACGTAGCGTAGCTTATATTACATCTCTTGATGTTAGTTGCGATCTGAAGCTCGGGGTGACGTTGCACCGAGCTAGATTCTTTTTGCACCGAGCAGGCGTCTTCAACGTGAAGTGCGTAGGGTTGCCTCCAAACTCATTACAGTCATGGGACTTCTTTGCAGATTTCAGATGTAGAAGAAAAGGGTGCGGGCTCCTCGTTATCGAAAGTTATACATGTCTTTGATCATAGGTGAATGGTGCAGGTAAGTACTCTTTTTCACGCCAAAGTGTTGAGGAGCTACGACTACGCAGCTGACGAAAGCCAGCCTGGGGCTCGAAGGCAATGACTGCTGTTGATGGTAATCTTGTTCACCATAGTTCGTAGTAGAAAGATATCAGAGCAGAAGTACTGAGGTCAATAACACAGGCCGAAACATGTGGGATAACCGAAGACATAGCCGACCGCCGAGCACCGAGAAGTATAGCATGAAAATAGTGTGACTATTCTGTTTCGACTCATCGGCCACATCATTGTGTGACATTGGTAAAGCAAGAAATCCGTCTCATTATTAGTAACACCTCTGTATTTGCTTAGGAAAGGGTACTCCCCGTGAGAAGTGCCAAAGAGTCAGAAGTAAGTTTAGGTCGACATGATATCGGCTGATCTTTAAGGAAGACCTTTGAGATACTACTAGGGTGCGAGGTCTAGACTGTCGAAGCAGTAGTGTGAAGAGAGCTGATGAAGCTTAGGTGTTACACTATTATCGACTAGCACAACAGGATCTTATGAATAGGCCTCTAGGATCTAGCTTGATAGAGAAGCATAATAGGCTATGTGAGGACTGTCAACTAGATTTAAGCACTTAGTAAAGATTCGCCAGATATCCAGATCCTAAGACTTGGGGTACCTTTTTTTAAGCGACCCCCGAAGGCAGGTCGAAGAGCACTTCGTAAATAATGTACGCCGAATATGCAGGTCGCCACTCGATTTGAGTCACCAAAACGCTGCGCCACGCAGTTAGTCATCTTGTTTGCCACTTAAGTTTTGATACAAGAATCCTGCCTGACCGTGATCTGATTGTCTCTCCGTCTCTTTGTGACGTTGAGGAACGATATTAACATAATGCGCGGAGACAGCAGTAGACTGATCGCAGCTATGTCATCGCCGAGCTCGAATGGCACAACTTACGACGACCTTCCTGGCACGATCCTGGAATCCTTTCTACCCGGTTTCGGTTTCATTCGTCGTCTGCTCCTCACTACTCTTGGCTTCGATGTGACTTTCCTCGTTTCAGGATGTCTCGTCTTAATTGGAGTGTTCAGTGGAAGCAAGTATCTCTACCGCGCCCTATCACAGTTCGCAGACAATTATCTCATGTCTAGTGTGCACATCGAGCCAAACAGTGAGATATATACCCAGGTCATGAGCTGGATCTCTGCCAATGTCGTTACGGAGCGCTCTCGCAATCTAACAGCAAAGATGAATACTACGGAGTCCGAATTGCTTACGACAGTGATACCAGCACAGCTGCTTCAACAAGACAATGGCCAACCTTTCGACTTCGGCCTGCTCAGAAAGCAGGAACCGGTGATGTATGCGCCTCACTACGGAGACCACGGATTCTGGCACGCTGGTCGGTATTTCAGGCTACATCGCGAGAAACGTGATGTCTCGATTATCAGTTGGAATAGCTCCGGAGGCAATGAGACAGTGGAGACGATGGCCATCAAGACCTTTGGATTCTCTCCACGCCCAATACAGGAGCTTCTGAACACTTGCAAACGACAAGATGAGGATCGAAGTCGTACACTGACCAGCGTGCTAAGGCCACACCGACGTGGTGATATGTGGACTCATAGTTCATCCCGACCTTCACGACCTCTCGATACAGTCTATCTAGAGGCTGAGCAGAAGGCACGTCTCCTTCAGGACGCAACCGAATTCCTACATCCACTTTCACGTCGCTTCTATGCGTGCCGCGGTATCCCATACAGAAGAGGCTATCTGCTTTATGGTGAACCGGGAACTGGTAAAACAACAATTTCGATGACATTGGCTGGATATTTCGGACTGAGCCTGTGTGTGCTGAGTTTGGTGGAAAGTTCAATGACCGATGAGCGCCTGGGGGCTTTGTTTGCACAACTACCAAGACACTGTATCGTTCTGCTGGAAGATATTGATGCAGCCGGTCTGGAAGCGCGTGAGGAAGTTGCCAAGCAGGCGAAAGCATTGAAAGATAAGGAAGACCAGACACAGCCCGCTCAAGAGCCTGCACCAATGCCTGCGGTGCGCAAATCAAATCGTCGTGGACGTAACGCTGATGGTTCTACGTCTGATCAGACTGGCATTACCCTGTCAGGTCTACTCAATGCACTAGATGGTGTTGCCTCGCAAGAAGGCCGCATACTCATTATGACGACGAACGACCCCGAAGCGCTCGACAAAGCTCTGGTAAGACCTGGCCGCATCGATATGCAAGTTTACTTTGGACATCTCAGCAAGGTCAATGGCAGAGCCATGTTTCTAAGGATGTATCAAGATGATGAAGCTATCGCAGCAAAATTAAGGTCACATGAAGCGTTTGTTAAGAATGCCACAAAGGCTTTTTCGAGTGGCACATTACAAGTCAATGGTGTTAAAGAAAACACTGATGAAAAACAACAACACAAAATAGAGCTTCTTGCTGAGCAATTCGCGGACATGCTTCCCGAGACTACGTTTACACCTGCTGAAGTACAAGGCTATCTGCTTACTAGACGCAAGAGTCCAGAGAAGGCTATAGCTGAGTTCGAGGCTTGGAGGGATGTGATGATGAAGGCGAAGGAGAGAGGCACAAATATTATTGCAACAGAAGCAGTGGAGAATGCGACGACCTGAAACGAAGATTATGCCGTACAGAAGTAGAGATGAAAGATTATGCCATACAGAAGTAGAGATGAGAACAGGCTAGCCAGGGAACGATGTGAGGCATGAAAGATACGCGGATGAGATATGAAGCACTATTACGAATTATTTAATGAAAAGCGAAAGATGAAATCTTGTACAAAAGCCACTAACAAATTGAACATCATGCAGCAACCTTCTTTATCAAAGGACTATAAATCACACGCTATATCTTTCCTGCTGTGAGTCAATGAGACTTTGTAGTGGCGAATGCATACACTCAATTGTGGCGCATTTAGAGTTGATCGTGCAAGCGCTCGTGCTTCCCTGACAACGGTTTCAACGGTGATATTGTGCTGATCTATTTACAGTTCTTCGTCATCATCTCATTCTTTCCTAAATCAAGTTTCCTCTCTTCTGCCCGAGCTGAGACACCGTGACTGGATGCTTCTCCATTAATTGTGTGTACTTGGGTCCCGAGTCTGGTGCTTCACGAGTTCGTGTTTCTTACAAAGATACCCTCTAGGATAACGTTAGCATCATCTAGCACAGAAAGACGTCCAACAACAAGCCTTTGAGCCACGATCTCGCGCATTCACATCCAAGATGTCAATCAATCACGTTCCATTCATTCGTACAACCGTCTCTCTGGCATTGCTCCTCCCACACCGTGCCGTCGCCGCACCCTCACCAGCAACCATAACATACGCACCAGGCACTCACTCCATAAACCCCGACACGCTAAACCAACCCGGCTTCTTCGTCCTCTTCGCCCTCATCGGCGCCGGCATGGTCATTGCCTCCGTCTGGTTTTTCTTCTGGGCCAAAAACGGCGGTTTCGTCTGGCGCGAAGGAGATTGGGACGATTACAAAAGCACCGTCTTGCGCCGAAAAGGACCCGACGGCCGCACCTTGACAAACGCAACCAAGAGTACCAAGCTAGGCGGCAGAAGCGTCAAAGGCGGCAACAGTATCTGGGGAAAGAGCAAATGGGGCCAAACTGAGAAAGGCGGAGGCCGAGCATGGGATGAGGAGGATGCGTTGACAGAAGCTACAGGCTGGGAAGGCGAGTACAGAGATGAGAAAGCGCAGAAAGAGCACAAAAGTCGTAAAAGTGGTCGAGGCAAAGGACGAGGACGAATGGACGAAGAACTCCTCGCCTACCGCGCGGAACAACCTGCACGAGTAGGCGGTCTCAACAGCGCTCCTGAGGGCAATGGAAGCCACTACGCCTACTCATCCACCGGCCACACCAATCACAATCATAACCCAGCCACCAAAATCCCAACACAACAACAACAACAACCGAAGCGCAAATCCTTCCTGACCAAACAACGCGAAGCCAAAGCCTTCAAACGAGCCGAAAAGCGCGCAAAAGAAGACATCGCCCGTGCTCGAAAAGACCGAGAAGAATACATCTACAACTCCAAAGCCAGCAAAGCCACAAAAACTCGTACTACTCAAACTCACAATGGACCACCAGCACCACCACCCCATCGTACCCGTCGCAACTCAGCAGAAACAGTAGCCACGTCCACTGTCTTCAGCGCATCAGAAGTCTCCAGTATCAATGATAAGAAGAAGGATGTAGCATCTTCTTCTTCTTACTACGACGCTTATCGTCCTGCACCTCCAGATCGTCGTATTCGCGAGCAATCACGTACCCCAGGGGATCGTGAATATCGGCAGAGAAGCAGCAGCCGTACAAGAGAACGTCCATCAGGCGGCCGACAAAGAGAAGACTCACGAAGTCGCTCACACTCTCGCACCCGTACCAGTGATCACGGAGGAAGCCGCCAATCCTCGCCACGCAAAACACGCAGCAGATTCCCACCGAGCAGCTACAACGGCAGTGACATCTCTGGCGTCAGTGGAGATGGAGGAGAGAGACATGCGGCGACAACAACAATGCCGAGGTTTGCACATCCACAGGTTCCTGATTTGAGGGCGACTGCTGGTGGCTATGGGTCTCCGACTACGACGGGCAGAAGAGCCGGTGGGTATGCGAATAGGTTCAGGGATAGCTTGAGTGACAGCTCAGATGAGGATGATGGTGATTTGGGTGGGATGAGAGGGGGATATGGTGGTGGGGGAAGGAAGTGGTAGAGGAGGAAGTGGAGCGGAGGAAGTGGTAGTAGTGGGAGTGGTAGGGTAGATCGAGGAATTGGTAGTGGTAATCATGGAGCGGTAGAGATGTATAAGCGGATGAATGTTGGATCGAGTTGGAAGAGATATCCGAGGCTTCTTTGACGAAGGAATGATCATTGTAGGTAATACACGAATATTTTGTGGTAGATGCTGCTTGAGGCGTCTCCGAATTGAATACCTATTGCATAACTATGTTTCGCAAACTGCGCCACGTTTTTTGCAAACGAAGTCTTCCGTATCTGATCGAAGTAATGGCATGGGTGGAGTGGGTAGTTTCGTAGCAAATTAGCTAAAATGAGCTCAGGCGATTGTCTTCTATACCTACCTCATGCTTACTTCGTGATTCGATCTTAGTTCCACCCCACTTGCTCACATCATCTACAACAACGCCCTAACCTCACCAGCCACATTGACAATCCTAGGCTCCTTCGACGTCTTCTCAACTCTACTACAGACATCCCTCACCCTCGCAGTCTCAACTCCACTTTTCAATTCCTGCACACTCAAGAGCGTGCCCAACGCAATCAACCCTCTATACAACACCTCCGAATCAACGACCTGCGAACTTCCAAGCACCTTGATGACATCCGCCACAAGCCCAGGAGCATCATGTGCGCCCTCGGTACCTTCACGAGATAGCAGAACGGAGTAGTTGATGGCGACTGTCATAGCGGCGGAGAGGACATTGCGGTTGTTCATGAATGCGGTTATGGCTCTTGATGTTGCAGCGATGATATCGCTCAGGTGACTTCGGGCATAGGCTCTGCCTGTAGCATGCTTGAAGATGTTGGCATAGAATCTGAGTGCGAGCATGGCAGTGGGTGCGTGTGTGGGAGTATCGTGTGCAGATAGTGCTGAGGCTGTTGCAAAGATGTCGATCGGATCGTGGCTAGTCACTACAGATGGAGAGACAGCAGCGAGAAGGCGGTAGAGATCGAGCCCTGGTATTTTATCCGAGTGCGGCCATTGTGTGGAGATGTGGACGGCAATGTCGACAAGAGCGTCGAAATTCTCTGTGCTTTGTGACGATGCACTCGGTGCGAGACTCTTTTCTAACATTTTGATCGACGATGAAAGTTCTGCAATGTTTTGTGGATTTAGTGAGCTTCCCTTCTGACCAGAAGAGACTAGCTGTTTATTCAGCTCCTCAATCTTCTTGGTCATGGGAGCAAAGGTTGCAGATACAATGCTGAGATACTCTTTTTGAGGTATGGCTTTCGGTCGTGCAGCAGGCTCAGCAGGTCCTTCACCTGGTCTGTACCTTCTCTCTGATCCATATGGATCTTGCGCCGCTGTTTGAGGCTGCTGCGCACCGCTCTGACCAAGAGATACACCCTGTGTATTCGTCGTGATAAATTGGGCAACTTGATCCAGGTAAGAGAGTGGTAGCTCGTTGTCCTCGATGAATTTTCGAGCGGCCTCCCAAGGGTTTTGCGAGACATTGTATGGCAGCTTCAGAGGCGGAGCACCTTCTGTAATATCCACATCAAAGACATAGTCGTACTGCTTGCCCATATATTCTTGCTTGGCTTGACTTCCTGCTGCGTCCACTACAGTGCCCACGTTCACCCACTGTGATGCTGCGGATGACCATTGATGTGCAGTCACTGAGCCATTGTGCTCCCGTATCATCTGCACTTGTCCTTCTTTTGTGCCAGATTTCTGTGTCAGAAACTCTGGGCCAGGTAGTTGTTCCTTGTTGATTTCGCCCATTGCTTGTTGCGGTATTGATGATGCCTTGATTGACTCTTCAAATGCTTTTATCGTCTGAGCATCTGCATGACGCTCTTCTGATTTGCTGAATACCCTCACTATCTTGTCGCTCGCTCCAGTAACAATATCGCCAGTCTCAGCATTTGCCGCCACGCTCCATATAGATATTGCTGGATGCGTGATTGTCTGAATACAATCCGTGGCCCGCCACACTCTTACCGTCCTGTCTTCGGAAGAGCTCAATAGCTCGCCATTCGGCAATGCTGCGAGCGAGTAAATGAAGTTCTCATGTCCATGTAATTGTGCAATTTCGGCGCCTTCCAGCGTCCACAGCCGAATGATGCCATCATTTCCAGCAGATGCGAATTGTGCCGGCGCTGATGATGCGGGGAGTCGACAAAGTGCTCTGACAACATCATCGCCTCCTTTGAACTTCTTCACCAGGTTGCCGTTTCTTCTGAAGATGCGGATGGACTTGTCTGCACAAGCTGTGATCACTGTGTCTTGATCATATGCCAATACAGCCCAAACGCTTGCCTCGTGTCCCTCCAGTGTTGCCACAGGCTCACCCTTCTCAACATCCCAAATCATAGCACTGGCATCCCAGCTGCCACTCACTAGCCATGGCTTTTTTGTATCAGATCCCACATCCAGTGCACAAACATTTCCCTGATGTCCAAGCAGTAATCGATATGGATCGCTATCTGGTGGTTGTCCGGGTTGTCGTACATCAATGATTGCACTCTTTCCGCCAGACACGATCAGACCATTTGAGTTGGAGGAATAGGGTGGAATATAGGCTATCGAGTTGACGAAGGAGTCACCATGACTTGAGATGTTGTCGTCATATTTAGGTGGAGGTCCAGATAGTAATGTCCAGACACGAACAGTAGCGTCACGAGAAGCAGAGAGTACTACTGTGGCGCTGGCAAAGGCAACAGCGCGAACCTAAGAACAACTTTAGTAATGATGATTCGTCGCGCCGGGGCTGTTTTCTAAGGAATTCCAAGGAGATTGGAGAACGCACGCACATCATCTTCGTGGCCCTGCAGGCTTGCTGACAGCTTGTAGTCGGCCATATTGACAATACAACTATATGTAGAGACCAAGGAAGGATATGCGACTTTATAAGTGAGATGAATGGAAGGAAAGGTCGAGAAGGCAAGTTTCGAGATGAGACAGAAGATGGTAGAAGCAAGTCATACCTGAAACAAACAACGGAAAGAACGAATGACGATCTGACATGTGATCAGATGGGCCTGTTTCAGGTTCAGACGAAGATGAAGATGGGATGAAATAATAGTTTGTAGCATGATTCCACTGGACAAGTCTCGCCCTCTCATGCTAAGCATCTCAATCATAAGTCGTATATTTTACAAAACATCCCGTCCCGCTGCGCTGTGGTATCATGCATCATGACAAATCCAAACATACCCAACCAAATTCGCCTTATGACTTCGCCCATGCTACGTCCTCATTCCTCGTATCCAGAACTTCTGCTCAATTCGGCACCAATTCTACCACAATCTGATACCTCTCCTGCTCAGGATGTTGCATCGCAATCTTCAGCGTCTTACCCTTGAGGCCCATTCCCATTCCCATTAATTCAAGCCCACCACCTCCTCTTCCATCATCCAGACATCTCACGTCCTTTCCTGCCACGATCTGTTTCAACACGCCACTCTGCGCATCTCTGATCTCGACAAAGTCACTATCAACCAGCACCAACATCCCGCTTACTAGCGTGGCAGCCTTTGCTTTACCCAGAAACTCCATGTGCACAGAGCGCGAAATCTCGCCATGCTTGTTGACAAAGACGGCACATTGTTCGTAGACGAGGATGAATTCCATCGCTGTGTCGCCGTTGGTAGTGGTGTAATTGCTTGGGCTGGCGGAGTAGTGGTTCATGCGTGCACCTGCAGTGGTGGCTTCGTCAGATGAGAGGCGGAACATGCCTAGTGGAGTTAGACCTTCGAGACGTTTACGAATATTCTCGGTGTGAGGTGCTGTGAGGTCCGGTATCGGGAAAGGACTCTTCTTGTCGAGATTGAGTATTTCGAACCCACGAGAAGTGGCAACCGCAATGGATGAGGTGAAGAATGAGATGTTGACGCAGTCATTAGGTAGCACAAACTCGTCATACTCGCGGAACGTCTCTGTTGTGCCGTAAAATGTCGAGAGACTCGTCCGATGGCCAAGACGAGATGACCTAAGGGCTGCTGTAGACGCTCGTTGTAAAACCGGCTCCGATATCTTGATGATGGATTGTAGTCCTTCTTTCTTCTTGTAGAGGATCAATGTCCTATCCTTCAATCTACCCACAGTGAAAAAGGCGACATCTTTCTGCCCGGAGAGTTTCTGAGGTGCTTTCTTGAATGAGTTTGGGGTTGTCGGGTGACCTCCACCGATAGGACAGACAACATCGAGGTGATATGCAATGAGAGCTTTGTCGGCTATCAGCACCAGAAGGTTGAACTCTTCAAGTACAGCCATTTGCGTAACACGCTGTAATATGAGCACTCTCGACCAATCCCTCACCGAACCACTTTCACACAGATAAACACCATACTCGGTGCCAATAAGTGTCTTGATTCTACCATCAGCTTGTACAAAAGTCGTGGCGCAGTTGACCCTAGCCCTACATGCCGGTGATGGCTTTGTCATGTTAGCATAACGACGCTCAACATCGTCTAAAGCACGCCACAGACTCGTGCCTTTGATGAGCACAGTCTTCTGGTGTCCACTCCATGCATCATGTGCAAACGCCGCATCAGCAATGACCCGCAAAGTGAAAGGTTCGGCGTTCTGTCTGAATTGCGAGGCAGCATATTTTGTCTTAGCTTCAATAATTTTGTCACACCAAAGCCGTCTATCTTCGGCTCGACTGGCATACAAGGTGTACGTCTCGCGCCCCAAGTGCTTGATTCGAAAAGGGTAAAGGATCTTGTCATTTTCTGCTGTGCCACCTGGTGTGGTAGGCGTCGCGGTACGTACAAGTGTGTTGTCGGTTGTATTCGTTGTGACTGGTGTTAGCGTTCCTCCACTAGCACTGCTAAGAGCAGATCGATTTGAAGATGAAGTTCCTGGCGGCCTGACAGGAGCTGTTGCAATGGCTGAAACTCCTCGGACGGAGGACTTAACTACCGGATCTTCATCTGTACTGTCCAGCTCTAGTAGTCGCATGTTGATAGGCTAGAAAGGTCAGCAAAGTTACGAAGACTCAAGAAATTGAAACTGACCATCTTGTTCACATCATATGTCTGGACTTTTGACGATCCGCCATGCCTCTGCGAGACGGTCTTGGCCAGGACTAGATAATTATCCAGCAAGATACCGCGAGTTTCTAGCCAGGTGACCTTATTCTTCCCCATCCTCTGCAGATCACCTATGAGCAACAGCTCGCGGCTCTTATTTAGAAGATCAAGTCTGACTGTATCTTTCATCTCATCGCGCAGCACGATCCTACTGTCGAGTTCGACCAACTCAGCTTTGCGTCCTTGCACAGCCACTTTCGAATCACATTCCTTTGTCACAGCTCGAATCTCTTCGATTGCCACTTGGAGGTTGGCAGTTTCTGGTCCAGCATTCTCGTTCATATTCTTGTGCGCAGTCTGTAACAGTAAGCCATACCGCTGCAGCCTAGTGATAGGAGCCTTGAGAAAGTTGTCCCAACCAAGACGTCGCGATTGAGCATTATTTCTTGTCTTCTCTAGGAAACTGCTGAACATGCTATTCTTCTGCTCCTCTTGCTTCATGAGTAGGCTGGCTTCGGGAAAGCTAGCTGCATAATCGATATATGCCACTTTTGCTTTTCTAATCCAATCTCTGAAGATGTCGCTGAAGCCTGTTACCCATGGACCCTGCTCTTTCTGGCGATACCGTAATTGGGGCAGCAGAAACTCTCGATTAGCATACTGTACAGCATCAATCTTGCCAAAGACCTTCTCCAAGAATGGTTCAAGACGTTTCGGTGCAATAATAGGTGGATTTGCTTTACGAATACCGTCCCGAAAAAGCGTTCCTAACAAAACAAGGTCATCCAGATAATCGTGCTCGGTCATCACAATCTCGTGAAGGATATTCTGTCGTTCGATTTCCTTCTTTGGAACGTTCTCGACCTGCTCTTTGGTGACCTTGTAGAATGTTGCCCAATCTGCTTTTCGTTCGAGGCCTTGCTCCTGCATCGATATACGCTTGACAGTTCTCTGGCAGAAGTGCGAGTAGCATTTTCCAGCATTTTCGTATTCGTGCAGCCGCTGGGCATAACATCCATTACTCGTGAGCTGATACAAGACACCGGAGACTTCGCCAGGTCCGAATTTGATGTGTAGCCACTCCTCCTCTCTGTACAATACCCCAGCATCTTGCATTTCCGTTACTGCCTTTGTAGCCAGGTCTTCGGCCTCAGCAATGTGGATGTTAGGCACTTTGTAAGTGAAGAGCCCAGTCAATGCTTCGGAGAGCGCCTGCATACGTAGCTTGTTATCTCCATCAGCCATAGCACGAAGCCATGAGCACAACGAGCTCAACGCCCACGGTTCCTGACAGCGATCAAATTCTCGAGACGTCAACTTGGAGGGCTGAAAGCGCCGGCCAGTTGGCAGAATAGGTAGATGGAGACCATCCGACAAAGCTGACTGTGCTTGCGCAGCGTCCAATCCAGAATTACCCCAGTCATTGCTAGCGGACCGCATTTGTTGCTTTTTCCGCTCTTCAGCATCTGTCTTGGCACGATCGGGGAGTTTGGTCGGAGGACTGATGGGATGACCAAGAAGGGATGCAGATCGAGGAACGTAGCGGTTCATCTGGAACGCAGAAGCCGGTGGAAGGCTATGAGCAGACGGGAAAGGATAGCCGCTTGATATTGCACCTGACTGAGTCCACTCATCGCCGTTGTCCAAGAATGGA
>Ga0160427_10001417_pt1 | contig 14678 bp, 5 predicted proteins | sample SolpanmetagenomL_FD_108194 | JGI IMG/M metagenome (GOLD analysis project Ga0160427, IMG submission 108194) | Solar panel surface microbial communities from Lawrence Berkeley National Laboratory, California, USA - L | ecosystem: Engineered > Built environment > Solar panel > Unclassified ...
CAGACGGACAGCATCAGCAGGCTGATCATGCCTTTACACGGGCTCAGAGTCCACCAGCAACTCCGTCTCCCAACAAGTACGCTCTCGAATACAACATACCAATCCAGACGACACAAAAGTCTCCCGCAAAACAAGCCAAATCTATCATCAAGCAAAACCTCCGCAAGTTGTCACACGCCCCGGATGATAACCAAATAGCAGCAATCGATCTATCAAAGACAGCAGAGGAGAATGAGAAGAGAGCAGGACTGAGTCTAGCACCAGGAACGCTTCTTCGTAACTCTCGATCGGTGGATGCCCTCGGGTCGGGAACAGTAGGAAAACAGCATACACGCTCATGCAGCCACGTCTCACAGATCTCCACTACGTCTTTTCAATACCAGCCTCCAACACCGTTCATCCCGCTCCTTCCTTCTGGCAACGTCTACAGCCCACCTGCAACCTATGGCTTCCCATCTCCAGCGTTTCCCACAACAGACTTTGGACCACCACCAACAACGACCTACCACAACATCACCGAAGATACGAACCCCTACACGGGCGGCCGCAACCGCGGCTTGACTATCGACTCTGCCAATTCTGGCGGCGCAGGAAGTTCTCAAAAGCAGTCTTCTCGTGTACATTCCTCCCGCTCTTCTACTCGCCATAAGACTACTACCATTAGCAATACGTCTCAAACCAACCTATCCAGCTTCACTCGCCCACGACGTAGCAGTACAAACCACTCTGTCGACATTGCCGCTAATCCTGGTCGCTCTCGCACTTCCTTTGACCGCGCGTTCACCTTTCGCTCTCACAGCCATGTGGCTGAGAACGATCCCATAGCTATCGATCCAGTTGCTCAACGAGCCGCTACAATCCAAGCAGCCCGACAAGCGTTTGACGACAGGCAAGAAGCCAAAGCACGCAAATACGAAGAGAAAGAGGCACGTGCTGCAGAGAAGCAAATCAAGAAGGAAGAGAAACAACGACGAAAGAGTACAGTGAGCGTTGGTGGCAAAGGTCACGCTAGGACAGGTAGTCGATCGCCTGAACACACAAACGCGCTACCTCGAGGAGCATCAGCAGAAGAAATCACTACCGGCGCAACAACATTCTCCGCCTTTCCTTTGCTATCGACTCTATCCTCACACACGCACGAAACAGGAAATCCTGAATTTGCTTCGTCTGGCGATTACGCGGATATTAGGCCGAGTACGTCTCACTCGGCAAATACGCCGAGTCCATACTATGAGTCGCCGATGCGGGAAGATCTTGAAGGTGGATTAGGCGCTGGTGGAGTTGGGGCAAGGGAACAGACGCAACATGTGCCACCAGTGAGCAGGAAGAGGGCGGCGAAGAGCAGGTATTTTCGCTTCGTGAGCTGGCTTAAGACCAAGATGTTGAATTTGGAGAGGACGGCGTGATGGTTTGTTGAGCGAGAATAAGCTGTCACGATTGAGGAATGGAGATAGACTCACAACTAGGCTTGCGACAGACCTTGACACGAGACGAGACGGAGAATACGACCTACCTAAATGGTTCCTGGGTCATTTGGAGGGTTTATGGATGTCGATATGGCTAGCTGAGTAGATTGATGTGGTGCCACAAGAAGCCCATTCTGTGCTGCTGCATAAATCCAATATCCATCATTGACGGCTTCTTTCTACACTTCCTTCTTGTGGGTTAGGTTACAAGAAATGATAGTCTCAATACCTGGAACACCACTAATCAAAAACCACCCTGTTAAATGACAATACAACTTTGATAGCCATCACGTCACAAGTTGCGTGCGTTAAAATTGAAGTCCAAGTAAGCTGTGGCGACTATGGTGATTTGAGATGGAGAGAGATGTCAGAAAGTGGTGGTACATGGGGTGCGAGTTGATACCTCTACACTATCAGGTTCTTCTCGGGCCTAGTGATCCTTTGTGTGTTCTGCTGACATCTTTTGTTAAGACGTGTCTGCGAACAGCATGCAATTGCTACTAATGGGGTTCGAATATGCAAGGTTATCTTGTTTGCTACGGTTGTCTCTCGTCGAGAGCGTATATGGTCATAGCATGATTTGATGCAACAAGAGGAAAGAGTGATTAGATAGGGTTGACAATCTGCAATATCATCAGGATCTTGGTTAGCTTCGAAGCATGTTACGATGTTATCCTGATCACTCGACACACATACGGAGTCGATAATGGACGAAGACTAGAGTATGCACATTGTGCAGACCTCCACGATCCCACTTCCCTGACACGGCACAAACGCGCATGAAGCAGTGCCTCTGTGTCTAGTTAAAACAGCTTCCAGCTTACAGCCCACAGACATTTCGAGTAGTGAGGCACTTTGCAGTGGACAAGAGAACAAGACGTCGTCCAAAGCCAAGACACGAAACTGCATCTATTTTTAGCATCAGCTGCAAGTGGCAAAACATAAAACACAACAATCCGAACATTAAACACCACCACCACCTTTGCTTCATTGCTTCGCCTCATTTCTTCAACTATGTTTGAAGTATATGTGTGCTGATCCTGTCGCGACCTATGTATAGTTATGTGTGACAAGGCTACAAACGTTGACGTGAGTGTGCAATAATATCGACAATTATTCTCCGTAGCAACACGAGGCTGAACCAAAAGCATGAAGACCGCGAAAGAGCAAGAGGTGATTAATGGCGCGAGATGTAATTAAAGAATGCGTGTTGGTATTTGAAGAGATGTTAGATCCTCCCTCCTCTTTCGCGAAGAGGAATACCGTACACACTTTCTTACTAGCAATCTGTTTGATAAAGCAAAAAACAACCATTTCTTTGCATTCCTCGTCGTCAGCACACTCAAAACATATACACCTCCAGCTTCCTCTCCACTAACCCCCATCACTCTCATCACCCAAACCGTCCACTCCTCTCCTCTCTCACTAACCAAACAACCACAACCTAAAATGTTCTCCAAACCCTCCCTCCTCCTCCCACTCACCCTCCTCACCCCACTCACGCGCGCCGCCCTCCCCGAATTCACAAACCTACCCTACACCAACGTCGCCCTCAACCAACCCCTCACCCTCCTCTACACAGCCGCCACCCCCACCACCCCCGTCACAATCATCCTCCTCGGCGGCGCCACAAACACCACGCTCCAAGTCATCTCGACACTGACATCCAGCTCTGTTGGGGGGAGTTACACATGGACGCCTGATCCGTGCGTGTTGAGCGAGGGGACGCTGTATGGCCTTGAGATTACACAGCAGGGGCAGCCGGAGAATTGGAGTAATGCGTTTGGGGTGGCGGCGAATGGGGCTGTGTGCAGTTCCACCAGCAGCAGTAGCAGCATATCCATGAGCTCAACGTCAACGTCAAGCATGGCCACATCTTCCGCCTCTAGCTCGGTCGCATCCTCGGTCTCTTCCACCACCAGCACGACATCGACATCAACGACAACAAGAATAGTGCCGATCGTCCCGACCTTCCCAACCACAAGCAGCAGCAGCATCATTAGCAGCGGCTTCACCTCCATGACAAACGGCACGTCTTTCATCGCATCGACTCAAAAGCCTACTGGAGCTACCACCAGCTCAAAGCCTAGCTCGTCTGTCGCGCCGTATACTAGCCACAATGGAGCTGCTGGTATTGTTGCTCAGGGAGGATTCGCGGTGGTAGCTTTGGTCAGTGCGGTAGCGGCTTTGTTGTTTTAGTTGTGGAGGTGTGTGTATGAGGCAATGCGTGGCCGGGTTGGATCCTTGGAAGGGAATCTCAGTGGTGGCATGCGACTATGGTAACGAATGGATCTGAAATGGGAAGGATGGTCTTTGGGGCATAAAGGGCATGGAGGCAGGGATCGGAAATACATCGTGTCGTTGCTAAGGAGAAGACGATACAGTACCATATAGTGCAATGAACGCATCTTCGTACTTACACAATCTTACACCTTCCCTTCGCTTCGTCTCAGTCAGTGAGAGTATGATGTCTGCTCTCGTTGTTTTGGCCTCGAGTAGAACAAACCATTCAGTCCCTGCTTTCGAGGCGTACAGTAATACAGAGGTGCTCTGGCCTCTATCAAATAGGCCACGAGTAATACAGTAGCTAGAGAGAGTCTGCAAATTATCTTGCAAATAACCGTGTCAAGCAATCGCCCTCATTCAGCAACACAGTTGCAATATCATGTCAATTTCGTCACGAGGCTATGTGTATTCAGAGAAAATTTCGAAAGTATTATGTTTGTCAGATTCCGTACCACTATAGTAGTAGGTAGATTACGTATATTCATCATGTCTTCATTACGGTCGTAGTGACTTCTCCTTATGTCTTTCAGACTGACAGGCACACTCCTATTCTCTTCGATCTTTGGATGACAGCCAGCAATTTCCTTATATTGAATGCTTCTCATGTATGAAGCATTCAACAATCTCAATGGCAGTCACTCTTCTTCCTTTCTCTCAATCTCCATTAGCCGCCTCGCCCGCCTGCCGTCGCTCAGTTCTCATTCTTGAGTTCTCCTCCGTTTCTTTCGGCCGCGATAGGTCTTCTCTGGGAGATTACCAGTAGTCTGTCTCGAACCATCCTCTCGACTTCATGATGCTTGCTCTTTTGTGACTCTGCATGATTCCAGATAATGCAGATATGGCAAAGCCGGTGGGTGGTGTGTAGTGATTTTGCGTGTTGATGGCAAATCTTCACCTCCAGGTCAGCGTGACGGACTTTTGTTCAGACTGTCGTAGTCGCGCCATGTTCCGAGCAATAGATCTGAGCTATGCATAGAGTCATTTTCCAATTGGTCGACTAGCCAGTGGTAGCTCTCGCGTGGCCTGTTGCTCCACGTTCGATTCAGCAGCCAGTGCTAGCTCTTACGCGAACTCTTGCTCCAACTTCAACCAGAATATTCTCCAGCGTAAAACGCGGAGTAAACTTCCATCATATCTTCATGATCCTCCCCTTTACTCACAGCCCATCACATCACACACTCGACCTCACCATCCGACATCTTGCACACTTACACCCCGGAATACAAGGCCTCTTATCCCTCCTACTCGTAATCCCCACATAATAAATATCCAACACAGTGTCACTCGTATCACTCGCCGCAGAACTCATCGACGAACTCGAATCATTACTGCTTTTCCGTCGCATTAGGTCGGGTATTGTTGGCCGCCGTACTGGACTGGGACGTTGTGTTGTGCTGGTGGCGTAGCTGGTGGGAGTGATTGTAGCAGAGGATTTCGTGGTGGTATATGAGGGTCGTGTTGGTGTGGTGGGAATGGTGGAGGAGGAGGTAGCTTTTGAGGTGGTCGAGGATGTGTATGCGGTTGTTGTAGTTGTTGATGTTGTTGTGCTGGATGTCTTGTTTGGTTGTGGTGTGGGGTAGCACGAGAAAGGAGAGACTGATTTAGTGTAGGTCGTGCAGGTTATGGGCGGCATGGTGGTGGTGGTGGCAGCAATTCGTCTTAGATGTGATTTCACGTTAGCGTCCTTCTCTTTGCTTGCCAGGCACTAAGAGATGAGGCAGACACCAGGTACAAGTACAAGCACCAGGGTCAGTAGAGTAATCTCGATATTGTTTCAGCAAGGGGCGCGTCCGCGTTCTCGAGCCTCTCGATCAGACTCCAGAACGGTCTGGGTTCGTTGAATGAGGATCGCCAAGTTCGTTTCGCTGTGAAAGTTAGGACTTCATGCCGGTGATCGGGAATAGTGGGGATTTGCTTTGTTTCGAGATAAGTCGCGATGTCCGCAAGAGAAAATTACAGATATAAAAGAGGAGTAATTTGTGTTGCTGAGGAAGATTGTGAAAGAATCATGAGATGGGGTGTGACGATCAGCCGATGTGACAATTCATCGATGAGGGCGTGGCATTAGTTATACCACCAGAACACTAGCAACACTGGCTGCGGCCTTGCATCCCGAACGAACGTTGATTGGTGAATCACAATGAGCCGTGAAGCCACGAAAATTCAGCCGGAGATGCAGGTTTCAAGTTAGGAAGCCGTAGCCGCAACTCCACTACAACGAGCCAGAACGCAAACATCACGCGGCACGCATGCATGCACGGTCCTTAAAGATCGTTTTCAGCTCAAACTCTCTCACTGACTGGCTGGCCAGAACACCGCTGGAAAGCAGCCACCATTTCGACGTCTCCGATTCGCGATTATCTCAAACAAGAAACCTGACGACTAGAACAGATATAGTCTAGCTCGAATTCTTATCGATCTTAATTGTCTAAAAGGCAACAACTGGCGAGTGCGGAGGATACGTGGTCACACTAATGAGAAATGCTGCTGGTGGCTTACTGTAAGGTCAGGTGTGTGGCTTACATGCAACAAGTCCATTTCCTCGTTCGGGTAATGCGGTATAATTGTGCCATGGAGAATCTTCCCTGTTGTGAGGGCAGAGTTCGTATTGCCATGCGCAGCAGAGCTCGTGCATGAGGAAAGAACGATAAACAAGAGAGAAGGACGGTTATCTTATGGAAGAAGGTTGAGCTGGTAAGTCTGCCATTGTATTCTGGTGAGCTTCTATAGCTACGTCTGTATTGAAATCTGGTCATTGTAGTCATACTGTACATAATTAAGATGCATCGCCTGCATCATTTCCAGTGCCATTTCCGAAAAGCCAGTAATTTTGCAAAGAAAGGGTATCATCAAAGTAGCAACCATTCCGTAAAAGCCGTGTCTTGCAATGCCAGCAAGCAAGTCCTATAGCCTTTGTCCCTTGTCGTGTCCTGTATCACATTTGTATCACATCGAGCATCATGCATGACCTATGCGCTCTAAGCACCAGTGTCATTACCAGCACCAAATGGTTCAGGAGCTGCAGCGGCACCACCAGGTGCTGTCGGGTCCAAGCCAAACAGATACCTCAACTCAGCTAGACCTAGTCTGCCTAATCCTTCACCTGCCTTCTCATCAAGAGCAGTGTTAATCAACTCTCGCTTCTTCTCCTGCAAGGCAACGATTCGATCCTCGACGGTGTTCTCCACAAGCACACGGTGCACCTTAACTGGTCTGGTCTGACCAATACGATGGGCACGATCAATGGCCTGCTCTTCGATGAAGGGATTCCAGAAAGGATCGAGAATGATGACTTGATTAGCCGCAGTAAGATTGAGACCAGCATTACCAGCCTTGAGAGACACAAGCAGAACCTCGATGTCGCTGTCAGGTGCCTGGAATTGTTCAACAGCAAGGTCACGCTCAGCAGGACGCATGCTGCCATCGTAACGTCTATACCTGAAATCATTACCAATAGCCACCTCCATCAGATCAAGGAGTGTAGTGAACTGTGAGAAAATGATAGTCTTCTCACATTCACCGTGGTCTCTGATTTCACGGAGAAGCTCGAGTGTGCGGTTCGTCTTGGCACTAGGCACCCACATCTTGCGTAGACGTTTGAGATACTTCTTCTTAGCAGCAGCATTCTTCTGGCCTTCCCGCTTGAGATCTGCAAGAGTCTTTTTCTCTTTCTTCTTGCCCTTGCCCTTCTTGCGTTCGGTGGCTTTGGCCTTAGTCTTAGCAGTGGATTTGGCAGTACCCTTGCCTTTGGCCTTCTTGGTTGTAGGCTTGGCTGAAGTCTGTTTGGAGCCTGCTTCTCGTACAGGGTCAAAATCATCATCATCATCAGCTTCTGAAGCAGTTTCGTCATCGTCTCGGACAACCTTCCTAGCCTTGGATCTCTTGTTCGTGCTCGGCTCAGCCTCCTCCGCTTCAGCTTTATCTTCTCCTTCGGATGCGGTGTCCTCATCATCGTAGACGTTGCGTGCCTTTTTAGCTTTCCTGGATGGGACAACCTCCTCCTCGGCTTCTGACGCGGTGACCTGATCGTCGGCATCCTCGACTTCATCGTCGTCGACCACAAAATCGCGAAGGTCGCCATTGTCGTCAGCTTCATCATCATCTGAATCGTCTTCCGAATCAGGATCACTGTCGGAGGAATCTTCGGCGGCTTCGTCTTGGGGACGCTCGTCCTCTGGAAGTTTCTCAGGCATGTGAACCTTCACAAAGGCCTTCCATTCGACAACCCTCTTCGGATCGATAGCACCACGACATTCTGGACACTTCGCATTGGCAGTACCAGTCTCATTACCAGCAGCGAGACCATTTGAAGGATCTACAAGTTTTGTAAAACACTCTCCACAAACATCGTGTCCACAAGAGAACAGCAGAGTAGGTGCTTCAGTGGCATCATAGCAGATAGGACACTCAAATGCTCCGTTGGCTTCCTTGATGCGGAGAACAACCTTGTCTTCGAATTGGCGGGCGAGTTCCTCCATATCCTCGTTGCTCATATTGGTGACAGCTCCATCTTCGGCAAAATCATGGATGAGCTGTGGATGACAGCACGCTTGCCTCAGGCGAAGCAGACGAACAAGGATGTAGGAGTAATTGCGTCCAATCTTGCCTTGTTCCAGATAACGATTGACTTGCAGTTGAGTCTCGGTCTCGATTGCGCGATAAAATGCCTCTTGGTCTTCGTCGAACTCCGCATGAACAATATCTGTTGATCTATCGGGTAGGTTTTCGATGATGGGCTTTCCGTCGACTTCTGACTTCTTTGTACGACGTAGCATAATGACTTTGAGAGTAGCTTGAACTGCCTGCATGGCCCGCGCCTTGCCTGGCTCATAGCTGCTGGCTAAAGGTCTTTTGATTTCTGTGTTGAACTTCTCGGCGTTATTGTAGGGTGGAATCCTCAGGAAGGAAATCAGAGCATGTAACTCGCCAATGTTATTCATCATGGGAGTGCCGGAGAGACACCAACGATGGAGAGCGTTGAGAGATGCCGCACCCCCTGCAGCCTTGGTGGACTTGTTTTTGATGCATTGAGCCTCATCGATAATGATACGATACCACTTGCTCTTATCATCGATCAAGGTCAAGACATCACTCGGGCGTTGTGTAGCATTCGGATCGGCTTTCTTACGCTCCTCCCATTTCAGCTTGCGTGTGTACTCGTTAGCTAGTGTACCAAAGGTTGTCAGGACCACGTCGTAGGTGCTGAGTTGAGCAAAAGTCGTCTTTTTGGTCTTTTGACCGTGATACACAAACACCTTCAACTTGTGACCTCTCTTCAACTTGGTGTCAATCTCCTTCGCCCACTGTTTCATCAGTGCCACAGGCGCGACGATCAGCGTCGTCTTTCGGCTTTTGTCTTGAGACGGTCGAGCTACTATGAGACTCATGGCCTCTATTGTCTTACCCAGGCCCATGTCATCTGCTAGAATGCCTCCTTTGCATGCCTTGTTCTCTTCTTGAAGCATCAACCACGTCAAGCCAATCTTCTGATGTTCATAGAGTTCGATAGCAAAGCCATGAGGAGTTTGAGATCTCTTGTCTTTGGGAAAGTGCTTGTCGGCCTGGACTGCCTTCATCATTTCCTCGACTTCCTCATTACTCATGCCGCCAGGAGTGAAGCCGCCTCCACGACGTGGGAATGAATCGTCATCGCTATCATAAGTAGGGAATTGGAATGCTGGAGGTGGTCTTGGTCCACCTTGAGAGCCAACGACGTCGAGTAACTCGTTCATATCGACGCCAGGAAAAGAGCCAGGCATGCGAGGCCGAGCTGTAGACTGAAAGCCGTCACCATACATTGGTATATTGTTGACAGTATAAGGTCCAGGAGGAGGTCCACCACCGTAGACAGAAGACCCGCCCATCGGATTGTATCCTGGAAAAGATATGGTCCCACCATTTCGTGCTGCATGCTGCAATGCTTGTTGTGCTGCTTGTTGGCGTGCTAATTGGCGTGCTGCCTGTTGACGTGCTGTGTGTTGTGCCCGTAAGCTTTCGTGCATTTGCATATCCGTTAACGCCTCCTTTTTCGGACGAGGTGAAGAGTTTGCAGCGGCTGCCGCAAAACGCTGAGGAGTGATCTCTTCAAGATCACTGCTATCAGACTCGTGCTTGACAGCTTGTCGATAATTTTGGTGAAGTGCCTCGGCGTTGAATTGGTAAGGAGTTGCAAGTCTCGCGCTAGCAGGGTCTGGCTTAAAGCTTGGGTCTGGTTTAAAACTTGGCGCAGACGAAGAGGCCGTGAGGCGAGGCGGGCTTGGAGATCGCAGTGGTTTTTGAATTTGCCCATCTGATCCAAAGTATGACTGCTGGCGAGGTGGTTCAGGGCGTACGAATGGCGTAGAGTTAGAGCTACTAGCTGAGGGTCCGTCATGCTGGCTCGCTAAGTGTCGTGCCAGAGCAGCATCTGCTCGCTCGCGCCTCAGCTTCTCTTCGTGTAACCTTGATCTCTCTAAGACTTTCTTCATGATTCCGTCTCTGGTCGAGCTAAGTTTGATTCCATGACTCTCCAATGCGAGGTCCGCCTGGTCCAAGTCGTCTGTATTTTGTGTTCGAGAGCTGACATCACTCATTTCGCTTGCACGTCTGATCTTTTTCGGATCTGAACTACCATCCATACCTGCAAACGACCAGCCACCATCATGGGGGCGTTTGTTGGAGCTTGCTGCCAGGTGTGAGGAGTTGGCTGCGGAGGTAATCGTTAGTGAGCAACTGCCAAAGATCTTGGCCGAAATGATACTGACCAGAACCATCATTGCCGTAAGGTCGTCTTTCTCTTTCTCGTGATGGCAGATTTGCACCATCAAAGCTGCCAGTCACTGTGATCTCAGGTGTAGCAGGTCTGTTGCCTCCAGCCGGATTTTCGAGAGCTTGTAGTCTTTGTTCTAGATATTGCATCTGTCCTTCGAGTTCCTGTCGTGTAGCAGCGGCATCTCCAGCTTCATCGTCGATGCTCTCAATCGATACCTGCACGAACGTCATCTCATCCTCAATCTCCTCCTTGGAAGCATGTTCACTTAAATTGAGCATGTTGACCACTGGATGATGTAGTGTGGACAGGAAGAGGTTTCAGCTGAAGCGCGAAACTTCGTAGGCGACACTCTTAGACTTCGATCTGCTTGTCAAACATTCGCGCGTGAATCAAGGTAGCCTGCAATTGCGGTGGCATGTAGTGTCGTGAGACATGGTGATTTAGACAACAGTTGAGTACCAGGGCGCGTGCGTGGCGATTTTACGGCAGGCACGCCGGAGCTCGGTCCTATCGTTATCGCTTTGCGTCACCTGTGCAAGCCAGTGCTGTAGCAGTACTCACCGTATTCTGTCAACAACACCACCTCAACTGTCCGACTCCTGCTTGCCTCTGTTACTAATGTGCTGCCTGAATCTGATTGTCTCGTGCACCCGCTAATCCACGTTGTCTGTAGAGCATCAATAAAGCCTTCGACCTACGCCCACTACTGGCACCACCACAGTGCCCGACTACTCAGAGTCAGTCGACTCAAGTTATGACCTGATATAGTCGACAGCCACCGGCTTGGAACCGGTATCGCATATTCCATGGCTTCTTTCTTTATACCTTCTTCGATTCAGAAGCGCTTGCTGCGTTATGCACTTTCACGGGTCGATCTTCTTGATACTGACGGCCTCGACCTCGGACAACTGGACATTGCATGGGGAAAGAGAAGCACAGTCGAGCTAAAAGATGTAGGTCTGAACAAAGGGAAGTTCGGTGCGCTGTTGAGTTTGCCGGAGCAGTTCAGCCTGAACGCAGCTGTTGTCACGTCTGTCAAGATCACAGTGCCTGCCGACATCCACACCAGCTCTATCATAATCACAATACAGGGAGTGAGAGTCGCAGCAGATGTGCATCAGTCTGTTGGATCGAGAAAGACAGACTTAAGCCAAAACCACAAGAAGCATACCACTATACCGTCCACGTCTGCGTGGCCCAATCGTGCAGAAAATCGAGAAGAGATCAAACTGCCAACTAGCCATGACTTGGCCAAGTCCTTTCTGGCAGAAGAACCGTTATCTGAGAAACGAGAATTGGAGGCTGCCCTCGCATCCCAGCCGGCTGATATACGCCAGTCTATCGCTTCTCTGGCAAGCAATGAAAGCGAATTTGAAGAGGGTGTTGGTACTGGCATTGGACTTCCTGGTTTCTTGGCCGCGTTTTTCCGCGGCATTGGTGAGAGACTACAGATCAATATACTGGACGTAGTGGTAAGGCTCGATGTGAGTGGACTATATCAGGAGTCAAGAGATCGTGAGCAATTACCGCTGGAGTTCACGACATTAGGTTTCCAGATTGGTAGTATCGAGGTCAATAACCCGTCCATCGACAGTGCTAGTCAAAAGGACCAAAAACATCATGTAGGAACTGGGAATCGACAAGTTGTTCTGAAAAACATAAGGAGCTTTCTTTCGCGTGATGGACAAGTCTCTTCGTCACCTGACAACACAGGCGCTGCGACAACGGGGTTGACTCTATCAGATGAAGCACGGACTTCTCTCTACACGAGCTCAGACCTCTCCGATCATGGTGCCACTCTCACAACAGCTACAGGTCGAGGAAATGGTCTCGAAGTCTCGTCATACAGCCTTCATGATGCTCTTCGAGATTGTCGCCAGGACAAAGATGCTCGCAGTAAGCAGAAAATGGCTCCGTCTGGTCTGGCAACCCCCGAGGCAGCAAGGTCGTCGGCCACCATACAACCACGCGCAAACGAGGCCATGCGTACATCTTCAATTTCACAATCTCAAGTTGGCGGGCTGGCTTTAGCTAACGATCTTGGTTTCTGCAAAATCCCGTCACCTACCACTGCCAAATTCGAATCGAAGTCATCCGAAGTAGACCTCAGTCGCTCAATGCTGTTCACTTCGGATGAGGCGGAGAGTCTGTACTTGAGCGCGATCGAAACGTCATTGCCCTCGAGGAGCTTTCGAGCGCCAATGCCCGGAGGTTGGGGTATGGAGAGCGAGGACGAGGTTCTACGTGAAAGACCATACTCGCTACCTCGGGGTGGCAAACAGGTCGTCGATCAAGATTCACGTGGCTCCGCCACACTCGCTGCGCTATCAGGAGGCTTCATTCGCACCTTCATGAGCGTTGCTGAGGTGAGCCTGTTGCTGCCTGGACACGACGCACCTTCACCTTCGGTCGCACCGCATTCTGTATCCACGAGCCGTACTGCATCAGGTTCGACATCTCGGGGTATGACTGGGTCATTCTCGACATATGCTGATACACGACACAACTCCTCACGAGACGCCAAGCTTCGACCCCAATTATCGAACGCCACGTCCCAAAAGCAGGACAATAGCACCTCATCTTCGACAGAGGTCGTGATATCTGCTGTATCTGTACAGGCCGATATCGCGACTCTCAAGATTCTCGTTGATGTCGGCATGCGTCTACAAGCCATGACAACCAAAAATGTCGCCTCAGGCACCAAAGCACATGAAGTTTCTGCGCAATATCCATTGCTCAACCTGGTGGTGAAAAGTCTAACTATTGATTTGGTCAAAGAGTTGCGCGAAGAAATACTAGCAACGCCAACCATAAACCATCAAGAACACTCATTGCTTGGCATACATTTGCGAGATGTAACCTTAGCCTCTAGCGAGACCATGTTGATATTGGAGAGTGAGAAGGCGGTGCTTAATGTTAATGATGAACAATGCCTGCTGTTTGATGATCAAGCGAAGATAAGATCATCTGTGCGAGATCTCAGCGAACAAAGTGTCAAGGATATCCGCGTAGAAATTTGCAATGTCCCAGGCAAGCGCGAGGTCCATCTTAAGACTAGAGTCTTGAAGATCGAGGTGGATTTACCGAAGTTAGAGAATGGGTTCGAGTCGTTTGGAGGATTAAGCGCATTTCTGGATCTGGCTGTTTCTGCCGCACCTGGCCTAGTCCTAGAAGCAACACCAGTAACGAGCCCGCGGTCAAGGTCAGTTCGTTTCGATGTGCACAGCAAGGCGAAAGAAGCGATAGCTACCACTGGACTCAAACTGTATGCTCGCGTAGATGGCGTCTCTGTTATGGCGAGAAGCTCGCGGCATACTGTAAGCTGCACCACAAGCGCCATGAAAATTACCAGCCGCGCCAATCTCAACGGTGTCCAGGTTGACGATATTAGGATTCAAGGTCCAACCGAGAGCCAGAGTGGGAACTCTGCTCCAGATCTGCGCATCCTCAATCTTCGATTAGTCCATCTAGCAGGCCCAGAAGAACCTGATCTGACAAGACTCATTGAATTGTTGACACCTTCCAAGGACAGGTTCGAGGATGATGACGATCTGCTTGTCGATACACTGATAAGGCAGAGACGTAAAGGTCCTGTTCTGAGAGTCACAGCTTCCAGCATACAGCTGGATGTTGCCAGTATGACTTCCGCATTGTCTGCTGGTGCTGAATTTGTAGAAGATTTATCGCGGCTATCCGCCTTTGCCAAATATCTCCCGCAAGATGATCGTCCTCAGCTCATGACGTTGGCGAAGATCGGGTCCATCATCCTCAACATCGAAACTGAGCATAGTATTGGTCCTTTGACACTATCTCTGGAGGACAGTGACTTCGCTCATGTGGGCTTACCTTCACTTCTTGCGTGTAGTGTTGGGAAACTTGCCTTGGATCGTGATGATTGTACCAACGTCGTTGCGCAGCTTGTAGGACGCGATGCCACTGTCTCCTCGCCGATGCTTATGGCGAGGATGATTGGAGACGACCTAGTGCCGACTATCAAGCTCAAATTGTGGAACGTCGTTTTTGAGTATAGCATTCCACTTGTCTTGTCAGCCATGGGACTTTCCGATTTAGAAAGCACCGGTACCCTGATCGCAGACGTTGCGGCTTCGATCACATCTCTGCTCGGAAGCCACTCAGTTAAGCCCTTACCTCGAGCCTCACCCAAGTATCCATCG
>Ga0160427_10001419_pt1 | contig 14668 bp, 12 predicted proteins | sample SolpanmetagenomL_FD_108194 | JGI IMG/M metagenome (GOLD analysis project Ga0160427, IMG submission 108194) | Solar panel surface microbial communities from Lawrence Berkeley National Laboratory, California, USA - L | ecosystem: Engineered > Built environment > Solar panel > Unclassified ...
CAACAGGGTTCCATTCACACGTAGGAGCTGCGGCAGGTTGTGCAGCAGGACTTCGCCTTGCGGCATCGGGATGGCGGCGTCGAGAACTGCGCCCTGGGTTGAGCGGTCCGCCATCAGCATGTCCTGCCAGCGGAGCCTCCGGAAACTGAACACGTCGCTGAAGTCAGCCTTGTTGATCCAGCTCATGACGATGAAGAACTGGGTCCTCAGGTTGGAGCAGAAGAACAGCCCGACCAGGCCGCGGTCAGCCCCGTCGTCGGTTTCGCCCTGCAATTCTGGCCCGTATGGCAGACCTCGGCGTAGCAAGCGCGGCCCCCCCTTCGGCACCGTGCCGGAAACCAACTCCGTCAGCGGCTCGTCGCGCGGGTTCGCCAGGCGAACGTGCGCCGTAAGCGGGCAGCGCAAGCCGGTGGGGTCATCCGCGTAGCCGAACTCCGTCGCCGTGGTCAGGCTGGGGTCCGGCGCCTGCGGCGAGAGTGCCATGGGGGTTCCATCGCGCCATCGCCCCATCATCTTCGCTGCCAGCAGCTCCCGTGCTTCCGGGAGCGGACGGTCGAGTGACAGCATGGGCGCGTTGGTGGTCAGAAACTGCTCAAAGCGGGCCACGTCCTGCCAAATCCACTGGAACGCTCCGTAGCTCCCGTCGCGAACTATGTCGGCCCACTTGCCTTGGCGGGGAAAGGACTGCGTTTCCGGCGACCAGTAGCCGAGCAGGAACTGGCGGAAGTCGATGAGTTCCGGCCGGTTTGCCTCATCGTTCCAGTTGACGGCCGGTTCGGAAATACCATCCAGGAAGCCGAAGTGCAGCTTGCGGCCACCCAGCGAGCGGGCTGTGATCGCGGGGTCGGTTCCGGAGCCGGCGCCTCCGTTGGGTTCGAGTTCCAAGAAGCCTCCTATGAAATCCTGCCTCAGGGCGCTACTCGCGGTCGCGAGACCGTCATCCGTCATGCAGTGGACGCAGACCAGCACGTGCACGCTCGTGCCGGTGAACTGCCCCTTCCAGGTCCCGGCCATCGAGGCCGGAGGGGTATCACGGAAGTCGGCAGGGAAATCCATCACCGCGTCCAACATCTGCCCTGGGGGCAAAAGCGCGCCGAGCCCCAGCCAGGTGATCCCGATGTTGAGTAATGGTTCTGGCCGCCCTGCGAGATCGTCGCTCGCGCGCGTGACCTTAGGCAGCCACGCGGCGAGGCAGGCGCGCGCCTTCGCAGGATCGTCCACGCTTAGCAGAAAGTGCCGGGCAAGGGGGTATGCGTAGCGCCGCGTGATCAATCCCTGAATATTGTCCCACGCGGGTGCGGGCATAGCCGCCTCTACTCGGCCAGAGATCCCTCGATTTCCTTCACTTCGTGGTCGCCGTAAGCCGCGAACAAATAGCCGGCAACGCTGCCGTCCCCGTCCAGGTCGCCGTTCGTCGCATTGCCGAGAGACCGGACCTGCAGATTTTTAGAGAACTCAAAGAACTTGTCGCTGTCGTCTAGCGCTGAGGGATCAATCGGCACGTCGGCCAGCGAGAACAAGAGACCAAAGACATCTGGAAGCTTCTCGCGAAAGAAATCGGTGTAGAGCTTATGATCTCCATCGTACTCCGTTATCACTTGTAAGTATAGGTCGTCTATGACGAGGACCCGGGCGAAGTGAACGGTCTTGGAGGCACGCAGCGCGACGTCGATCTTGGGCTGTATTTTGGTAGCGAAGTCAGCCTTCACCTGTGCCAGAATAGCCTTTGTTTTTTCGTCTTGCTTGATCTTCAGGGTTAGGTTGAGTGCATGAGCCATGCTGGTGAAGCTCCGAAGGAAAGCTCTGTCCGCCATGGTGACGGCGCATTCAGTTGCCGCGACAGGAAACAATTTCGTTTCGGATATGTCAACCATGCTTCTGCCGTTACGAAATCGGGGTCGGTGCCTTTGGCGGCGATGTGCGAGCGGCGAACCCGAGTCAGGGATGCGGGCTATAATCCAGCGCGGAGCGGTCGGGCGAGGCCGGCGCTCACCCGCCCAGGTGCTTGCGGAGGTGAGATAGCACAGCCTCCCGCGCCAGCCGTGATGGATGGGCCGGGTTGTCCGCGTGCTCGTCCGTCAGCACCGAATGGGCGCTAGCGGGCAACCCATATGGGTTGCCGGGAGCGCTGTCGATGCCGTCCGAGGAGCCGAGCCGGAAGAGTGTGCACCCGTCGCCCAACGCGGCCTGGATCGCCTGGAAACGCTCCATCGGGCTGATGCGGTCGTTCGAGAACCGCAGGCACAGGAGCGAGACCCCGGCCTGGGCACGCGCTTGCGCGCTGGCCAGCTCGTCCGACGTGACCGCGACCGCAGCGCGTCCCGCGGTCCCGAGCGGTCCCGGGAGCCAGCCGACTGGGGGTAAGGCAGGCTGGCTCGACACGGGTGCGAGGACTGAGTCGTCAGCCATCAGGGCAATCGCGAAGTTGCCTGTGAGGCACATGCCAATCACGCCGACCCCGGAGCTGCCGCACGCAATCCGGGCATGGCGGCACAACGCGCGCAACCAGGTGACCACCGGCCGCTGGCCATCCGTGGACAGCAGACGGAACTCGCGACTGATGCAGAGCTGCGGCAGGAATGCCAGCCCGCGCCGATCGTTAGGCCGGCCAAACAGCAGCGGCATGAACACGCTGAAACCGGCGGCCGCGACCTCGCGCGCCCATCCTATGCAGGCCGGCGACATGCCCGGCAACTCATGCATCAGGACCACGGGCGGCCCCTGCCCGATCCGATAGACCGTGTGGGTGATGCCCTCGCTGGCGAAGTCCGCGGCCTCGAAGCCAGGCACTTCCACGGAGACGGTCAAAGCGGCAGCGCAGTCAGCCGCGACACGCCCGGGACAACGGGGCCCCCCGCCATGAGCGTCGCGATGTCGTGGCGCACGGCCTTCGAGCGCCGGTAGTACTGGTGGGTGGCATCTGGCGGATAAGCGCCGAAGAAGTCGGCCACCAAGCTGCAGTCCACGGAACGGATATGGCCGGGCGGGTAGGCGGTCTGGTCGTCCTTGCGTGACGGCCCGTCGAAGCCGAGGCGCTGGTTGCGGTTAACGGCCATGCTGAGATCCATGGCGATGTCCCGCAGGCTGGAGTACACGGACACTCTGGGCGTGAGCTGCCGCAGCCCGGCCAGGGGGCCGCCGGGCGTCAGGGCCACGTCAACCTCGTCGGCGGCGGCCAGTACTACTTCGTCGAAGGTCAACGCTTGCCTGGCCACCGGGTCGGCAATCAGGTGCGCGACGGCGCCGGACAGCGCATGATTGCCCATGCTGTGTGCCAGCAGGAAGACCCGACGGCCAGCGGCGCGTATGGCAGGCACCAACGGGCCGATCGCTTGCAGGAACGCGGCCAGGTGCCCGGCCGAGCCCCCGGCCTTGGCTTGGTCCTCGCGGTAGGCAGTGGCCGGGTCGAGTGCCGGCAGGTTATCGAACAGGACGCCGGCCGACGGCCAGGTGAACGCGACCACCGTCGTGTCCGCTGCCTCGACGCCAGACGCGGCGAACCACTCTCGGTTGAAGGCAGCGCGCTTAATTGCATCCTCGAAGCTGTTGTCGAAGCCGTGGACGAAAATGAGCAAGTTGCGACCGCTCGCGGCGATCTCCGCCTGCACGGCGGTGGTGAAGCCGCCGGGGGACACGCCGGTGACCGTCCCGAGCCGGCCGCTGGCCTCGTCGCGCAAGTCGACGTCGTCCACGGGGACCACGGCGTAGGTGGCCTGCACGCCCGCGCCGACTGGGACGGCGCCGTAGCCGCCCGGCGAGGCCGGATCAGGCGCGCGGTTCGTGGCGAAGTAGACGGTGGTCACGTGAGCATCGCGGCAGCCAACAGGGCGGCTACTTTGTCGTTGGTTACATCCATGTGGGACGCGATCGCAGCGTCCGCGCTAAAGTTGTGCGCCTTTCCTGCAGTAAACCGGTAGGTGGCGCCTGCCGCCATGACCTGGGCCGCCGCCTCCTGCCCGGCCGAAAGGTGCAGGATGCCGTTCGCGCCGATGGATCCGAACTGGTCGGACACGTCGCCGATTGCTGCGGCGTTGTCCCGCACGAGGCGCGAGGCTAGGGCGTACAGGAGGGTGCAGGCGCTGTCCCGGTGAGTGTGGGTGGCGGAGATCGGCCCTGCGACCTTGCCCACCACGCGGGCGAACGCGCCGGGGTGGCCCGCACCAAAGTCCGCCGAGAGCGCGTTGTGCGAGAAGGCTGCCTGCAGCAGCGTCAGGCTTTGCAGCGTCAGGGTGGCCGTCGGCGTGAACGCGGCAGTGGCGGCGGTCACCACGCGACCGCCGAAGCTGTGGCCGGCCAAGTGCAGGCGCACGGGAGAGGCCGGCGCCAGGGCAGGCAGCACTCTGGCACCCAGCGCCGCGCCGATGTCCCCGGCCCGCGCCTTCATCTCGTAATAGGTAAACTGGTTGAGCAGGCGCCCGATCGCCGCCCGCGGCCCAGACAGGGCTTGGCCAATCAGCGACCCGAGCCCTTGGGCGCTGCCCACGCCAGACGACAGCGGCATGGCCGGTGCGGGCAGCAGGTCGCGCAGAATGGTGGACGGGTCGTTTTCGGCCAGCGGCTCGCGACTGGCCTGCAGCTCCTCGTCGTTGTTGGTGATCCGTGCCGGGAACGCCCGGTTCAGCGCGGCCACCAGCGTGTCGGCCTCGTCCCTCAGGTTTGCCTCGGCGGCTTGCGCCGCCGTCTCCAGCGGGCCGCCATGGGGCCCCGCCAGGGCGGCTGCATCGGCCCGCACGACGGCCAGCGCCGCCGGGCTCAGGTCCCGGTTCGGGCCGGCGATCGGGCTGGGCAGCGGCGCAGCGCCCGCGTCGGCGGCCTGCGCGTCGAAGTCGGTGCGGAATTCCTTGGACGGCCATTGCACGCCCGCGACGACGAAACGCGGCTCGGCGTTCCCCAGCGCAATGCGGGTGTTCGTCCAAAGCGGCCCGTAGAGTTCCATGGCACCGGCCTTATCCGTCTTCCACCCGTGCGACAGCACCACGAGGTCCGTCACACCACGCTTCAGCAGCGCGGCGACCCGGGCCGGAGCACCGGGATCCCGCAGCACGCCGTGCTCGTCGAACTCAAGCCACTCGAAAGGTGTTCCCGCGATGTCCATGTGCTTCTGCCTGTTCAGACCGATTGCAATGCGCGCATGAGGTCCACGAGACCACTTCCCTGGTATTCCGGCCGGCGCTTGAGATCCGTGGCGGCGGAGACAAAGATGTCCTTTACCTCCTCGGGGCGTCCTAGGAACTCCTGCCGCACGGACAGGAAGCCGGCGATAGCGCCTGACACGTGCGGCGTCGCCATGCTGGTGCCGGTATCCTCCCGGAACATGGCTTGCGACCCGTTGGGCTGCGTGAGGGCGTCGCACGACACGATGTGTTCGCCGGGTGCAACGATGTCGGGCTTCATGCGTCCGTCCGCGGTCGGTCCCTTGGACGAGAAATACGAGACGCCGTAGACGTGCGGCTGGTCCCGGTGCGTGGACCCGACCGTGATGGCCAGGCGGGCATTACCAGGGTCGGCAATGGTTGCGCCGAAGGCGGCCTGCTCTGTGCCCATCTGCCACGTGGCGACTTGGCCGTAGCCGGCGTTGCCGGCGGCGACCACCACCACCACCCCACACCGCACGAGGCGATCGACCTCCACGCAGATCGGACTCTGGCCGGCGGCGAAGGTCTCGGGGTCGAAGGTGTAGCCGAGGCTGAGATTCAAGCCGTGCACCTTCACGTCCCGGCCGTAGCCGTTGATCTGCTGGAGGTAGCCCATGGCCGCCAGCAACGCGCTGGTCTGGCCGGCACCCACGCCATCAGCTCCCTTCTGGAGGACCTTGAGGCTGACCAGCTTGCACTTCGGGGCAAGCCCGGACACTTCCGTGAGCGCCTCCTCCCGCTGCGACGTTTGGGTGTTGACGCCCTTGCGGACCTGCTTAGCGACGACGATCCTGTCCACGCGCCAGGACGCGGCCGTACGGTCGCCGGCTTCCGTCTGGCCTGCGATGATGCCGGCGACGTGCGTGCCGTGGCCCGCGGCGTCCGTCAGGGCATCGGCTGCCAGCTGAGCCGCGTTTCTCGGGGTGCCGAGATCCGGCGTGAAGTCGCGGTGCTGGATGCCGTTCGGCAGGTTCTCCAGGTTGCAGTGGCGCTTAAAATGCGGGTGCGTGCCCTGAACTCCGGTGTCAGCGATGGCCCACACGATGCCGGCGCCGTCCGTGCTGAAGGCGATCCGAGCCGCGTCGCACTTGATCGTCCGCGCCGACTTGTAGACGAATGTCCCGATCGGGTGGTCGAACCATATTTTGTGGACCGGGTGCATATTCACGCGGCCGCAGTCTTTGACGAGTTCCTCGATCGTGGTGCGGTCCAGCTTTCCGAAGAGGTAGGCCTCGGTGAACAGGGACCCGGGTAGATCCAGCCGGTCCCCGGCCGCAAACCTGGCTGGAGCCCAGGCCTCGGCAACATCTTCGTTGATGGGGACCACCGGCTGGGCGGCTAATACGTCGGTGACTTGGCCGTCCCCGGGCGTCTCACGCCGAAACCGCCGGTAATTGTCCGCAATCACCCAGCGGGCGCTAGCGAGACCACCGGGGAAGGCGGTATTGGCCTCAATGATGACACCGATCGGCCCCTGTTGTGAGCCGTTGAGCACGGCGACTAGGTCGTTTGCCAGCCAAGTCTTGACCAGTTTATCTTTGAACGAGTGCCATGCTCCGTTACGCGGGTTACCGCTGCCGTCGGCCGGGTTAGACGGCATGGCTGCCGCGCAAGCCCGCACGCCCGCGACGGCTCCTTGGGCGCGGTGCCCGCATCCTATTTTGTCTGGCTTGCCCAGCTGTAGTCATGCAAAGAACCCTCATTCCATCCGCAAGCCCACACCCCGACGCGCTCGATCCCAAGACTATCCCCAGCAACCTGACACCACAATATCGTTTCGGACTTGATTCAGTGTGCGTTCACAGGGTGCCGCCAGCGACTGGTTGCGAAGGGAGGAAACAGTCGTTATCTTTAGGACCTATAGATTCTGCGGTTGATCATGGCTGGCCAGTCAATTTCCGCTCACGCGGATGCCGAAACGGTAAGCAAGCTGCGTGGCATCGCTGCGCGCGAGGGCCGGACACCATCCCAGCTGACCGTTGCGTCCCTCAAACTCTATCTTGATCTGCCCGGGACGGTTCGCGCCGCCCTGCGTGATGTCGATGCCTTGGGCACTCTGGAAGACCGGCACAACTTGCTGCGTGCCATTGGTCGCACCGTGACATCCGCCCAGTACGAAGTCGCCCGCAGGCGAGTAGCCGAGGGCATGCGGCTCGATCGTGAGGACGAGTTGGACACCGACGAAGCGATCCTGACCGAGGCCATGCGAGCCACTGCGGCATTGCGCTAATGCCGATCGCCGGCCCGATGCCGGCTTTCCTGCGGCTATGCCTGGACCTTAACGTATGGGTGGCTGACTTCCTGGGTGCCCGACGAGGAAGGCGAGGCGGTAGTTCGCCGTGGCTGGCCGATGCCGTTCGGTCTGGCGCCTGCCAAGCCGGTCCACTGCAACTGGTGGTCTCGCTCGGCATGCTCGACCGTCTAGCACTCGTCTTAACGCGGGAGTTCCAGGTCGAGGCGGATGCGGCCGAGACCCTGGTCCGCGCCATTGGCGGCGTAGCCTCATTCGGGCCGGCTGGCGATCATCCGCATGCGCTTGTAGGCGGTGGCGTGTATCCCTTGCGCGACGTGGAAGACCGGCATGTGCAGGAGGTAGCCGTCGCCGGTGAGGCTGACCTGCTAGTCACCGCCAACATGGCGGACTTCGAGACACCCGACGTCCTCAGGGTTAGTGACGGCACCCGCATCCGACTCTACCCGCGTCCTGGCCAGATTCCTCTGGTCATCGCCCACCCTGACCAAGCTCATGACTGGTTGCGCGCCGGGGTGCTGCCATCGGCAGCCATCGAAATGGTGTAAGCAGGCTAAACGGTCGTTTGGCCTCTTGCTACAAACACCCAAACTGGCCGAAATTGCTCCCAAGATGCAGCCCCTCGTCGCCTACTTCCGCGTGCCCACCGAACGGCAGGGACGATCCGGATTAGGACTGGATGCCGAGCTGGAGCGATGCACCGCTTTTGCGGTCCAGAACGGGCTCGAGGTGGTCAATACGTTCATTGAGTGGAGACGGGGAAGGAGAGTGACGCGCTCGATAGGAGGCCGCAGCTCGCCGAGGCCCTAATCGCGGCCAAGCGTCAGCGCTGCGCCGTGCTGGTGGCGAAGCTCGATCAGCTGAGCCACGACGTGCACTTCATCGCCGGGCTCATGGTGCAGCGGGTGCCGTTCCTGCCGTCCTGAGCCAGAAGATGTCTCGACGGGGTCGGCCGTCTTCTACGCCCCGGTCAGCGACGGCTCCGGCCTTCCACGAGGGTCCGCCTGAGGCTCCTAACGATCTCATGGTAGACACCACGGTGGCAGATGCTCACTCTCCCACTGCGTCGTGGTGATCGGCCGAGAGGCCCACACCCGCTGCCTGCCTAAGAGGGACCGGAGTTGTGACACCGTCAGTAACTCGGGCAGGGATAGGGGGAGTGCCACGCGGCTTGAAACTCTGGTCAGGAAGAGGCATTTTCTCCATGGGCGACCGATCGGCTGAGGGCTTTGGCCCGACAGCGCCTACCCGGCGGGACCGCGAGGTCCAGCTCCCTGCGTGAAGCGGGACAAAAAGGGGTGCCGAGCGAGACTATGTCCGGGGGCGCTCAGCGGCGCCCTTTGGCATGTTGGGGGTCCGTCAGCGCCGGAAGGGCTGCACCCGCTCGCCCCGGTGCACCTTGCTCGCGAGCACGATGAAGCGAATGGCCTCGCGGCGGACAGCGATCGGCCGGTCGGGCTGGTAGGCGCTGACGACGTGCAGCTCTAGGTGATGGCCGAGGGCAGCCGCCGCGCCGTTCGCGCGCTTGATCTGGAAGAACATGGGGTAACGTTGCTCTCCTACCTCCTCGCCGGCCGGCGGGAGGAGGATGGAGTAGACGTAGTTCCGCTCCTCTGAGGTGAAATTGACGCGCGCCGTTGGTAGGACACGTACCATCGCGGGCAGGTTATGGGAGAGAGCATGCCGGGCGGCGGAGAAGGTGCGCTTATCGCGCGAGGTCGGCGACGTCCAGGGCAGGAGGAAATCTGGGGCATGGCGCGCCGGATCGTAGCCCTCGCTAAAGGTGTGGTCGCCGTAAACGACGTTGATTCGGAGCGGGTTCGGCAAGCCAGCGTCGGTGGTTGGGCAGTCGAGGCCATGCGGTTCCAGGTGGTCGAGGGCGATGGACTGCCCCGCGACGACGAGCGGCGGCCAGTAGAGACTAAGGGGCACGCGCTAAACCCTTTCAGCAGCCGTCGCCGCGCCACACGCGCTTGGCAGCGCCGTGGGGCACCAAGTTCGGAACGCTTACAGCATAGAGCGGGCGCCGCATGACTTACCTGACACTTTGACCTTGTATTGCGTAGCGCTACACGCTACAGACGCCTATGTCCAGCATTGGTCATCATCCCGGCACATACATCCGGCAGCAGGTGCTCCCACCCGGCTGTTCGGTCACCGAGGCTGCAAGGCGTCTGGGGGTTAGCCGCCCAACCCTATCGAATCTGCTGAACGGGAACGCGTCCCTCTCCGAGGACATGGCTACCCGGCTGGCAAAGGCGTTCGGTGCGGATGCCGCCGACCTTATGCGGCGGCAAACGAACTTCGACGCGATGCGAGCGAGCGAGCGGGCTTCTTCCATTGCCGTCCGGTCGTACACGCGGAGCCCTCTCGATATCACTGCCAGGCAGATTGAGGCCTGGGCGGAGCAGCGCTCGTCCCGGAGCGAGATGGCCGTCCTGCTCCGGAGGTTAGTCAACTCGACCGGCGAGAGCCTCGAACGGGTGGACTTCCCGGGACACGAAAACGCTGAGAGGCATGGCTGGGACGGCTACATCCTTGCGGCCGTCGCAAATCCCTGGATTCCGCGGGGAAGGTCCGGCTGGGAGTTCGGCGTCAACGAGGACCCAAAGCGGAAGGCTGAGGGCGACTACCGTGCGCGAACCGACGGTCCGGAGTTGTCCCCCGCCGAGCGCTGCGAGATCACCTTTGTCTTCGTGACACCACGGAACTGGCCCGGGAAAACCGCTTGGGAGGCGGCGAGGAGGTCGGAGGGCGAGTGGAAAGATGTCCGGGCCTACGACGCGAGCGATCTGGAGCAGTGGCTTGAGGCGTCGGTTCCGACCGGGGCCTGGCTCGGCGAAGCACTGCCGTTGCGCTCGTCGGGCTTTCAATCCCTTGAGGCGTCCTGGACGGCATGGGCCGGGGTGACAGCGCGGCCGGTATCTCCCTTGCCTAAGGGGTTATTCGGCCCGGTCGCGGAGATGGCAGGCCAGAAGCTCGCGGGTTGGCTCTCGGGGCCGCCCGAACGTCCTTTCGTCGTCGCTGCGGACTCTGCCGAGGAGGCGCTCGCCGCGTTCGTCTGCGCCTGCGACACCCCGGCGGCTGTGCAGCAGCGGGCGGGCGAGCGTGCAGTCGTAGTTCGTACTGTCGAGGCCCTGGCGAAAGCGACGGTGGCCTCAGGCCCGGGAACAATCATCGTCGTCGCGTCGCCGGCAGTAGAGGCGGCGGCGGCCGACGCGCACCGCACCCGTCACACGGTGATCGCGCGGTCGCGCCCGGGCGTCGTGGATGCGGACGTTTCGGTGGGGTTGATCGACGCCGATGCCCTCCAAAAGGCGCTCTCGGGCATGGGCCTCGACGGTCTAACGGCGGAGCGCCGCGCAAGAGAGAGCGGGCGATCCCGCACCGTCCTGCGACGTCGCCTCTCCCCCGTGCCGGCCATCCGCAACCCGCTCTGGGCGAATGACGCCGCAATCGCGCGACGCCTCATCCCCCTGATGCTCGTCGGACATTGGAACGCGGAAACGGAGGCCGACCGGGCGGTCATGGCTGGACTTTGCGGCGTCGACTACGACGAGGTGGAGCGGACGGTCGCGGACCTCGTTGGGATGGAGGACAGCCCGCTCTGGTCCGTCGGACGGGTGCGCGGCGTCGTCTCGAAGGTGGACGCCTTCTATGCCGTCGCAGACCGCATAATCAGCGGTGAGCTCGAGCGCTTTCTCGATTATGCCCGCGTCGTCCTGTCGGAAGCGGACCCGAGCCTTGACTTGCCGGAGGACAAACGGTGGATGGCCTCGATCTACGGGGCGACGCGGAAGCACTCCTCCCTGCTCCGAGGCGGGATCTGCGAGACGCTCGTCCTCCTCTCCGTGCACGGGAACTCCCTCCTCCGCGAACGGATCGGCGTGGACGTGGAGGGAGAGGTCGCCCGTCTCGTCCGCTCCCTCCTGACGCCGCTCGACGGTCCGACTTGGCAGTCCCAGCGGAACGACCTTCCCCGCTACGCCGAGGCCGCTCCTAGGGCGTTTCTTGATATACTCGACGATGACCTGCGCTCGCCGAGCCCGAAGGTGCACGCCATCATGAAACCTGCGGGCGCCCCAATGGTCTCGTCGCCGCAGCGCACCGGTCTCCTCTGGGCGTTGGAAGCGCTCGCCTGGAGTCCGAAATGGCTTTCGCAGGTCATCGACATTCTCGGCCGCCTGTCGGCGGTGCCCCTCGACGACAACTGGGCAAACAAGCCCGAGAATTCCCTACAAGGCGTCTTCCGGGCCTGGTTCCCGCAAACCGCCGCATCCCTCGCCGACCGCCTCGACGTCCTAGACACCCTGGTCCGGCGCCACCCCTTGGTGGGCTGGCGAGTATGCCTGGAGCAGATCCGGCCGGGTCCGGCCTTCGCGAGCCCTTCCGCCAAGCCGAGCTGGCGGTCGGACGTCGAGGGCGTGCGCGAAGACGTCACGGCGGGCGAGGACTATGCCGTGAGACGGCGCGCGCTGGATCATCTCATCGCCTGGCCCGGACATGACGAGAGGACGCTCGGCGATCTCGTGGAGAATACGGTTCTTCCCCCAGCCGATCAGGAAGCTGTCTGGAACGCGGTAATGCAGTGGGCTGCCTCCGAGCCCTCCGAGGAGGCCAGGGCCGCCCTTCGGGAGCGTATCCGCCGGGCGACAATGACACTTCCGGCGCGGCGCCGCCGGAAGGACGGCTCGTCCCGGGCGACCGACGCCTACAAGGCCCTCGCGCCGAGGGACCCCGTGTTGCGCCATGGATGGCTATTCGAACAGTCGTGGATCCAGGAGTCGGTCGCCGAAATCGAGGATGAGAAGTTCGACCACGAGGAACGAGCGCGACGGATCAGCGCCCTGCGGGTGGATGCCCTCCGGGAGGTTTGGAGCGCGCTCGGGTTTGAAGGCGTCGTCCGCCTCTGCGAAGCCGGCGCTACCTCATGGATGATCGGACGGCACCTAGTAGAATCGGTCCTTTCGCCGGACGAGACGGAAGCTTTCGTGATCCGACTCGCCGGGTTCACGAACACCTCGGCCCGGAAGCTCGAAAGCCTCCTGTCCGGGCTCCTATCCACGATGGCCCCGGACCATCGCCGCCCCTTCCTCGACCGCTTCACGCGGCGTGGGTCCCGACCGCGCCGACCTTCGGATCAGGTGGTGGACTCGATCCTGCGGTGTTCGCCGTTCGATGCCGAAACGTGGGGCTTCATGGAGCGGCTGCCGACGGTGCGGCGCGCCCGCTACTGGAAAGAAGTCTGGGTCCCCTACTTCGTTCGGAACGACGCAGGAGACGTGGACCGCGTGGTGGACGAACTCCTCGATGCCGGACGACCGCTTGCAACTTTTAACGCCGTCGAGATGGTGTTCTCGAAGGTTGCCTCCGACCGGCTCGTCCGTCTCCTCCACGCTGTGGCAGCGCAGGAAGCCGGTGCCGAAGCTGGGTTGCGATTGCAATCCCATCACATATCCGACGCTTTCGAGGAGCTGTCTGGGCGGGCAGACGTACCGGCGGAGGAACTCGTGCGGCTGGAGTTCCGCTACCTCGACGCCCTCGCGCACACGAAGCACGGGATTAAGAACCTGGAGCGTGCGGTCGCGGGGTCGCCCGAGTTGTTCACGCAACTGCTCGGCCTCGCCTTCAAACGCGACGATGGCACGGATGAGGTGCCTGAGGCCGGGCCCGAGGCGAAAACCTCCCGGCGTGATCTCGCGGTAGCGGCCTACGAGGCGCTGGGGCGCGTGCGATGCGTTCCGGGCACCCGTCAAGATGGGACGGTTGACGCCTCCACTCTCAGGAACTGGATCGCAAGCGCGCGGGAGCAGGCGAGGACGCAAGGACGCCTCGGCAGTGCGGATCGTCGGATCGGAGCCCTACTGGCGGCCGGAAACGCCGACGCGGACGGCGTTTGGCCGCCCGAGGAGGTGCGCGAGGCTCTTGAGGAGTTCGGCAACGAAGCGATGGCCGACGGATTGCAGATCGCCCGCTACAACGCGCGGGGGGCCGTATGGCGTGCACCGGGCGGAGGGCAGGAGCGCGACCTTGCCGCTCAGTACCGGGAATGGTCGCGCCGCATCGCGAATCGTCACCCGTTCACGTCCCGCATGCTCGAGAAGATGGCGACTACCTACGAAGGCGAGGCCGCACGGCACGACACCGAAGAAGCTATTCGACAGCGCGTGGAACGTTGGTGAACCTCTCCAGCCCGCTTTTCTCGTTGCAACCCACGGTCAGGACACGAAAGTGCTTCTTGCGTCCGGTTCGTGCGAGCGGATGCAGAACCTACGCGGTCAGCAGCGACGGCCGTTCGCGTAGTGGCCTGAGCAGGCCGGGCCCAGGTTGGGCATCAGCGACCCAGACGTAGTCGCCGGTGAGGCTGATGTATTCCCAGCCCAGCGGGGCGACGTGGCGCATCAGGTCAGGCGGGACCGAGCTGCCCGAGCGGCGAGCGCGTCGAACGCCGTTCGTAGGTAGCGCGTGTTCCACAGGACGTGGCCGCAACCAGTAGGTTTAGCCAGAGGCATGAAAGGTCTGGCTCACCGAAGATTGGTATTAACCGCATCCATAGCATCACTTTCATTTTTGACATACCATGACTTTTTTTGCGCAAAATCAGTCAAAATTTCTGTCACTTCAGTTATGCTTAGATGGATATTCCAATTCATAATAAGCCGTGATCTTACTTTACTCGCCAACCGAGGTATTTGCAACTGTAGGTTTGATGGTGTGCGAAATACCCTTCCAATTTCGTATCTAGCTGCATCAAGGTTGGGTATACTGCTTGAAACCATATCATCCATGTGCTGCAGACAAACACGCATGATGTTCATGAACCCGTAAGATAACTCTGGATTTAACTGGGATGTATGTAGGTTTTTAAATTTAACCCCATGAATGTCAGTTCGGCCATTGTCCCAGAACTTGTCCAGTCCAGTACCATGTGATTTAACATAGTCAGTAAGAGATCGGTGGGGTTTCTCATTTACGTGAGCGTAATGGTTTCGAAGAAGTCGAAAATATCCTACCGTTCTAAAATACCCTGGTATCGGCTTTGATTTTATCCAACTCTGAACCTTTGCTTCCATTTGCACCTCTTCAGCGTCAGCTTTGATGTTGTTGTCTGCACTACCAACCAAAGATGACCTGAAATTCTGAGCCTCCTCCATGTATGCTAAGAGCCCGTTTGGAAACGGGCTGGTACTGCTTGCATGAAGGTGGCAGATGCTGATGGATGTGGACAGCAGCACACCGGCAGCGATTGGCAGCGATCGAGAAGCGAACCCGACGATACCCC
>Ga0160427_10001420_pt1 | contig 14657 bp, 16 predicted proteins | sample SolpanmetagenomL_FD_108194 | JGI IMG/M metagenome (GOLD analysis project Ga0160427, IMG submission 108194) | Solar panel surface microbial communities from Lawrence Berkeley National Laboratory, California, USA - L | ecosystem: Engineered > Built environment > Solar panel > Unclassified ...
GCTTACATTGCGTCCATCCGTTTTAAATGTCACGAGAACCAAGGATCCATCCTTTGTGACCAAGAGAACATCACCATTTTCCCCCTCGAGTGCTTCAGCCATTGCACCGTCAAGCATAAGCTCCAGATCTGACTGGTCAGCCATAGCGAATGCAGTTGACTGGTTTGCATACTGATTTACTGCTACAGCAGTTGTCTTGCCAGCTTGATCAATATGAATAATCTCGTTTGTACCTATAAGTAAAGTTCCACTTATGGGCACTGGCAAAGCTACTGCCTTGTAAACATCGTATGGCAAGTTTGTAACCGATAATATAGGAGTAGAAGCTCTTTGCTCCAAATCAAGGGTAATGATGATGAACGACACTGTATCTTTTCTGACTTCAAGCATGCCAGTCCATGTTTGGATGGGTTGATACAAGATGGCAAAAGTAGGTTCACGGTATTCATGCAAGAAAGTTACGTCTATAATTTGTTCAATGGCTTCATCTAGCTGATTTGCCGTAACGACAAATGACGGATAATATGGCGTTTCTTGAACTTTTTGTACACCCAGAATTCCTTCTTGTCCAACTTGATCTTTCATAACCTCATCTGCATCTTTTGGCTCATAATCATCCTCCATCACTAAATCCTCATCCTCCTTCTGACGGAAGGGAAATATTGCCAGCATATCTTGATTGAACTTTAACGCCGCACATCGGTTCTTTGGATCTGCGGTGAGGAAGTTGATTGGATGTTCGGGCATGAGTAGTGATCGAAACTCTTCTCTCTCGTAGTAATGCAAACTGATTGTCGAGACTGCATGAATTGATGGATCCCACTGTAGAATTGACACTTTTGCAGACTCTGTAGCGAGCAACAGACAATCTCCTCCACTCTTGCTTGAAATAGTCCTGATGCTAGCCATTGAAATGATGCTCCCTGAGAGATGGTATTCCGCCACAAGAACCAAACGAGTAGTTGTCTCTACTTGTGTACGCTGCAGCATGACACCTCCTCCCACGAACGACTCCTCATGATCTCCTCCCTCCAGTAAACGCCGATCTGTCGTGATATTGTCGGCCTCGTTCGCAAGATCTTGGCCATCATCTTGAGCTTCGCATTCTACAATTCGAAATATTTGTAGTAAGGAGGTCTTGCCGACTATAAGATTGGTTTCGGTAGGATCGAGGAAGCAGCAAGAGATGGAACAATTGACCGCTGTAGGAATAGTGACCTCAGAGTAACACTGCAACATCCTGGCGATTGATTATCTCTCGAGTCTTGACAATTGCCTTGCTGTAATTGTGCCTTTGTGAGATGAATGCTTGATTATTCTACCACATTATTATGTTGTCATTGAGGGTATTTATCGAGATGGCTGAGCACACGAGGAATGGATCAGAGCTGAACTGAAGCTTGAGTTGATCTGAGCTAGCTGTTGTGTCCTGCTTCTCTCTTTCCTCGCTCATTCTAGAATCATCATCACATCACATCACATCACGTCCAACGCGTTTCCATCTTTTCTTCTTGGAATGGATGAATGTCTCTTTGGTGTTGTGGCATTCACATGTTGATAAAGCGAGGGACTTTAGATAAGAGATCAGATAAGATAAGATCTAATCAAATGAGGTCATGATCGTCGACCGCAGGCTAACAGCATGGGACTCATCCTCTGTGATCGTCATCATCACCATCCATCATCTGCTATTCGTTCTACCAACACAAAACACAATCCCCTCTCTGTTGCTTCTTCTTCCTCTTCACGGTTACGTTCCATCCTGTTTATCCCCTCGACAATCTAGACTTTTTTTTTTATCGACAAACAGAACCATCCATCAAGCATAACCCATACATGTTGATCTGATGGCCGCCTTACTCCAAACGTCCCTGATCTGGGTCGCAGGCGTGGTAGTGCTGGCGCTGCTCGTTATCTTTGCTGGAATCTTTGTGACGCTATACAGTCACCCTCGAGAGCGAAGCAAATTCGTCTCGGTCATCGTCGTCCTTTCGCTCACTTCACTACTGGCTACAGTCTGTTTGCTACCAGTCGACATTGCGCTTGTTTCAGCAACCACCAACAACAAAACAGGTCTCAAAAAAGATTGGGCAGATCCGGAACATGTTAACAATATTCTCACCGGTCTCAAAGTCGTCTACTATCTTTTGTATTCTCTTGATGCCCTGATGTGTTTGCTTGTGATACCATTCACCTACTTTTGGTAAGTTTCATTCACGGATTTACATGAGTGCGACTAATAAAATACAATAGGTATGAGGAAAAAGATGTCGATTCCACAGCCGGTTCGCAGATCAAGGGCGCTCTCAAGTACAGTATCGCTTTTCTCGCCCTGGTTGTCATCCTTTTCCTTATCGGTTTCTTCATCCCTGTCGCAAAGGATATCCCTGGCAAACACCTTGACCTTGATTACTTCAAACGTCTTTTGATGGAAAGCCGTAAGTAATCTTTTCAAGAGAGTATGATCACCGCTAATACATTTAAGATGGCGAGCGGGCACTTACTTTCGTTGTTGGAGTATTACTCTGCATTGGAACAATACTCTACGCGTTTTATACTGCTCCTGGGATTGCCTTATTTCCAATTTCACTTATCAAATCAATCCCAGTCATCTCAGTGGCATCTGCACAAGAGGCTCGAGATGCCTTAGCCCTGAATCGAGAACATCAAAGAATTATCGAAGCTAGAAATACCGGGGGACAGGCCATGAGCTCCAAAGATAGAAGAGAACTGGAAGGTCTCCAGCGAGAAGAAAGGACATTGACAAGGCGACAAAGGCTAGCTGACGAGGGCAAAGACAGCTGGTGGTTGAAGATCCAGGCATTTTTCAGACCATTTAAGATGCTGTTCGGCTTCTTGCTACTTGTCTTTTCCATTGTCATGGTCGGATCTATGCTCGTCACTTGGTGAGTACCTGGTCGTTCGTAAATAGTCAATCCAATTTTTACTAATATGTTCTATAGTATTGACAAACTGAGGAACTCAATCTGCGGCTCTCACTGCGGCTACATCCTCAGTCGAATCTCTTTATTCAACCCAATGGACTGGATTATGGTTAAAGCTTCTACTGTATTCCCAATTGACTATGTACTTGCATTGCTACTCGTCATCTATCTATTTGTTTCCACAGTTGTGGGTCTGGCTTATATTGGGTACAACACTTGGTCCTCTAGATTACTTGAAATTTGTTGCTAACAATCCTAGTATCCGATTCTTATGGGTCACGATCTTCAAGATTCGCAGCAGACACACCAAACCACAAGCTTTGCTTATGGGCACTATCTTGTTGACATTGACCGTCCTTGCCCTAAATTATGCCTTGACAATGATCATCGCCCCTCAATACTCGGCTTTTGGAGGACAAAAACAATGCATTAGAAATGTATGCCGAGCTTCCCATCCAAGAATTCATATCATAATGCTAATCTGTTGAGCAGGTTGCTGGTCCTGGAAGCCGACTTGATTGCTCGTTGCATCCTGAGATGATTGTCGATTGTGCTACTTCTGCTGTTGGTCACTTATCAGATGTCTGCACACCAACCGTGGTCTCTACATTCCTTAATCGAATTACCCTCAACTTCCCGTTCTTCGGAGTGTTCACTTTTTGGGCACAATTTGTCTTTGTGGGAATATTTGTAATCACCACAATCACAGGCTTGATCCAAACGCCCAAGATGGACATTGATACAGAAATCGAAGACGCAGAGGAGGCTGAGGAGGAGAGCTTGCTTGCTGCATCAAGAACGAGGTTTAGAGGTGCTTGGGACGATGTTACAGGAAGGACTTCCAACAGCACGCGGGCTGCTGAGAATACAGGAACCGCTTGATCTTGTGTACGTTCTTTAAGGATTTATTTAACTCGCAAGCCTGTGTTTCCCTCTTATGTGCTCTTGATTTAGTTGCGTTGAGCGTGATAGTCTGTCTGTTTTATCTGGGTTTCTTATTCCCTTATATCCGTTATAGCGAGCGGTAGCTAGTGCTACTTTTGTTTCAATATCAAAAAAACGTGTTGGGCTTATAGCAGTGCTAAAAATAAAGGAAATTGATGATATTACAGTTTTAACGAAGCATTCTATTTATTTATTTATTGATTGATTGATTGATTGATTGATTGGTAATTACATTGAAACAAATATAACATACAAGGAATTATGATTAATGTATTACCAAGGAAAAGTCTACACACCAAACAGAAGTACCTACTAATTATCTACTCTAACATAATCCAGGAGCTCAATCTCCTTTAACCAAAGCTCATCATCTACTCTTGCCATTTATGCTCTGTAAACTGTAACTGGCAAACAGCTCTTATCCAATCCCTCATCACTAACCTTCCAATACAAACTCGGCACCAATCCCTGTCCTTCAACCTCTGTCAAACAAACCATCCAATTACTTGTTCCATTCCTCGCAAGCATTTGTCCTTTAATCATATTGAACTCTACAATCGGTGTTTGACCACCAATATACAATGCCTGCTGCGCTGGCTTATCAGAGTCAACCTTGAATCCACCTTCGAAAGAATATTCTTGACCCTCATTCTTATACAAGAGTCTACCAGTGGATGCTGTGGTATCTAAGAAGAGAATGTTGAAGGAAGGGTCGGGTTGGGAGCTGATGTAGGCAATGTTGGTGCCAGCGCCGACGTGGCGGGCGGTGAGGTAAAGACCATCATAGACCTTTGTGGCGGATTGGAGACGTAGAGAGAAGGGACCATCGATGGGGAGAGTTCTTGCGTCGAGAGTGGTGGCTGTACCGGTAGGAGCAGCGGAGACGGTGTTGCTGAGGATGGAGGCTGTGGCAGCGAGGAGGGTAGTGGAGAACTTCATTGTTTTGTGGTTTGTTTTTGATTTGATTATTGAGTAATATTGTTTATTGATTTCTTTTGATCTCTAAGGTCTGTAGAAATTGATGGATTTTATCTTATAAGAGAATAAGGACGTATACGTAAATATTATTATTTTGAAAAAGATGAGTTTTGAAAGTGTATCTTGACTTATATATCTGTGATTATTGTTGTTTTCGAACTATTGATGGGTTTCTCTTTGTTTGAATGATTGTATGATGATTAGAATAAAAAAACCTACCTCCAACTGACAATTCACGATGTTTATATATTCTTCAAAGTCATCCAGAATGGTTTGTGAATGAACAGTACTGCGGTTTATAGATGATAGAAAGACACCAATTGTCAACCAATATTGTATGCAAATGATAAAAATAGATTCCGGACGAGACTATCAAGACAAAAATGACATCAATTCCTGCCTGTACATAACGTTGCGGTAGTATTGAGATAAGACACTGCTACAAACCAACTGTAACAGGCACTCTTATTATGGCTATAGACACATGATGGAGTCGTGACGATCACACGTACATTCATATGTCTACTACAACTTCAGTATCCAGGCTGGATAGATCACAGAGACAAGAAGACTTTGTCTTCTAAGTCCCACGACCAAGCTTGGGAACCTGTGGTTACGTACGTATGCACTGTATATCGCATAGTTTGAGACTACTCAAGTAAGTATGGTTATATGGTAACAAGCAGCGTCTTACCGCTCGAGTTTCAAATGTATATTACTATGTCGGACGTTATAAATAAATAAATTACCAAACTTCCCCCCTAGGTTCGTTCAGACTTGGCGATACTACATTGCCTACCTTTAGAGTGAAACTGTGTATATAAGTAATTACTTATGTATGTGTGAAAACTGCGCATGTCTCAAAGCTAGCTAAGTTTAAGATTTAATGGACTAATAGGAGTACAGTAGAAGTAGATACATGTGAAGGAGAAAAAGAAGGAAAGTTCGACCTTCTAGTTCTTTCTCGATTTGAGGTTGCAGCACGTTCTATAGAGTTCAGCCTTGTTTTGGCGACGTTTGTCTCATATAGTGAAAACTCAATTTTCTTTTCTTTTTGTGTTTTGATGTAACTTGACTTTCCTTTTAAATTGTCACCCTCCTCCATCCTTTTTTGTAAATAAAGTTCTTGAGATCTTTTTAAATACCACATTCGTGCAGTACCCCATACATAGGCAGTTAAAAATAACCATAGCAGGCACAACAGTCGGCCAGCATTTATTATCTCGTCCTTATTCTAAGAAGGGAGTGAAAGGACAATTTTACTCACGTAAAATGTCGTGAATGATTGAGAGAATCAATTGCCAGTAGTACTATTTTGGAAACTAAAAACCAACTCACACCCGACTGCAGCATGCAGCTACTTCAATACTCGACCTACGCCATCTGTATATTTGCACAAACATGTTAAGGTCTTGTTTCAGTAAGCTTATAAGGACTGCACAAACCGATGTATAGGTCTAGTTGTGAATATGGATATATGTATGCGCTTGATGAAGAAAGCCTATTTAATACATCAACATATACTTATACACATGACTCGGGAAAGAGAATAAATATGGACCGTTTCACTGACCACACAAAGGTCTCTTACTTTATAAACGCTTTGGAGGTAATCACGTAAGTCGGTGGGGGTGATCGCACACAATGCGTTGTAGTATTATTTTCGTATTTTCAAAGTGTTCCGATCATAAGAAAAAAATCAATGCCCACTTGTGCTCAAGGTAGCCTGTTCTATGAAGCGTTTGTTTAATGTACATAATCTCCGCTGTATCAAAAGTAAAAGAGCATGAAGAACCGTGATGCAAGGCTGGTCTTCCGTACTCGGTAGTTTATCACAAAAAAGAACACGAAATATTGAATTAGAAAGACTTACATAACTATATAAAGCTTATAAATTGGATAGTGCGTGTTTAAAATGTCAGTCCATGAGAAAGTCTTGTGGTTAGTTCCGCTAAAGAGAGGATGTTTCTGAAATTGGTACCCTTCGAACTTTGGATTCTGTTTAGCCACTAGCAGGGCCTTTGAATAGGAACAGAGACAACAAAGGCTTCTTAATTTGTTTGGTCTTCGAAAGGAACTAGTCGCTGTGTATGGTAGAAGGATCTGTCAGCTCCAGCATTGATGGGACGCATGTATTCAAAGATTTATATTGATATCATGATCACACAAAGTCAAGCCATATCTCAGCAACACTAGTACACACGATTTATATGAACACATACATCATGGTACAGAAGTTTCTAAGGTTTCGCTAACATAATGACAATAACATTGTAGAAACAAATATTAACCAATGCATCAAAAAAACAGGAAAAGAACGCCGTTTTTGTGCCATACATACTTGTATAAATTCTAACGCAGTTTCCAAACGTCAATCAAACACACTTCACCGTACTCACATATCATACAAAATTTGTTCATCACAATTCAACCGCCCTCAATCCTCACTTTTTGTTCTTCTTGTTCTTCTTTGAACCAGACGAGCTCTTGCTCATTTCTTGCTCGTATATCTCTGCAGCTGTCTCCCCTGCTTTTCTTTTCACCGCTTTGGCCGTTTTTACACTCACAGTCGACGCCTTTCCGGTTGTAGAGTTTGCAACTTGTTTCTCTGCGTCGTCCCATTCAGCTGAGGCCGAGGGAATTTCATACCTAAACGAAAAAGGTCGACCGTTAGTATATACCAGAGAAAAGCAATCATTATAGACGGGGAATTGAATGGTATTGTAGTCTTTGGAAGACTTACTTCTCAAGCTCCAAGGCATTGATCATTTCTCTCTGTTTCTCTTTCATCGCTTCCTTGACTTCATCAGCTCCTTCAGCCAGGTCATCTTCTAATGTTTGCTCCAATGCGACGTATTTGGGCTTATTGCCTACACCATTGATCACAGTAATGGCAGTTCCATTTGTATCCACATCCATGCTCATCTCCTCAGCTCCCACGGCTTTTCTTCCTTGATGTGCCTCTGGCAAGTCTTGCTCGATAGCTTGTGTAACAACTTCTCCTAGCGCTGTCGATATTTTTCTCATTACTTTGACAAACATTGCAAGTACCTGTTGTCCTGGTAGATTAAGTTCTTTTTCGACTTCGTCTACAATTTTTCTTTGTAAACCAATAGCAAGAAGGATAGATTGCTGAACACCTGAGAGTTTGACCGTAGGGGGTAGACGGGATGTGAAAAATAGGGTGGCGAGAAGTGGGACGAGATCAACGATGACGTGATGGTCGAGCATGTTGCTGGCATAAGACTCAAGACGCTTTAGATCGAATGGTGAAAAGAGATCATCAAGTTGAGCCTTTGTAAGGACTGTATACTGTCAGTAAATGTCTGTCTATACAGGCTGTGTCAAAAAACATACCACGAGTATCGGATTCGGCCAAAGCAGCACCATTGGTAGCAGATTCCATTATAGATAGAGACTGTATTGAGACAAATGATCGAAATTGATAGGACAACAGGGAGATAAATCTTCGATGGAAATCTATAATTGGATTAGCAGTGAACAACAGAAAAAAGCTGATTGAAGAATGAGGTGTCCACCCTTAGCATATGCACCTAGCCATGCATTCTCACTATGATTTAGCGGTTTCAGCATAACACAAGAATGTTCTCCAGTAAGGTCATTTGGTGTTTGTCGAAGATAGACAGGCACAAAATTGGCTCGCTTCCAAAATCTGTGCAGTTGATTGGTGAGACCATAGGAAACACCGATGTAATCCAGTCTATCAGGCTTCTTCTCATGCAGTTTCGATAACAAAACAGGCATCGAGTTCATATCTCTGATCTTGATGTCATCGTTCTGAAGAGATGTTTCCTCTAGCTCTTCATCTGTGACACGAACGATCTGTTCCTCTGCCGGATCAACCTCATCCTCGGACAGATTTGCAAACTTGCCCTCGTAAAAATCTGTAAGTAGTTGAAGCGCTCTAGATCCATAACCCATCTTTATGTAGTCTGGATTTGTGGCTATTCGGACAACACGAGCGCCCGAAAGACCCGCAAAGTCCTCATCCTGGAATTGTTGAGAGACCAACCATGGAATAAGATCACCTCCGCCACGCTGACCTCGACTCAATTCCTTCTGGACGGTTTGTTTGGAGATTTGACCTTCTAAAGCAACTTGAATAACGCACAAAGGTTGTGGCAGAGTCTTGTCATTTTCATCCAAGGGAGGCAGCAGAACAAACAATTGATGAGCTGGAGCATCGCTCATTAACTGCAAATCATTAGGAGTATTTTTGTAGTGACTCGCAACATATAGTGCCATCATTCGCTGTAAGAATGATTCGGACAGAGGGTGATATGAAAATAGCGTATCTCGATTGACACTGTACAATTGACATTCTGAAGGATGAGGACATCCTTGCGTGTTCATCTTTGCTGTAGGTAAAGTAGCATCCAAACATAAAAGCTTGTTGAGCCATTTCTCGACGGGATCACCAGGTGCATATCTGATAGGCTCAGCTAATGTGATTTCACGTAGTGTACGACCTCCGTGCATTCCTCCGTCCTGGCTCTTTTCTGGCTTCCCCGATCGGCTCACTGTATCGCCTTCGCTTTCAACTCGACCTTTAGACGTGTTTCGTGACTGATCTCGGAGTTGTTGTATAAGCTTTAGTGACAAAGACCGACCTGTACCTTCATATCCATTAATTGTGGAGGCCATGAATACAAGGTATGGACCCATTAACTTCTGCACCAATGGAAGTGGAATGGCAGCTGCCTCATCGATGACAACTAATTCAGCTTGCCCCAAGACGTGTGCGTCCGCAGGTTGTATATACTGAATGGTCTGTCTATGTTGTCTGAAGATATTCACCCTGACAACTGCCTTATTAAAGGCTGGATTTGTTGACTGAATGATGTTGTAGTCCATGTGATCGACATAACCCAAAGCGTCGAATCCCTTGAAGATGAATTCAAAGAGTGTTTTCAAATTCTCGGGGCTAGGTGATGTGATGAAGATATTTGAATATCCATGCGCAACGGCAGCGGCAATTGCCACTCCTAATGCCGCTGACTTTCCTCTACCTCGTGCAGCCGTCAATGTGACAGTACTTTTTAGAGTTTTCTCAGCGATAGCATCCACGAATGTGAGCAGTGCTTTCGCTTGGTCGACAGTTTTTGCAAGGTTGACGAGTGATCCCACAGGTTGGGTGTCGACTAGACTAGCCTTCAACTCTTCCAATTCCTTCTTTATAGATGATTTGCTTTCGTTTTCTGAAGAGGCGGCTGGCAGCGCTTTTACGTTCCTGCCTCCGGAAATTGGTAGAACGTTCAATTCGTCGTCGACTACAAGACATGTATCGCAGCTTCCGAGTGAGAGGATGAAACGTTCGTTGAAGCGCGCCGTCACATCATCGTGTGCTTCCGTTCGATACCGCGAGTGTATATCCTTTAGAGAAAAAACCCGTTAGTAAATTATCTCCACCGCTTGTATAAGTCAACAAACCATAGACATTGTGTACAGTTGCTTCAAACTTGACATAGTTTTGAGCAATATGAGCACAAGACCTCCACCCTCTACCGTCTCAATAGTTCGCGCAAGCAGGTTAGGCGTCATAGCCTCAAAATCTTGTAAAATACACATGCCGTACGTGTTTCCCAAAATCTTGTCGGTTTCTTTGTAGTAAACATATCGAATATCCTGCGAACTAACGAAAAGCTCGAAGGGGTCTTCAGAATTGGCTTCTCTGATTCCGCGTTTAATTTCCTTCTTGATTTTGGCCTCGCGCTTCTTTCGGTGACTATAAATAAATCAGCGACCTCCAAAGCTAAAGCAGAGAAAGGCATTTAGAAGCCTCTGCGCACCTTGTAAATCCGATTAGCTTTTGTTTGTAGGCCCAGAGGACGGATCGGTTCTGTTTGATGTCGACAGCAGACAAGATGTAGTGTAGGTGGACGATGACATCTTTGGCACGATCGCCTACAATGACGAAGAAGGACCGTTTCTTTTCCTGTTGTCTATATTAATAGATGTTCTGTCATGTTGGATCTATAGCCAGTACCTGAACGCCATTTCTGATTAACGCTGGTATACGGGAGTCTCTGTCAACATGTTGGTTAGCGAACAATCAGCATATTCTGGAATCAAAACTAACAGCGCTTTCTTCGGCATAATGAATTATATGCACAAGGAAGTGCGATGTGTCGAATGTGTGTCTAGCCAGGTGGAAAGAGGTGCGATGGAAAGTTGTCTGTGCCAATTCTCCAAGTCGATGAAGCAGAAGAGAATGAGAGGAAGGACCAGGATTATTGGCGACTTGAACTTTTTTTTTCTCTTCATCGCCGGTCGCTATAGCTGCTTTGGGATTGTCCCGATTTATTACCCAATCGAGATTCCGTTATATTTAAGCCTCATTCATCTTGTATATCCATCCATCCTGCATGTCATTTCATCTCTCCACTCGCAGCGTATATATCATTGACTTTGATTCTTTCTACAACTGAATATCACCCAAAGTTATCGGTGTTGTTTGATATGGCTAGTTCGAGTAGCAATTATAATGCCGATGACGATGATGACGAGCTGCAAAAGAGGTTCCAGAAACTTTCAAACTCAAGGCATGTGCTTTGCTAATACACTACATGAAAACGAATTGACATTTTTAGTCATGTTCTAGGCATGGAATCATGACCCCTATAAATGACGAGGATCTGGGAAGCCGTTTCGAGAAGCTATTCAGCAAAAAGCCTGTAGCTTTACAAGATAACACAGTTTCGAGAAGTAACGTAAACCCTGAGATATCTAGCATAGATGTTACAGAGGATCTCAGTCTGGAAGTTTGTAATATTTCGCTCTCTGTGCTGATGAAAACTATCCGCTCATGATTGCGGCACGTACTAGGATATATTGGATGAGTTAGGAGCTACGGATCAACAATGGATACTCGACTCTCATGCCGAGCTCTCCAGCGAAGCTAAGGACTCGTCTCTTGAGCCAAAAGACAGAGATACCATAGAATCTCTCTTGAGAGAGGCTAAGCTCTCCATAAACCAAACAAATTCAAACAATAACACATATACTGAAAAGGCTAAAGTACCTGTAGAGGACGACGAAGAAGATCACCAGAACATAAATCCAGAACAATTTACTTCAAAAGACGAACAAGACGTCAATGACATTCTCTCACAAGTTCAAGAATCTATCAAACTCTCCAAGACAATAACGGGCTCCGATTCGAGTAGCGTTCATAACGTTGATCGAGATGATCCTCCACCTTATGAAGAAGTGACGGATGATGATACTGGTCTCATGGCACGATTTGCAGCACTTCAAAGTCTTTCGTTACCGCCCCCACCGACAACTGTACCCACCGACGACTTGGGTTTACCGTTAACACCACAAGGTACACCCCTGAAAAAGGGCGAGAAACCACCTGTACAGAAGAAGGTGGATGACATGATTGATGATATAGAGCATTGGTGCTGTAAGTTACGGTTTTTATGAATCCAGCTATATAGAGGTATATCATTGGCGAGAGAGAAAGCAGCACGACTGATCAGATGACTGTATAGGTATATGCAATGAAGACGCTGCTTATAAATGCCTTGGCTGTGACGGTGATCTATATTGTGTAGAATGCTTTAATGAAGGTAAACCAAAAATTTGCTCATCTTTAGTCATCCAGATTTTTCATATACGGTACTTATTTGAACATGTTATTCTCAGGACATCGAGGACCGAGCGCAGGACTGGATGAAAGAAAACATAAATTCATGAAATACCAAAGGCCGGAGAGGAAATGATGAAATGAAGTGTCAGATACAGCGTATTGGTCGAAATTGGGTTTGAACAGGACTGCTGGCGAATTTCTAGGTTGAGCAATGGAGGAGGGGTGTTTAATTTTGCTCCAGCTTATATCACTGTTCTATAGGAGCATCCATATGTCCTGTTCCTCATCAAAAAATCGGTATATCGACCTTTTTCAATCTTGACACATCTAAGCCGATTGACTATACTTAGAAAATAAATCCACCTTAAAACCAAAGTCTATGTAATGACAAAATTCGGTTATAACGAACATGCAAGCGTTCTATGACTCCGCTTTGTTTCGGAGTCGAATGGGACACGCATACTTAAGTAATTGCTACAACGAATTTGGCAGATTTGCAGATACTAATTGGCCCATTATAATACAGTTGGACGTGTTTATGTACAATGTCTCTTGACTTCAAAAAATTATCAAGGACCACATGATATACTCAATATCAGTTGAATCAAGCCGGACGAAGACTTCGTTACTTGAGTAAAGATTGGGGAGCATTGTTTATTGTCCAATATTTGAACTCATACTATACAATCACTGCAAGTCCAGCATGCATCTACTTAGGCTTAAGCCGACAAATGTGTTCATAAATTCATGAGCTCACGTTACAACTCACAACATAAGAAAAGCTAGAACTCCACCATCTTAGATGTGCTACCTATTTGGTACCCATCCTGACATCTCAAATGCACCTTCAGACAATTATAGTATCATGAAGTGGTACATTAGGCATCGATATATATCTTTTCATGAATGCCACTTACAACTAGACCGTCATGTACGAGAGTACCCATCCTGCACCAACTAAGAAGGTTTCGCTTGAGCCAAAGTGTCCGAACTTTGAGATCGCAAAGCATCTGTTCTGAAGGCATCAAGATGATTTCAGGTCCGGAAGATCTTCGGATAGTCTACTCAAGGAACGATGAGAGAGAGACAAATGCGATACGCAAACATGTGGAGGAAGGTGAGTAATCATCGATTTACAGTGGAGACATACTTATAAGCCTATTAAGAACAAATGAGTGCCCATGAAGATTAAAATTATTTTGTCAAGAGATATGATCCGAAAGATGAGTACAGATCTTCTACTAATAAAGATTCTGAGACTGAGTAAATGGAGATTTAAAGTAGTATATTTGAAGGGAGCGTGATAACTATATGCAAAATGTGCGATGAGACCAAATGCAAACGCACGCCTTACTGAGCCTTGCTTAGCCTCAAGTTGGATAAATGACGTCATTCATCAAGCTTCTTAAAGCAGTTAGTGGCATGCTCGGCGATCGGAAGGCAAGCAGGCATAAATAAATAAAGAAGAATAAAAACTTTCTTCGTTGAAGCGATATATGCTAGATACACACTTACAATGTACTACATGAACGTTTGGGGTTGATTCGACTGTGTCTGTCTACATCCAACTTGGCCTGTTCTTGTCTGCATCCAAGAAGTCAGATTCTGAGTTTGCACGAAGAACGAACAAGTGGTTATATTGGCATCATGTATTCACCATGATCAATTTCTCTACTCAACCTTCCCTGGTACCAGCCAGCACTGTGGCTGCAGTCGCTGTTGGTGTAATTCTTGGTATTTCCACAACACTCTCATTCGTCTATCTCTTTCCTCAAGTATCGCAATCAAAAGGGAAGGATCAAGGTAGACCATTGCGCACAAAGATTGACGAGGTCGTAACTAGCAAAAATTATGTGGAGGATGGAAATACCGCAGGTGGTCAATTGAAGGAGGATATCAAGGACGGATTTGCGGGCTGTATTGGAAATACTCCCATGATTAGGATAAAGTCGTTATCAGAAGAGCTGGGATGTGACATTCTAGCAAAAGCAGAGGTGGGTGAAATTAGCAATTCTTTATATCCAAAGGATCCATGACTTGCAAATATATAGCTCTGGTATCTTGGATACGTTCCATCCCACTCTAAATCTACCTTGACATTTTCATCAACAAGACGATTTATTTTATCTTTTATCTTCTGTCCTGTTTTGAGATGTCGGTACAAATAGCAATAC
>Ga0160427_10001421_pt1 | contig 14646 bp, 15 predicted proteins | sample SolpanmetagenomL_FD_108194 | JGI IMG/M metagenome (GOLD analysis project Ga0160427, IMG submission 108194) | Solar panel surface microbial communities from Lawrence Berkeley National Laboratory, California, USA - L | ecosystem: Engineered > Built environment > Solar panel > Unclassified ...
CGCGAGCGCAACGGGCTCATGAACGAGCTGCGCGACCAGATCGAGCTGGTCTGGATGACGGGCGAACTGCATCTGGAGAAGGCGACCGTCGAGCGGGAGGTGGCCTGGGGGCTGCATTTCTTCGACGAGACCCTGTTCGAGATGCTGCCCGAGACTCTGGAGACCCTGGAGGAGACGCTCGCCGAGACCTATCCGGGCACGGACTTCAAAGTGCCGCCCTTCTTCCAGTTCGGGTCTTGGATCGGGGGTGACCGGGACGGCAATCCCTACGTGACGGCCGCGGTGACCCGGCAGACCCTCCACCGCAACGCGCTGGCCTCGCTCACCCGCTACCAGGATGGCGTGCGCGAGCTGGGCCGGACCCTGTCGCTCACCGAGCGCTCCCTGCCGCTCCCGGAAAGTTTCCGCGCGGAACTCGATCGGCAACTCGCCGAGAGCGGGCAGGAGCGGGCGATCACCCGGCGCAATCCCGGCGAGCCCTACCGCCAGTACCTGAGCTGCGTCTCGCGCAAGATCGAGGCGACGATCGCCCGAAACGAGGGCGAGCACCCGTCCGGCCCCGACTACGCCAGCGCGGACGGGCTGATCGAAGACCTGCGCGTTCTGGAGCGCGGCTTGGCGGAGGCCAAGTGCGCGGCGCTCGCCCGCGACCTGGTCCGGCCCGTTCGGCGGATGGTGGAGATCTTCCGGTTCTCGACGGTCCGCCTGGACCTGCGCGAGAACACGACCCGGACCACCGATACGCTCCACGCCCTCTGGCGCCAGCGCAACGGCGAAGGCGAACCGCCGGCCCTCGGCTCGGCCGGGTGGCGCCAGTGGCTCGACACGGAACTGGCCCGGCCGCGCGATCCGGAGCGGTCGTTCGAGGATCTGCCCGACGCCGCGCGGGAGACGCTCGCCACCTTCGCCCTGGTCGCCGAGATGCGCGAGGCCCTCGATCGCGAGGCGTTCGGCGCCTTCGTGCTGTCGATGACCCGTTCGGTGGAGGACGTGCTGGGCGCCTACTTGCTCGCCAAGGAGGCGGGGGTGTTCCTCGATGCGGCCGGCACCGAGATCTGCCCGCTGCCGATCGTGCCGCTGTTCGAGACGATCGACGACCTGCGCGCCGCTCCGGCGATCATGCGGGCGCTGCTCAACGTGCCGGTCGTGCGCCGCTCCACCCGCTGGCAGGGCGGGGTGCAGGAGGTGATGATCGGCTACTCCGACTCCAACAAGGACGGTGGCTTCGTCGCCGCCAACTGGGAGCTGTACAAGGCGCAGAGCAAGCTGACCCGGCTGGGGGAGGAACTCGGCGTCGGGATCGCCTTCTTCCACGGGCGCGGCGGCTCGGTGAGCCGCGGCGGCGTCCCGACCCACCGGGGCATCATGGCCCAGCCGCCGGGCTCGATCCGCGGCCGGTTCCGCACCACGGAGCAGGGCGAGGTCGTCTCGTTCAAGTACGCCAACCGCGGCACCGCCGCCTACCAGATGGAGCTGCTGGCGGCCTCGGTGTTCGAGCACGCGCTGGCTGGCGACGGTGAGCGGGCGGGGCCCGGCCACGACGACGCCCTGGAGGCCCTGGCCGGTGCGTCCCGGGCCGCCTATGTCCAGCTTCTCCAGACCGACGGCCTCGTCGACTACTTCCAGGCCGCGAGCCCGCTCGACGAGATCGCGCTCCTGAACATCGGCTCGCGTCCGGCCCGGCGTTTCGGCGCACGCTCGCTCTCGGACCTGCGGGCGATCCCGTGGGTGTTCGCGTGGTCCCAGAACCGGCACGTGATCACCGGCTGGTACGGGGTCGGCTCGGGGCTGGCGAGCTTCCTCGACGTGCGCGGCCGGGAGGGCGAGGCGACGCTCAAGCGGCTGTTCCAGGAATCCCGGGTGCTGCGCCTCGTCCTCGATGAGGTCGAGAAGACCCTGATGATGGTCGATCTCGACATCGCCCGCGCCTATGCCGGCCTGGTGCCGGATGCCGGCGTCCGGGACCGGATCTTCGGCATGATCGAGGCCGAATACGCGCTCACCCGGGAGATGGTCCTGCGGGTGAGCGGCGGCACCGACCTGGCCGAGCGCTTCCCCTTGTTCCGCGACCGCCTGAAGGGCCGGTTGCCGACCATCAACCAGGTCGGCCGCGAGCAGGTCGAACTGCTCGCCCGGTACCGCGCCGAGACCGACGAGGACCGGCGCGAAGCGGTCAAGTCGGCCCTGCTCCTGTCGATCAACTGCATCGCGGTCGGTTTCGGGGCGACGGGATGAGGCGATCGGGCACCCGCACGCGCAGGCCCTCTGCCTTGCCGGGGAAGGGCGCGCGCAGGTGTTGCGAGCTGAGGACGCCCTCTGAAACGCCGCCGTGCGCCCTGTCGCCACGCGACGCGAGCGCCATCTTCACCGCTGGGCGGGTCCTACCCCGCAACGGCATCAGAACCGACACACAGAGAGAGGAACATCCATGAGTTTCACCCTGATCCAGCAGGCCAAGCCGCGCCTGCACCGGTCCGAACTCGCCGTCCCCGGCTCGAACCCGACCTTCATGGAGAAGTCGGCCTCCTCGGCGGCGGACGTGATCTTCCTCGACCTCGAGGACGCGGTCGCCCCCGACGACAAGGAGAAGGCCCGCACCAATATCATCCAGGCGCTCAACGACCTGGATTGGGGCAGCAAGACCATGATGATCCGCATCAATGGTCTCGACACGCACTACATGTATCGTGACGTGGTCGACATCGTCGAAGCCTGCCCGCGCCTCGACATGGTGCTGATCCCCAAGGTCGGCGTGCCGGCCGACGTCTACGCGATCGACGTGCTGGTCACGCAGATCGAGCAGGCCAAGAAGCGCGACAAGCAGATCGGCTTCGAGGTGCTGATCGAGACGGCGCTCGGCATGGCCAATGTCGAGGCGATCGCCCAGTCGTCGAAGCGTCTGGAGGCGATGTCCTTCGGCGTGGCCGACTACGCCGCCTCGACCCGCGCCCGCTCCACGGTGATCGGCGGCGTGAACCCGGACTTCTCGGTGCTCACCGACAAGGACGAGGCCGGCAACCGCCAGACCCACTGGCAGGATCCGTGGCTGTTCGCCCAGAACCGCATGCTGGTGGCCTGCCGCGCCTACGGCCTCCGTCCGATCGACGGACCGTTCGGCGACTTCTCGGATCCCGATGGCTACCGCTCGGCGGCCCGGCGCTGCGCCGCCCTCGGATTCGAAGGCAAGTGGGCGATCCACCCGTCGCAGATCGATCTCGCCAACGAGGTCTTCACCCCGTCCGAGGCCGAGGTCACCAAGGCCCGCCGCATCCTGGAGGCCATGGAAGAGGCCGCCAAGGCGGGCCGCGGCGCCGTCTCGCTGGATGGGCGCCTCATCGACATCGCGTCGATCCGCATGGCTGAGGCACTGATCGAGAAGGCCAATGCCATGAAGGCGTGAGCGTTCTCTCCCTTCCCGGGAGGGCTGCCGGATCCACACGCCTCCATCAGCGGAGACGAGCTTGCGAAGCCGCGACGCTCGCCCTCCCCCGCAGAGGGGGAGGGCGGGGCGTGCGGAGCAGAGAGTGCCTGTTCCTAAAGGAGATCTGTGCGCGCCGCAGCCGGCGCGGAAGAACGAGCGCGTCGCGACCCGGATCACCGGCCGCGCCGCAATCCCGTCAGAGCGGCCGCTCGTCCGGTAGCCGTGCCGCCGCCATTTCCTCGGGCGTCGGACCACGCCGGACCATGATCCCCCCGGACCTGTCCGCATCGATCAGCCCCAGCCGAGCGAATCCGTCGAGCCAGCCGTCCATCGGCCAGAGGCCGTGTCGGGCATGAAACCGCGTGGCGTTGGCCACGATGTCGCGAAAATGCTGGAGCGGCGGGTCGTAGCCCGGATGGTGCTGGTGATAGGCCCGCGGGCCGCCGAGGAACAGGATCGGGACCCCCGCCGCGTCGGCCCGGAAGGCGAGGTCGGTATCCTCGGCCCCGTAGCCCGTAAAATTCTCGTCGAAGCCGCCGAGACGGTCGTAGGTGGCGGCGCGTACCGCGAAGGCGAGCGACCAGAACAGGCCGGGCTGCGGCGCGGGCGCAACCGCGTCCGCCGGTGGGAACGTCCGCACCGGGTGTGGCTGCCCCAGCCGCTCCAGATCGGTCTCCTGCCAGCCGTCCGTGACCACTCCGGCCGGTAGGTAGCCGATCTCGCAGCAGATCAAGCCGTCCTGCTCGGCCACCGCCCGCGACAGGCCGGCGACGAGCCCCGCAGACGGGATGCAATCCACGTCGAGGAAGATCAGCGTGTCGGCCGTGGCCGCCCGGCGGCCGGCATTGCGCGCCGCCGCCAGCGGCAGGCCGGGATGCGGGAACGGGACGCGCTTCACCGGGAAGGGCAGGGCGGGCAGGGGCGCGTCGTCCCCGCCCATCTCCACGACGATGCCGGCATCCGGCTGCGCGCCCCGCCCGAGCCCTTCGAGCAGGCGCGTCAGATGCGGGCGCCGGCCCTTGTTGAGGGTGATGACCGCCGTGCTCACGGCGCGGTCCCTGCGCGCAGCAGGTCGATCCGGTATTCGGGTGTCCGAGACTGGTGCAGGACCCGGGCGAAGGGTGCGGCCAACCCGATGAAACCCTCGGCGGCCCCGTCGCCCGAGTGCGGGTAATCGGTCTCCCCGAGCCAGTGCACCAGCACGATGTCGCCGCCGGGCTCGACCGCTCCCCCGACCCGGCGCACCAGCGTGGCGAGATCCTCCGGCGCGAGGAAGTACAGGAACTCGGACAGCACGATCAGGTCGAACCGGCCCTCGGGCCAGTCGGCCGGCACGCCCCCCCGGCGGATCTCGACATGGGGTCGGTCGGCGCAACGGGCCTGCGCGGCCCGCACGGCCGTCGCGACGAGGTCGGTCGCGAGCAGGTGGTCGCACCGCTCCGACAAGGCGTGGGTGAAGACGCCGATCGAGCAGGCCGGCTCGAAGGCGGCGCGGTAGCGCGCCCGCGGCAGGGATGCGAGCGTCGCCGCGTACTTGTCGCGCTCGTAGGGCGAGGTCGTGAAGCGCCAGGGATCGGCTTCGCTGGCGTAGATGCCGGCGAAATAATCATCCGGCAGGGTCTCGGTGCGCCGGCTCATGCCGGTACCGCCACGAAGCGCTCGTAGGGGCCGCAGAGCCGGTCGATCATCGCGGGCTCCAGACGGAAGCCCTGCGGATCGTCCGCGATCAGGTTGGTGGTCTGGGATTCGTGCGCGGCGACCGCCCGGGCCTTGGTTCCGCGCTGCGCGGAGACGTCGAGGCGCAGGCCGGCCGGCTCCGGGCCGACCTCGGTCTCGGGGGGCAGGGTCCAGCCCCAGACCGGATATTCATAGACCCGCACACCCGGCATGTGGGGACGGGCCAGCGCAACGATGAGGGCCGCAGCCCTGTGGTCGCAATGGGGATCGTGCCGCCACGTCACGAACACCGCGCCCGCACCGCACCGGGAGGCCGCCTGCGCGACCGATTCGGCGGCCGCCTCGGCGGAGGGCCCGGCGCTCGGCACATGGGCATCGGGCAGGCGCAGGAAGGTGATATCTTCCGGACGGAGACCGAGGATCGCCGCGGCCCGCAGGGTCTCGGCCTCGCGCAGCGCGCGCAAGGCCTCGGGCGGGTACAGGCGGGACTGCGTGTGGGACCCGCAACCGTCGCTGACCACGATCAGGTGCACGCGCCGCCCGGCCGCCCGCGCCGCAGCGATCAGGCCGCCGCAGCCCAGGCTCTCGTCATCGGGGTGCGGGGCGACGACCACGAGGCCACCGGGTCCCGCCAGATCGTCGAGGCTCGCGACCGGCAACCTGTCGGCGGCGGCGAGAAAGGCGTCGGCACGCATCAACGTGACGCCGCTACCGTCGCGGGCGCGGGAGACGCGCAGGCGTGGGAGGCGCGGCGGAATGGCTCGGTCACGGATCGCTCCCGGAACGGAAGGCAGGTCGATCCGCCCGCTATCGGCTCCGGCGCCTGAACGCGCCATGAGCGGCGCGACCGGCCGACCGCGCCGCCGCTACCGGTCGTTCTCGGTGGTCAGGGCGCCGAGACGGGTTCCCTCGTCGGCGCCGCGGCGCTCGCTCAAATGGACCCCGGCATTCGGAGCGTCGGTGAACACGGCACCGGCGGTGGTCATCGCGCTCCGCAGAGCCTCGATCTGCCCGCTCGGCGGATCGCCGTAGCCGCCTTCAAAATCGCGCACCAGCTTCTCGTCGACGCCGACCTTGGCGGCGAGATCGGCTTCGGACCAGCCGAGCAGGCCCCGGGCCGCCCGCGACTGGGCCGGACTCATCGCCGGTCCGCTCGCGCCGCTCTGCGCGCCTTCGTCAGATCCGACCAACATCACCCTCCCGACCCGCGATGTCAGATAACGGCGCTCCCGCCCGATCGTTTCCAAACCCGTCGCGGGACCGCACGACCATAATTGTGCTGAATTCCTGTCGCATCCGCTGAGGCGCATGGATTCGGGGCGGCCTCCGCGCAGGGCCGGCATGCGCCGCGGCGCTGCATCCCCCGACCTGGGTTCTGAGCCGAGCACTGAGCGCGAGATGGGGACTGAACGATGAGAGGGGTGCTGATCGCGACCTTGGCCTGCGCCGTATTGGCCGCAGACCTGTCCGCGGCGACGCAGGCGCAGGCTCAGATGGGCGGGGCTCCGACCGGCTTCGGCCGCGGCAACCGCCGTCCCGGTGGTGAGGACGAGAAGAAGCCTCAGTACGTGCCGGGCGCAAAGGCCAGCGAGAAGATCTTCCCGCTCGACTCGACCTGGACGGCCGTGAGCCTCAACGGCAAGCCGTTCACGGGCGGCGACCGGCCCAGCTTCATCATCGACAAGCAGTATCGCGCCCGTGGCTACGGCGGCTGCAACACCTTCGCGGCCACCGCCTTCCCGCTCAAGGAGCAGCACATCGCGGTCGGCCCGCTCGCGCTGACGAAGAAGAGCTGCGACAAGGGGCTCGCCTCGGTCGAGCAGGCCTTCTTCGTCGCGCTGCGGACCGCGGCCGTGTGGGATCTGGTCGGCTCGCAGCTCGTCCTGAAGAGCCCGAACGGCGAACTCAAGTTCGACCGCGCCCTTTAAGGGCCGGTTCACCACGCCGCACGAAGGCGGCCGCGGATTCAGAAGGCTTTGACGGAGGTCGGGCCTCACTCCCCGGGTATCGGGGAGGCCGCGGATGCCAGTCGGGATCGGAATCGGGCGGGGGCAACCGTTGCGCCCCGGCGTGACGCGCTCGCTCCGGTTCACCGGGCCGGAGAGCTTCCATCCGGGAGCCCTCTGGCTCGCCGCCGCCGTCCCCGTGCTGGCGACGCTGCTCTTGGTCGTCCGCCTCGCGTCGTGACGCCTCCGGCGGGGCTTGGTGGAGCCCGCGTCGTTCTGCGTCCCGACGGGCGAGCGCCGATTCCTGCACGGCGCGGCCGCTGGCGAGGGGTTTGTTCCCGGACGCGGCGGGACCTGATCGCGGCCGCTCCGCCGCTCAGCCCCGGTTGCGCAGCACGATGGCTCCCGGCGTCGCCCGGCGGCAGGCGGACGGTACGACGCTCATGATCGCGGCGCTCGGGCAGCGAGCCCGGCACTTCTGCTCCGCGTCGATCTGATCTGCCCCGCAGGCGTCGGCGAAGCAGAAGGTGCCGAGATCCTCGCAGGTCGCCCGGAAGCCGCTGAATCCGGGTCGCGCCGCGTGCAGGTCCGCCGCCGCGGCCTGCGCCAGCAGGAGGCCCGAGAGGACCAGAACGCCCAGGGCACGCGGAGGGCAGATCGATACCGAGAGCCGCCGCATCCGCCTCAATCCGGTTGCCGCGGCCGTACCGGAGGACAGGGCCGGCGCGCCCGTCCGGGGGCGCGGTGACGCCTGTCGGGTCGTTTGCCGCTTCGCGTACGCTGTTAGCATTGGCAGGCTGCCGATGCCTGTGCCATTCCCGCGACAGGATCGTGCGATCCGATCCCGTCGCGGGGCCCGGAGCCGCCGGAAGCCCGCGCGCGCATGCCTACGGATGCGAGCCCACGGAAGCCAATCATGCCGCTCTACGCCCTCGACGAATACGTGCCGCAGCTTGCCGATCCCGACCGGGTCTGGATCGCGCCCGACGCGCAGGTGATCGGCCGCATCCATCTCGGCCTCGACGTCGGCATCTGGTTCGGTTCGGCCCTGCGCGGCGACAACGAGCCGATCCGGATCGGCGACAGGACGAACGTGCAGGAAGGCGTGATCATGCACGTCGATCCCGGTTTCCCCGTCAGCATCGGGTCGGACGTCACCGTGGGCCACGGGGCGATCGTCCACGGCTGCACGATCGGCGACGGCAGCCTGATCGGCATGGGCGCGACGGTGCTCAACGGCGCCGTGATCGGCCGCGGCTGCCTCGTCGGGGCCAACGCGCTGATCACGGAGGGCAAGACCTTCCCGGATCACAGCCTGATCGTCGGGGCGCCCGCGCGGGCGGTGCGCACTCTCGACGAGGAGGCGGTCGCGGGCTTGCGACAGGCCGCCCTGCGCTACGTCGAGAACGCCCGGCGCTACCGGGCCGGGCTGCGTCGGATCGACGGCTGAAGCGGAACGGCCGCCCCCGGGCGGGAGCGGCCGGGTCGCCTACTTCTTGGCCTTGGCCCGCTCGATCGCTTCCTCGATCAGCCGGTGGGCCTCCTCCTTGTCGCCCCAGCGGACGAACTTGACCCACTTGCCGGGCTCCAGATCCTTGTAGTGCTCGAAGAAGTGCTGGATCTGCTGGATGGTGATGTCGGGGAGGTCGGTGTAATTCTCCACGCGGTCGTAGCGCTTCGTCAGGTGGCGCGACGGCACCGCGATGACCTTCTCGTCCTCGCCGCCCTCGTCCTGCATCACCATCACGCCCACGGGGCGCGCGCTGATGATCGCCCCCGGCAGCACCGCGCGGGTGTTGGCCACCAGCACGTCGCAGGGATCGCCGTCGCCCGACAGGGTGTGGGGGATGAAGCCGTAATTGCCGGGATAGAACATCGGCGTGTACAGGAACCGGTCGACGACCAGCGCGCCGGACTCCTTGTCCATCTCGTACTTGATCGGTTCGCCGCCGAGCGGCACCTCCACGATCACGTTGACGTCGTGGGGCGGCTTCTTGCCGAGCGGAATGGCGTCGATCTTCATGGCGTATCGGTCCCGGAACGCGGTCAGCTCCGCTTCCAGGACCTCTTAGAGGCGCGGCCCGGCATTGCAAATCTGTCGACGTTGCGGCTCGGCAACGAGCGCTGGAAAACGTCAGCCGACGATTCAGCCGAAGATGTAGCCGACCTTCGGGAGCGCGATGCCCGCCAGGCGGTCGAGGGCCTGCGGGCCCGGCCGGCCTCCGAGGCCCTCGTAGAACGCGCCGGCGCGGTCGTTGTCCGCGAGGCTCCAGACGCCGAGCCGGGTCAGGCCATGGTCCGCGAGGTCGTTCCGCACGGCCCGGAACAGGCGCCGGCCGAGGCCGATGCCCTGGTACTCCGGCAGCAGGTACAGTTCGTCGATCTCGGCCTCGGTACCGAGAGCTCGGCTGCGGGCCCGGCCGTAGGACGCGTAGCCGACCAGCAGGTCGCCGGTCTCCACCACGGCCACGGGCCGCCCGCGGCGCAGGGCGCCGCGCCACCAAGCGCGGTCGCGGTCCGCGATCAGGCGTTCCAGGGCGACGCCCGGGATGATCCCGCGATAAGCCTCGCGCCACGCGGCATCGAACACCTTGGACAAGCCGCCGATGTCGGCCTCGCGGGCCCGGCGGATGCTCGTGGTGCGCGTGCTCATGGGCTTCGGGCCTCCCGTCGTCCGACCGGCGTACAACCCGTGCGGCCCGCCCAGGTTCGATGCCGATCCGGGCGGAGTGAAGGCAAGATCGGCGCCGCGTCCCCGCAGCCGCGAATTGCCGGCCTCCCGGACGGCTGGTAGAGCCCGCGCTCCTCCCCTTGGCAGCACCGCCGTGTTCAACCGCTTCCTCAAGCCCGAGACGCGCTACGCGCGGCGCATGGCGCGGATCGCCCGCTTCGAGCGGCCGATCGCGGGCCCCGGCGACCGGCTGAAGGCCTGGGCCAACATGCTGCTGATGGACCACGGCGTGTTCCGGCTGGTCTACCTCAACCGCCACCGGGTCGGCTCGGGCGCGCTCTGGCGATCGGCCCAGCCCGGTCCGCACCAGCTCGCCCGGTTCCGCGCCGAGGGCGTGCGGACGATTATCTCCCTGCGCGGCGGACGCGAGCACGGGTCCTGGCCGCTCCAGCGGGAGGCCTGCGAGCGCAACGGCCTGATCCTGAAGGAGTTCGTGCTGCGCTCCCGGGAGGCGCCGGACCGGGATACCATCCTGAGGGCCAAGGCGTTCTTCGACGGCATCGCGTATCCGGCGGTGATGCACTGCAAGTCGGGCGCCGACCGGGCCGGCCTCGCCTCGGCCCTGTACCTGATCCTGCACGAGGGCCGCCCGGTCGCCGAGGCCGCCCGGCAGCTCTCGGCCCGCTACGGCCATCTCCGCTTCGCCAAGACCGGCATCCTCGACGCGTTCTTCGTCCGCTACCGCGTCGAGGGCGAGGCCAAGGGGATCGACTTCCTGACCTGGGTCGAGACCCTTTACGACCCGGAGGCGCTCAAGCGCGACTTCCGGCCGGGCTTCTGGTCGGATCTGGCCGTCGACCGGCTGATGCGGCGGGAGTAGGCGGGGCCTACTCCGCCGCCGGACGCGCGGCCTCCCGGAACGGGTGGGCCGGGTAGGTGCCGATCACCCGCAGCTCGCGGGAGAAGAAGCCGAGCTCGTCGAGCGCGCGGGCGAGGCCGGGATCCTCCGGGTGGCCGTCCACCTCGGCGTAGAACTGCGTGGCCGTGAACTCACCGTCCATCATGTAGCTCTCGAGCTTCGACATGTTGACGCCGTTGGTCGCGAAGCCGCCGAGGGCCTTGTAGAGGGCCGCCGGGATGTTGCGGACGCGGAACACGAAGCTCGTCACGCAGGCCTGGGTCCCCTGGGCGACCGGCTCGGCCTCGGGGGAGAACACCACGAACCGGGTCGTGTTGTGCACCTCGTCCTCGACGTCGCGCTCCAGGATGTCGAGGCCGTAGACCTCGGCGGCGAGCGCGGGCGCCAGCGCGGCCCGGCTCGGGTCGCCGATCTCGGCGACCTCGCGGGCCGCCCCGGCGGTGTCGCCGGCCACCACGGCCTTCAGCCCCAGGCGGCGGATGATCCGGCGGCACTGGCCGAGCGCGTGGATGTGGCTGTGGACGCTGCGCAGAGCCTCGATCCCCGTGCCCGGCAGGACCATCAGCTGGAAGTGGATCGGCAGGAAGTGCTCGGCCACGATGTGCAGCGGCGAGAGCGGGATCAGGTGATGGATGTCGGCGACCCGGCCCGCGATGGAGTTCTCGATCGGGATCATCGCCCGCTGGGCCCGGCCCTCGGTGACCGCCGCGAAGGCGTCCTCGAAGGTCGCGCAGGGCAGCGGGGTCCAGTCCGGATAGGCCTCCGCGCAGATGATGTGCGAGTTGGCCCCGGGCTCACCCTGATAGGCGATCGTGCGGTCTGTCATGGCGGTCGGGTTTCGTCTGGGAGTCAGTTCAGGCGCCGGCCCTGGAGCAGGGCGCGGGCGCGCTCCAGGTCGGCGGGAGTGTCGACGCCCAGCGGCAGGTCGTCGACGATGACGGCGTCGATGCGCATGCCGGCTTCGAGCGCGCGGAGCTGCTCCAGCTTCTCCCGCACCTCCAACTCGCCCGGCGGCAGGGCGACGAACCGGCTCAGCGCGGTCCGCCGGTAGGCGTAGAGGCCGATATGATGCCAGAGCGGGCCATCGCCCCAGGGCGCGCGCGACCGGGTGAAGTAGAGCGCGCGCAGGCGCCCCGGGCCGACCGCGTGGCCCACGAGCTTGACCACGTTCGGGTTGTCCGCCTCGTGCGGATCGGTGATCGGCGCGCACAGGGTGACGATGTCGACGGTGCGGTCGGCCAGTGGCAGGACGGAGGCGCCGATGATCGCCGGATCGATGGTGGGCAGATCGCCCTGTACGTTGACCACGACGTCGTGCCGGCCCTCCGGATCGACGATCTCCAGCGCCTCGGCGAGGCGGTCGGAGCCGGACGGATGGTCGGCGCGGGTCATGACGGCGAGGCCGCCGACCGCCTCGACGGCCCGGGCGATCTCGTCCGTGTCGGTCGCCACGACGACCGGGCCGATGCCGGCCTCCACGGCGCGGCGCCAGACATGCACGATCATGGCCTCCCCGGCGATGTCGGCCAGGGGCTTACGGGGCAGGCGCGTCGCGGCGAGGCGGGCCGGGATCAAGACCAGGGGATCGGACATGGGACTTCAGGCCTGGGCACGCGAACCCGGCGGTCGCGCCAGGCGGCGGGCGGCTGCTTAACAGGCCCGCCCCCGGTTGTCGTCCCCCGGCCCCGGCCGGGTCGGACAGGCCGGATCGCGGGGCGGCCGGTGACAAGCTGGGCAATTCGGTGAAACAATCCTGCGCCTGAGCGACGCGGATGGCGCTCTCGGCATTGTCAGGAACCGCCGGGAACGGCTAAGGCAACCTCGAAATCTTCCAATGTCCGGCGTCCGAGTCTGCTGGCCCGTGTCAGGCGCGCGTCGGGCCCGGCCGAGTCGTGAGAAGAGCATGAACTCATTCGAGGTGAACAAGGTCCTGGGTGCCGTCCTCGGCGCCCTGCTGTTCGCGGCTGGATCGGGGTTCGTGGCCGAATTGATCTACCACCCGCGACCGGCGGGCAAAGCCGGCTACGACCTGCCCGAGCCGGAGCCCCAGGCCGCCGCCGCGGCGCCGGAGGCCAAGGTCGAGCCGATCGCGGTCCGCCTCGCCAGCGCCAACGCCGAGAAGGGCGAGGCCGGCACCAAGGCCTGCCACGCCTGCCACGCCTTCGAGAAGGGCGGCCCCAACAAGGTGGGCCCGGATCTCTACGGCGTCGTGGAGCGTCCGAAGGGCGGCCATGCGGGCTTCGAGTACTCGGCGGCCCTGAAGGAGAAGGGCGGCGCCTGGACCTACGAGGATCTGGACGCGTTCCTCACCAACCCGAAGGGCTACGTGAAGGGCACCAAGATGGCCTTCGCGGGCATCGCCTCGCCGCAGGAGCGCGCCAACGTCATCGCCTACCTGCGCTCGAACGCGGATGATCCCAAGCCGCTGCCCGCCGTCGAGAAGGGCGACGCGCCCGCCGCCACGCCCGCGGCGGCCAAGCCTGAGGACAAGCCCGCGGCTGCCCCCGAGAAGCCCGCCGCCGAGAAGCCGACCGCCGACAAGCCTGCGGCGTCGAAGCCGTCGGAGGGCAAGGACAGCCCCGCCAAGCCTGCCGATACCAGCACCGCCAAGCCCGTCGAGGAGAAGTCCCCCGGCAGCCCGCGGGCGCCCAGCGAGTCGAGCGACCGCAACGCGCCGACGCCGCCGGCCAACGCCCATGACGGCGACCAGCAGGGCACGCCGTCGAGCGTGATCCCCGCGGAGCCGACCGCGCCGTCGGCCCCGGCCGCCAAGGAGCCTGCGGCCAAGGCCAATCCGGAGGCCGTCGACCGGGCGAAGGATCTCGAGGTCGGTGTTCCGACCAAGGATCTGAACGCGCCGCTGCCGACCCCGAAGGAGTAGTCCGAACGGGCGAAGGAGCCCGCCGTCCCGCGAACGCCCCGGGGTGGGTGCGCCCCGGCGGCATGGCTCTGGGCCCGGCCTTTGCCTAAGAGCGGCCGTGACCCGTCGTCCGTCGGGGTCGAGGAACCGCGAAGGAAGGCTCTTGCCAGAGCGAAGTCGCGAAGCGGGCGAGCGCCGGGCGCCCCTGCCGCTTCTGGTCGCCGTCACCATGACGGGCACGGTCGCCCTGCACATCTTCGTGCCGGCGCTCGCCGCCGTTGCGGCCGACCTGGGGACCAACGCGGCGGGCGCGCAACTCACCATCACCGTCTACCTCGTCGGCCTCGCGGGCGGGCAGCTCCTCTACGGCCCGCTCTCGGACCGCTACGGTCGGCGCCCGATCCTGATTGGCGGCCTCGGCCTCTACCTCGCCGGCCTGCTGCTCGCGATCCCCGCGCCGAACGTCGGCGTGCTGCTGGTCGCCCGCGTCCTGCAGTCGCTCGGCGCCTGCGGCTCGCTGGTGATCGGCCGGGCCATGGTGCGCGACGTCTCCACCCGCGAGGACGCGGCCCGGAAGCTCGCGATCCTGACCACCGCGATGACGCTCACGCCGGCACTGGCGCCCGCGATCGGCGGCGTGGTGAACGAGGCCTTCGGCTGGCGCGCCGTCTTCGTGGTGCTCGCCGCCCTCGTCGCCGTGCTGGGCGCCCTGGTGGTGTTCACGCTGCCCGAGACCAACCGGCACAAGGTGGCGCTGCCGGGCGTCGTGGCGGTGCTGGCGGGCTATCTCCGGCTGGTGCGGGTTCCGGTGTTCCGCGCCTATCTGGTGGCGGGGGCCTGCGGCGGAACCAGCCTTTACGCCTTCCTGGCGGTGGCGCCGTTCCTGCTCGTGGACCGGCTCGGCCGCTCCTCGCAGGAGGTGGGGTTCGATTGCCTGATCGTGGTGTTCGGCATGGTCGGCGGCGCGGTGCTGGCGAGCCGGCTGGCCGCGCGGGTGCCGATCCGCAGGGCGGCGCGGAGCGGCAACCTCCTCTGCATCGCGGCCGCGCTGGCGCTGCTGGTGGTAGACCGGACCGGGATGCTCGGCGTCGTCAGCCTGATCGTGCCGCTCTTCGCCTACGCGGTGGGCGTCGGCCTGCTCAGCCCCAACGC